>Ga0335073_10014237_pt1 | contig 11147 bp, 12 predicted proteins | sample Lox_Sample_22_FD_207093 | JGI IMG/M metagenome (GOLD analysis project Ga0335073, IMG submission 207093) | Soil microbial communities from Loxahatchee National Wildlife Refuge, Florida, United States - Lox_Sample_2.2 | ecosystem: Environmental > Terrestrial > Soil > Wetlands | place: USA... | reverse complement strand
CTGTTCCACGTTGGCAGGCTGGACTACGACACCGAAGGCCTCATGCTGCTGATGAACGACGGGGAACTGGCGCACCGGCTCGCGCATCCCCGCTACGGCGTGCTCAAGACGTACCTCGCCGACGTGGAAGGCCCGCTGCCGAGGGATCTGGGCCGCCAGCTGACCACCGGGGTGGAGCTGTCCGATGGGGTGGCGACCGCCGACAGGTTCCGGGTCCTCGAGCGGGCCGGCACCAGAGCCCTGGTGGAGATCACCCTGCACGAGGGGCGCAAGCACATCGTTCGGCGGATGCTCGCGGAGACCGGGCATCCGGTCAGCCGGCTGGTGCGCACGCACGTCGGCCCGGTCGCGCTCGGTTCGCTTCGCCCCGGGACCACCCGGCGGCTCACCCCGCGGGAGATTGGTGACCTATACGCGGCGGTTGGTCTATAACCTGGTTGCTCAAGGGCAGGGCTGGGGCGGATGGGAAGCCGGGTGGCGAGGGCGGGGAGGAGAGCCGGTGGCGGTCAGGGCGATCCGGGGGGCGGTCCAGGTCGACGCGAACGAGAGCGCGGCCATCCTTGAGGGGACGTCGGAGCTGGTAACCGAGGTCATGACGCGCAACCAGCTCACCCCGGCCGACGTGATCAGCGTCGTGTTCAGCGCCACCACCGACCTCAATGCCGAGTTTCCCGCGCTCGCAGCGCGCAAGCTGGGGTTTCAGGACGTCCCGCTGCTCTGCTGCACCGAGATCGCGGTCCCGGGCGCGATGCCCCGGGTCGTCCGGCTGATGATGCACGTGGAGACCGAGGTGCCGCGGTCGGCGATCCAGCATGTCTACCTGCGCGGCGCCGCCGCGCTGCGGCTGGACATCGCGCAGTGACCGGGGCAGCCGCCGATGCCGCCGGTTCCTCGCCGGCCCTGCGGAATGTCGTGGTCATCGGCACCGGCATGATCGGGACGTCGGTGGCCCTGGCCCTGCGCGACCGTGGCGCCGCGGTCTGGCTGGCGGACGCCGACCCCGCTGCGGCCCGGCTCGCCGCGGACATCGGGGCAGGCGCGCAGATGCCCGAGGACGGCCCTCCTGGAGGGCCGGCCGACTTGGCCGTGCTCGCGATGCCGCCCGAGGCGGTCGCGCCGGCTCTGGCGCACGCCCAGGCGCGGGGCCTCGCCCGCTGGTACACCGATGTCGCAAGCGTCAAAGAGCTGCCGCTGGCCCGCGCTCGCGAGCTTGGCTGCGATCTGCTGTCGTTCGCCGGGGGACACCCGCTGTCCGGGAGAGAGCGGTCTGGTCCGGCCGCGGCCAGGGCGGACCTGTTCCTCGGCCGTCCCTGGGCGATCTGCCCGCTGCCGGAGACCGCCCCCGAGGCCACCGATGCCGTGGCCGGCCTGGCCAGAAGCTGCGGTGCCCAGCCGGTCCGCATGTCTCCCGCTGACCACGACCGCTGGGCGGCTCTTGTGTCGCACGCCCCGCACGTGGTGGCAGTGGCCATGGCGGCACGGCTGGAGGGCGCACCCGACGGGGCCCTGGGCCTGGCGGGCCAGGGGCTGCGCGACGTCACCAGGATCGCGGCGGGGGACACCGGGCTGTGGACGCAGATCCTTTGCTCCAACGCGAGGCACGCCGCCGAAGTGCTGGCCGCGGTTGCCGCCGATCTTGCGGCGGCGTCCGGCGCGCTGACCAGGATCGCGCAGGGTGACGAGGAGTCGGTCAAGGACCTGGCTCGAATGCTGGAACGCGGCGCCGCCGGGGTCACCAGGATCCCCGGGAAGCAAGGCGGGCCAGCGCCCCACTATGCGGTCGTCCAGGTGGTCATCGGCGACCGGCCTGGCGAGCTGGCCAGGCTGTTCCAGGCGGCCGGCGAAGCCGGGGTCAATATCGAAGACGTCGGGATCGAGCACTCGGCCGGCCTGCCGGTCGGCGTGGCGGAACTGGCGGTCCGGCCAGAAGCGGCGGCGCGGCTGGTCGAGGCGCTCGCGGCCGGCGACTGGCCGGTTCGCCGGTAGCATCGCCTTCGTGACGAAGCACCACGCGCCGGAAGCCTCGGAGCACGCAAAGCTTGTGATTGCGGTAGACGGCCCGGCCGGGTCCGGCAAGTCGACCGCGGCCCGCGCGGCCGCACGCGCACTCGGCCTCCGCTACCTGGATACCGGCTCGACCTACCGGGCGCTTACCTGGTGGCTGCTCGCCCACGGCCTGGACGTCTCGGATCCGGAGGTGGTGGCCGCCTGTGCCCATCGTCCGGTGATCGAGGTCGGCACCGATCCGGAATCCCCTGCGATCCGCGTGGACGGTACGGACGTGGCGGGGCCCATCCGGGCCCGCGAGGTGTCCAACGCGGTCAGCGCGGTCGCCTCGGTGCCGGAGGTCCGCCGTCGCCTCGTCGCGCTGCAGCAGGAGATCATCGCGGATTCCCTGGCAGCCGGGACGGGGATTGTCGCGGAGGGCAGGGACATCGGGACGGCCGTCGCTCCCGACGCTCCGGTGAAGGTCTTCCTGACCGCAAGCGAGACGGTGCGGGCCCGCAGGCGCGCCGCCGAGCTTGCCGCCGACCCCGCCGCAACGGTCGCCCTGACCAGGGCCGAGCAGGCACAGCGGGACCGGTCCGACGCGCCGCAGATGGCCAAGGCCGCCGACGCTGTGGAGATCGATACGACGGCCCTGGGGCTGGATGAGGTCATTCGCGAGATCGTCGCGCTGGCCCAGACGCCCCCGAACACTGCTGCCCCGGGCGCCGGGTCTCCCCAGGCTCCCCCGAACAGCGCTGTCCCTGGGGACGGTTCCCCCCAAACCTCCCCGCTACGGAAGGCGGGCGCGTGGACCACGTGAGCCCAGCGTCTGAGGCCCCCGCGCCAGAGGAGCCCGTGGGCCCCGCACCGGTCGTGGCCGTGGTCGGCAGGCCCAACGTCGGTAAGTCGACGCTGGTGAACAGGATTCTCGGTAGCAGGCAGGCGGTAGTCGCCGACACGCCAGGTGTCACCAGGGACCGGGTCGCTTACGACGCAACCTGGCGCGGCCGGGCGTTCACGCTGGTGGATACCGGTGGCTGGGAACCATCCGTCGAGGGATCGGGAGCTCTGGCCGCCCGGGTGGCCGGCCAGGCACGGGTCGCGGTGGATGCCGCAGACGCGGTGCTGTTCGTCGCGGATGCCGTCGTCGGCGTGACCGATGCCGACGAGGCTGTCGCCGCGGTGCTGCGCCGGTCCCGCAAGCCGGTCGTGCTGGCTGCAAACAAGGTCGACGACGCCCCGGCTGAACCTTCGGCCGCCTCGCTCTGGTCGCTAGGGCTCGGCGAGCCGATGCCGGTCAGCGCTCTGCACGGCCGGGGGAGCGGCGACCTCCTCGACGCGGTCCTCGACGCGCTGCCCGAGGCCCCGCGCGAGTCCTTCGCCCCGGAGGCCGGCCCACGGCGGGTGGCCTTGCTCGGCCGCCCCAACGTCGGCAAGTCCAGCCTGCTGAACAAGCTGGCCGGGCAGGAGCGGGTCCTCGTGGACGCGGAGGCCGGAACCACCCGGGACCCGGTCGATGAGCTCATCGAGCTCGGCGGCAGCGTCTGGCGGTTCGTCGACACAGCCGGGATCCGGCGGCGGGTTCGGGAAGCCCAGGGCGCCGACTACTTCGCCGCCATGCGCACTGAGCGCGCGCTCGAGCGTGCCGAGGTGGCCGTCGTGCTCGTGGACGCGAGCGAGCCGCTCGCCGAGCAGGACCTGAGGATCGTGTCGATGGTGATCGACGCCGGCCGCGCCCTGGTGATCGCGTACAACAAATGGGACCTGGTGGACGAGGACCGTCGGCACTTCCTGGAGCGCGAGATCGACAGGCAGCTGCACACCGCCCGCTGGGCGCCGCGGGTCAACATCTCGGCGGCGACCGGATGGCACGTCGACCGGCTGGTCCCCGCGCTCGAACTCGCCCTGGCCGGCTGGGAGACGCGGGTGCCGACGGGACGGCTGAACGGCTGGCTCTCGGCGCTCGTCGCGGCGACTCCGCCGCCGGTGCGTGGCGGCAAGCAGCCCAAGGTCCTTTTCGCGACCCAGGCCGGTATCCGCCCTCCGCACTTCGTCCTGTTCACGACCGGCTTCCTGCAGGCCGGGTACCGGAGGTTCATGGAGCGCCGGCTGAGGGAGGAATTCGGCTTCCAGGGCAGCCCGGTGCACCTGTCGATGCGGCTGAGGCAGAAGCGGACGGGCTCACCGGGCCGTCAGCCCCGCGGTACCCGCCGCACGTCATGACCGCGTACGCCGGGCGCGGCAGACGATGACACCGGAGTGCGAGCTGGCGATGAACGCGCCATCGCGCGCGATGACCTGGTCGATAATCGCCCGTGCTGCGTCCAGGACGGCATCCCAGCCGACCCCAGGGGGCAGCGAGTCCTCGCGGCCTGCCCTGGTGCTGTCCAGGTAAGCGAGGACGGCCACCGCGTCAGGGATCCGGATCTGGGCCCGCCAGGGCTCGGCCGCTACAGAGGCAAAGTGCTTCCGCAGCATCGCGGGCCCGTTCTCAAGCCGGAACCGGTGGCCGACCGCCGACCCGGTGGCCGGCTGGCCGGCGACGGCGGCGGGGTCGGCCGCGTGCACGGCGTCGGCGAAAAGGTCGCGGAACTGGCGCATGTGCCCCTGGCCATTCGTGGCGACAATGGCGATCCCGCTGTGGCTCAGCACCCTGGCCAGCTCGCCAATCGCGCGGTCGATGTCGGGGACGTGGTACAGCATGTGCATGGCCAGCGCCGCGCCGGCGACGCCGTCGGCCAGCGGCAGCTGCTGTGCGTCGCCGATCGCGTGCGGGCGCATGCCCGGTGACAGGTCAAGGCCGAGCGCACGCAGGTCGGGGCGGTCCGCGGCGATCCGGCGGAGGTACTGGCCGCTGCCGCAGCCGACGTCGACAACCAGGCCGGTGACGTCCTGCAGCCTCGACATCACCAGGCCCGGCAAGTCCACGGCGGGTTCCTGCCAGCGGTAGATGGCCTTCCTGGCCTCAAGCGGGCCGGGATCTGCATACGCCCGGCCGACGAGCACCCCGCGGTCGGTCAGGGAAGCCACGTCTCGTCAGGGGCCATCGGGCAGATCGCCCAGGGCTGGATAACCGCGGCCGCGGACGAGCCAGAACCACACGGTGGTCCCGTAATCGTCGCGGACGTAGCCCCAGTGGTCGGCCAGGGTCTGCACCAGGAAAAGACCGTGCCCGCCGGACACGCAACCGTGGCCCTTCACCTCCGGGGCGCTCTGCTCGGAGCCCTCGTCGGCTACCTCGATGCGCACGCCGCCGCCGGTCTCGACGGCGGTTACCGTCACTGTGCCGCCCGGGCGGCGAGAGTTACTGTGCAGCACAGCATTGGTGACGGTCTCCGACACGAGTAAAACGGCGACGTCGGCGGCGGGATCGTCCTCGCCGAGCGCCTTCGTGACAAAGGACCGCGCCGCGCTGACCAATTCGGGGCGGGCCGGGATCGTCAGGCTGCCGATGACGGCGGCGCTCGCCATCGCTGCCAGGTCCTCAGCACAGGCGCTGGCGCTGGCAGCCACTGCTGTCATCTGGATCCGTTCCCTCCCCGGCCCCTGTCGGCCGACGAATGCCAACTGGCGATGGAGACCGTGCCGGGGCGGGGTGGCACGGGCTCAGGACGCTAGAAGTCATCATGGTCTGGGAGTGCATGCCACGCAAGTGCGTGGAACAAATATGGTGGATGAAATCTCAATTGCGATCCCATCTAGCCGCGATGTCCCCTATGATTGGCTCAAGCCCAGCAGCCGCAATGGCAGTTTCCCGCAGCAAGCCTGGGATCGGGAACTGCCGCGCGTGCCCTCTAGGAGGGGAGGCCGAATGACCGCGTCAATCGGCCCGACGGTACGCCGACGTCGGCTTGGCACCGAGTTAAGGCGATTGCGTGAGGCGCATTCGATAAAACTGGAGGAGGTTGCCGAGAAGCTCGGCCTTGCCACATCCACGCTCTCGCGTATCGAGACGGGCAAGGCTCCTACCAGGACCGCCTACCTTTCGGCCATGCTCGATCTCTACGGCGTCCACGATCCGGGTGGCCGCCAGATCCTCGTGGACATGGCCCGTGACGGTCACCGTAAAGGCTGGTGGGCAGCGTGGGAGGACGTACTGCCCACCGGCTTTGACGTCTACGTGGGCCTGGAGGCCGAGGCCGCATCGCTGCGCGCCTATGAGTCGCTGGTGGTCCACGGCCTGCTGCAGACCGAGGCGTACGCCCGGGTCGTAATGACCACGGTTCGCAGGAAGCAGACGCCTGAGCAGATTGAACGCCTAGTCGCGCTGCGGATGCAGCGTCAGGAGGTGATCCTCCGCGCTGATCCGATAGAGCTGTGGCTCATTCTGGACGAAGCAGTGATCCGCCGGACGATGGGGTCGCCGGAGCTTATGCGGGGGCAGCTGAATCACCTGGCTGATGCCAGCCTGTGGCCGAACGTCACGCTGCAGGTGCTCCCGTTCAGCAGCGGGCCGCATCCTTGCCTCAACGGGCCCTTCGCGATCATCGAGTTTCCCGAGCGATTTGACCCGGATGTCGTATATACAGAAGGTGTTGCCGGACAGGCCTACCTCGAGAGGGAGCGGGACGTACGTGCCCGGGCCGAGGCCTTTGACCTGTTGCGCGCGGCGGCCCTGTCACCGGCCGACTCAACCGACCTCATCAGCCAGCTCGCTAGGGAAATTGTTTGATCAACGAAAGGAAACCCCGATGACACACGAACTGAGCGCAGCCCGGTGGATACGCAGCCGGGCCTGCAGTTCCGATGGCTGCGTGGAGGTGGCGCATCTCGCCGACGGCAGCGTCGCCCTCCGTGACTCTAAGGATGTGCGCAAGACCGCGCACGTGTTCGACCGCGAAGAGTGGTCGGCATTTATCACGGGGGTCAAGAACGGCGAGTTCGACGTGGCTGTCAGCTAGCTACCGAAGGGCTCCACTGCCTCCCGCACCCCCGCCGAACGGCGGGGCTGCGGGAGGCTTGTTGTTCGCGCACTGTTCCGGGGCTTGCGGGCAAGCCGGCAGATCAGGGCGGCCCCCGCTCAAGGCAGTGCAGGCCGGCTGAATTCGCCGTCCCTGGCACCGCCGAGAAAGGCGTCCCACTCAGCTCTTGTGAAGACCAGTGCCGGCCCGGTGGGGTGCCTGGAATTGCGCATCGCAATCTCCCCGCCGTCGAGGAAGGCAACCTCCACGCAGTTGCCCCCGGTGGGGCCGCTGCGACGGCTCTTGATCCAGGTCGCACCGACCAGCATGCTTGCGTCCATGCCATTGCGGATGCTGCTCATGGGGATGTCTCCATATCCTCGAGCCGGGCACGGATGATCTGCTTGGTCTCCTCGGGCGGAGCACCGATCGCGCTTAGCTTGTCCATGGCCGTGGCGTACCGCTCCACGTCGACGGGCTTGTCCAGGTACATGGCGCTGGTGAGCTGCTCGATGTAGACCACATCGGGCAAGTCGGGGACGGCGAAGCGCAGGATGCTGAAGCTGCCGGGCGCCGCGTAGGCTCCCGCCGAGTCGGGCACCACCTGCAGCGCGAAACCTGGCTGGTCGCAGACATCACATAGATGTTCCAGCTCCGCCCGCATGATCTGCGGGCTGCCGACCGGCCGCAGCAGGGCCACCTCGTCGACGATCGCCCACAGCCGCAGCCCCCCGGAGGCGAACCGGCGCTGCCGTTCTTTGCGCAAGAACACCAGGCGCTCGGCTTCCTCGAGAGAGAATTCGCCGAGTGCGAGGACCGCGGCGGCATATTCCTCGGTCTGCAGCAAGCCGGGAATGAACTGCGAGTCGTAACTGCGGATCGACTCGGCCGACTCCTCCAGCCCGATGTATGCCTGGAACCAGCCGGGAAGGACGTCTTGGTATTGGTGCCACCAGCCGGGCTGATTCGCCTGGCCGGCCAGAGTGAGCAGTTCTTCGCGCTCCGCCGGGTCGGCGATCCCGTAAAGGCTGAGCAGGTCGATGATGTCCACCTCTCGGACCGACGTCCTGCCGAGCTCGATCCGGCTGATCTTGGACTCCGACCCCCTGATCGCCCGGGCCGCATCCTGCGCGGTAATACCCCGTGCTTCACGCAGGCGCCGCAGCTGTGTGCCGAGGAGGATGCGCAACACCGTGGGCCCGCCAGCCCCTTCCACCATGAACTCCGCTCCCTCCTGCTAGCTACCCGGCCACTCCGGATATCGCCCTGTTAGCGTGCTCATCTGCCGGTCCCGAGGCGGCACGTGGCACGCTATGGGGTCTGCTAGCTGCACCTTTTCCGATTGATTCTCGGGACAATTGCGTCATGGAAGTGTTCGGTTTGCCGCTCTTACCACATGATATCGCATATGCGATTTCATGCCACCCCAAAAAAGTTGGGCACTCCGGGAATCTCGCTAGCCTCGTTCCTGCGTCCCCGCTCGCGTCCCGGCCTGCTGCCCGAAGTGTCGCCACGAGTGATCCCTGTGACGGACGTTGCTCGGTGACTCTACGCTCGCTTGCGGTCGCGCGCTGGCCTATCGCGTACGATCAACGATCTGGCGCTCATCACCCCAATCGGCGCTCAGGAGGCATGCGGAGAATGCGTTACAGGACTCTGGGTAACTCGGGACTCGTGGTATCGGTCGCCGGTTTGGGCTGCAACAACTTCGGGCGCAGGCTGGACACGGACGCGACCCGCGCGGTCGTGGACGCGGCCATCGACGCAGGAGTTACCCTGCTCGATACGGCTGACAGCTACGGTGGCGCCGGGCGGTCTGAGGAGATCCTGGGCGAGGTGCTGGCGGGCCGCCGTGATCAGGTAGTGCTGGCCACGAAGTTCGGTCACCGCAATGTTGACATGGGCTACGGGCCAGCCGCCGGGGCAAAAGGCGGCCGCAACTACATCTTGCGTGCCGTCGAGCATTCTCTTCGTCGCCTGCGGACCGATTACATCGACCTGTATCAGCTGCACACACCCGATCCGGCCACCCCGATCGAGGAGACTCTCGTGGCGCTGGGCGAGCTGGTGACTCAGGGCAAAGTGCGATACATCGGCCATTCGAACTTCTCGGGCTGGCAGCTTGCCGAGGCAGCCAGCGCGGCGCGGGATCTCCGCACGGCCGCATTCATATCGGCGCAGAATCACTGGTCATTGCTTGAGCGCGGAGCCGAGGCAGAGGTCGTGCCCGCCGCCGTCCACTATGGCCTTGGCGTGCTGCCGTACTTTCCGCTGGCCAACGGCCTGCTCACCGGAAAGGTCCGGCGCGGCCAGGCACCGCCCGAGGGCAGCAGGCTGGCCAGCAGGCGCGAGTACATCACCGACGAGAAGCTGGACAAGGTGGAGGCGCTGATCGGCTGGGCGAAGGAGCACGGTCAGGCGATCCTGGACGTGGCTATCGGCGGCCTGGCCGCCCAGCCGGGCTGCTCGTCGGTGATAGCCGGAGCAACGACGCCGGAGCAGGTCAAGGCCAACGCGGCGGCCGCGAACTGGATACCGTCGCCCGACGAGCTTGCTGACCTGGACCGGATCGTCCCAGCCCCGGCGCCGTCAGCCTGAGCTGTCTGCAACCGCAGTCTCGTAGAGGTCCTCGATTGCAGAGAAGAACCTCGGCGAATACGAGATGTTCGGGGTGTCCCCGCCCTCCTGGTAACCGCCGATTACCCCGATGACCCAGCCTTCTGCGGTCTTCGGGTTCACGTGGGCCAGGAAGGGCCCGCCGCTGGTGCCGTCGGTGTAGTCGTCGCAGTCAAAGACCATCTGGTGCCCATGATCGAAGCTGCTCGCGCGAGCCGTGCAGGTGATCGGCTCGCTCTTGCCGTCCGGATAGCCGATCACATCGACGACTTGCGGAGGCCTGTTGATCTTCAAGGTCTCGGCGCCAGTGTGGCGCTGGATATGGGTGCCCGCCCGTCCCGCGACCAGGAACGCAACGTCGTCATTCGGATTCCGGTTCTGCTCCCATGCCGTGTCGACGTACGTCGCCCTGATGAACCACGTGCCGTGCGGGAACTTGCCGTCGTGGTATCCGGGTGCGAACACGATGCCTGTCGCCGCCCCGAGGGGCCGCCCAGTCATGCAGTGCGCGGCGGTGATCAGCAGGTTCTCGCCCGGGCTGTTGACCACGCTTGCCGTGCAGAAATGCGAGCCAAGCTTGCCGTTAGCCTTCCTCGTGAACAGCGCGCCGACCGCGGCCGTCCCGCTGAACGGGATGCCTCGTTTCGCGGCCGTGTCGCCAGCCGCCTGGGGGATGGGCGTCAGCGTATACACCCCGAGCGTGGCCACGATGGTCCCCGCGAACCAGGTCACCCGCCGCATCGTCAGGACGCTTCCTGGGCGCACAGCGACTCGCTGACGCCCGGCGCCTCGGCGCATCCGTTCCTCCATCCGCAGGTCGGCCGCCCGCATCGGGGCGCGGGCACTTGGGCACGCGTTTAGCCGATTGTGGCGACCGGACGCCAAAAGAGCCAGGGGTGATGGCTGCCAGGATGATGAGACATTGCTGAACGCCAACGTTTCGGCGAGAGCACGCGCATCCTGCGCCAACCGGTCGCCAGCTCGTCTGACCGCCCGCTACCCCCGGCAAGCGGCCGCCACGTGCCAGCCCGATGTGGCCCCTCAGCCCAGGGCGCACGTAGCGACAATCAGGCTAGCTCCGGTCGGCTGGGAGCGCACCGCCAGACCGTCTCACACTGAGTAATAGTTCAGTCACGATTAGTTAGATGCTGTCAGACGGCTAAGCAATGGCTTGGCAACGTCTTGGCTTGCGAGCCGAATGTGACCTGTTCGGCACGTTGCTGATCATCATCACGCGCGGCCCATCGCCTCTTCGCGACTGATGGCCAGTGCTACCTTGTCGCCCGGTGGCGCCCCCTGCGCGCCGCGGCCAGGTGTTCGCCGGGCGCAAGGAGGGATGTCATTGGCATGGACCTACGGATAGTCATCACAGGAGCGAGCGTGTCGCCGGATGATCACGATCGCCATCGGCGGCGGCCTAGGTGGGGCCGTGGCCGCCGCTCCGGCGATAGCGGGTCTCGTCAGCCGACTGGCGCGGGAACCGGCTCCTTAATCCTCGCGGTCATGACGCGGTACGGCTAGGTCAGCCCCATTCGACGAAGCGCATGGCTGTTCCTTCCTGTGCGGGGTGGCGGGGCGGGTGCGGTGCGGGGCGGGTCAGCCCCATTCGACGAAGCGCATGGCAGCTCCGTACATGTGTGC
>Ga0335073_10014236_pt1 | contig 11148 bp, 16 predicted proteins | sample Lox_Sample_22_FD_207093 | JGI IMG/M metagenome (GOLD analysis project Ga0335073, IMG submission 207093) | Soil microbial communities from Loxahatchee National Wildlife Refuge, Florida, United States - Lox_Sample_2.2 | ecosystem: Environmental > Terrestrial > Soil > Wetlands | place: USA... | reverse complement strand
GGAAAACCTCATCCCACTGGCTATGCCACTTACCGAGCCTGGTTTGACGCATCCAGCTTGAAAAAGGACCCAAAAACCAAATGGATAGTGGAAGGCGAGAAGGATAGGTCGATTGCGTACATTGGTCCAGACGTCCATTGCATATTTGGAACGGGAAAAGGTTGCAAGGAGATTACATGGGTCATGACGCATCTTGTAGTTCGTCCGTGGTTATGGTGCTAATATCAAGGATTCTGAGGACATCAAAGAATCATGGACATTGCCTGGTCGTCTGGAAGATGCGCTCAAAGTTGTAGACGGTTGGGATCCAAGAGTTGCGCAGATCATCTCCCACACTCCCCCAGACCAACTCATCGATCATAAACTGCTATGGCGTGATCCATTGCCGCGATGGGTTTCTGCTCACGGCCGAATCCTCTTAGTCGGCGACTCGGCCCACACATTCCTTCCGACCTCGATCCAAGGATGCGGACAAGCAATCGAAGATGCAGCGACCGTTGCAATTTGTCTAGAATTGGCTGGGAAGTATAATGTTCCATTGGCTCTGCGTACATCTGAGAAAATGAGGTATTATACTCTAATTTCATCCTAAACATGCTTCAGGTACAAACGAGTTGGTATAACGCAAAGGATGGGTATCGAGACAAGAGATATCTGGCATCGCACTGATTGGACACAATTCAAAGAGAATAAAAGCTACCTCGAACTTCCGCAGCCAGATTGGGTCTTCGGGCATGATCCTCAAAAGTATGCTTACGAGGAATTCGCGACAGCAGCTCGTGCTGTGGAGACTGGTGCACCTTATCAACCTCGAAATGTCCCAATGGGTGATAATAAGGCTCGAGTCAATGACTTTGATGCGGCCAAGAAGACGTTTGCCAAAATCAAGACTTCTGACCTAGTCCCCCCGGGTCCTGCTGTTGGTGCCTAGTTAGATTTGGCTATGATAGATCAAGCTTATGGATAAATTGAAGTATCTTCAAATAAAGTTTAAGATTGTGCACGATTTGATTCCATTGAGGTCAAAACACTAAATCCAGGCTTTTATTTCTAATGAAATAGATACACTACCAGGGGCTAATCTAACCACTCTATTCGATGCATGAAATGATATCATCGACACTTTGCGGCTTAACTTCCGGAAATAAGGCGTTGTCGAACTTGTTCGGATAACCCTATGGAAGTCAGAACGACAGAATATGGAACACACTCACCTTGGTCGGTTTGTCTATTTGTGCCCGCTAATGAACGTTAGCCTAGAAGTGTTGTAAGGAATATTACCCCATCACCGGTAAAGAGATTGATTGCGTTGGAAAAATAAACATCATATTTCTTGTGCTCGACGGCCTTTTTGAGGAGGGCAGTTTCAACAACGACGCTTTTATGTTGGACCTTGAACTTTGTGCCGAGTTTTTTCTCGAATTTCTCCAGCATCGAATTTGCAGATTGAGTATCTCCGGCCACACGGATTATAGTATTTTTTGTCTCCTCTGGTCTTTTCAGAATGGCAGCGACAAATCGCCCGATATCGTCGAGATGAGTGACCGAAAACATCGCATTGCCATCTCCGATAATGTCGGCTGTTCGTGCTTTATAATCAATCCCTGCAACTGGGAATGGAAGGTCTAAGGTAAAAAACAGCCCTTGATATATTAGCAGTAGCCGAAAGCTCAACAAGTACCCGTGGGAATGAGAGTGTAAGTTATCTTGTCCAGTTGCGCGAGCTCCTTGAGATATGCCGCCACTCCTCTTTTCTGGCCGAAAATCATTTCCTCAGAGCTAGATTGTCAACGACGTCAATCTTCTAACATGTACAGATACGGTGCTTGTGTGTCGCAACCGAATTCACTTGGAATGAAACGTTTGACCCCGGCTTCCACGGCAGCATCGATGTAGCTGAGTTGAGTTGGTAGGGCAAGAGAACCGACTACGCAGACCACTACATCAATGCCTGAATGTCAATTCAAGAGAGCACTTTGTTTTACCTAAAAAAGCATCTTTAAGAGAGGCTGCATCGTTGGACTCCGCTTCTTTGAAAGTCAATGAGTTGAGGTTTCTGAAAGTTGTTTTCAGTTTTGCTGTGTCGCGCGAAATCAATGTGAGTTCGAAGTCAGCTTTCAACAATTGCCTCACCATACACTTTCCGAGGAGACCAGATGCACCCACAATGGCAACTCTCTTGTAAGTCACCATTCTGATTGAACTACGGGGGACCTTTGATTGACCGAGAGACATTATATTGTTCGGGATCGGCATTGCGGATCGTTGCTTGCGCGCCCCTCAAAAGCGCCCCTCCCCCGCCCACCTTTACCCCGAATCCTATATTATCTGGTATTTCAGTACAGCTAAGCTGCCTGCTCAAAAGACGTGGCGCCCGATACTCTATTTGTCACGTCCACGCAATCAGAATGTATGACTCCTGCTTCCATTGAGATCATTGACAGGTAGAATGGACCACACTCGACTTATTGAACTTTGGCATGGCTACTTGTCGGCATTTAACGCTCATTCCCTTCTCCGCTTGAAAGAGTTTTATGATCCCAATTGTCACATCATTTTGGACGGAGAGGTCTTGGCCGACAACAGAGACAGCATGATGGTTAATTACGCCGATGTCTGGGCAAAAATGGTTAAGGAGAAGAGGACGCCTATCGAGGCTTTGGAGATCAAGCCAATTGAAAATGGGCTTTCAGTGCTGTTGCAAGAAGGGTCTGATCCTAAGCTTGTAAAAGTGGATTATCTCTATAATGAAAAAGGACTGCAGATTGCACATGTGCTTGATACGGATGATAGTCATAATAGAAAGTCGTAATGCATTATCCATTTGCTCAAAAGGAATGTGGCGAATGATTTCAAGAATAATGTCCTGTCATTTACATATATCCCAATCCCAGATGTATAATCACAACCGAACAGCTATATCATCGTGACTTTTATCTCAAGTAGGAAACCCCCTCCCGGCTGCAGGATAATCCACCGGAGATGCTCTGTCCCAGGTGAGCCCTTTCGCAACCGTTCGCCAGACTGTAACAAAAAACTGCGTAACTGCACTCCTTAGTCTGGTAAGCCAAAGATCATTTACCTCCCCAAACATGAACCGTATCGCTTGCGAACATTAACGTCATAAATCGCACATTGAGTGCTTGCTCGTTGTATATCTGACAAGCGCCATGGAGAAGTTGAGACAGCAAATCATAAACTTTCTTCTCCTCATCTGACCCTCCCTCAATGCCTTCCTTCTCCACCATACACATCCACTCCACCAGAAATAGAGCTAGATGTAAATGTGAGTATCGGGAAGAGACGAACCAACTTCAAAGTTAGCCAAAGGATGGTCTGGACTCCATGTCAAACTGGCTGTCTGAGCCAATAATCTGAGTCCCAGTGTAACCATAACTTGAATCGACAAACCAGATGCAATGAGAGCGCGGTTACTTTCGGGGGAACGACTGAATTGTCTCTTGTGCAACATCTGTAAAATTGTACCTGAGCATGTCTTGACGTCGTTGAGGTTGATTAAAGTTGACTTTATGCTGGCAAAGTGAGCTCTAAAATAATCGGTCGGATAATACCGTGAGTAATCCTTGACTCTTCGAATACTTGCGGCTCGATATATGGCCGAAGCATTGAACGCCATCGCGCCGAACGGCGAGCTCGGTCCCGCAGATCGACTTTTTGGATTCGCAAGCCAGAGACGCTGCCAATTATCGAGTGGTATATCGAATCTCCGGAAGTCGATTGTACCGGCCAAAGTCGGTATCCGGGATACGCGGTGAGCATCCATTATCGCAGACAGGATGGCCGATATCAGAACATAGCCTCCAAAATCACTGTAGCGTCGGTTACTATCTGTACTGCGTTCGAATAATTGTCGGAATGCTTCGAGAAATCGGGGTGTGGGAGGGATATCGTTTGATATTTTGAGGTCCCACCAGATTTCTCCCGATTCAGCGAACCATTCTTCTTCTGAACTTGGTAGAGTAATATCCAATTCTGTCAAGTCGAAGGAGGTCGGAAGGTCGTATAGTAATTGAATCCGAGTCAGACAAGAGAAGGCGACAAAGCAGGTTCTATCGGATTAATCCAGGATAGTTCCTGGGATGTACCGACGCGCCTCTTCCTTCTTGATCCAAATCATCCATGAGGATTCTTCAGATGATTGTTCGGATTGTCCGGATTGTTGACTTGCAAACTCTCGTGTTTTTTTCTTCAAGAACTGAACCCATTAGTGCGTTACTCAAATTACAGTACAGTCATCAGACTACTACTCAAACCAAGATCGCCGGGAACTCCCCACAATGCGGCATACTCCAGGCACAGTATCATAGTCTGAAGCAATGGAATAGCAACTGTTGCCGCCGATGTAGCGTTTTCGATTTCCTGTCCCGTTAAAACGTTGAATGCGAAGTGTGGATACCCGAGAGAGTAAATCCATAGAAATTGAATGTAATTTTTGACCTTGATCCTCTTCGAAACAGTACAGTGCTCCGATACTGGAAATTGCCAGTATCAGATGCAGCTCCATCTGATTCAGATCTAATGTGGGCAAATGCAGGAACGGTAAATGTTGATTCAGTCCTGCCATGTACGCCCCGACATAGCGGTTCAGAGTTACCGCCCGTGAAAGCAACAAGTGTTCGCTCTGGAGATAAAGTTTCTGTATTAGTCTTCTTGTAATGACAAATCATGTTACCAAGTCCACATTGTCCACTTGCTCGGCCAGAGTTGCCCACCTTGCCTCGTCTAGACGTATCCAAGTACATGACGGTGCCTGAGGACTCGGACGTTTTGGACTGCTAAAACTGTTCTGCGACTGTATAGGCGACCAAAAATTGGAGCTGCCGGTGATGTTATTGTTGCTCGATGGAGGACTCGCCTGGGCGGAAGACGTCCTTTCATAATACGTCAGGAAGGACATATCCATTAATCGATGGAGTTGGTCGGTTACATCGTCCGAGTGTCCAAGAAAATCAAATGTCGTGTTTGTTGCGTCAAATTCATCCCAGTTGATTTGGAGGAGTGGCACTTGATTGTTATCCCCTCGACGCGTCAGTGTCATTGTATTAGAGTCCAAGGATGAGGAGAAGTCGTCGAGGAAGAGATCGGTTGGAAAAGAGGAGCCCGTTGAGCAGCCTATCGTGTTTTCAAGTAAATTAGAGGCCGGTTGTATCGCTGTGGGTGAGGGCTGTGTTCTTCCTACTTCTCGACAAGGTTCTCTCTCAGACGGTTTTCCATTGTTATTTGATGATGACGATTCGCGTCGGGCAAAAGGAAACTGACTGTGGTTTTGCAATGATAGCAATTTTGGTCCAGTGCGAGAGTATTCACGAGAACATTCTGTGGTCCCATGTACGGCTCTACCACAGCATTAGTCAACCCCGCCCATCAAAATACCGTTCATGTCGGAGAAGTCCGTCAAGCCTTGATAAAATCAACCTACCGTTGACAACATATAGAATGTTACCTTTTAAATGAAGAGTCACAGGCCAAACATTGATACGGTTTCTCACTCCTATCTAGCCACAAGTTAGTCACACTCCGTAAGGCACTCTCACGGATCGACTGATGCCGACTTAGATGCGTTGATCGTAAGAACCTACGTCCCATGAGTTCACACCAAAATGACGGAAAGGATAATATAAGAGAGCTTACGAGGCATTACAAACCGGACAGACGAATTGACGAGAAGTGTCAAGGACCATAATCAACCTTGTTGCCGTGGATTGAGTGGCGGGGTCTTGAATGGATACGTTTGACCGCGGGGACCCGCGGCCGGGGGCTTAATTGGTCTGTGGTGTTAGGGTTGCTAAAATCAATCCCGGAGAAGTGCACCTTTTCTGTTTCCCTTTTTCTGTAGCTTTAAGTTGTTGCGCGTATATTTACCTCTTTACAAGCTCCAAGATATTCTTGATATTTCTTGATGCGAACTTTCGTCACGTCTTTTGGGAGACATCAATTCAATTCGAGAATACATCCCTCGATCGAACGGAACTACAGTAAATCCCCGAACAAACCCCAATCCAACACACCCTCCACCTACACACACCAAGAACAAACTCCAACTAAACATACTTTACTTTTCCCCAAATCTCTTCTTCCTTCAAACAATTCCGCCTAACTCTGCGCGGGGCCAGCATTCGCAACGCCCATCCCAACCTTCAAAATCGTCTCAAACCCAGCCTTACTCCACCCACTGATATCCTGATCAAACACAACATTCATGTCCGTCGGGAACAACACGATAACCGTACTACCTCCATACGCAAAGTACCCCATATCCTCCGACTTGCAGACTTTTTGACCCTCTTCGACGGTCCAGGCAATGGACCCGACAAGAAGGGCTCCGACCGCCACGAACAGAACCGGGGAAGGAGACAAGTCGGTGTGTATCTCGCGTACACAACGTTTATTCTGGGTGAAGACGTTCAAATCCCTAACACGTTAGACCTAACAATGGGCGGATGGGGGGGGGGGGGTAGTACTCTCTGACGGCCATGGGGTTGACGGTGTAGAGGTTCCCGACTATGTCTTTGGCTTTTCCGATGACACCGTCGACGGGGGAATGGAAACGGTGGTAGTCTTGTGGAGCAAGTCGAAAGATGGCAATGTGTCCGTAGGACTTTGCCAATTCGTCATCGTCAATTAACCTCCCTGGCGTAAACTCACGGCCCTACAATCCCCCCCAAGGTCAGCTCAAACTCGACCTCCCCCGCTCACTAGAGGAACGCAGCCACACCCCGCGGACAAACAGAGAAAGACAGAATGGGAAAGAATTGCGGAAGTGGGTATTTTATGGGGCAGGGTTTGTACCTTGATCCAGAAGGTGGTGACTTCGTTGATGGGGAACATGACGGCGCGGGAGTCGGCCGGGGAGACGATTCTTGCGGGGTTGGAAGGTTGGTCGGCTGGACGGGCTCCGGGGACGAGTTTCCTGAAGAAGAATTCGTTGAAGTTTCTGTATCCATTTTCTAAATCCTTGATCAACAATTCGTCGGTCGGGATATTATATTCCTTGATAAAGTGGGGCTAGCCACCGGAAATTAGTCTATGCCAGCTCACGTAAAAGCATATTCAAAGTGGAATTGAGCAAGTTTGTATTAGGGGGGCGACGGGGATTGGGAGTGCGGAAAAGGGGGTGGTGGTGGGGGGAATACAATTTTGGCGACGGAAGCAGGCGCGTCGAAATGAACGCCTTGTTCATGCGATTCTTTCAAGAAGAGTTTCTCCAAGTATCCATCCTCCAACGCCTCATCCTGCATCTTACCCACAAACAACATATGCATGCCAAGACGCGTGTACTACCCGACAATCAGTCCCCCCGCATTCTAAACATATCTATCCCCCGTCTCGCTCCCACATACACCGCCCAAGCAGGCGGATCGCGTGGAACGAGCGGGGGGACAAAGTTACTGGGACAGGGGAACGTTTACCAATGGCATTGGTTCCCAGACTTTTTCGCCTGTGGCACGGATAATAGTCTCATTGCCCCAACGATGTTTTGTCTCGTAGGATTCGGCAACGGTGGAGAGTTTGGTGACGTACTTTCCCCACCAGTGTTTATGGACGTCTTCGTGGTCACCGGCCATGAGGCCCTCGGGGAGACCGACGTCTTCATGGTGGCTAGACGAGACACATCTGTGGAGAGCCTGCACGGAATCAACGTCAATCCGTCAAAGAACAACGCGTAGGGGGGCCACAGGGGGGACAGTACTTCTCCAAGGGAATCTGCGTCGTCTTTTTGTTGTTGAGACATTGTAAAAGATTCTGCTGTTCAGAGATTGAGACTAGACAATTAAGGGAGAGTTGGAGTGGTTGTGGAGGAAGAGTGGGCGAATCCGGTTTATGATAGAGGGAGAAAGGGAAAAGAAGGTTGGAGGGTGGGGGTTGGTCTAGACGCAGGCTCTCGTCATCCAATCTTAAACCTTGGCGGTTAACTCGAGAGGGTGGAAATTTCAGCCGACCGGCGTCCGATATCGGAATAATTAACGCGTAGGCCCTGCGCCACTCACTCCCCAGATCAGCGTCACAACATTGACTCAATTGAACAGCCAAAGAAACGAGTATCGATCAATATAAATCCATACTATAGCTCAGATGGAGATGTCTACATAAATATACATATCTTAAATTGACATTGATTCCCCGAATTGAAATCAGTCGCAAATTTCGCCGTCATCTCACGAACTCGACCCAGACTTATGACTTTCAAATTGTTCGGTGACGGTGGCGAGTATGTCACGGAAGACACCAACGCAAGAGCGGATTTGTGGGAGGATGTCGGTGGATTGTCCACCCGTGGCGTCGGCGAGCCGCCACATGTTTGCTGGTGTCAAATTCGGTGATGTGGAGGTGAATGAATGCAGATCTGTGGCCCATAAATTACCATCGGAAGCCGAGATCTCTGAACATATTATTCGTAAATCTAAGTGCCCAGAGAAACAAAAGAAATAACGGTATCTTATTTATGCGACAGATCAATGTATGATCTAGTAGTCCGAGCCATCTTAATCGAACACATCGCCGCTAGATAGGGATCCAGACCGCGGGCAGTGTTTTGCCGTTGGTTTTGGGAATGAATCAGTTAAAGAGCGGACGCAGTTAATATATGCATTCATACCACAATCATCTAACCACTTGAGAACATACTATTAGATCGACCTCTTCGAGAGGAAGGCAATGAACGCGTGAAGCTGGAAGCCGATTCAATCTTGTCCAGAGCTTCCCAGGCTTCCTCCGCATCGACATCATCTGACAAGGGAAGCCCAGTAACCTTAACAACCAGCCAACGTTCCCAAATATCTACTATATGCCGCATGGTGGGCTGCGGCTCAGAGATGCATTGTGTGATAACGTCTATGATAAGAGGGCGTACTCTCCTAATCTCAGTTTTCTCCATCCACAGTCGACAAAGATCTTGGATGAGAAAGCCGTAATCGTAGATATCTTGGGCCCGAGCGTCGACTTCTTTCGTATGTGATATTCCGGTGAGACTATCGTCGGCGTTTGGAACATCGCCGATGGTTTTCCCTCGGCCAAAATCGATAAGGAGTGGCTCCCAATGATTTTCCTCCACCAAAGACGCTTTCCGATAAGATTTTGAGATCAAAACATTCCCTTCATGAAGGTCTCTGCAATTTATTAGATCTCAGAATGTATACGAAGGCTAACCCGTGAGCTATTCCACGTTGATGTAACTCCGCCAAACCCGTTGCAATCCCAGAGAATAAGTCAATGACATCGTCCCATTGCAGGTTGGTCCCGTCCTGCTCCAAGTACTCCCTGACTGTCCCTCCGCTAGCGAGGCCGAAGACAAGGAAAAGCCCTTGAAGAGGTTCATGAAAGGCGGTGATTCCATAAAATTCCATGCATTGCAAGGGGGATCCTGTTGCAGCAAGGTACACCAACTTCATCTAGAAGGCAATGTTAAGATGAATTATTGCAGGTTGGCAAGTACCTCCGTTAGGAAGCTTTCCTTTTGCTGAGATTCTGTATGGGTATACTTCGGCTGTTTAAGCGCTATCGGGACCGGCTGTTGACGTCCATATTTATCAGGCTCTCCACGGTGCCACACGCCAGACCAAACAATACCGTATTCGCCTTCGCCTAAGGGTTGGATGTTCTCGATCTGTTTGGAATCAACATATGGCAGAAAGAATGTCTCGTATCGCTTGGCGTAACCCGGTCCCAATGCCTCGCATAGAGCCGCCTGAGACTCATTTTCCTTCATATGTCCCCATTTAAGGTATTCTTGTGCAGCTCGCTCGGAAAATTCCGATGTCAATTTCCGAAAAAGGAACCCTAACGTGGTCTGGACCATCCGAATTTCGGCGCCGTCGAAAACCAAAGAGCAATCGTTCTACTCAAATTATCAAAGAAAAGAAAAGAATTCGAACCCAGTACTCCCAAAATCTTGTCGGCTTGAGCTCCAGCAAATTCTGGGGTAATTCAGTGATGAGCACCGTTTTAACTTGATCTTCCAATGTCAACAAAGGCAATGCTTCGTTGTTAAGATAACGTTGGAAGACAACTGCTTCTGAAAAGAACAGGCGTTGGAAGTTGTTTTGACCAGCACACGGATTCAGGATAGCGTATTTGACTTCGTCCTCGTCGCACTCGGCGAGAAGGTCAGCTAACCATTGTTCGGCTTGCTTCCCATTCCCTAGCAAGCCCAGGAAGTCGGTTCGAGAGATAATTTGCATATCTGAGCCGTTCAACAGATCTAAATGACCATATGCTAAGGTTTTCCTGAGAAAATCTTCGCGATTCAGAGATATCGTGTTGAACTCTGACCCATCCACCGTCTAACAGAGTCAGCCAAATATGAAGTACAACTGGACCTCCTCGTTCGCTGCACGAGAATTATGAGATCCAGAAACCCACGCTTGTCGCGGGATATCCATGTTCATTTTCTCACACACGCCAGTGCTTCCCAAAAATCTCTGCTGTTTATCCGCTATACTGGTATTCTCTTTTTGATACTGTGACCACATTCGGGAAGCGATATCGCCGTGAGACTCGCAAATTCGGGCGATCTCAAGACCACAGTTAGGGTGCTGAAGACGAATTAAATACATTCTGCATATGTTTAGAATGTCGAATCCAACTTCCAAAAGGTACTCGAAAACAAAAAACTGTCTGGGAACTTCGAATAACCAGAGCGACATATCCTGTGGATATCTAATGAACATCGCGGAAATGGTTTTCCAGCTCTCCAGGTCGCCTGGGTTCAAATCAAAAGACAGGGTTGTTAGGAATTGCGATACATCGGGGCATTGAAGGACAGCGCTCTCAAACCAAGGATTTAGATCTTTAATAATTTGTGACCGCCATTGATTGGTGTCATATGGAACTTCCATCCGTCGGAAAAACGAGGTACACACATTCCTTCGCAGCTCGAGGTCTGTTTGAGAAAGCCCTTGCAACACTGCGTCATTCGTACTATTGACCGTCGGACTTGACGAGTCGGAATGGGGTGCAAGAACGGCCGATAGAGACTCACCAAGTTGCTCAGATACGTTCCGGACTATTCGCTTTGCTTCCAACAGTGGCGCCCAATTTCCAAATGCTTTCGTACGAACTCGATCACTCTCTGCGTTCGATATTTCGCCAAAAATTTTCCGTAATTCATGATCCGTTGATAAGATGCTT
>Ga0335073_10014235_pt1 | contig 11148 bp, 7 predicted proteins | sample Lox_Sample_22_FD_207093 | JGI IMG/M metagenome (GOLD analysis project Ga0335073, IMG submission 207093) | Soil microbial communities from Loxahatchee National Wildlife Refuge, Florida, United States - Lox_Sample_2.2 | ecosystem: Environmental > Terrestrial > Soil > Wetlands | place: USA: Florida... | reverse complement strand
CACCTTCCCACCCCGGCGCCAACGCAAACCGCGCTGCAAACCGGACTCGGCGGAGCCATCGGTTGCGACCTCAGCGCCCTTCACAATGAGCTCATTTTTGTGGAGTACAGCGGCAACCTCTCTTCCCTCACGCTCGCGCCGGCTACCCCCGCCTACAAAGTGCTGGGCACCGGCTACACCACGCCCGAAGATGTGAAGCTGAGCACCGACGGCGTCCATGCCTACGTAACCGAACGCACCGGCGACCTGGTGAAAGTGGCCCTCAGCAGCGCGAACCGCAGCGCTGCCACCGTTGTCGCCACCGGATTGAATTCGCCGCAGCAGATGTTTCTCGACGAGGCGCACAATGCCGCCTACGTGGTGGAGTACAACACGCCCGCCAGGCTGCTTCGCATCAATCTCACCACCGGCGCAAAAACCGTGATCACCTCGGGGCTCAACGAAGCCATCGGCCTGGTGCTGACCTCCGACCTGCAGTACGCATACGTCAGCGATCAGGCCGGGAACATCAGCGAAGTCCAGATCAGCAGCGGCGCCATCTCCAATGTGGCCAAGGGCCTCACCAATCCCTTCTTCCTCACCTGGGCCGACGTCGCACAGGATTCGCTCTACGTCCCGCAGCGCGATCCTTCCAACTCCATCGTTACGGTCAGCATCACCAGCGGGACGGTCAACACCGTGGTTACCGGCGTTCCCTTCCGTCCATCCAGCGTGGCAGTTCCTTACGCCGGAGAACTGCTGGTGTGCTGCAATGTGGAGATCGAAGAAGTTCTCTTCTCCCAGTTCCTCACTGACGGCCCGCTGTTGATGGGCATCGGCCAGATTCCCGCCAACTACGTCAGTCAAACCACCGGCCTGGCGACCACACCCTCGGGCGCGCCCTACCAGGTGACGGACGCGCCGTTCGGCGGAACCCTGCCCATCATGGTGAACTATCAGTCTGCCTACAACGCCGGCGCCCGCTTCTATCAGGTGGAGGTGGACTCCGTCGTACAAACCGGCAGCTGGACCGTCTACTACTACAACGGCACCACCACCACCCTCATCACAGTGCCCTCCACGACGCAGGGCCCATCGCCCGGCTGCTACCCCGTGCATCCCATAGCGACGCTGTTCGATTATCAGCCGCCGGCGCTGGGCTACGAGCTGGACAGCACCGTACTCACCAACGGGCAACATACCATTCAGCTGCAGTTCCTCGATGCCTCAGGCAATCCCCTCAGCCCGAACCTGATCAGCCTGCCCCTGATAATCGAGGTGAACAATCAGCAGTGCGTGGCCGTGCTCCAGCAGCCGGAGCTCAGCACATCGCCCCCAACCATGGCCGATGGCTGCGGAGTCCTGCACTACGGCACCGGCTCCACCGCCAAATCCACCGGCGTCAACCTCGCCTTTACCGCGAGCCAGCCGGCGAATTACGGGACCTTCGCCCTCGAGCTGGTTCGCGGCGTCACGAATTTGGTGCCTCCGTTGCTCGCGGCGCTTCCCAGCGGCCCCGTCACTGCCGCTCCAGGCGATTCGCCCGTCACGCCGGCGCCCACTGTGGGCGATCTCCTGGCGGGCTGTGCCACCGCGGGGTTCGCCGCCAACCTGTACGTGTGGGCCACCATGACCAATGGCAATGGCCGGCAGAGCCAATACGACGCCGAAGCTCTGATGGGCTTCGTCCTGACTACGTGAGCAGGTTCACATTGGGCACTCACCGCAAGCCGGCAATCCAGCCTCAGGCGCAGACTCAACGCCCCTGAGGCTGGATCAGCCCCTTTCCATAGCCCGGCTTGTCTCCCCTTGACATTCGACCCGAACCTGTCTATCTTCAGGTCGAATGACGACCGGAGAGCGCGACCGCCAGCTCGAACTCCTGCAGGGCACCCTCGACCTGCTCATCCTGCAAACTCTCGCCTTCGGACCGGCGCACGGTCACGCCATCGCCCGCATCATCCAGCAGCGCTCCGAAGAAGTGCTGCAGGTCGGCCACGGATCCCTTTATCCGGCCCTCCAGCGCCTCCTGCGCGGCGGCCTCATCGTCGCCGGCGACGGCCTCTCCGAGAACAATCGCAAAGCCCGCTTCTATCGCCTCACAGCGAAGGGCCGCAAACGCCTCACGGCCGAGACCTCCAGGTGGGAGCGTTTCGCAGGCGCGATTGCCCGCTTGCTCTCGCCGCTGCCGGAACGGAATTCATAGGGCCCCGCACTCCCATCAAGCGAGGAGGATGCGATGAAAGGCTGGGAATATCGCCGCAGACGTTTAGAGGACGAAATGCAGGAGCATATCGACCTCGAAGCCCAGGAGAACATCGAGGCCGGCATGCGGCCCGCCGAGGCGCGCCAGGCGGCCATTCGCAGGTTCGGCAATATGGTCATCGCCGGCGACCAGTCCCGCGAAGCGTGGGGCTGGCTGTGGCCGGAGCGCCTCCTGCAGGACCTGCGCTTCGCGTTGCGCACCTTCCGCAAAAATGCGGGCTTCACCGTGGTGGCGCTGCTCTCGCTCATGCTCGGCATCGGCGCCAGCATCGCGCTTTTCAGCGTGGTTTACGGCGTCCTCATCGCGCCCTACCCCTACCTGCGCCCCAACCAGATCTGGGCGCCTGCGGTGGTCGGCCCCAGGGACGCCGTGAACGGCTGGCACTGGTATAGCCAGCGCGAGATGCAGGAAATCCAGAAGCTGCCCGCCTTCTCCGAGGTGATGGCGACCAATCCAAAGCGCGTCATGCTGACCGGCGGCATCAATCCGGAGAACTTCTTCGCCGTCTTCCTTACCGGCAACGCTTTCAACTTCCTGGGGGTGAGGCCGCTGCTGGGGCGAACCATTCAGCCCTTCGACATCGGCCCCGGCGGCCAGCCCGCGCCCGTCGTGGTGCTGACTTACGGTTTCTGGCAGCGTTTCTTCTCAGGCGATCCCCACGCCATCGGGCGCACCATCACCGTCGACGATGTGCCGCGCACCATTATCGGAGTCATGCCGCCGCGCTTCGGCTGGTGGACAAACGAGGCCTTCTGGCTGCCTCTGGCCACTGACCTGAAAGACCCCGACGGCCTCGCCGTCATCATGCGCCTCGCGCCTGGTGTTTCGCAGCATGCCGCCGAGCAGCAGCTGAACCAGCTCAACATCCACTTCGCCGTCGAGCACCCGGACGACTACCCGAAAGGCCAGCTGCGTACGATCCTGCTGAACTACATGGACATCACCTCGGCCAGCGGCGCGATGAGCGACAGCCTGCACCTGCTGCTGGCCGCGGTTGGTCTGCTGCTGCTCATCGCCTGCGTCAACGTAGCCAATCTGCAGCTCGCCCGCACCACCGGACGCGCCCGCGAAATCGCCATGCGGCTCGCCGTGGGCGCCGGCCGCGGCCGGCTCGTCCGTCAGCTCCTCACCGAAAGCGTCCTGCTCTCCTTCGCCGGCGGTGCGCTCGGCGTCCTCTTTGCCTTCGGAGCCACACGGCTCATTGCCGCCCTCATCCCGCCGGACTACGTTCCCAACGAAGCCCGCATCACCATCAACGGCTGGGTGCTCCTCTTTTCGCTCGTGGTCTCGATGCTCACCGGCATTCTGTTCGGCCTTGCGCCCGCGCTGCGCTCCTCGCGCCCCGGCCTGGTCGACACGCTCAAAGACGGCGGCGGCGGCGCAACGGGCCGTTTGCGCGGCCGCGCCCTGCGCAGCGGGCTGGTGGTCGCCGAAATCTCTTTGTCGGTGATCCTGCTGGCTGGCGCGAGCCTCGCGGTGCGCGGCTTTCTTCAGATGCTCTCCACCGACCCCGGTTTCCAGCCTTCGCGAGTGCTTTCCGTCGAGGTGACGCTGCCGCCGAAAAGCTATCCCACCTGGCAGCAGCGCAACGAGCTCGATCGAAACCTCCTGGCCAGCATCGCCAGCCTGCCAGGCGCGCAGGATGCGGAGCTTGGCAATTCAGGCCTGCCCTACGCGGAGATCCGTTCCCCCTTCACCATCTCCGGCCTGCCGCGGATGGAAGACCGCACCGTCGCGATTGCCCTCATTAGTCGGCGCTATCCGCAGACCCTCGGCATTCCCCTGAAGAGCGGCCGCGAATTCACCGAAGCCGAAATCGAAACCGGCATGCGCGTGGCTCTCATCAACCAGAGCGCTGCGCGCCTCTGGCCGGCTGGCCAGGATCCGGTGGGCCGCTCCATACAGATCGACGCTCTGGCCAAAACGCCCGATAACCCGCAGCTGCTCACCGCTCCCGGCCTCGCCGCCGGCGTCACCGTCGTGGGCATCATCGGGGATATCAGGAACAACGGCCTCACGGAAGCACCGGCTCCGGCCGTCTATCTGCCCTACACCTTGTACGCTCCGCCGGTGCGCCAGCTGGCGGTTCGAACGGCCGGTGACCCGCTGACCATCATCAACGCCGTGCGCAGGAAGGCGCGCGATCTCGACAAGGATCTGGTTCTCGGCAAGCCGCATACCCTCGACGAGGTGATGAGCCAGGAAACGCAGCAGCCCCGCTTCAACATGGCGCTGTTCAGCAGCTTCGCTTTCCTGGGTCTCGCACTCGCGGCCATCGGAATTTACAGCGTGATCTCTTACAACGTCTCGCAACGCGTGCAGGAAATCGGCGTGCGTATGGCGCTGGGCGCTCGCCGCGGACAGATCCTCAGGCTCATTCTGGTCACAGTTGCCAGGCTCGCCGCCTGCGGCCTCGCTATCGGACTCTGCGGCAGCATCCTGATCGGGCGCCTCGTCCGCTTCCAGATGTTTGCGAAGAGCTCTTTCGGCGTGGCTCCATTGGCGGCAATCATCCTCCTGCTCGGCTCGGTCGCGCTGCTGGCCGCATGGCTGCCTGCAATGCGCGCGGGCAATCTCGATCCTGTCACCGCCCTCCGCCACGAGAACTGATTGCTCCGGTCTCGGATGAGTGAACGGTCCGGAAGACGGGACCACCCATTCCACGCACCCTCTGGAAAGCTGCACCCTGCTCCGTGCCCCCTGCCCCCTGCTCCCTGCCCCCCCCTGCTCCCTGCTCCCTGTCCCCTGTAACCTGCACCCCGTCCTCACAGCGCCCCTCCTATGGACATTCCAAAGGTCAGTGTGATAGCTTCTGTGCAATGTCCAAAGGAGCGGGCGCGATGGCAGAAGGCAAATCGGAAGTCCTGCAGGGCACGCTGGACCTGATGGTGTTGAAAACACTCTATGCGATGGGGCCTCTGCACGGGTTCGGGATTGCGCGGCGCATCGAGCAGGTGAGCGGCGGCGTTATGAACCTGAACGAGGGGACGGTCTACACGGCCCTGCTCAGGCTGCAACAGCAGGGATGGATCGCCTCGAAGTGGGGGACCAGCGAGAACAACCGCAAGGCGCGCTTCTACTCCATCACCAGGCAGGGCGCGAAGCAGCTCGAGCGCGAGACGGAGAACTGGGAGCGCGTGGCCGGCGTAATGGACCGCGTGCTGAAGCTCGAAAGGCAGGGGTGAGGCGATGCCGACGTTGCGCATGCTGTGGGCGCGCGTGAAGGGTCACGCAGCGCAGGGACGTGAAGACCAGGCGTTCGATGCGGAGATTCGCGAGCACATGGCACTGCTGGAAGAGCGCTACCGGGCGAAGGGGATGAGCGCGCAGGACGCGGCGCGTGCGGCGCACCGGCAGTTCGGGAACGTGACCCTCCTCAGGGAGCGGCAGCGAGCCCAGCGCGGGTTCCTTTCCCCGGTGGAGTGGTGGCGCGATGCGCGCTTCGGGTTGCGCATGCTGGCCAAACGTCCCATATCGAGCGCCGCTGTGGTGGTGGCGCTTGCCCTGGGTATCGGGTTGAACTCCGCCGTGTTCACGTTTGTCAACGCTCTGCTGCTGCGGCCTCCGCAGGGAGTGAAGGCGACCGATCGGCTGGTTGAGGTATGGCTGCACAACCCGAAAAGCAGCGGCATCCAGGGCTATCTCCCGTTCAACTATCCGGATTACGCATACTACCGCGATCACACGAAATCGCTGGAAGGACTCATGGCCTTCGACGGCGACGGCGAGGATGCGATCTGGAATCGCCATGGGGCGGGAGAGGTTCTCCATGGCCAGTTCGTCTCGGGAAATCTGTTTTCCCTTGCCGGACTGAACGCGGCTCTGGGCCGCATGCTCTCCGTGGGTGACGACCGGCTCGACAACCCGCGCCAGGTGGTGGTGCTGAGTTATCCGTTCTGGAAACAGAAGCTGGACGGGAATCCGGAGGTGATCGGCAAGACGCTGATGCTGGATGGTTCCATGTTCACCGTCGTCGGCGTGGCGCCGGCCAATTTCACCGGATTGATGGTGGGAACGGATCCGGATTTCTGGGCGCCGCTGACCGCGTTGGGGCGTTTCACCCACGATGACCAGAGCCGCTTCACCAGCCGCGACTCCTACTGGCTGATGGTCGCCGGCAGGATGCGCCACGCCGGCGACCGCAGCAGCGTGCAGGCCGAGATGCATGTGCTGGCCAGGCAGGTGTACGTGGGGCACGGAAGCAAGGGCGACTTCCAGGACGCTCAGGTCTATCCCCTGGCGATGATACCGGGACCGTATCGCGGGTACGTCGGCGCGTTCACAGGAGGACTGCTGGCTGTCTTTGCGCTGCTGCTGCTGATTGCCTGCACCAACGCGGCCAGCCTGTTGCTGGCACGTGCCACCGGGCGCGCACGGGAAATGGCAACCCGCTCGGCGCTGGGTGCGGGGCGCGCGCGCCTGGTGCGGCAGATGCTGGTGGAGAGCCTCATGCTCGCCGCCATCGCCGGTGCTGCCGGCGTGGCCATTGCGTGGGTCGCTTCCCGCATGCTGATGGAACTGAAGCCCTCCGACATCCCCCTGACCCTGGCAATTCCCATGGATTGGCGTGTGGTGCTCTTTACGGCCGCGATTTCCGTGGTCACGGGCGTGGTCTTCGGCCTGGCGCCGGCGCTGCGCGCAACTGCGATGCAGGCCGCACGCCTGCTCAGGGAAGAGTCGCAAACCGGCAGCCTGAAGAAGTCGCGTCTGCGCAGCGCTCTGGTAGTCGCGCAGATGGCGGCGTGCGTGGTGCTGCTGGCCGGAGCCGCGCTGTGCGTGCGCAGCCTGATCAATGCCAACGCCATCGATGCGGGATTCGACACGCACCATATCGCGCTGGCATCGCTTGATCCATCCAGCCTGGGGTACACGCCGGCGAAGATCAACGACTTTTACACGCGGTTGCTGGAGCGGGTCGAGCATTTGCCCGGTGTCACCTCGGCGAGTTATGCGGAATTTCTGCCCCTGGGAACAGCGCGCTCCGAAACCGCCGTGGGCAAGGAACTGGGCAGGGATGCGAGTGCGTCCACGGTCGACGAGTACCGCGTCGCGCCAGGATTCTTCCGCACCATGGGCATTCCACTGCTGCGCGGGCGCGACCTCACCCAGGAGGAGACGGACGGCGACAAGCCCACAGCTGTAGTGATCAATCAGACCACGGCGCGCAGGCTGTGGCCGGGGCAGGACCCAATCGGCAAACTACTGGCCATGCGCAGCGACAAGACCATGAGCGAAGTCGTCGGCGTGGTGAAGGATGGTAAGTACCACACCCTGGGCGAAGCGCAGGTTGCCGTCGTTTTTCGCGGGCAGCTTCCGCCGGGGCGGACCCTGGTCGTGCGCACCGCCGGAGACTCGTCGACGCTCCTGGATGAGATTCGGCGCGAGGTTCCGATCGTCGATCCGCTGATGGCCGCGACCGATGTACAGACCATCGAGCAGTACATGGCCCTCCCGCTTTTCCCGGCGCGGACCGTCGGATGGCTGCTGGGCGTGTCCGGGATCCTGGCCGTGGTGATGACCGCGATTGGGCTATTCGGCGTGATCGCCTACACCGTCTCCCAGCGGACCCACGAGATCGGCGTCCGCATGGCGCTGGGCGCACGGCGGAGCGATGTGATGAGGATGGTGATGGGCCAGGGCCTGCGCCTGACCGCCATCGGACTGGCGATTGGCCTGGCTGCGGCGTTTGGCGCTTCGCGGCTGCTCTCGCCGCTGCTCTACGGAATTGGAGCGAACGATCCGGCCACCATGACAGTCGTGGCCATGGGACTGGCGGCCATCGCCCTCACGGCATGTTATTTCCCGGCACGCAAGGCCATGAGCGTCGATCCTTCCGCGGCCCTGCGCTACGAGTAAGCACCAGACTGACTTCCCCGCTCCCTGTAACCTGCACCCAGTCCCCAGTAACCTGTAACCTGTAACCTGTTCCCTGTAACCTGCACCCTGTAACCTGTAATCTGTATCCGTGCTCACCCTCGCCCATTTCGGCATGAGCCTCTGCACCTGGCTCTTCTTCCTCGGCATCGCCGGTTCTCTGCTCGTCATCCTCATCAGCTTCTTTGAGGATCTCCACGAGCTCATCGGCAAGGACTAGCCTCGCGTCTCCCGTGCTCGCCGCCGCCGACCCATCCCTGAGCGCCCCGCCCCGCGCGCGCGTCCCTCTCGTCGTGAACCTGCTGCTCGGCTTCCTCACCTCCGTTCTTCTCGACTTCTGTTTTCCGGTCGCCGGCCCGCTGCACCGCTGGCAGCCCTTCCTGGCGTGGATTGCCCTCGTCCCTCTGCTCGCCGGCCTGCTCAACGAGCGCAGTGCCGCACATCCGCGCTATCTGAGCCGCGCCGCGTTCACCGCGTATCTGAGCGGAGTCCTTTGGTACGTCCTCAATTGCTACTGGATCTACCAAACCATGCTCTATTACGGCGGCGGCATCCCGCCCATCGGCTGCGCCGGCATCGTGCTCCTCTTTTCCGCCGTTCTCGGCCTCTATTTCGGAGTTTTCGGCCTCCTCACCGCCTTTTTCCGCCGCCGCTTCGGCCTGACCGCCGCGCTCCTGCTCGCCCCGTTCCTCTGGACCGCCCTTGACCTCGCAGCCGCCCGCATCACCTCCGTCCCGTGGGATCAGCTCGGCTACTCCCAGGTCGACAATCTCTGGATCACCCGCCTCGCTCCCGTCACCGGCGTCTACGGCATCACCTTCGTCCTCGTCCTCGCCAACGCGCTCCTGCTCGCCATCTGGACCACCAGGGGCCGCGCCAACATCCGCATCAGAGCCGTCACCGCCATCGTCGCTCTGCTCGCCATCCTGTCGTTTCTTCTTTCAAAGCCGCCAACCCCCGCACCCACTTCCTCCACTGCCGTCCTGCTCCAGGACAACCTCAGCGTCGACCGCGACAACTCATGGGTCGGCCAGGTCTACAACCAGCAAACCCACACCTGGGTCCCGCTCTGGAACCGCAACATCGACGCCTTCCTCAACGCCAGCGAGCGGCCCTGCACGCCCTACTACCCCGGCCTTCCCGAAACCGGCCTTAAGCTCCAACAGCCTACCGGTTGCTCCGCGCAGACGCCCATCTCCCTCATCGCCTGGCCCGAAGCGCCTTCACCTTTCCGCGGCTGGGATCCGCGCTTCACCTCCGCGATGGCCGCCCTCACCCAGCTCACCGGAGCCACCGCCGTCGCCGGCAACATCGCCGCCGGCGTCATCACCGGATCCGCCGGCGTCCCCGCCTACACCGAATACAACTCCGCAACCGTCTTCGCCCCTAACGGCCAGCAAATCGGCCGCTACGACAAGATCCACCTCGTCCCCTTCGGCGAATACGTCCCGTACCGCAGCGTCTTCTTCTTCGCCCACCATCTCACCCAGCAAATCGGCGACTTCGGCCGCGGCACCCGCCGCTTCGTCTTCCCCACCGCCGACGGCCACAGCTTCGGTGTCTTCATCTGTTACGAATCCGTCTTCGCCGACGAGGTCCGCCTCTTCGCCCGCAACGGCGCCCAGGTCCTCGTCAACATCTCCGACGACGGCTGGTACGGAGACACCAGCGCCCCCTGGCAGCACCTCAATATGTCGCGCATGCGCGCCGTCGAGAACCGCCGCTGGCTCCTCCTCGACACCAACTCCGGCATCACCGCGGCCATCGACCCCTACGGACGCGTCACCCAATCCGCGCCCCGCCACGTCTTCACATCTCTGGCCGCAAAGTACGGATACCGATCCCGCCTCACCTTCTACACGCGTTACGGAGACCTCTTCGCGTACCTCTGCTGCGTCATCGTGATCGCCGCCCTCGCCCTCGCCCTGCTCCGGAAGAAAACCAGTCCCCAGTTGTCAGCCCCCAGTCCCCGGGAATAAGTCCCCAGTCCCGGTAACCTCAAGCAGAGGACGGCGGCCACAGGGAACTAGAGGCTGTTATTAAGTTTGAGTGAGCATTTTGAATAGGGTGGCGAGCATGAGGCAGGCGCAGGCGAGGAAATGGAAGGCGCCGAGGGTGGCGGCCAGTCGTTCGTAGTCGCGGGCCAGACGGCGGAATCGTGCTGCCCAGGCAAAACTTCTCTCCACAACCCAGCGCCGCGGCAGCAGAACGAAGCCGCGTTTGGCCTGGGCGTGTTTCACGACTTCCAGCTCGATGCCGTGCTGTTCGGCGGCCTCAGCCGCAGCTTCGCCCGTATAACCCTGATCCACATAGGCGAGTGCGACGTGGTCGCCGGTCAGCTCCTGCACTTGGCGCGCCAGCTGCCCGACCTGAGCGCGATCCTGTTCGTCGGCTGGAGTCACATGCAGGGCCAGCAGGTGCCCCAGCGTATCCACGGCAGCATGCACCTTCGAGCCTTTCCTCCGTTTGGCTCCGTCGTATCCAGCTCGCGCGCCCGATTCCGGTGTCGACTGCAGGGTGCGGCTGTCGAGAATCATCGCGGTGGGCTGCGCTTTGCGCCCGGCGAACTCGCGCAGCAGCATGCGCAGGTCTTCCACCATCGTCTCGAAGCAACGGGCGCGGATCCAGCGCTGCACCTGCTGATACACGACCTCCCACGGCGGCAGATCGTTGGGCAGATAACGCCACTGGCAGCCGGTCCGCACCACATAGCGCAATCCGTTGAAGACGTCGCGGAGCGGGTACTCGCGCTGCTCGGCGTCCTCCCGGCAGAGGGCCAGGTAGGGCGCCACCATCGCCCACTCCTCATCCGTCACATCGCTCGGATACCCACGCCGCTCACGCCGTCCCACATCTCCAGGATGCACGACAGAAAGCCAAATCGCACATCTGTCTCAAAACACAGGAACAAACTTAATAACAGCCTCTAGGAGTTTGTTGAAATAGGTTCCTGCTGCGCGACAGATGGTGGTTCTGATCCGTCTCATGGTCATGCGAGGAGACGAGCGGGTACAGGACGGGATGTTCAG
>Ga0335073_10014234_pt1 | contig 11148 bp, 7 predicted proteins | sample Lox_Sample_22_FD_207093 | JGI IMG/M metagenome (GOLD analysis project Ga0335073, IMG submission 207093) | Soil microbial communities from Loxahatchee National Wildlife Refuge, Florida, United States - Lox_Sample_2.2 | ecosystem: Environmental > Terrestrial > Soil > Wetlands | place: USA: Florida... | reverse complement strand
ATCACAATGAACGTGAGCACTCACCTGTCCGCCAAATTCCTGGCGGACTACTTTGACGGCAGCACCTTCAACTCCGGCGATGTCCAGCACATCGGAGAGGAAGGCCGCGTTCAATTTGATGGAAAGTCCCGGAGCCAGATCGATTCCAAAATGATCATGAGCAACTAATACAATGCTGTCACTCGGTAGCACTTTCAGCAGAGCTTTCCGGACTAATTCGGCATTGGGGTAGGCAAGAGCTTCGTTTGCGATTTTCCAAACCGCAACGTAAGAGGCCCCCAGGGCTTTGGCCGCCGCGTCGAGTTCCGTACCCCAACCGGTGAGAATGGCTGTCGGCGAAGCGGCGGGATCGATTTTATGGGCCGCAGCCGCCAGTTCTAACGCGGAATCGCCGGGCACGCCATCTTTATGCACGATGTAAGCGAAGATGCGAGTCATTATTTCAATCCTCCCTTGGCCACCACTAACTCCAGAACTTTATCGATGTTTTCATCCCGGGTACCGTGCAGAATTCTCGCTCCCTTGCCGAGTGCGGGGACGAAGTAGTCCGCGCGTTTCACTTTGGCGGCAGATTCGCCTACCATGCTTTTGTCAACTCCCAGATCCGAGGCGCTGAAACTCGGAATCGGGATTGAGGCCACCTGCCGGATGCCTCGCATACCGACATAACGCGGTTCGTTGATTCCGGTCTGAATCGAGAGCACACAAGGCAGATCAATCTCGTTCATCTCCTTGTTGCCGCCTTCGATTTCGCGGCTGATTTTCAACTTCCGGCCATCGAGAACCTCGATGGAATTGACCAGGGAAGCAAACGGGTAGTCGAGTAGCGCCGCGAGCATGCCGCCGACTTGGGCGGCGCCGTCCTCGGCCTGAACGCCGGTCAGAATCAAGTCGTAGTGTCCCTTCTGTGCGAAGGCTTTCAGAATTGTGGCGATGCCTTTGCCGTCGGATCCACGAAAGGCCTTGTCTGAGATCATCACACCGTGATTCGCGCCCATGGCCATTTCCCGGCGCAGGACTTCTTCGTCATCTTCGCTGCCAATCGTGGCTACGGTTACGCTGCCGCCGATTCTCGCGACGATCTGAAGGGCTTCTTCGACCGCGTAGTTGTCAGGTTCGTTGATCGAATAGATCAACTCATCGCGCTCGATGTCATTGCCCGCGCTGTTGAGCTGAATTTCGTTCTCCAAAGTGTCGGGCACTCTTCGTACACAAACTAGGATCTCCACATTCACCTCCACGGAATTGCTCTAGCAGCTTGTTAATCTCCGAACGTTGTCATTCCAAGGCGCAACGAACTAAAGGATTCCGTGCGACGATTCCACTGAAACTGCGGATCCCGCCCTTCGGCTTCGCTCGGGGCTCGACGTTTGCTCCGGGCGAAAGGCTGCCTGGAACGACAAGAAATCAAGTTTTTCAACAAGCTACTCGGACCGGCACATCTCGCACGATGTGTTTGTCCACTAACTCCACCAAATCGATGGCGGTCATTCTTCCTTCAAAACCCGCGACCTTGATCGCATCCTCTATATTCACCATGCAGAACGGACAGGCGGTCACGATTACATTGGCTCCAGCTTCGGCCGCCATCCGCACTCTCTTCACGCCCATTCGCTGATCTTCTCTTGGCTCGTAAAACAGCATCAGACCGCCGCCGCCGCAGCAGAAAGAGCGGTCGCGAGCCCTCGTCATTTCGACTCTTCTCAAGCCGGGAATCACGTCCAGCACATCTCGAGGGTCGTCATAGATCTGGTTGTGGCGCCCCAGGTAGCACGGATCGTGGTAGGCGTACACACTGTTTTTGTTTTCCACCGGATTGAACTTGATCTTGCCGTCCTGCACTCCTCGGGCGATTACCTGGCTAATGTGCTCCACAGGCGGCACATCCTTGTAGTCGTGTTTCAGCGCGTTGTAGGCATGCGGGTCAGCGGTAACGATTCGCCGTGCTCCCGATGCCTTGATGGCATCTGTGTTGTGGTCGCGCAGGGCCATGAAAAGCGTCTCCTCGCCGAAACGCCGGACTTCATGTCCGCTGTCTCTTTCCGCCGCGCCCAAGATTCCGAAATTCTCTCCGACGTGGTTGAGGATCTTTGCGGTTGCACGCCCGATCGATTGCATCCGGTCGTCGTAGGACGTGATGCTGTCGACGAAGTACAAGGTATCGGCGCCGTTCTTCTTGTCGAGTATCTTGACCGGGCAGGTTTGCTGGAATTCTTTGCCGTTGGCCCAATCGGCTTTCTTTTTCTCCATCTTGCCGTATGGATTGCCCCGACTCTCCAGCGCCTTCAGAGGCTTTTGCAGGGACTGCGGGACGTTTCCGTTGTCGATCATGCCGCGCCGCAAGTCGACGATCTTGTCGATGTGCTCGACCAGCAGTGGGCATTCTTCTTCGCAACTGCCGCAAGTGGTGCACGACCAGATTTCGTCATCGGAATAAATGCTGCCGGAATCTGCGCTGCCGACCAATGCTGTGCCGTTGTGTGCGCGTCCAAAAACCGGATAGTGCTGGAAGCTATAGTCTCTCGCCTTGATGCCGATGAAACGTGGCGACAACGGCCTTCCCACCGCATTCGCGGGGCAATTGTCGGAACACCTCCCGCAGTCGGCGCAGGAGTAGAAATCGAGCATGTGCTTCCAGGTGAAGTCTTCGAACGTCTTGACTCCGAAGGATTTCAGCCGGTCGAGTTGCTCATCGGGAACTCCCCATCGCACCGGCTTCAAAATCTCCCGGTCTAACTTTGCGAAGTAAATATTGAAGAGCGAGGTTTCCACGTGGAACTGGATGCCAAACGGGCGATAGCACAGCAAGAAGTAGAAAGCCAATTCATGGACAAGATAAGCGCCGAAGTAAAACCCTCCGAGAATGGGCAAGGCGGTTGAGACAAGAACCCTCTGGAACAACCACGGGAGCGAAAAAGCGGCTAGCACGTCCACCTGCGGGCCAGCATTGGATAGGGCAGCGGCTCTGGCGGCGGCAAAGAGGCTGTCGGCCACCATCAGGATGGCAATCAAGACCAAAAGAAAGACGGCGTCGGCTGTGTGGCTCTTGCCGAACCTCGGCGGTACACTGTACCGCGCCGGTTTGAAAACCAGTCGTCGAATGATCGCGATCACCATGCAAGCAAAAACGATGGTGGCGGCGTAATCTGTAACGAGGTTATAGACAGGGCCGGCTCTTCCCGAGAGGCCCGGCATGACGAAATGCTCGGAGACCCCGACGATCAGCACCGAGAACGCGCGAATAGACAAAACTATGAAGCCGGCAAAAATGAAAATGTGTAGGATGCCCGCGAGTTTATAGCGCGGGTGTTTCCACTGACCCAGCCAGAATTTCTGAACTCTTTCCAGCCGCAACCACGGCTGGTCAAACCGAAAATCACGTTCTCCCCGAAGGAGCGGAACCAGGCGCCTGGCCACAATGTAGGAGAAACACGCGACGCCAAGAAGATGAATGGTTAGGAACAGGATTCGGCCCGTGACCAACCAAGAGGTCACCTGCGCAACTGATTGCATGCCTACCACGTTGTCTACTTCCGCTTGGCGCCACCTAGGCGATCAATCGCGTCAAGACTGGTTCGTTCTTAACTGCGGGCCCGAGTGCTATCGCCGGTTCAACCGAAGAGAGAGGCGCAGGAGCCGTGGACGCAGGAACTCGTTCAGGCGTCGATGTAATCTTCGCCTTCGCGCGCAATCTCTTCTTCTCTTTCTTGTTTCGCGGGGGCTCAATCCCAGCAGATTTTCGCAGTTCGGTAAAACTCAACTGCAGGAGCGCTTCTAAACGCCGCAAGTCCGGGACCGCATGCATATCTCCGCTGAATCCGAAATACGCCGTGCCGTTATAGGTCAAGATGGCGCAGTTAAGTGCCATCTCTCCACCGATCGGGACATAGGGATAACAATGCAGAATCTTGTGGCCGAGCAGATAAAGCGGATATTGCGGTCCTGGCACATTGGTGCAAACCATGTTGAAAGGTGTAAACGGCAACCGGCTAATGATGTAGCCGGCCACCGCCTGCGCTGAAGCTGGGATCACGCCCAGCAAACCGCCGACCAAGCTCACCAATTCAGCGGTATGCGCTCGTTTGAGAAGTTCGGTCTGTTTGTGGACGGCAGCCAGCAGTTTGCGAGGATTGCGGATGTCGAGCGGAACGGTGACGGGGACGAGGGAAATGCGGTTCCCCAATTCGCCCGAAGTTTCGCCGCCGCGCAGGTTGACCGGAACCATCATGCGGAAGCGCCTTCCCTTCACGGCGTCACCGTTCAATTCGAGATAGCGCCGGATGGTCGCAGTGACCAGCGCGAGAATGACGTCATTTACGCTGGTTTCGCAGGCATGCCGTATAGCTTTGATTTCTACGAGGGGGATTTCAGCCCATGCGAACTTCTGGGGCCCGCGGTAAAGCACGTTGAACCGCAAGCGCTCGGTGGACAGGGTAAATTCTGGGAGCAGGCGCGTGAACTCGTCCGTGGCCAGGTTTCCGCCATTGGCCGCGAAGCGCTCCGCCATGCTCGAAAGGTTGGCGAGCGCATCGAAAATTCGCTTGACCACTTCAGAATAGGAGTCGACGCAGCCGTTGGTCAGCGAAGTCAACGCGTCACGCGGCGGCGGGACTCGGAGTCGAAGCTTTTTTCGCGGCCTCGGAGGCGCCACTGGGCTCGCATCCATGAGTACATTCATGATCCCAACCCCGGCGATACCATCCGCGAGGCAGTGATGCAGGCGAAAAATGAGCCCGCTGCGATTGCCTTGCAACCCATGCACCAGGGTAAGGTCCCATAGCGGGTGCTGCCGGTCCATTACCTTGCTCAGGATCTTGCCCGCAAGCGTCTTCAATTCCGCATCGGAACCGTGCTTGAGCTTCACCTCGCGCAGGTGGTTTCGGACGTCGAAGGTGGGATCGTATTCCCAACTGGGAAGCCCAATATTGAGCGGCGGCGGCACCACCCGCTTGAGGTACCGGGGAATCAGCGGCAGCTTCGACTCGACAAACCAGACACAGTCTGCAAAAGGTATCTCGCCCTCGAGCACGCACACACAGGCAACATTGAGTGGCATGCCCTCGCGTTCGAGATGGAGGAAAACAGTGTCGCCCCAGGAAAGGCGATCGCCTTGCTTGTCACTTCGATCGTTAATCTGATCGTCACTCTGCGCATGGCTCGACATGGCCGCTCTCCAATTCCGTTGTCGAACTTCAGCTTTCGAACTTCAGTGGCGGAACTCTATTTCGAACTCCACCTGACAAGTTTCACTTACCAAACTCGTCGCGTATCTCAGCTCACGAATGAGAATCGCCCTGCCAGCTTCACCAGTTTGAGCACTTTATAAACGCCGATGTTGACGCCGCGTAACACCACTGTCACACCTCGGTCGTCCGCTATGTCCGCGAACTCCTGCAGCGCTCGGATGGCGCTCGGATCGGTGCGGGGCGCGGAAGAGAAATCTAAAGTGACTTCGCCTTCGACGCTATTCAGTTTTTCCGCGGCTTCGCGCAACGCCTGTACCACCCCTTCTTCATCAATCTCGATACATAAGCCCATCATTTCTATAGCCATATCTACCACCGTCTGCTACGCGGTCTTTCGCTGAGATGCTTGTCGGTGAGACTCCCTGGTCACCTTCGCTGCACTTCGTCCCTCATAGGCGTTCCAAAACAGCTCAGCCAATTCGCTCATCAAGGGCATACGAGGGTTCGACCGCCAGGAGGGATCGTCAAAGGCAAGCCTGGTGAGATCGGGCATCGCTCGATCGAACTCCTCCTTGGGGATTCCCAGATCGGCAATCGCCCGCGGGAAACCAAGCTGGTCGAGCAGTTGCTCTGTTGCCACGATTAAGTTCTTCACCTTCTCCTCAATCGTGTTGCCGCCCAGACCCAGCAAATCCGAGACCGTAGCGTACTTCCTGTGTGCTACATATCCCTTCTGGTACGGCGACGGCAGGAACTTGGTGGGCACGGATGCGTTATACGCAATGACGTGTGGCAACATGAACGCATTGGCCCGGCCATGCGCCACGCCGAAGCGCGCCCCGAAGGCGTGCGCCAGCGCATGATTCACGCCCACCGACGCATTGGAGAATGCCATCGCCGCGATGCAAGCGGCATTGTGCATCATGGAGCGCGCCTCCTCATCGCAGGGGTGCTCGTAAGCGATCGGCAGGTACTTGAACACCATGCGGATTGCCTGCATGGCGTTGGAATCGGTGTACGCCGACGCATAACTGGAAACTCCAGCCTCCAGCGCATGGGTCAAGCAGTCGATGCCAGTATCGGCGGTAAGTCCCTTTGGCATGGACATCACGAATTGCGGATCGACGATCGCTACATCTGGACTTAGCGAGTAGTCGGCAAGAGTCACTTTGCGCCCGCGCTCTTTGTCGGTTAGAACGGCAAAGGGAGTAACTTCGCTTCCGGTTCCGCTGGTGGTGGCGATGGCAATCAGCCGCGCCCGGTTAATCTTCTCGGTCGGGTACTGAACCACACGCTTACGCAGATCCAGAAAGGGCGCTGCCAGTTCTTCCAGATCGGCGTCGGGCGACTCGTATTTGAGTTTCATGATCTTGGCCGCGTCGATGACCGAACCGCCCCCTAGCGCGATGATCTGGTCGGCTTTGTAGAAATTGAGCGCCTCCACCCCCTGCATGACCACCTTCACCTCGGGCTCGGCGTCGGGAATGATCGAGACGTGGACATGAGTTTCCTTCGGAATGTAGCGGCGAACAATGTCGACATGGCCGAATTTCTCCAGAGCCGGATTGGTAATGATGATGGTGGACTGCGATCGGAACTGGCGCACGTTCTGCACCGCGTTCATGTTGAAATAAATCTGATTGGGGACCCGGAACCACATATGGGCTTGCGTCCTTCGAGCCACGCGCTTGATGTTGAGGTAATGGTAGATATTGACGTTGTCGGTAGTGCTGTTGCCGCCGCCAGTGCCACAGCCAAAGGAGAAAGTAGGTGCCAGATCGTTGTAAATCCCGCCCACTGCTCCGACTGAGCCGGGCGAGTTCACCAGGATGCGCCCCGCATTCATCAACTCAGTGAACCGGCGGATAACCTCTTCGTTGCGCGAGAAAATGACCGCCGTGTGGCCTAGTCCACCGGCATGATTCACGTCGACGCAGACCTTGAGCGCCCCATCGATGGATTTCGCACGATAGACCGCGAGCACAGGGAACAACTTTTCCACCGACAGGGGGTGATCGCGCCCGACGCCTTGAATCGGCACAATCAGGAGTTTGGTGTCCGGCTTCACGGAAAGACCGGCAAGGAGGGCAATATCGCCAGCCCTTTGCCCGATTGCCATCGGTTGCATAAATCCAGTCTCAGGGTCGATCACCGTGCGTGCCAGCAATTCCGTCTCTTTCTCGTTGCAGATGTGCGCACGCAGTTCCGCAAATTTCTGTAGCGCAAGGTCATAAATCTCATCATCGATCACCACCGTTTGTTCGGAGGCGCAGATGGTTCCGTTATCGAAAGTCTTGGAGAGGATGATGTCGGTCACGGCCGTATTCAGGTCTGCCGTTTTCTCCAGGTAGACCGGAGTGTTGCCCGGACCTACGCCCAAGGCTGGTTTGCCGGAGCTATAGGCGGCTTTGACCGCACCACGTCCGCCGGTGGCATCGATCAAGCCCACGTCTTTGTGTCGCATGAGGTAAGCGTTGTCCTGCATGGTATGCGATTCCAGGCAGGCGAACACCCCTTCGGGCGCGCCATGCTTGAGCGCTGCCTCGTACATAATCTTCACAGCCTCGGAGCAACAACGCCACGCGTTGGGGTGCGGACTGAAAATAACCGCGTTGCGCGTTTTGATGGCCATGATGCATTTAAAGAGTACCGTGGAAGTGGGATTCGTAATTGGAGTGATCGAGAAGATGACCCCAATGGGTTCCGCAATCTCCACCAGATTGCGTTCCGGGAACTCTCGGATCACGCCAACGCTACGTTTATCCTTGATGTAGTTGTAAGCGAACTCCGTGGCCACCATGTTTTTGATGACCTTGTCTTCCATGACTCCGAGCTTGGTTTCCTCAACCGCCAGGCTGGCGAGATATTGAGCCTGTTCCAAGCCGGCCAAGACCATCGGCTTAACGATGCGATCAACGTGATCTTGGGTGAATTGAGTAAAGACGGCAGAGGCGATTCTGGCTTGACGGACTAATCTCTCGAGGCAGGCAATTCGTTCTTCACTAAGGCTTTCTGGGGTGAACGGGATTGCGACCCGCTCCTGCACTTCTCCCTGCGTGATCATGGCTGCTCCCTCTAACTGTTTGTCGGGGCCTCGTGCCTATGAGGAGCACGATTGCTTTGACGTTCCCAGTTCTAGTAGCCAGCTCTCGTGACGACGATGGGTGGCGGAGCAGGGTTATTGTCTAATGGCGGTTAAGACGTCCTTCGTATCTACGCGTAATCAATAGGATGCTTGGCCAGCCAGTGCTCTTCGCGAACCTTCTCGATACTCCTCAATGCACTCGCGGCGACGCTCGCGGTTAGGCGTCGGCTTTCCCAAGCGAGGCCTGCACCCAGGCCGATTGCACTGCCCAGCAAACCGAACGTCAGCGCTCTGCTGAGAGATTTCTTGTGATTGGCTGAATAGCAGCTAAACAGACCGATGCACGCACCAAGGACAGCGGGCATCAATGCGCTTTGTACTGCATCACTAAGATAGGGAGTAAGCGATTTTCCGTTGAGAAATGCTTTTTTACCAGACCGTGCTCCATCGATTCCAGAATCCAGGAGCCTGCGTCCGTAATCCGCATTTGACTTGGACCACTTGGATACATCCATCACGAACTCCTCGGTTGCTCGAAAGGGAAGCTGCATTGATTGCATCAGAGACGGGTGATGGAATCTGTCGCGCGCGTCACGCGTCAGTGTGAGCCAGGTCACATGGGGTCCCGGAAGGAGGGGGAAGCGCTCTGGAGGTTGATTCCGAGTTTCTACACGGCGAGCACGTCATCTGAGACTGCTTCGCTTTCGTTCGTTACATTTAGTCATCTCTAGCATCTGTCGGAGGCCACGGTATTGAATGATTCGTAGTTGCACAAGCGGTGTACAACAACCAGCTGCGAACGCAGCATGTCGCCTTTATTGGCGGCTGGGGCTGATGCTCCGCCTTATGGCTTTAGAGCCCGCTCGCCAAGGGTGCTCGTTGGCACTGTCCATACTTTCGGCGAAGCTCTCGTTTCGAAACCTTGCCGGATCCCGTCTTCGGCAAGTTCATGAGAAATTCCACCGAGCGGGGACATTTGAAATGCGACAGCCGGGAGCGGCAGAACTCCAAAATCTCATCAGCGCTCGCCTGGGATCCTGGCTTCAACACCACCAGCGCCTTCGGCACCTCACCCCACTGGTCATCAGGAACGGGAATCACGACTGCCTCGTATACATCCGGATGTGCGCTGAGAACTTTTTCCACTTCCAAGGAAGAGATGTTCTCGCCGCCACTGACAATGATCTCTTTCTTGCGATCCACAATCTGAATGTAGTTGTAATGATCCACCACAGCAACATCCCCAGTGTGAAACCAGCCATCGTTCATCGCAGCCGCTGTGGCCTCCGCTTGGCGCCAATAGCCATCCATTACGACGTCACCTCTCGCTACGATTTCACCCATCACGCTGCCATCGCGTGGGACATCTTTTCCGTCGGGACCGACCACTCGAAGTTCCACACCGGGAATCGCAAAACCGGTCATCGCCTGGCGAGCATAGCGTTGTTCTCCCTCGAGTTGCAGGTCCGCCTTTACTTGCGATTTGGCGAGCGTAGGACAAGTTTCGGTCAGCCCGTATCCGGAGATGCAAGTGCAACCCAGTTTCTGCTCGACCTCCTTTACCAGAGTGGGCGATGAGGCAGCTCCGCCAATGATGATGATCCGCAAGCTGCTCAGGTCATGTTCAGCTCTTGCGGGAGAATTCAGCAGGGCCGTGACCATTGTGGGCACCATGGCGCAGGTGCTTACACGCTCTCTCTCGATAAGGTGGAAGACTTCCAGCGGATTGAAGTTGTGAACTATCACGTGGGTACCGCCGACCACCGTGATGCTGTGGGCCGTGCCCCACCCGTTCGCATGAAACAGAGGTATGGTATGAAGCAACACAGTTTCGCAGCACATTTCTCCAATTGTGCTGACGGAGGTTTGTGCGGCTGCGATCACAGACAAGGCGTGTAGATAAACGTTGCGATGAGTGAGCATCACGCCTTTCGGGCGGTCGCTGCTGCCGCTCGTGTAAAAGAGTTCCGCCAGTGAGTCCTCTTCACTTTTCATAAGGTCACATTGGTACCAAGCAGACGCTGCCAGAAGATCATCGTAATTCTGCGGCGCCAACCAGTTCGCTTGTGGTTGACCGTCCAACAGGAAAGAGGCCTCAACCGAAACAACAGCCGTCCGGAACGACTCCACTAGCGGCAAGAACATCGGTTCCACAAACAAGAATCTTGCTTGTGCATCATTCAAAACGAAAGCCATGTCCTGCGGGCCCAGCCGAATATTTATCGGCACCAAGACGCAGCCGGCTTCCAGGACACCGTAGTATGCCTCGAGCAGGCGATGACAATTCCTGCTGAGAAAGGCGATCCGATCGCCACGTTTTGCTCCTGCAGTGATGAGGGCGGCAGCTAAGCGCCCGGCCCGTTCGGCGAATTGTGCATACGTGAATCGATGTTCGCCACACACCACCCCAACCTTGTTCGGAAATTGTTCACACGCATAACGCAAGAAGCGCAGGGGAGTCAGAGGGATTTTCATGGGCGCCTCGCTGTAGGAAACGCTAGTCCGCTCTACCTGGAATGAAGTCTGTGGCAGCACGGACAGCCAACGTACCTTGCGGTAAGCAAAGTACGTTGGCGTACTGAGTCATACTCGTCCACGTACGGCTCGACCCGTAAGAACGTGCCGCGTCGACGACAGCCTTAATCAGCGAGTACTAAGCGGCTCCAGCTGCCGCAGCCGGGTGCCGTTTTAGCGGACGCTTCGCGCGATGTGCGGCCTTATGCGGGCGATTGTGTTCACCGCCTGCCCCTACTATGACATTCATCAAGTCTTTCTGGGCGTCAACATAGCTTTTCACGCCTTCTCGCGTCAGCTCTGCCAACGGCAAGAACGGGAATGGCCGCATGAGTTCCAGGGTCTTACCGGCGGTTTTCACGT
>Ga0335073_10014231_pt1 | contig 11148 bp, 4 predicted proteins | sample Lox_Sample_22_FD_207093 | JGI IMG/M metagenome (GOLD analysis project Ga0335073, IMG submission 207093) | Soil microbial communities from Loxahatchee National Wildlife Refuge, Florida, United States - Lox_Sample_2.2 | ecosystem: Environmental > Terrestrial > Soil > Wetlands | place: USA: Florida... | reverse complement strand
GAGTCCGCATCAACGAATCCCGGGACGATCACGACTTTTATACTCGCACCAACACTCTGGCTCACCAGCTCGATCCGACACGGCCTACCGGAGGGATTCGCAACAACTATGCTTCCGAACTACTGGAGGATGTCTTTACGATGAACGATTTCGGATTTCCTCTGCGGCCACCGAATCATCCACTGTATTTGAATACAGAGTTCATCGGGCACACATATCCAACCAAGACCATCGACAACACTGAGCGTCTCACAGAGCATACGCTGCGACATGCCCGCGTCCACAACCAGTTGGCTTCGAATCCACAATATGCGGGCGGCATTGGATGGTGCGCCTTCGACTACAACACACACTTCGACTTCGGTTCCGGCGATCGAATCTGTTATCACGGCGTGGCCGACATTTTTCGCGAACCCAAGCCCGCCGCCGGTTTCTATAAATCGCAGTGCGATCCGGAGGAAGAAGTTGTGCTGGAGCCGGCATTTCGGTGGGCGCGAGGCGACGAGTCCATCGGGTTCAGTACCGCAGTCGTTTGCTCCAACTGCGATCATCTCAAGTTGTTCATTGATGACAAACTGATCGCGGAGATGGATCCGGAACGAACCGAGTTCGGGAGCCTTCGCCATCCGCCCTTCATTCTTCATTTGCGGCCATTCCACAACGCATGGGGAGACCTGAGAATCGAAGGCTACATTCAAGGCAAGCAGGTGATTGCCAAGCGGTACTCGGGGAAAGGGATTGATCAACGGTTCGTCATCGCGTCCGACGATACCAAACTCCTGGCGGATGGCGCCGACACGACCCGCGTGGTTCTGCGCGTGACAGACGAATTCGGCGTCACGCGTTCTCTGGCCAACGACGCTATTCAGCTGGAAGTGGACGGTCCAGCGGAGATCATTGGTTGCAATCCATTCCCACTTGTCGGAGGAACCGGCGCGGTGTGGTTGCGAGCCAAAGAACAACCGGGAACCGTCCGGTTCACGGCTGTGCATCCCGCGTTGGGGAGGAAGACAGTTGACTTTGAGATTGCAGCAGCTGTTCCTGAGTCCGTATGAACAATAAGGTTTCTCCAGCGGGCACGGAAGCGCTCGCCTTGCGTACTAGAAGAGGAGAATAGAGAGGAGATGAAGTGATGCGTATTCGGTTCGTCTTAGCACTGGTGTTGACCGCCTCGTTCTTCTCGCACAAGAGTTACAGTCAAGATTATGCGATCGGCGCAGATGTCTCCTTTCTCGGGCAGGCCGAGCAGCACGGCGTAGTCTTCAAAGACGGGGACCAAGCCAAGCCTGGCCTGCAGGTTCTCAAAGATCATGGCTACAACTGGATTCGCCTCAGGCTGTTTCATACTCCGACAGAGTTGCCGAACGATCTCCAGTACACGATCTCCCTCGCCAAACAGGCCAAGAATTTAGGCTTCAAGTTCTTGCTCGATTACCACTACGCCGATGATTGGGCAGACCCCGGCAAGCAACCCATCCCCAAAGCATGGCAAGGCAAGTCTCACGCAGAACTCGTCAAGGCGGTATTCGAATACACCAGGGACACGATCGCCTCATTTCGGGATGCCGGCGTGCTCCCGGACATGGTCCAGGTGGGGAATGAGATCACCCACGGAATGCTGTGGCCCGACGGGAAACTTCCATCTAATTGGGACCAGTTTGCGGAACTCGTATATGCGGGGATCAATGGAGTGGACGCCGGCCGCGGGAACGGCCCACGTCCAAAGATCATGATCCATATCGACCGCGGTGCCGACGCGAAGGGAACCAAGGCTTTCCTCGACAAGCTCAATTCCTATGAAGTCCCGTTCGACATCATCGGTCAGTCCTACTATCCGTGGTGGCACGGCAGCCTGAACGATCTGAGAAACAATTTGCAATTCATGGCTATGGAATACAAGAAGGACATCATCGTGGTTGAGACCGCTTATAACTGGAAACCGGGCAACTACATCAACAAACCCGCCCCGTTCCCGGAGTCTCCCGAGGGACAACGTGAATTTCTTGACGAACTCAACCGCGTCGTTATGGCTACGCCGAACGGACTGGGAAAAGGTGTGTTCTGGTGGGAGCCCGCCGTGGAAGGCCCACTGATGATCCGCGGACTTTTCGATGACCAACACAAAGCATTGCCCGCAATGACGGTGTTTGATCGCTTCACTCGAGGGAAGTAGCTGGATCCGAAAGGAAGCAACAGGTTTTGGGCGGTTACGCTCTACGGCAGTACAATAAACGTTCCAACTCTAAGGCAAATCCCTATGCTTCGTGCGGTTGGCGCGGTTCTTCTGGCGACTTGCTGGCTGACGAGCAACATCGTTGTTGCTGCAGAAACGCCTCCCACGACCTACGTCGAACGCACATGGCAGGTGCAGGATGGCCTTCCTGAGCAGACGGTTCAGGCGTTCGCCCAGACGAGAGACCGGTATCTCTGGATCGGAACCACCGGGGGCTTGCTGCGCTTTGATGGGTCGCGCCTGGTTCTTTACGACCGCGACAACACGCCTGCTTTCACCGAGAACAATATTTTCAACTTAATGGTCGCGCGCGACGGCTCCCTCTGGATTGCTACCGAAGGTGGCGGGCTGATTCGCTATAAAGACGGAGCCTTCCGCTGCTATTCGGCGATGGATGGTCTGGTCAACGACTTCGTGCGTGTTGTCCATCAGGACAGCCAGGGACTCATCTGGATTGGGACGGACAATGGGCTGTACCGGTTCTCGGGGGAGCGCATTACGCGCGTCGACAACAGCAATGGCATTCCCCCTGTTGCCGTCCACGCTATCCACGAAGACGACCGTGGGCAACTCTGGGTGGGCGGATCCAGGCTCTTGCGGCTCACCCATGATGGCGCACGGGAGTATCGCTTACAAGGCGAAGGCAGCCAGACCCGAGTCAAGTCCATAACTCACACTCGTGATGGCACCCTGTGGGTAGGTACCATCGGCGGGTTGTATCAGAAGCCTTCGAAGTCGGATTTCTTCCAGAGAGTAAGAGATACAAGTGGAACAGTCCGTTTTCTTCGTGAGACCTCAGACGGCACTCTCTGGATCGGCACGATCGGACATGGCATTTACAAGTATCGTGGCCACGCGTTCTCCCAGATCACCGCTCCCGGCGATCTTCCCAGCAATACAGCGTTAAACCTCTTTGAAGATGTTGAGAAGAACATTTGGATCGGAACTCAGGCGGGCATGCTTAGGCTCAGCAAGACTCCCATCGAGACAGTGGCTCTGCCCGACGCTGCCGACTACGATGCCGAGACCGTTTACCAAGACCAAAATGGAGATATCTGGGTGGCCGCGGCAAACCTTTTTCGCTTCCATCAAGGCAGAGTGGAGCGTGTCCATTTCCCCGGGATTAGCGGAGTGCGAGTTCGTAATGTCTTCCGAGCCGCCGATGGCGCGCTGTGGATTGGAACTGAAGGACGAGGCGTTTTTCGGCGGGACGGCGCCAAACTGACGCAATACATGACCAAGAATGGCTTGGTAAACAATTTCGTTCGTGTCTTTTTGCAGGGCCGAGACGGGAGCGTGTGGATCGCCACTGATGAAGGAGTGAGTCGTTGGCGTCCCCAAGGCATTACGAATTATCAGATGCGCGATGGACTCTGCTACTTCAGTACCCGCTCCCTGTGGGAAGACCGCAATTCAGACGTATGGATTGGCACCGATCGTGGAGTGAGTCACTTTCATGGAAACGGATTCGTGAAAGACACGGTCACGGAGGCCCTGAAGAATGAAAAAATCTGGGCGATCCGCGAAGACTCCGACGGAGGCTTGTGGTTCGGAACTCGTACTGGCGGCCTTTACCGCTGGCGGTTCGGCAAGCTGACTCATTACACCACCGCTCAGGGATTGGCCAGCAACAGCATCTACGAATTGCTGGAGGATAAGAACGGCAATTTCTGGATCAGCAGCCCCAATGGCATCTCCGTGATTAATCGGCGGGAACTGGATGTTATTGCCGAGAACCCGTCCCATCCGCTGTCGCTCACCTTTTATGGTATTTCCGATGGTTTGGAAACTACTCAGCTATATGGCGCCGAGAAGCCCGGTGGAGTCGTGACCACCCAGGGCGAAGTCCTGTTTGCTAGCAACAAAGGCCTCGTTCGCGTTTCTGTTGACCAGACTCAGCCATCTGGCTCCGCGCTGGTCGTGATCGATCAGGTGCTGGCGGACGGCTTTGAAACAGCAATTCGGCCGAACATCTCGTTAGCCCCGGACGTCTCTAAGATTGAATTGCACTACAGCGTTATTCAGCTCCGGTCGCAGGAGCGAGTAAGGTTTCGTTACAAGTTGGACGGCTTTGATAAGGATTGGACAGAAGCTTCTTCGCGCCGCGTGGCTTACTACACCAATCTCCCGCCGGGAGAGTATCGATTCCGCGTCGCAGCTTTTGAGATGAACAACCCGCTGCAGATTTCAGAAACCTCCACGGAAATCGTTCAAAGGCCTCACTTTTATCGAACGTCTTGGTTCCTGGGCTTCTGCCTGCTTCTCTTGCTGGCTCTGGTATGGGGAGGTTACAAGTTCCGAATCCGGCAAGTGCATGTCCGTTTTGAAGCTGTGCTCAACGAGCGGAATCGGTTGGCGAGAGAGATGCACGACACCCTGATTCAAGGCTGCGCGGGAGTTTCTGCTTTGCTGGAGGCACAATCCAGCCTTGCCGAGACTGAAGCCTCGGCGAAAGAAAGCTTGCTGAGTTGCGCGAGAACGCAATTACGAGCCACGATCGATGAAGCCAGAGAGGCTGTCTGGGATCTGCGGCACGCCTCGGCAGCGACCGCGATTAGCCCTATCCTCCGTGATATGACCCGAAAAATGAGCGCTGAGTTCAGCGTGCCGGTCGGTTTTCGAGTTTCCGGCCGCACGTTTGATTTTGACCAGTCAACCGCCCACGAAGTACTGATGATGGTCCGAGAAGCGCTGCACAATGCCCTTCGTCACGGTCAGCCTTCCGAGGTCGATGTCGTGGTCGCGTTCGAAAACAACGAATTCGCGGTCCTTGTCCGCGATAACGGATGCGGCTTCGATCCAGCAAAGGCGTTATCTTCAACCAATGGCCACTACGGGCTGGTCGGAATTCAGGAAAGGATCCATCGTCTCGCTGGCAGGCTCATAGTCAATAGCCAGCCGGGTGCGGGCACAGAACTGAAGCTCTACCTTCCACGCAACGCAGCTTTGCGCGAGGCGGTGACATCTAAAGACGGAATGCTCCGGGGTTGACTATGAGTACTGAGAAGATCAAGGTCATGGTCGTCGATGATCACCCCATTATGCGCATCGGGGTCGCATCCATCGTCAGCGCGAGCGCAGACATGTCGGTGGTGGCCCAAACTGGAACCGGAGAGGAAGCGGTTGCGCTGTTTCGAAAGCACAAACCGGACGTCACTCTCATGGACCTACGTCTGCCGGGAATGAGTGGAGTCGACGCGATTCGCGCCATTCGTGAAACTTGTTCTCATGCGCGGTTCGTAGTGCTAACCACCTACGAAGGGGATGCAGACATCCATCAAGCCCTGGAAGCAGGAGCCCAAGGCTATGTCATCAAAGGCATGCCCTATCAGACCTTGGTGGATGCGGTGCATCGCGTACACCGAGGCGAGCGCTTTTTGCCGCCACCCGTGGCGCGAACTCTCGCGTCGCGTATGCCCGATTCCGATTTGAGCGCCCGGGAACGGGAAGTCCTGTCGCTGCTCGCGAGTGGTAAAAGTAATAAAGAGATTGCGACTCTTCTCAGTATCACCGAAGCCACGGTCAAGTGCCATGTAAGTGCAATTCTGCTGCGTCTGAACGTCAATGACCGAACCGAGGCTGTAGTCACAGCGCTGCACCGCGGCTTAATCCACCTCTAATATCCCGCCTGCATAGGTCGTATCCCGTTGTCAAGACAAATACTTTCAGCCATTCCAACTTTTGGCGGATTCGAGTATTCGTGTCTCCGACTTACGATTGCCGTGGTAAGCGGTGAAGTGTGTTTTAGGGTCCTTAAGCCGAAAGGCTTTCGCGCTAATAGATCCTGGATGATCTGTGGCGTTGATTCTGAGTGAGAGTCACTTTTGGGAGGCTCCGCGATGAGATTGGAAACTGTTCGCCACTTTGGCCGTATGTCTCTCCTGCTGGCGGCAAGCTTGACTGCGAGTCTTGCTCTTGGACAAAACTCGAATACCGGAGAAATTAGGGGGATCGTTACAGACCCCTCAGGCGCTGTCGTTCCGGCAGTCACTGTCACGATCACCAACGTTGAGACGGGAGTTAACGTCGTCACCACAACAAACTCCGACGGCATTTATGAGGAGCCGTCCATCCCCGTTGGTCGGTACCAGATCACATTCTCAAAGAGCGGGTTCAAGAATGTGGTCCGTGAGGGCATTAGTCTCCAGATGCAGACGATCGCCGTAGATGCCACTCTGCAATTGGGCGCTACTACAGAACAAATTGTCGTGAACGCCGAGGTTCCCCAGGTGGAAACGGAGACCTCCGACCAGCATGTGGACATCGGTACGACTGCGGTTCGCAACGCTCCTATTGTCGGAACCGACTGGCGTGCCGAAATGGTTCAGCTAATCCCCGGTGTGAATACCGGAGGAGGAGCCGGCGAGGCCAACGGCCAAGCGGTCGGAGTCAATGGCACCCAATCCTATAACGTGATGTTCCTGTCTGATGGAGGGCCTGCCACAGCTCCGAGAGATTTCAATGGCAGCAACTACTATATGCCCGTTGATGCGATTGGCGAGGTAAGTGTGAATTCAGCCAATGCAAATCCACAGTATGGCAACGGTCTGACGTCCATCAACGTGATCACCAAGAGCGGGACGAATCAGTGGCACGGCAGCGCGTACGAATACATTCAGAACACCGCGCTTAACTCAAGAGGGTACTTTAACCCAGCCCCTGAGACCAAGTCTGTGGAACACTGGAACACATACGGCGGCAGCGTGGGTGGACCGATCATCAAGAATAAACTGTTTTTTTTCTTCCTCTACCAGCGCAATCCCTCGACTACTCCAACCTCTGGACTTTACAGTTACCCAACCGCTGCTATGGCGGCCGGGGATTTCTACGGGGTGCCAGGCGCCACAGGCTCGGCCTTTGATCCTACCACCGGCATGCTCCTATCACCGATGGATTCCGTGGCGGCCAAGCTGCAGACCTACTTCCCCGCAGCAAGCGCTCGAGGATGGGCTCCGGGGTGTCCGGGTCCTGTGAACGTTTCTGCAACCACCCCCCAAACCTGCCTAGACCCAACCACGGGTGGCCAGCTGCTCACGAACAACTTCACATTCAACGGTACCAGTCCAAACACCGACACGTGGTACACGAGCAAGGTCGATTACAATCTTTCGACGAAACAGAGACTCTCTTTCAGCTTCAACTATTTCCCTACGACGTCGTCTTATGTTCCTGCCGATCCTCTCTACCCCAACGACGCCACAGCCTTCGAACAGGGAAAAACCGACAATTTGACCGGACAGCTCTCGCACCTGTTTACGATAAGCTCGACGATGGTGAACGAGTTTCGCGTTGGTGCAAGCCGCGAACTCGATAAGTACAAACCGCCCTCCCTCGGCAAGAACGATCCAGCAACGATTGGTCTTGAACCTCAGTACGGCACGAATGCTCCCGCCAACGTATTTCCCCACATCAACATCGATCAAGGTTCGGGAGAGGGGCTGACGGTTTTAGGCGGCGGTCTGGGCAACGGCAACATCGATGCCACCCTGGGCGAGGGGATTTATACTTTCTCCGATGTCCTTACCCTCATTAAGGGCAAGCACACCATCAAGGTCGGTGGAGAATTCGACAAACTCTACCAGAACTATACGAACTGGGGAGATATCGACTCCGGTCATTTCGAATTCAATGGAAGCGTCACCGGAGTCCCGTACGCTGATTTCCTCGCTGGTAACATCTATGGTTGGTACGTTTACGAAGCCGATCCGACGAGTGCTCACATGTGGCAATCGGCATTGTTTGCCAGCGACGACTTCAAGGTCTCATCACGGCTGACCCTTAATCTGGGCCTGCGCTGGGGAATCCAGTCTGGATGGGGCGTCAGCAACAACCTCTTTGGCAATTACGATCCATTTCTGCCGGATCCGACCCAGTATGGCGGAGCATATCCGGGCGGCATCCTCTTTGGCGGTCAATCCGACCCGGCCTTCGGAGGAACGCTGTCGAACATCCAGAATCCCGACCGCAAAGAATTCGCGCCGCGGGTAGGTTTTGCCTGGTCACCCCGCGACAAGTGGTCTATCCGGGCGAGTTACGGTATTTTCGACGCCCCACGCGATGCCGAAAATTATACTGACGGCGCGCTCGGCCTGGGTTTCAATCCTCATAACCAGGGCTACGGGGGATACACCAACGGCTCTTCTCCATTTCAGCTTTCGGTTGGGCCGCCAGCCGGCACGGTCGTCTTTCCGACCGTTCAAACGCTTAGTTCAACCATTCAGAACTACAACAGTGCCGAGTACTACCCGCGGAGTATGCCCACTGTCTATGTGCAGCAGTTCCTCGTCAGTGTGCAGCGCGAGTTAGCGAATAACCTCCTGTTGGACACAAGCTACGTTTACACCCGCGGCCGGAACCTGAACTTCGCCACCAATATCAACCAGGCTACGACTCCCGGGTCCACTGCGGTAGGCGGTTTCGAGTGCACCAGCTTCTACCATTGCGGCAACCCCAACCCAGTCTTCAACAGTATCGCCGCCCAAATTTACGATGGCTGGTCGAACTATAACGCCCTGCAGTTGCGCCTTCAGAAAAGGCTGTCGTATGGCTTGAGCCTCCAGGTGAATTATGCCTGGTCGAAATCGCTTGATACCGGAACCGGAAACGGTCACGGATCGGGGATCGATATCTACCAGAACGCCTACGCACCCGGCGCGAATTATGGTCCGTCTGACTTTAATGCCGCGAATACCTTGGTCGGTCAGATCGTCTACGAGCTGCCGTTCGGCCACGGCCGCCAGTTTGTGCTTCGTGGACCGCTGGATCAGATCGCGGGCGGCTGGCGCCTCTCCACGCTGTTCCAGTGGCACGGTGGAGTTCCCTTCACTCCTGTGATTCAGAGTTCCGTTTCGGGGGGAATTGATCCGGGATTATCCCCATCCTTCGGAGCTGGCTCCTATCTGTATCCAGAGCAGATTGCCAACCCGAAGGAGTCGAGTCCGTCCCGCTCAATGTGGTTCAATCCGGCCGCATTCGAGGATCCGGCCTACGGCACCTTTGGCAACACGGGACGCAACTCCTTAATCGGGCCCGGATTCTCGAACGTGGACCTTAGCATCGCGAAGGAGTTTCCTCTTCACGAGGCGATTGCGCTCGAGATCAGGGCTGACGCATTCAACGTCTTCAACCATATTAGCTGGGGTAACCCAGACGCGAATGTTGGCTACAACTGTACAGAGACGGGCCAGCCAACCTTGCCGGCGGCGGGGGGTACATGCCCGGCCGGGTATACGGGTCCCTCATTGGCTGATACCACTGCCGGCACGGTAACTAGCCCAGTCGGTGGCACACGCATCTTCCAGTTGGGCGCTCATTTGAGATTCTGAGCCTTTAGACGGTTTGACCAGCTTACCTTGGCGGGGTGTGAAAGCAATTCTGTTTCGCACCCCGCAGCAGTGGTAGCTGCCACAAGTCTTTGCTGGGCAGCTGACGAGTGCGGGATCGCAAGGCTGCAATCGAACGCTCTTAGCGAAGCTCCGCAGATCGATCCACGGAAGACACGAATTGCCGATGACCCGCGTGGCGCGCCACTCACTTCTTTTCTGTCTCGCTCTAACCATGCTCGGGAGCTTGGCGTGCGGAGGAGGTGGGTCCAGCAGTTCAGTTCCTCCTCCTCAAAAGCTGCCTCCGACGATCAGCAAGGCATTTGGAGCCGCTGGCGTTCCCTTGAACGGAAGTACCACGTTGACGTTTAACCTAACCAATCCCAACACTGCTTTATCACTAAGCGGCATCGGCTTTACCGACGCGTTGCCCGCAGGCCAAGTTGTGTCCACCCCGAGTGGTTTGACTGGGACTTGCGGAGGCGGAACGGTGACCGTCGCCGCCGGATCCGGCAGTGTCGCCCTTTCCGGAGCTACACTCGCGGCAGGTACCTCATGCACTTTCGCCGTCAACGTGACCGGTACAGCCTCCGGTACACAGAACAATACGACGAGTCCAGTTACCTCGAATGAAGCCGGCAACGGAGGAACCGCTTCGGCGGACCTCATTGTTGCCGGACCAAGCCAGCAGCCGGCGCAGCCGGTGGACATTACCCCAATCAGCGGCCAGAGTTACTATCTGGTTGATCAGCTCAGTGGATTACAGGTCGACCTCAACGACAATTCGACGACCGACGGCGATCACTTGCTGCAACAATCGCGAAGCTTCACCAACACAAGCCAACGGTGGATCTTCACGGCTGTGACCGGAGGCCTTTGGCAGATCAGCAATGTTCAAAACAGCCTGTGTTTTGACAGCGTGAGCATTGCCGGCGTGATGTACGTGGTGCAGAATCCGTGCGGCAGTTCCCCTTCGCAGCAGTGGATCCTTACCGCCACCACCAACGGCTACTACACAATTTCAAACGACAGCTCGGGACTGTTCATGGATGTACCATCCGTCTCTGTGGGGGCATTCCTGGATGAGACCGCGCCTTCCGGCAGCGCCACGCAGAGTCAGCAGTGGCTCTTGCGACCGACATTTCTCCGTGGTGTGGATAATGCGCTGCTAGAGAAGCAGGAAGCCGCTCGGATCGCCACCGGTCTCGTCTGGTGGAAGGACACCAATGGCGTTCAGACGGACGTTCTTCAAATTCTCAAGAATCACGGCGTCAATCTTATTCGCGTCCGGCCAAGTTCCGCACCTCCTTATTCCGACCCATCCCAGCCGGGATGCACTGGCAACGCGTGTTTTGCGGAAACTGATACTCAGGATCTCGACCTTGCAAAACGTACAAAAAATCTCGGCATGAGTCTGGAGTTGACCCTGCTTTTCGACGGCGGGAGCTCGGCCAGCGTTCCCCCAGCTTGGTCGGGCCACACCTTAACTCAACTGCAGACCGACATCTACAACTACACTAAGGCCGAGATCATGTCGTACCGCCAATCTGGCGTGATGCCAGATCTGGTTGCCATCGGCAACGAAGTCGATAC
>Ga0335073_10014228_pt1 | contig 11152 bp, 4 predicted proteins | sample Lox_Sample_22_FD_207093 | JGI IMG/M metagenome (GOLD analysis project Ga0335073, IMG submission 207093) | Soil microbial communities from Loxahatchee National Wildlife Refuge, Florida, United States - Lox_Sample_2.2 | ecosystem: Environmental > Terrestrial > Soil > Wetlands | place: USA: Florida... | reverse complement strand
TCTGGATGCGGGGACGCGCGACAGCATCGCCGTGGCCGAAGCCGCCTGCGAATTGAAGCTGAAGCACCTGACCCCGGCGCAGGTGCAGGCGCTGCCGGATACCGACGACGAAAATGGCGCGCACCGCCTGGACCTGCTGATGGAGCTGGCGCGCGGGCGAAACGATACCGAGGATCAGCAGCGGATTGTTGCCGAGATGGAGCAGCGGTTTCCGCGTAGCCCATGGCTGGCGGACGCGTTGTTTTCGAGCGGCAACATGTATTTGCTGAGCCGCGACTTTCCCAAGGCGGTCGAGTACTACAGCTACCTGGCATCGCACTTTCCTAACGACAAGAATGCCGCAGCGGCGCACTGGAAGGCGGGTTGGCTGAGTTACCGGCAGCACCTGTTTCCCGACGCGGAACGAATCTTTGACGAGCAGATCAGGCAGTATCCCGGCGCGATGGAGACGGTGGCGGCGCTTTACTGGCGGGCGCGGCTATTTGAAACGCAGGATCATGATCCGGCAAAGGCTGCGGCAAACTACCGCGCGATCGTTCGCGCCTACCAGCATTTTTTCTATGCGCAGATGGCGCGGGTACGATTGAATGCACTGGGCGGGACGCAGCCAGCGTCGGAGCCGCAACTCGACCAGTTCCAGCCGGTGCCGGTGCCGCACCTGGTGGATGTGTTCCCCGAGGACAGCCCGCACCTGGCGAAGGCGCGGCTGCTGGCCAACGCAGGACTGAATGAGTATGTCGCGGACGAGATCAAAGCCGATCCCAACTCGTCTTCGTGGAGCGCGCTGGCCGAGGCACAGATTTATTCGTCGTACGGGGAGACCTACCGCGGCATACGGGCGCTGAAAAAGGCGCTGCCCAATGCGGCGTCGGCTTCGATTCAATCGATCCCGCTTGCGTATTGGCGCATCTTATTTCCAGAGGCGTGGTGGGATGCGATTCAGACCGAATCCGCGAAGAATAATCTCGACCCGTATCTGGTGGCCTCGCTGATCCGGCAGGAATCTGAGTTCGATCCTTCGGCGATCTCGTATGCGAACGCGTACGGCCTGATGCAACTGCTGCCTTCAGTGGGCAGGGCGATGGCGCGCGAGGAGGGATTGACGCACTTCGAGACCTTCCAACTGCTCGACCCGGCAACGAACATCCGGCTGGGATGCCGCTACCTGCGGCAGATGCTCGACAAGTTTGGCGGCGTGCAGGAGTACGCGCTGGCGGCATACAACGCGGGCGATTATCGCGTGACGGACTGGCAGGCGGCCGGACCGTACTCGGGCATCGATGAATTCGTCGAGTCGATTCCATTCACGCAGACGCGCGAGTACGTTGAAGCGATCTTGCGCAACGAGGAAACTTACCGTGCGATCGACAATTTTGCGCAGGTGCGCACCGCGGCGGTCAATTCGGCCTCGCGATGAGCCTGTGGAATACTTCGGTCCGTTCGGCGTTGCGGCGAACATCGGTCATGGTTCTTTTGTGGGAGGGAAATGAATCCTAGTTGTCACTGCCTGCACGCGATTCGCATTGACACGATGGGCCAGGCGCGACAACACTGTGCTTGACCGGAGACATCCAAATCCGGTAAATAATTCGAAGCCTGCTGTTGCACGAACAACGGAGCCGGGCGAAAAGGAATCACGGTCGCGGCTCGGTTGCATCAACCCAATAGGAGGGAGCGATGTCAGCCGACTTGCAGTTTCTGGATGAGTGGATCCCGGAAAGAATGGACCCAGGAACAGTTTTTGTGCTGGAGAACCAGGCCAAACTGGGCCAGGCGCAGAATCCTTATGTGGCCGTGATGTCGTGCCCGCGCTGCGGGACGCTGGGGTTGATCACCCGCCGCCAACTCTACGGCGGCGAGACGATGATCTGCGGCGGCGATGTGTGCTCGGCAGAGTATCGCCTGGATGGCGACAACATCTGCTACCGCTCGGTGCAGTGAGGCGGCTTCTTGCCATTCGCTCTCAGCTTTTAGACCGGTTTCACAGTTGATATCGCCGGTCTTCGCTTCCTTCAGGGTGGCTTTTTCTTAAGGGAAAAAGCCACTTAGCTTTGGCGGCTTCGAGTACAGTAACTGTGAAACCGGTGTTGCCTCCAGCTCTTCCATGCTGGGGCAGCTTGGCAAGCGTTCCCGATCCCAAGAACAAGGGACTTGGGGAGCCTGTCACCTGGGGTTCAATTCCTGATTCCAAGATCAGGACCCGTCGGCAAGCTCAGGACAGGTTCACGTGCACCGGGCGGTCTGATTTGATTCGGGCTGAAAACTGAGAGCTATATGCGAATAGCTTAAACCTGCTACTGCTGGAGCGTGTAGTTTGCGTTGGTGGTTTTGGCGCCTGCCTGCTCGGGTGTGGGAAGCTGCGGGCGGTCCCATCCTCCGCCGAGCGACTGCACCAACAGAACGGATGAAGTCATTTCATTCACCTGCAAACTGTTCAACGTCTCCTGATTATTGAGCAGCGTGGTTTGCGCAACCACGACGTCAACATAAGGATCGACGCCAGTGTTGTAGCGAACCAGTTCCAGATTCAGATAATCCTGCGCATCTTTGACGGCCTGCTGCTGGCGGAGGATCTGCTGCGAATAGATGCGCGTGGCCGCCAGAGAGTCTTCGACCTGCTGAAAGGCGTTGAGGACGGATTGGCGGTAGGTGGCGAGGTCAGCGTTGTACTGGGCCACGTACTGGTGAAGCTCGGCGCGGTAAAGAAAGCCGTTAAAGATGATCTGCGAGATGGAGGGGCCGACCGACCAAATACCGCTGTTCAAATCAAAAAGGTGCTTGAATGTGGCGCTCTCGAAGCCGCCGTCGGCACTGATGGTGACCTGGGGGAAGAAAGCGCCGTAACCAATGCCGATGGTGGCATTAGCTTCGGCAAGCGTGCGCTCGGCGGCGGCGATGTCGGGACGCCGCTCGATGAGTTGCGACGGAACGCCAGTGGGGATTGCCGGAGGCGTGTAGAGCATTGGCTTAACGGGAATCGAAAAGTCGGTGGGAATCTTCCCGAGCAGCATCGCGATGGCGTGCTCATATTGCGCGCGCAGGAGGGCGACATTGACGGCTGCAGCCTGCGCCGACTCGAGAGTGGTCTTTGCTTCGGCCACGGAGATGTAATCGCCGACTCCGGTATCGTACTGCGCCTGGTTGTAATCGAGTGTCTTCTGATCGGCAGCAACCGTGGCATCGAGGATCTGCTGCAGCATGTCCTGGCCGCGGATCTCAAAGAAGTATTCGGCGAGGCTGGACTGCTCGGTGAGCTTCTCCACTTGAAGATCGGCCGCGCTGACCTGCGCGGCATACTGCGCTTCGCGCACCTCGTTGCGAATCTTCTGCCAGAAGTCGGGGGTCCAGGAAACGTCGAGCGGCACATTCCACAAGGAGTAGGTTCTTCCAGTGGTCGCGGTTGAGGAGACGCTTTGATTGCCCGAGGTGCGTGCCCGGGTGAATGAAGGATTGGCGGTGACCGTGGGCCAATACTGCGCGCGCGCTTCGGCAATCACTGCGCGGGCTGCCATGTAGTTCTGAAAGTACTGTTTGATGTTCTCGTTGTTGATATTGAGTTGTGCTTCGAGTGCGTTCAATTCGGGTTCGTTGAAGACTTCCCACCAGTCGCCGCGAAGCATGGCATCCTGCGGGCTGGCTACCTTCCAGCCATCGGCGTCCTTGAAGTTCACCGTTGATTCCTTGTAGTTAGGCGCGGTGACGGCCGGCGGCGCAGGCGCGTGGTAAGGCGGGCCAACGCGGCAGCCGGCAAGCAGCGCGAGGAAGCAGAGAGCGCCCGCGGAATAAATGTTTCCGGACAATCTACAGCCATTCCTGAGTGGCTGAAGCCCCTCACGCAGTGCTTTTCTCACGGCGCGGCTCAGGCCGTGCCCTTTCAAAACAGTATTCATGCAAGAGTCTTTCGGCGCAATCATGGTCAATATCCTTCTTGCGTTACGGCATCGCTCCTTCGGCTGCGGGGAGAGTGTCGTGAGTCTTGTTCAACGCGCGCAAGCGGAGGCGGTCCATCATGAGATAAACCACCGGCGTGGTGTAGAGGGTGAGCAACTGGCTGAGCAGCAGTCCGCCGACGATGGTGATGCCCAGGGGACGACGCAATTCGGAGCCAGTGCCGGTTCCAAAGGCCAGCGGCAGTGCGCCGCAGATCGCCGAAGTTGTCGTCATCATGATGGGGCGGAAGCGCAGCATGCACGCCTCGAAGATGGCATCGCGCGTCGTTTTGCCTTCAAGGCGCTCGGCCTGGAGCGCGAAATCGATCATCATGATGGCGTTTTTCTTCACAATTCCAATGAGGAGAATGATGCCAATGATGGAGATGACGTTGAGATCGACGTGGAAGATCATGAGGGCAAGCATCGCGCCCACGCTGGCCGACGGCAGAGTCGAGATGATGGTGAGGGGATGGACCAGGCTCTCATAGAGGACGCCCAGCACGATAAAGACGGAGAGCAGCGCGGTGGTGATGAGGATGGGCTCGGAAGCCAGCGACTGCTGGTAGGCTTGCGCGGTTCCGGCAAAGAAGCCATGCACGGTGCCGGGCATGCCGAGACGCTGCTCCATCTCGGTCACTTCCCTGGTGGCGTCGCTCAACGAAGTCCCGTTCTTCATATTGAAGGACACCGTGACCGAGGGGAAGAGACCAGTGTGGGCGACTTGCAGCGGCGTGGTGTTAGTTTGCGCCGTCATCGCGCTGGCGATGGGCGAGATGGAATTGATGCCGGCTTGCGAGGAACCTTTGCTGGGCGTGAAATAAATATTCTTCAATTGTGTTGGGTCCTGCCAATACTGCGGCGCCACTTCCATCACGACGTAGTACTGATTCAGCTGCGTGTAGATGACCGAAACTTCAGACTGGCAAAACGCGCTGCAGAGGGCGCTATCGAGAGATTGCGGCGTTTGGCCAAGCCGCGCCGCAGTGACGCGATCGTATGTCAACATTTCCTCGAGGCCGCTATTCTGTTGGTCGATGTTGACATCCTGCAGGTCGGGAAGCTTTTCCATGTTCTGCAATAAGATTGGGCCCCAGGTGGCGAGATCGGCAATGTTGTCGGACTGAACTGTGTATTGATACAGCGCGGCACTGGAACGGCCGCCGATGCGAAGATCCTGGCCGGGCTGCAAGAAGGCCGAAGCAGTCGGCAAGCGATTCATTCTGGGCCTGAGGCGGTTGATCACATCCATGGCCGAGGTCTGGCGCACATCGCACTTCGGGCTTTCCTTACAACTCCTGCCCAGGGGCTTCAGGGAAATGAACATGAAGCCGCCGTTGCCGTTGCCGGTGTAAGACAGAACATGGGCTACCGCAGGATCGTTCTTTACAACGTTTACCAGCGACACGCTGGAGAAATTCATGAAGGGGAACGACGCGTCCTGCGGTCCCTGGATCATGCCCATGATCGTCCCCGTGTCCTGGGTGGGGAAAAACCCCTTGGGAATGCGGATAATGACGAGCACGTTGAGGGCGATGGTCAAGAGGAGCACGATGAAAACGAGAGCCGCATTGTCGAGCGCCCACGTGAGGGATTTTCGATAGATCCAGTTCATCCCCTTGAAGAAGTTTTCATTTGCGCGGAAGAGCCAGCCATGCTTTTCATCGGGCTTGTGCTGCTTGAGAAGGTGGGCGCACATGCAGGGCGTGGTGGTAAGCGAGATGACCATGGAGATAACGATGGCGATGGCGAGCGTGACTGCGAACTCGCGGAAGAGGCGGCCGACGATGCCGCCCATCATGAGGATGGGAATGAAAACTGCAATGAGCGAGACGCTGATGGTGAAAACGGTAAAACCGATCTCCCGCGCGCCTTTGAGCGCTGCGGCAAAGGGTTCCATCCCGGCTTCGAGATGGCGCGTGATGTTCTCCATCACCACGATGGCATCATCGACGACGAAGCCGGTGGCGATTGTCAAAGCCATGAGAGAGAGATTGTCGAGCGTATAGCCGAGCAGGTACATCGCGGCAAATGTGCCGATAAGAGATACAGGCACGGCCACGCTGGGGATGAGCGTAGCGCGCGGACTGCGCAGAAAGAGAAAGACCACTAGAATGACCAGGCACACCGATCCGATCAGCGTCTTCTCCACGGTGAATACCGAAGCCCGGATGGTCGTGGTTCGGTCCATGTCGACCGTGGTCTTAATACCCGCGGGGAGCACGGCCTCAAGAAACGGCAATTGCGCTTTCACGCGATCGACGGTCTGGATAATGTTGGCCCCTGGCTGGCGGAAGATGATGAGCACCACGCCCCTGGTTCCGTCGATATAACCGGCAGAGCGAATATTCTGCGTTGAGTCCTCGACATCGGCGACGTCAGAGAGCCGCACGGCTTGACCATTGTGATACCCGATGATGAGCGGGCGGTAGTCCGATGCCTCGGAGATCTGGTCATTGGTGAGAATGTCTTCGCTTACGCCGTTGTTCGAGAGCTGACCGCGCGGCTCATGCGAGTTCTGCAGGCTGAGCACGGACTGGATGCTGCCGAGAGTGAGCCCAAAACTCTCGAGCTTGGTGGGATTGACTTCAACGCGCACCGAAGGGGTGGCGCCGCCGCCTACGTTCACCTGCCCCACGCCCTGGATTTGCGACAACTTTTGCTCCAGGATGGTTGAGGCCAGGTCGTAAACCTTTGTCACCGGATACTTGTCCGATGTCATGCTGATGATCATGATGGGCGAGTCAGCGGGATTCACCTTGCGATACGAGGGATTCGAAGGGAGATTGGCCGGGAGATAAGTTCGTGCGGCATTGATGGCGGCCTGCACGTCGCGGGCTGCGCCATCGATGTTGCGGCTCAGGTCAAACTGCAGAGTGACGGAACTGCTGCTGAGCTGACTCGAAGAGGTCATCTCGGTGATGCCGGCGATGTGGCTGAACTGGCGCTCAAGGGGCGTGGCCACCGACGCCGCCATAATCTGCGCACTGGCCCCGGGCAAGCCGGCGTTGACACTGATCGTGGGAAAGTCTACCTGCGGCAGGGGCGCCACCGGCAGCACCGAGAACGCGATGCCGCCGGCAATGGCGACGGCGACGGTGAGCAGCGTGGTGCCCACCGGCCGATTGATAAATGGAGCTGAAAGGTTCATGCGTTCTCTGTGCCCGGTCCCGGTTCAACCAAGGCTCGAGGTGCCGACGGCCGGCGGCCGGTGAATCTGAGCGCCAGCCGATCGAAAAAGATGTAAATGACAGGGGTGGTATAGAGGGTCAGGATCTGGCTGAGGAGCAGGCCGCCGACCATGGCGATGCCCAGCGGGCGGCGCAACTCGGAACCAAGCCCTCTGCCTGCCGCCAGCGGGATGCCGCCGAGCAGCGCGGCCATGGTGGTCATCATGATGGGCCGGAAGCGCAGGAGGCTTGCCTCGTAGATGGCTTCGGTCGAGTCTTTGCCGTGTTTGCGCTCGGCTTCGAGGGCGAAGTCGACGATCATGATGCCGTTCTTCTTCACAATGCCGATAAGCAGAATGATGCCGATGATGCCCACGACGCTCAGGTCCTGGCGAAAGACCATGAGAGCCAGCAGGGCGCCGACGCCCGCCGAAGGCAGCGTGGAGAGAATCGTGATGGGATGGATGAAGCTTTCGTACAAGACTCCGAGGACGATATAGACCGTGACCAGCGCAGCCAGGATGAGCAGTGCCTCATTGGAGAGCGAATTGTGAAACGACGCGGCCGTGCCCTGGAAGTCGGACTGCAGGCTCGCTGGGAAGTTGATGTTCTTGACGACTTTCTCAATGTCGCTGATGGCGGTGCCGAGCGAGGCGTTGGAAGCGAGATTAAACGACACCGTCACCGACGGGAACTGGCCCTGGTGGTTGATCGAGAGCGCCTCAGTGGTGTTGTGCATCTGCGTGAAAGCACCGAGAGGAATGGCGTTGGCGCCCACCGACGAGGTCGCTGTGTTTGGCGTCGTTCCCGCTGCTGTACCGCCGTTGATTGAACCGCCGCCTCCGGTGGTGGTGCCGGCCAGCACTGTGGCAGGCGAGGTGATCACCTGTGACGAAGGGGTGTATTTCACTGAGGCCGTCAGCGCGTTGGAACCGGCCGCGGCGGAGGCCGACGAGGAGTAGGAAGTCGCCGCCCCAGCGCCCGAGGCGTTGGCGGAAGCGCTGGACTGGATGTAAATGTCTTTCAGATTGGCGGGATTCTGCTGCCATTCAGGCGCGGTTTCGAGCACAACATGGTACTGGTTGAGCTGCGTGTAAAGAGTGCTGATCTGGCGCTGGCCGTATGCGTCATAGAGCGTGTTGTCAATGGTTGTGGGCGCAATGCCGAGTCGCGACGCGGTCACGCGGTCAATCTCCAACTGCACCGCGCGGGCTCCGGTCTGCTGATCGGTGGCCACGTCTTCAAGCTCGGGCAACTTTTTGAGGTCTGCAACGAACTTGTCGGTCCACTCGTTCAGTTCGTCGGTATCAGGGTCCTCGAGCGTGTACTGGTATTGAGTGCGGCTGACGCGATCGTCGACCGTGATGTCCTGCACCGGCTGCATGTAGAGATGAATGCCCTGCACCTGTGCCAGATTGTTCTGCAGGCGGCGAATGACGTCAGCAGCGCTGATGTAGCTGGGCACGCGCTGGTCGAGCGGCTTGAGATTGATGGAGATGCGCCCGCTGTTGAGCGTGGTGTTGATGCCATCGGCCCCGATGAATGAAGAGAGGCTTTCGACGGCAGGATCCTTGAGGATAATCTGAGCGAGTTCCTTTTGCTTTTCAGACATCGCGGAGTACGAGATCGACTGCGAAGCCTGCGAGATGCCCTGGATGACGCCGGTGTCCTGTACAGGGAAGAAGCCTTTGGGAATGATGATGTAGAGAACGACGGTAAGAACCAGGGTGGCGGCGGCGATTAAGAGGGTGAGGGTTTGGTGGCGCAGGACAACGCGAAGGGTGCGGCCGTAGAAGGCGATCAGGTTATTGAATGCGCGCTCTGAAGCGCGGTAGAAACGGGTCTGCTGGTCTTCGGGGTTGTGGCGCAGGATGCGCGAGCACATCATGGGCGTGAGGGTCAGAGAAACCACCGCGGAGATGACAATGGTAACAGCCAGCGTGACGGCGAATTCGCGGAAGAGGCGGCCCACCACGTCGCCCATGAATAGCAGTGGAATGAGCACCGCGATCAACGAGACGGTCAGCGAAACGATAGTGAAGCCGATCTGGCCGGCGCCGGTGAGCGCGGCCTCGAGCGGCGACATGCCTTCCTCAAGGAAGCGGCTGATGTTCTCGATCATGACGATGGCGTCGTCGACCACGAATCCGGTGGAGATGGTGAGCGCCATGAGCGAGAGGTTATCGAGAGAGAAGCCCAGCAGATACATGGCGGCAAAGGTGCCGATGATCGACAGCGGCGCGGCCACGAAGGGAATGATGGTTGCGTAGAGACTGCGCAGAAAGAGGAAAATCGCCAGCATGACTAGGCCGATGGTCAGTATCAATTCGAACTCGACGTCGTGAACCGATGCCTGAATGCTGGTGGTCATATCGGTCAGCGTCGTGACCTGCATGGAAGCGGGAAGATTCGCTTCCAGTTGGGGCAGCACTTTCTGAATGCTGTTGACGACGGTGATGGTGTTGGCGCCAGGCTGGCGCTGAATGTTCAGGATGACTGCCGGCGTCATATTCATCCAGGCAGCCTGCTTGGTGTTTTCAACGCCATTGATCACGTTGGCGACGTTCTTGACAAAGACCGGCGCGCCGTTGCTGTAGGCGACGACGACGTTTTTGTAATCGTCGGCAGTCGAGATCTGGTCGTTGGCGTCGATCTGGTAATCCTGGCGCGGGCCGTCGAAGTTACCTTTGGCGGAATTCACGCTGGCCTGGGTGAGGGCGCTGCGCAGGTCTTCCATGTTCAGGCCGTAGGAGGCAAGCTCGACAGGATTGGCCTGGATGCGGACGGCCGGCTTTTGGCCGCCGCTTATGCTCACGAGTCCCACACCGGCCAACTGCGACAGCTTGGGCGCCAGGCGCGTATCGACCATGTCTTCGACATCAGACAGGGGCATGCTGTCGGAGGTGATGGCAAGGGTGAGGACGGGGGCGTCGGCCGGATTGGTCTTGTTGTAGACGGGCGGGACGGGCAAGTCGGAAGGAAGGAAGGTCTGGCCGCCGTTGATGGACGACTGGACTTCTTCTTCGGCGATGTCGAGACCGAGCGACAGGTTGAACTGGAGCACGATGACCGAGACGCCGCCGGCGCTGGTCGAGGTCATCTGGCTTAGTCCCTGCATCTCGCCGAACTGGCGCTCGAGGGGCGCCGTGATGGTGGTGGCGACAACGTCAGGGCTGGCGCCGGGATAAAAGGTGAGCACTTGGATCGTGGGGTAATCGACTTCGGGCAGCGCCGATACCGGCAACTGCGTGAAGGCGACGATTCCCACCAGAAGAATTGCGGCCATCAGCAGCGAGGTTGCGACCGGCCGCAAAATAAATGGCCGAGATGGACTCATGGAGCGCCCTCGGTGGTGTCGGAGGATGTGGCCGGGATGGTCACCGTGGATTGCGTGACCTGGGAGCCGTCGACCAGCTTCTGGAAGCTGCTGTTGGCGACGATATCGCCTGGGTTAATTCCCGTGACGGCCGTATTGCCACCGTCGGAGATGCCGGACTTTATCGTCTTCATGGTGGCTTTGCCGACGCTTCCGCTCTTACCACCGGCGCCGCTGTTTCCGCCCGCACCGCCGCTCGCGCCGCTGGCACCCGAAGCGCCGCTACTGCCCGAGACATGCTTGCCGCCGGCGCCGCCGCCGCCTTTTGCAGTGTTGTTCAGCGTCAGCCCCTGAATCAGATAGACGAAGTCAGTGGTGCCGTTGTGCTGGATCGCGGAGGAGGGAAGCAGGGTCTGGTTGTCGAGCGTCTTGACCAGCAGCCGCGTGTTCACAAACTCGTTGGGGAAGAGCATGCCGTTCGAGTTGTCGAACTGCGCGCGCAACTTTACGGTCCCAGTGACCGTGTCAATCTGGTTGTCGACCGTAATCAACCTGCCTTTGGCAATCAACTTCTGCTGCGTGCGGTCGTATGCATCCACTTCAAGCGTCTTGCCGGCATGCATCTGATCCAGGACCTGCGAGAGGCTGTCTTCAGCCAGCGTGAAGATGATCGTGATGGGCTGAAGCTGAGCGACAGTTACCAGCGTGGTTGTGGAATTGGCCGTCACCAGGTTTCC
>Ga0335073_10014227_pt1 | contig 11152 bp, 7 predicted proteins | sample Lox_Sample_22_FD_207093 | JGI IMG/M metagenome (GOLD analysis project Ga0335073, IMG submission 207093) | Soil microbial communities from Loxahatchee National Wildlife Refuge, Florida, United States - Lox_Sample_2.2 | ecosystem: Environmental > Terrestrial > Soil > Wetlands | place: USA: Florida... | reverse complement strand
CGCCAGCCTCCGAGTGCCGCTTGAGGGCCTGCGACTCGCGGCCGACGGCTCCCCCAGGTCCATGCTGCCCGTGATCGACAAGGCTGGCGAGGACCTGCTCAGCTACTTCGCAGACCTGAGTTCCGCACGGCGCAAGGAACCCAAGGACGACCTCATTTCGACGCTCGTGCAGTTGAGGGACGCGGACCCCGACGATGCGGTCTTGTCGGAAGAAGAGATGCTTCAGACGCTCGCACTGGTGTTCAGCGCCGCCATCGAGAGCATGGCCGACTTCCTGCTCAACGGCACGGCCGCCTTCATCAGCTTTCCCGAGCAGGCGGCGGCACTGCGCGGCGACCCCGGGCTGACGCCGACTGCCGTGGAGGAGGCAATGCGCTTCGATTCGCCCGCCCAGGTCGCATGCCGGATAGCCGCGGGCGGCTTTTCCCTGGCAGGCGTCCCCATTCCGGACGGAACCTACATCATGGCGTTCATCGGCGCGGGAAACCGCGATCCTGAGCGCTTCCCCGAGCCCGATTCTTTCGACATCACCAGATCGGGCCCCGCCGTGCTGTCGCTGGGCGGCGGCGCGCACTTCTGCCTTGGCGCGAACCTGGCCCGACTGGAAGGCAGCATCTTCTTTCCCGCGCTTGTGGCGAGGTTCCCGAAGATTCAATTCGCCGGCACGCCGGTCCACCGTGGTTTCGCCTTGCGCGGTTATGAAAGCTTCCCCGTCACGATCCAATAGCTTGACTCCGAGTCCACGTCTGGCTACTCTCCGTAGTCGACTGGACGACGGCGATTGGATCGGGGGCCGGTGAAGACCGGAATCTGGCTGGGGATCGGGGCACTGACCGGACTGCTGATGGCGGCCGTGGCCTGGGCCAATACTCCAGCGACCGGAGAGCCGGCACCGTCGCCGGCGAGCGCGCGGTCGCTGCCGGCCGGCTATGAGACGCTGAGGCGGGATGTCATTATCAACTCCGATCTCTGGAACGCCAAGCCGGAGATCATGGCGGCCGGGCTTGGTTTCACGAGCATCATCGGCGTGCCTAACCTGTCCGCCAGCGAGGTGAACCTGAGCCGCACGCTGACCGAGCTAGCCGGAGGGACCTGGAACAAGCTGCATTGCGGGCCAGGTCAGACGCCATCCCTTGGCAACTACACGTCGGCGGTCACGCCGTCCTCCGTCCGGTCCGTCTACGGCCAGGACGTCTACTATTCTGACGGGCTGCCGGTGGAGTTCAGCTGGCCGATCTTGCCGAGCACCCTTGACCCGAGCGACTTCCGCGTGAGGCTGAACAACGGCACCACCGTAACGCCGCAGGTTACCTCGACTTTCCCGAACTATGAGTACAACGAGCGGTCGGTCGCGGTGATGTTCGGTCATTTCGGCAACCGGATACCGCCAGGCCATCGCGGCGCGATCTATCCGGTCAGGCTCATGGTCGTCAAGGGCGCCTCGACGCTTGAACTCGTCGGACCGCACGGCAAGCTGGTCAGCGCCGTGGGCTTCTCGGTCAAGACCGGCGGCTCACCCTATACCCTGCCAGGCGTCCCCCCAGCCAAGCGTGGCGGACCCGTCCTTGTCGCGGCCAAGCTCAGCCGGATGTCGGTCGTCGGCGACACCGCGCCGCTGCTCTTCCGGCAGGACCTGCCGAACAACGGCGTCGCACTTTACGGACGCCAGGCGAAGTTCCGTCTCCGGGTCTATACCTCGGGGGGCATGACGCCGAACGGGGTCAGCGCGCTGCTGCCTACCGACTACAACCGCTACTTCGTCGTCGACGCGGTCACCAGGTCAGGCAAGATCGTCAGGCTCACCCAGGCAGGCAAGACCTACTTCATTGACGGTCACCCGCTGCGCGTAGTCGGCCTTGCTGACCTCGGCAGGAAGGAGGCGCATTACGGGCCGTGCTACTCCTCAGATAACGACAACTACATCGACATCGTCCTTGACGGCAGCGCCGCGGCCGCCAGCCGGATCACCACGGTCCAGATCCCCTCGACCGGCCGCTACAAGCCCCTCTACAATCCTGGCGGCCCGGGCAACAACCCTGCACCTGGTGTCCATTACTCGGCGCCGAGCCCGCCCATCAGCCAGCCCGTCACCATCGCCCTCCGTAATCCCCTCACCGTCACCTACGTCAAGTGCCCCGACGGCCGGATCTACACAACCCTCCCGATCCCTCCCAAATGCATGCGCGCACTCAACAGCTAAGCCGCAGGGACGATCACGCCCACAGCATCGATGGCTCGTTGTTGTCGTTGGCCAGCCGATGCCAATAGCAACGATGGAACTCCGATGCTGCGCCAGTGACATCGGAGTTCCACTGTTGCTGTTCGACTACCTGCCCTTACAGCATCGGCGGGCCACCGTTGCGGGGGACGGCTGACAATTTGGGTGATTTGTCCGAGTCGCGTGCCTGAGTTCGCCCGGCTGTCCGGCGTCAGGGCTGTCCGGCGTCAGGGCAGTTCGGGCTTGGCGAAGGCGGCCGACAGGCGGCTGGCGGCGGTGCCTACCGCTTCCCTCGCGGTGTCGAGTATGCCGACCATCGTGAAGAAGCCGTGCATCATGCCGTCGTACCTGATGATCTCTACCGGCACTCCGGCCTCAGCGAGTTTCTTGCCGTAGTCCTCAGCTTCGTCCCGAAGAGGGTCAAGCTCGGCCGTGATCACGGTCGCGGGAGGCAGCCCGGAGAGGTCAGGGGCTTTCAGCGGCGAGGCGAGTGGGCGGAGGCCATCCTCCGGTGACGTCAGGTACATGCTCCAGTACCAGGCGATGGCATTTTTGTTGAAGAAATGCTCGTCAGTGACCTCTCGCATGGACGCGGTGTCGGCTGTCGCGTCGGTGTTCGGGTAGACGAGGAGCTGGTGGATGAACTCGGGCGTGCCCTGGTCCTTTGCCATCAAGGTCACCGCCGCGGTCAGGTTGCCGCCAGAACTGTCGCCGCCGACCGCGACCCTGCTCGCGTCGATGCCCAGTTCGTCCGCGTGTTTCACGACCCACGCCGCGCCGTCGTAGCAGTCCCGCACCGCCGCGGGGAACTTGTTTTCCGGTGCGAGGCGGTAGCTGACAGTGACGCAAGCGCAGCCGGCGCGGTTGGCGATCATCCGGCAGACCGCGTCAGCGGTGTCGAGAACGCCGAGCGCCCAGCCGCCGCCGAAGAAGTACACGAGCGCGGGAAGCGGCCCTTCGATCGACGGCCGGTAAAGGCGGGCGGCGATCTCGCCGACCTCGCCGGGAATGGCGAAATCCCTTACCTCGGCAACCGGCTCTGGCGTACCACCGGTCGCGCGGATTCCCCTGATGTCCTGCTCGCGCGCTTCCTCAATGGGCAGCGTGTACAAGTTCGGGATGCTGGCCTTGTCAAGCCGGTCCCTGATCGCCTGCACCTGCGGATGAAACGGCATCGGACTCCCCTTTCTTTGCACGCCGCCGCACGGCAGCAGGCCTGCCTACCGCGTCTAGGTGCCGCCCGAGCATCCTGACCGTCTCTGCCACGACGATCGCGTGCCCGCGCATGGAACCGTGGCGGGGATCCTCGCTGTAGCAGTCGGCTTCGAAAGCGGCAGGGTGATTAGTCATGGACAGATGCAGGGCGTCGTAGTCAGCCGCCATCGCGGCGGCCGCGCCGGCGAGCCGGCGAATGCGAGTGCGCAGCACGACCTTGAACACGTGCGGCATCTGCGGCGCCTTGGAGCCGTCAAGCAGGCCGACCGTGATCACGTCGGCTCCCGCCTCGGTCAGCGCACCTACCATCTCGCGCAGGGCCGCGTCGACGGCTGGGGCGTTGTAGAACGGGTTCAAGATGTCGTAGCCGCCGGCGGCGACCATGGCCAGGTCGGGCTTGAACTCAAGCGCGGGGCCTAGCTGGGTGTCCCTGACGATCTCGCTCGGCGTGCTGCGCACTCCCAGGTTTAAGTACGCGAAGTCCTGAGCCTCGGCCGCGAGCTCAAGCGCTATGCGCTCACACCAGGGCTGGTCAGGGTAGCCGGGCCAGGGATCGCCGATGCCCTCGGCAATGCTGTCGCCGACGACGACGAAACGCCGCCAGGGGTGCCCGGCGAGCCGGTCGCCGGCTTCGCCTTCCTTCAGGCAATAGGGGTCGGCCGCTTCCGCTGGGTGCAATCGCTGGCTCACTCACGCAGATTACGACGGCCCGAATTGGCAATCAACAGCCGGCTCTATGACGTAGCGCCCATAGCTGGCAGACTAAGGGCGATGTGTACTTCTAGCAGCGCCGCTAGGTGCGATAGCGCCGGAATAGCGCGGCTATGACGGCGGTGGAAGGGCAGCAGACCGCTGCGGAAGAGGCCGCTAAGCCGACGGCTGACCAGCCGCTTCCCTTAGGCCGTAACCGCGACTTCAACCTGCTGTGGTCGGGGCAGGCGCTGTCCGACATGGGCACGCAGATGTCCACGATCGCGTACCCGCTGCTGATTCTCGCCGTCACTGGCTCGGCGGCCAAGGCAGGCATCGTAGGAAGTTCCACGATCCTCGGAACGCTGCTGCTGCTTCTCCCTGCCGGGGTAGCCGCAGATCGCTGGCCGCGCAAGAAGATCCTGGTGATCACCTCGATAGTGCAGCTTGCCGTCGGGGCCACCGTCGTGCCGGCGATCGTGACCGGCCACATCTACCTCGCGCACCTCGCCGCGGTCGGGTTCCTCCAGGGCGGCGCGCTCGCGTTCTATACGGGAGCGAGCCGGGGCGCGATCCGCCGGATCGTACCTGCCGAGCAGTTGCCTGACGCATTCGCCAGAACTCAGGCCAGGGACAGGGCCGCGACCATGCTCGGTCCGCCCGCGGGTTCCGCGCTGTTCGCCGTGGCTCCATACCTGCCGTTCGCGATCGATTCGGCGTCGTTTGGCGCGATCACGCTGGCCGTGTCGCTGCTGCGCAAGAACCTGGACCCGGAGAAGTCGAGCATTCCGCCAGAGCTTGCCGACCTGAAGCTGCGCCAGCGGGTGCTGCTCGGCATGCGTTACGTGTTCGGTGACCCGTTCCTGCGCATGGTCACTGTCTGGGCGACCATCATCAACGGCGTGATCGCCGGCATGCGGCTTACCTCGATCGTGCTGGCCGAACAGACCGGCGCGCACCCGTCTGAGGTCGGCCTGATGTTCACGATCAGCGCCGCGGTCGGGCTGGTCGGAGCGCTGCTGTCGCGCCGCATGATCAACTTGTTCGGCGAGCGGCGCCTGGTACAGGCCATCTGCCTCGTGTTCCCCGCCTGCGCAGCCGTGATGGCCGTCGCGCCCGCATTCTGGCTGATCGGGATCATGGCCGGACTGACCGGATTCTTCCTCATGCCGATCAACGTGGTGCTGCTTGCCCGCGCCGCCGAGCTGACCTCCGATCATATGCAGGCGCAGATGAGCAACGCCATGCAACTCTGCTGGACCAGCCTGATGGCCGTCACCCCGGCGGTCTTCGGCTGGATTACCGACAAGATCGGCGCGCGCGACATGATCTGGATCGCGGTCGGCGTGTACCTGCTCATCGCTCTCTGGATGCTGACGAGGAAGAGCATGGGGCTGCTTCGCACAAGGGCAGACGCTAACCTCACGGTTCCCTCCTGAGAGGACACGCCATGGACGTTGCCGAGGAGACCAGTGAATCCTTGCTCGGGAGCCTGGTGACGCCGGCGGTCAGCGCTGATCCTTACCCGGTCTACGCCCGACTGCGCGAACTCGGCCCGGTCAGGTGGGCCGCGGCCGGCGACGTCACCATGCTTTTCGGCTACGAAGACTGCGCCGCCCTGGTGCGCGACCAGGAATACGGCGCGCAGAGCCCGGAATGGTCGGATCGCGTGACACCCGGCTGGCGTGAGCATCCGGCCAAGACCGCGACGTTCGAGCCCATGCTGTTCCGCGACCCGCCCGACCACACGCGACTACGCAGGCTGGTCAGTTCCTCGTTCACTCCGCGCATGGCGGAGCGGATGCGCGCTGACGTGATCTCGCTGGTCAACCAGGCACTCGATGAGCTAGCGGACGCAGGAGCCGAAGGCGGCACAGTCAACCTGCACGCGTTCATCGGGGACCGGCTGCCGATCGCGGTCATCGCCGGCCTGGTGGGAGTGCCCGCGGCTGACTGGCCGGCCTTGCGTGAGCCGATGACGACCCTGCTCAAGCTGGTCGAAATCGGGGCGGCCAGATCGTCGCTGGCGGCGGCCGACGCCGCCGCGGTGACGCTGGATCAGTATTTCTCGGCACTCGCGGCAGACCGCCGTGCGCGGCCTCGTGATGACCTGGCTTCGAGCGTGGTCGCTGCCCAGCGTCTGGACTTCACCGATGAGGAAGTCACGCAGATGCTCACCTTCTTGTTCATGGCCGGCGTGGACACGATGACCAATCTCCTCGGCAACGGCGCGTACGCACTGCTGCTGAACCCGGCGCAGGCGAACCTGATCAGGTCGGGCACGGTGTCGCCCGATGACGTCGCCGACGAGGTGCTCCGTTACGACGCGCCCGTGCAACTCGTCGGCCGGGTCACCGCGAAGGACACGTCGATCGGCGGCGTGCCCGTGCGCCAAGGCGAACTCGTGCTCGCGATGATCGGCGCGGGCAACCGCGACCCGGCCAGGTTCCCGTCACCGAACGTGTTTGACCTCACGCGCAAGGGCACCGCGCCGCTGTCGTTCGGCGGCGGCATCCACCGGTGCCTCGGCGCCCCGCTGGCGCGGGTCGAGGCAGCCGAGTTCCTCACCGGGCTGATGCGGCGTTTCTCTGCCCTGTCACTGGCAGGCGAGCCCGCTCGCGAGGGAGTCGTATTCCGGGGATTCCGCGACCTTCCAGTCACAATTCGCTGAACTGTTCGAAAGGACGCAAATGCCGGTAACGTTCGTGGTAAGCACTGGCCGCTCAGGCTCGACGATGCTTTCCAAGATCCTTCAGCTGCATCCTGATGTACTCAGCCTCAGCGAGTTCTTTCTCTCGCTTCAGCGCGCTCCCTTCCGATGGGAACTGCCGAAGGAGCCGCTGGACGGTGCGCAGCTATGGGAGATGATGACCGGCGCTGACGCCATTTCAGATGCCATGATTCTCGGCGGTCTCAAAAACGACGAAATGCTTTACCACTATGACTCTGGCCGCTTCTCTCCCGCCACCGGCATCCCGAACATCATGCACAGCACGATGCCCGTGCTTTCCGACGACCCAGACGGCCTGTATGCGCAACTCGAGCCGGTCGTACCCACGTGGCCAACCCGTCCCGCGTCTGAGCAGTTCATGTACCTGTTCGAGTTCCTGGCCGGGCTGCTTGGCCGTCGCGTGATCGTCGAGCGCTCCGGCACGTCGCTCGCGCTCATCGACCAGCTTGTGGAGGAATTTCCCGGCGCGAGGTTCGTCCACATGTACCGCGACGGAGTTGACTGCACGCTGTCGATGCTGCGGCATCCCCTGTTCCGGTTCGCCGGCCTGCACGCGCTGCTCGCCGAGGAGGCCGGGCTCACGTCAGACGCATCCGTGCAGGAGATCGCCGACGCGCTTCCCGACAAGGCGCCCGGCCTGATCCTGCCGCCCTTCGACGCCGAGAAGTTCATGGCATACGACATTCCGCCCGCCCTGTACGCGCGTACCTGGGCGTTTCTCGTAGCCAACGGGATCGAGGCGCTGACCAAGCTGCCCGACGAGTCGTGGACACAGCTCAGCTTCGAGTCGCTGCTCGCCGACCCGGACGCGGAGCTGACCAGGCTGGCCGGGTTCCTCGGCGTGCCGCCTTCCCGAGACTGGCTCAGGGCCGCCGCGAAGATGATCGACCCGCTTCGTACCGGAGCGTCGGCCAAGATCGACCCCGAGTTGCTCGCCGAACTCCGCGCCGCCTGCGCCCGCGGTGACAAGGCCCTGGCGTCGCTTACAAGTCCCGCCCACACCGCGGCCGCAAGCGGATCATAGCCCACGTGAGTCACACCAGCCCCACGTAAGGGCCCGCGCCGGCCGTCGCCCTTGATCATGATCAGCTGAATGACACCGGCTCAGATGATTAAATCGCCTAAATCGCAGCCGGCGAACAGCAACGTTGGCCACCTGATGCTGTTTGTCGCCGGATGCCAACAGCAACGCTGGCGCTCTGATGCGGTTGGGGCAGCATCGGAGGGCCAGCGTTGCTGCTGCACTCGGTGGGCTAACGACATCGCTGGTCCCTAGATGCTGTAAGCGAGCCGGCGCGAGTAGTGGCGTCGCCGTCAGTGGGCCACAACCCCACTGTGCAATCGTTTGCAGAAAGGTTCACGGCGGCCGTCGGGGCGAGCCGGGGCGCCGGGCCGGGCGGGCCGGGGCGCCGGGGCGGGCGGGCCGGGCCGGGGCGGGGCGGGGCGCCGGGGCGGGGCGGCTACCAGGTGACGGGGAGGGCTAGCAGTGCACGGACCAGGGTGTCCTGCGCGTAGCGCACCTCGTCTGGCGCGATGGCCAGGCGGAGGCCTGGGAACCTCGTGACCAGCGTGGACAGGGCGATCTGGAGCTCGAGCCTGGCCAGGGCGGCGCCCGGGCAGAAGTGAGCGCCGATGCCGAAAGTGAGGTGCGGGTTCGTCGTCCTGTGCAGGTCGAAGGTGTCAGGGCTGGCGAAGATCTTGGCATCCCTGTTCGCTGAGGGGATGGAGACCTGGACCGCGCAGCCTCCTGGGATCGAGCCGCCGGTCAGGTCGACATCGGTCGTGGTCACGCGCAAGAAGGCGCCCTCGCTCATGACCTCGTACCTGAGAATCTCCTCGACGGCCGGCTCGATCAGGCCGGGGTCGGCGACCAGTTCCTCCCACCGCTCCCTTTCCCTTAGCAGCGCGAGAATGCCGCGTGCGAGCACCGCCGAGGTGTTCTCCTGACCGCCGATGAACAAGGCGGAGATCATCTGGTAAAGCTCGGCCGGGGTCAGCGCACCTTCCGCGTCGCAGGCGGCGATCAGCTCATCGACGATCCCGGCACCTGGCGTCACCCTCCGCGCCGCCACGAGGTTGCGTACGTAGGTGATGAACGCGATGCCCGCCTGGGTGCGGTCGCTGGTGGATGCCGAGCTTGTGTCGAAGAAGATGCCGGTCCAGTCGATCAGGTTCGGCTTGTCCTCAGGCGGTATGTCGAGCAGTTCGCACATGACGCTGATCGGCAGCAGTTCGGCGAAGCCTGCGGCGAGATCGGCCGGCGGGCCTCCGGCGGTGACGTCGTCCAGTAATCCGTCCACGATCTTCTGGATGACCGGGCGCCAGGCGGCCGCGTGCCTCGGGCGGAACGAGCCGGCGATGATGCGGCGCAGGCGCGTGTGCTCGGGCGGGTCAAGGTTGACGATCGCGTCGGGGTTCGATGACAGGTCGGTTTCCTTGACCATTCTCGGCGCGCCAGGGTACCTGAAGTTGCGGCTGAACCTGCGGTCCTTGAGCACGGTCTCGACGTCGTCATAGCCGAGAACGAAGTAGGCGAGGTCACCGCTCGGGAGCCTGATCTGGCTCACAGGGCAGCGGTCAGGACCGTAAAGCCGCGTCGGTGTCCCCAGGTCAGCTGGCTCAAGGGGGAAAGGGAACGCCTCTGGCACGCTCTCAGTCATCTGCTCATACTCTGCCAAAAACCGGCCGGTGACTAGTGCGGCGCCAGGCATTCAACGACCATTCTTCTTCACCCAACAATCACCGTGAGTAATCGAGCAGGTCGCTATTGCTACCTTTGCAGGCAGTCGCCTGCCGCCGCAGTTGGCACCGTTTTTCACACGAGCCCCTGCCGTCCGGTGCGTGACGTCAATCACCTGTCCACGGCTTGACCTGATGCGTCGATTGTGTAACTCTCACGGCGAAAGGCACCTGTATTCCGATGACAAATGGCTCTGTGCTGGACAGCAGCACAGTGGGGGATGATGCATGTCCGAGTCAGGCGGCGCCAATTGGGTCGATCGTGAGCTGCTCGCCGGCGATAGCGATCATGTATGCCTCTATCTTGGGGCGCCGACTACGCGCAGTGAACTCCGGTCGCTTGTAGACGCACAGGAACGCCTGCTGCGGGCGGCCGGACTCGGCCAGGGCGGCACGGTCACCTTAGTACTGCCACCTTCGCTCGGCTACGTCGCCAGCCTGCTTGCCTCCTGGCGGATCGGCGCCCAGGTGAGCCTGCTCGATCACCGGCTGGCCAGGCCGGAGATCGAGACGGCGCTTGACCGGCTCGCACCGCAGGTCGTGGTCGAGCCGAAGGAGATGACCGCGAAGTTCATGGCGGGCTACGCCACCGCGGACGCCGAGCCTGCGCCAAGGCCAGGAGGCGCCCCCGCTGCCACGGCCCATGCGCTCATCCAGCTCAGTTCGGGCTCCACCGGGCCTTCGAAAGTGATCGCCCGCACGTCCGATGACCTCATGTTCGAGCTCGGCAGGTACGAGAGGCTCGCCGACTACCCAGAAGGCGGCACGAGGATCGTGCTGCTCGCCTCGATCGTGCACGTGCTCGGCCTGGTCGGCGGGCTGCTGCACAGCCTGCACGCCGACATTGAACTGGTGTTTCCCGACCGGCTGACCGCCGACGGCATCCGTGCCGCCGTGTCAGCAGGCGAGGCTCCGACCATGGTGCTCGGCGTGCCATTTCACGCCGAGTTGCTGACCGCCGATCCCAGGCCGCTGCCGCAGCTCACCAAGATGGTCGTCGCAGGCGAGCTGACCAGGCCGTGGGTGCGGCCCGCCTTCACGGCAGGCTACGGCGTGCCGCTCGGCAACATGTACGGCATGACCGAGCTAGGCGTCATAGCGACCGACCTGCTCGGCGAGCTTGCCCCGGCGGTCGCGGCCGCGCCAGGCATGCGGCTTCGGGTCGTGGACGGCGAACTGCAAGTGGCCATGCCCGCCTCTCCTTATATCGGGCTCATCGACGAGACCAGGTGGGTAGACGGCTGGCTGCACACCAGGGATGCCGCCGCCATGGACGAGAAGACCGGTTACGTCACGATCCTCGGCCGGCTCGACTCGCAGGTGTCGATCGGCGGGCTCAAGGTCGACCTGACCGAGGTTGAGCAGACGATCTGCGCGCTGCCGCAGGTAACGGCCTGCGTGGTGAGCTACGACGAGGCGATCGAGGCCTACCTGGTGCTCGCCGAGGGCGCCGAGCTCGGCGACGTCGGCGCGGCCCTCGCCGAACAGCTCGCCGCCTATAAGCGCCCGCGCCGCATGCACGTGCTCAGCGAACTGCCCCGCACCGCCACCGGCAAGAA
>Ga0335073_10014226_pt1 | contig 11153 bp, 11 predicted proteins | sample Lox_Sample_22_FD_207093 | JGI IMG/M metagenome (GOLD analysis project Ga0335073, IMG submission 207093) | Soil microbial communities from Loxahatchee National Wildlife Refuge, Florida, United States - Lox_Sample_2.2 | ecosystem: Environmental > Terrestrial > Soil > Wetlands | place: USA... | reverse complement strand
GTTCGAGATCGTGAGCCGGCTGGTGGCCCGGTGAGCCCCATCGTCGATCCCACGACCGTCGACGCCTACACCGAGGCGGGCTACTGGAGCCGCCGGAGCCTGGGCGACGTGGTGCGGGAGCACGCCGCCGCCCGGCCGGGCGCCCCCGCCTTCTTGACGGAGCGCGGCCGGGTGAGCTGGGCCGGGTACGACGAGAGGGGCGACGTCGTGGCGGCCGCGCTCGTCGCTTGCGGCGTGGCGCCCGGCGACTGCGTGGGCGTGCTCCTGCCGGACGGCGCCGACGTCCATGCGGCCTTTCTCGGCACGGAGCGGGCGGGCGCCGTGGCGGTGGGGATCGGGGCCCGGGCGGGGGCGAGGGAGGTGGACTACCTGCTCTCGTCGACCGGCGCCCGGGCGCTCGTCACCCATGGGGTGCACCGGGGGGTCGCGGCGGACGAGGTCCTCCAACGGGCCAGGGCGGCCGGGGCGCCGCTCGACCATCTGGTCGTCATGCCCGATCCCGCCGATCCGGCCGGCACGGTGCACGCGGACGGGCGTGCCGTCACGGCCGCCGCCGCCCGGGACCTCTCCGCGAGCGGGGGGCTCGGCGCAGATGCCCTCGGACCCAACGACCTGTTCCTGGTCAACTCGACGTCGGGGACCACCGGGTTGCCCAAGCGCGTGATGCAGTTCCAGAACCGGTGGCACTACTTCCACCAACTGGTCGAGGATGCGGTCCAGCTGCAGCCCGACGACGTGATGATGAGCGTGATCCCGGCGCCCTTCGGCTTCGGCCTGTGGACCGCGCACTTCACGCCCACCCTCGCCGGCCTGCCCGTGGTGCTCGTGGAGCGCTTCGACGCGGACGGCGCGTTCGAGTTGATCGCCGCCCACGGCGTCACGATCCTGTGCTGTGTCAGCACGCAGTTCATCATGATGCTCGGCTCGGGCCGCCTCGGCTCCGTCGACCTCTCGTCGCTGCGGGCCATCTTCACGGGGGGCGAGGCCGTGCCGTTTCATCGGGCGTCAGAGTTCGAGGAGCGCACCGGGTCGCGCGTCCTCCAGTTCTACGGCTCGAACGAGACCGGCGCCTACAGCAACACCTCCCTGCGGGACGGCCGGGAGGAGCGGCTCACCACCTGCGGCCGGGTGATCGAGACCATGGCGCCTCGCCTCTACGCCGACGACACGGACATCACCGCGTCGGGTGGACCGGGCCAGCCGGCCTGCCGGGGGCCGGCCAATTGCGCCGGGTACTACGAGGATCGGCCGGCTCTACACGCCGGACGGATGGATGCTGATGGAGGACGTCGCGACGATCGACGAGCGGGGCTACGTGCGACTGACCGGTCGCAAGAGCGAGTTCATCATCCGGGGCGGCAAGAACATCAGCGCCGCTGCGGTGGAGGACGCGGTCGGGACCCATCCCGGGATCGCGCTCGTGGCCGCGGTCCCCGTTCCCGACGACGTCTTCGGGGAACGGGTGGGCGTCTTCGTGGTCGGGCGGCAGGGTGCGGCGCCGACGCTCGAGGAGCTGGTGACCCACCTCGACGGCGCCGGGTTCTCCAAGGAGAGCTTCCCCGAGCATCTCTTCGTCGTCGACGACCTCCCCCGCGCGTCGGGGGGCAAGGTCGCCAAGTCCCTGCTGCGGGAGGAGGCGGCCCGCCGGGCTCCGTGAGCGCAAGATGCCGGGGGCCGGCGGCCCGCCTCCTTCCGCGGACGGGGACCGCGACTCGCTGAGCTACTTGCTGAGGAGCCCGATCAGCTGCTCGATGGAACCGGCCGCCGAGGCCCGGACCCTGTTCTCGCCGATGGCCCCGAGGGGATGGGGCACCACGGCGATCCGGGCGTCGTCCCGCCCGAGGGTCGCCGCGACCTGCCTCGAGAGCACCTCGAAGGCGGTGGTGGTCACGCCGACGGCGCGCACGCCTGCGGTCTCGAGCTGGTCGACGTCGTAGATGCTCCACGAGGTGCACGAGCCACAGTCGGCGGAGCCCGTCAGCACCACGTCGGCTTCGGACCGCAGCCGCTCGATGATCGCCGGGTCCGCCGCCTCGGCGGCCGTGCGCTTGGCCGTGAGCAGGGTCACCGTCCCTCCGGTGCGCGCCGCGAGGAGGCGGGCCATCTCCTCCATGAGCATCATGGCGTTGGGCTTGCCGTTGTCGAGGACGCCGATCCGCTTGCCGGCGAGGTTGTCGACGGGCGACGTGAGCGCCTTGGGGCTCGGGCCGGTGTCCCCGCACGGGTCGTAGATCTTGACGGTCATCGCCCCTCCCGGGGGTCGTCGATCGGCTCGGTCACGCTCTTCGTGACCCCCCAGCTCGGCGAGAGGCAGGACTGCTTGCCCGCCCCGCCGACGACCACCACCTTGAAGTGGTCGGGGGACTCGGTGAGCGGCTGGAGCGCCTCGTCGTCCAGGGCCAACTCCCACGGCCGCCACAGCTGGGACTCGAAGTGCGTCCGCAGGAGGCCGGCCGGCAGGCGGACCCGCTCGAAGAGGTAGCTCGCGACGTCGTCGCGCCTCCAGCCCGCCGCGGCGATGGTCGCCGCGTGCTCGGGGCCGAGGCACACGAAGTACTCGGCCTCGGGGATCGGCCCGTGGTTGCTGCCGAGGGTGGCGCACACCGAGGCGGCCTTGTCGAGGATGATCCGTGGCTCCTCGGACTCCATGTCGTGGAAGTTGTGGGGCCCCTCGCCGCAGTGGATGGTCACCGCGCTGGCCGATTCCACGCCGACGCTGTGGTGGTAGGCGCCCCAGGGGCTCTGCGCGATGTTCTCGGCGACGCAGTAGCAGTACTTGGCGGGCTGCCCCTGGCTCGAGGCGTCGCCGCTGCCGGGCAGTGCCCCGGCGACGTGCAGGAGGATGAGGCGCACGGCGCGCCCGACCGTGGCGTTGGCCCGCACGCCGGGCCCGAACGCGCCGATGCCCGCGTTGAACCCCGTGCGCTCGGCGATGGGCCCGTGCACCACGAGGAGGGGTGCGGAGGGGTGGGTGGTGGCGTTGACGCCCCGCAGGTTGAGCTCCGGCCGCCCGAGGGCGCGGGTGGCCGCGACGAGGACGGGCATCCACTGCGGGAGGCAGCCGGCCATGACGGCGTTGACGGCCACGGCCCGGCGGGTGGCCAGGCCCGAGCGGGGCGGGAGGACCGCCAGGACCTCGTCGGGGTCGCCACCCGCCGTGTCGAGCATCTCGGACACCCGGTCCTCGGTCGGCGCGACGAGCGGGAGCCCGTCGCCCCAGCCGCGCTCCTCGCAGAGCCGGTAGAGGCTCTCGGGCGACTCGTCCACGAGCTCGAGCATCGTCACGGGCTGTCCTCCGGGTAGCGCAGCTCGATCTCGAAGCGGCCGCCGAGCGCGGCGGAGGCGATCTCGGAGAAGAGCTGCTTGGGCACGAGGCAGTCCGCGCAGGCGTCGGGGCCGGCCGTCACGACCAGCCGGACCTTCGCGGGCGACCCCTCCGGGGCGTCGGGCACGGAGACGTCCAGCCGGTAGCCGTCGGCCGCGAGCGTGTCGACCATCGTCGCCAGCGCCGCTCGGGCGGTGGCGGACGCACTCGTCGGTCCTCGGGATTCGGTGTCGATGCCTGCCATGTCGCCCTCGTGCTCGCCTCGTGTCTCGCCGTGGTCGCCGTCGTCGTCTGCCGTCCCCGGAGCCACTCCCGGAGACGTTGCCGGGCCCCGCCCGCCGCACCGGATCTGTGCCTGTGGAGATTCGTCTTCAGTCTGATACATTTCGACAGCGGCCACAACCCCTGTCGCCGGCCGCCTGGAGGTTGCCCCGATGGACACTGCGAGGGAGGTGCGGGAGCACCTGGGTCACCCGGTGGTGGACGCCGACGGCCACCTGGTCGAGTCGCTGCCCATCCTGGCCGACCAGGTCCGCAAGATGGCGGGCGACGACGTCGCCGATCGCTTCCTCGGTGGCTCGCCCACCTACCGGTCCCGCCAGGCCCCGATCCTCAAGCCCATGGAAGAGGCGGTCACGGCGAAGCGCCAGGCGGCATCCCCGTGGTGGGCGCTCCCGACGAATCCCCTCGACCGTGCCACGGCGTTCGTCCCGGCCCTCCTCTACGAGCGCCTCGACGACCTGGGGATCGACTTCGCCATCCTCTACCCGAGCGTCGGGCTCACCGTGATCGGCCATCCCGACGACGAGGTCCGGCGGTTCGCCTGCCGGGCGATCAACGAGTATGCGGCCGAGCTCACGGCGGGCCTGGAGGACCGCCTGACCGCCGTGGCGACGGTGCCGTGCCACGACCCGGACGAGGCGATCGCGGAGCTGGACCATGCCGTCGTCGAGTGCGGCCTCAAGGCGGTCATGCTCAACAGCTACGTGCGCCGGCCTCCCGGGACGGGGGCCGACCACGAGTGGTACGACCTGCTGGCGATCGACAGCGTCTACGACTACGACCCGGTCTGGAGCCGGTGCGTGGAGCTCGGCGTCGCGGTCACCGTCCACACGCCGACCATGGGCCTGCCGCTGCGGGCCTCGCCCTCGCGCTACATGCTCAACCACATCGGCAACTTCGCCACCGGCAGCGACGCCTTCGCCAAGGGGCTCGTCTTCGGCGGCGTGATGCAGCGGTTCCCCGACCTGCGGGTGGCGTTCTTGGAGGGCGGGGTCTCCTTCGGCGTGCAGTTGCTCGGAGACCTCATCTCGAGATGGGAGAAGCGGGGGGGAGCGAACATCGAGCGGCTGGATCCCTCCGGCGTCGACTTCGGGACCTGGGACGGGCTGGTGGCCGAGCACGGCGGGAGGACCTTCGCCGACCCCACGATGCGGCGCGCCACGTTCGGCCAGAGCGACAACCCTCCGGCCGAGCTGGACGACTTCCGCGACAGCGGGGTGAGGGGCGTCGACGACCTGGTGGCGCTCTTCGAGCGCTTCTTCTTCGGGTGCGAGGCCGACGATCCGACGGTGCCCTGGTCCTTCGCCACGAGGCTCGGCCACGCCACGCCGGAGCTCCACGCCATGCTCGGCTCGGACATCGGCCACTGGGACGTCACCGACATGGGGGACGTCCTCCACGAGGCTCACGAGCTGGTGGACGACGGGCTGCTCGACGCCGTGCACTTCCGGCGATTCGTCTGCGACAATGCGGTGCTGCTGCACGGGGGGGCCAATCCCGGTTTCTTCGACGGGACCCCGGTGGCAGGCTACGCACGGGAGCTGCTCGGAGGGTCCGTAGCCGCGGCTCGGTCCGAGGGCACAGGGGAGGGGTGATGTCTGGCAGCAGAGGCGTGATCGATGTCTAGCCCACCCGCCAGCGGGCCGGTGAAGGTCCTCGTGTCCTTCCCGCCGGACCCACCGGAGGAGGAGCTCGAGCGGCTCCGCAACGTCAGCGACCGGGTGGACCTCCGGGTCTCCTCCTACCTGGAGCCGCATTCGGCGCGGACGGCAAGGGGCGCGGGCGTCCGGGTGGAGGTGCCGGACCTCGATCCGGCGTTCGCACGGGAGCTCGCCGCCGCCCACGCCCTGCTCGCCCTCGACCTGCCCGACGGTGTGGCCGAGCTGGCGCCCGAGTTGCGATGGGTGCAGGCGGTGGGGGCCGGCGTGGAGCACCTGCTGCGCCACCCGCTGCCCGAGCGCGTCGCCCTCACCAACGCGGCCGGGGTGGCGGCCGTGCCCATCGCCGAATTCGTCATCGCTCGGCTCCTCGGGGTGTGGAAGCGCACGACCGAGCTCGACGCCCTCCAGCGGGAGCGCCGGTGGGAGCCGACCTACGGGCGCCAGCTCGCGGGTTCGAGCATGCTCGTCGTCGGGCTGGGCGCCATCGGGGCCGCCGTCGCGGAGCGCGCCCATGCCCTCGGCGTCGAGGTGCTGGCGATCCGAGGCCACCCCCGCCCGCACCCCAACTGCGCAGAGGTCGCCGGCCCCGAGCGGCTGCACGACCTGCTGGGCCGGGTCGACGCCGTCGTCCTGAGCGCGCCGGCGATCGCGGAGACCGAGAGCATGTTCGATGCGGCGGCCTTCTCCGCCATGCGCGCCGGGTCCGTGTTCTGCAACGTCGCCCGGGGTTCGCTCGTGGACGAGGAGGCCTTGGCCGACGCCCTCCGGGGCGGGCACCTCGGGGCGGCCGTCCTCGACGTCACCCGGAGCGAGCCCCTGCCCGAGGACAGCCCCCTGTGGGACGTGCCCAACTGTGCCATCTCCCCCCACTCGGCGTCCGCCCCGGGCCGCTACGTGATGGACCTGTACGGGTTCTTCGCGGACAACCTCTCCCGATGGTTGTCCGGGGAGTCGCTGCGCAACCTCGTCGACCGCGATCGTGGCTACTGAGCCGCAGGGGGGCGTCGCCGCCCGGGGTCGCGCCGGGCACGGAGGGGAGCCCCGGTGATCGACACCCACCTGCACGTGGCGGATCCCGACGTGGCCCGCTATCCCCGGTCCAGCGAGCGGCTGCCCACCAGCACCTGGTGGGAGGACCAGGGGCGGGACGCGCACACGCTCGCCGCCGACCTCGAGGCCGCCGGGGTGGACTGCGGCGTGCTGGTCCAGGCCGTCGGGCTCTACGGGTACGACAACCGCTACGTCCTGGACGCCGGCGTCTCGGAGGGGTCACGCTTCTGCGCCCTGCCGGCTCTCGACCCCGGCCATCCCGGCGCGCTCGGGGAGATCGCGGACCTCTCGCAACGCCAGGGGGTCGTCGGCATCCGGCTGTTCGCGCTCGGCGGCGTGCACCCGTGGGTCGGAACGCCCCGTGCGGGGCAGGCGCTGGAGGCGGTCGGCGCAGCCGGGCTGGTCGCCGTGGTCACCGGGTTGGGGGAGCACCTCGAGGCCCTGCTCCCGGCGATCCGCGCCCACACCGAGGTGCCCATCGTGATCGACCACTGCGCCTTCCCCGCCTTCGACGCCTCCGGCCTCGTGAGCGGCCACCCCCTCTTGCACCTGGTCCCCTCCGAGCACGTCAGCATCAAGGTCACCTCGCACCTGTTCGAGGACGCCCGGGCGGCGGGCGCCGATCCCGCCGACGTCGTCTCGGACCTGGTCGCAAGGTTCGGCGGGGACCGGGTGATGTGGGGATCCGACCATCCCCAGACCCGGCTCGGGGACTACGCGCGCCACGTCGAGCTGGCACGGTCCTCGGTCCGCCTCCTGCCCGCCCGAGAGGCGGCCGCGGTCCTGGGGTCGACGGCAGGACGGATCTTCGGCCTGTAGGGATGCCGCAGGGGTGCTCGTGGCACCCCCCGTCCGGCCCGGCGCCGACCCGCTCCGACCCGCAGCGGCCCGCGCCGGCCCGCAGCGGCCCGCGCAGGCCCGCGCCGGCCCGTCAGGACTCGGGGTTCGGGGGACGGCTCCGGGAGAGGAACGCCCCGGCGTCGGCCAGGATGAGCTGGCCGGTGATGCATCGAGCGAGGTCGCTCGCGAGAAAGATGGCCAGGCGTCCGAGCTCGTCCGGATCGACCTCCCGGCGGAGGGGGGTGGAGGCGACGATGCGGGCGACGTGCTCGTCGGTGAACGCCGCGCGCACCGCCTCGGTCAGGGTGGTGCCGGGGGCGATGGCGCAGACCCGGATGCCCGACGGCCCGAGTTCGACGGCGAGCGTGGTGACGAGGTGGTTGAGCGCGGCCTTGGCGGCGGCGTAGGCCGAGTTGTGCGGCGAGGGCCGGGTGGTCTCTCCCGAGCTGACGAAGAGGATCACGCCGGGGTCTCCCTGCTCGAGCAGCACGCGGGCCTCCGCCCGCGCGCAGAGGGCGGCGAGCACGAGGTTCTGGTCGAGCAGGTCGCGCCAGTAGGCGCCGTCCATCTCCACGAAGGGCTCGAGGCCCCTGCCCGGGGGCAACATCCCGATGTTGTTGACGCACGCGTCGAGCCGGCCGAGCGCCGCGACCGTGTCGGCGACCATGCGCGCCACCTCGTCGTCGTCGCGGCAGTCCGCCGGGACCGCGACGGCCGTTCCCCCGGAGCGGCGCAGCTCGCTCGCCAGCGCCTCGGCCCGCTCCGCGTCGAGGTCGTTGACCGCCACGTTTGCCCCCGCCCGGTGGAACCAGCGGGCGATCTCCCTTCCGATGCCCGCTCCGGCACCGGTGACGAGCACCGCCTTGCCCGAGTGGTCGATCGTCACCGCCATCTGCGGCCCCCTGCCGGGCTCATGAGGGGACGCTCGACGCGGAGGCCCGCTCGAGCTGGGAGGTGAAGGCGTCGATCATGAGGGTGACGGTCTCGTCCGGGTCGGCCGGGAAGGTGAGCTTTCCCTCCGCCCGCAGGGTGGCGAACCCGTGGACGGCGGCGAAGATGATCCGGTACCAGTGCGTGGCCATGTCGTCGGTGAGGCCGTAGGAGGCGAGAACCAGCATGAGAGGCCGCATCGTCGACACCATGGCGGCCCCGATCTCGGGGTCGGCGCCCGGGGGGCGGAGCGTGGCGGCGTAGAGACCCGGTCGCTCCGCCGCGAAGGCGAGCCAGGCCCGGACGATGGCCTCCACGGCGTCGGGTCCCGCCCGCCCGATGGCCGCCTCGTTGAGGCGCTCGGCGAGCTCGCGCAGCCCGTGGAGGGCGAGCTCCCTGCGGAGCCCTTCGGCGCCGTCGACGTGGGCGTAGAGGGATTGGGTGCGGATCCCGAGCCGGGCGGCGACGTCGCCGAGCGAGACGGGGGTGGAAGGACCCCGCTCCTCGAGGAGCGTGAGCGCGGCGCCGACGACGTCGTCTCGGTCGAGTCCTATGCGTGCCGCCATCGTTCACCCTGTCGCGCCGACCGCCGCCGGGGGCCCGGCGGCTTCTGTCGAAAGCTATCAGACAGATGTGGAACTCACGCAGTCACGTCGACCGAAGCGTCGTCAAGGTATGAGCCGTGACGTGAGGGAACAAGGTCTCGGGGCGATTCGCCCCGGGGGTTCATCCCTTCCTCGCGGCGGGGACTTCGACTCGTCGCCCGGCGTTCACCCCCGCACGTGCGTCAGCGGTTTGTCCGCGCTCGACAGACGTTGTTCGCGCTGCCGGGCCGACACCCGAACTTCCCTCGGGGCCGCGCGGGTCGTCACCCCGGCCGGCTGCGGGGATGCCCGGATGCCCGGCGGGGGCCCGGTAGTGTTCGCTCTGCATGAGCGCCCGACACCTCGGCACGTCTCCGGGCGGCGAGGTGCTCGAGGGCGACAACCTCCCGATCATGCGGCGCCTCGACGACGGGAGCGTCGACCTCGTCTACATCGATCCGCCCTTCGGGACCGGCCGCCGCCGGCGGCTGGAGGCGATCAAGACCGGGACGGGGGACAAGACACGCCGCGGCTTCGGTGACCGCCTCTACCGCTACGACGTCGTGTCCTCGCACGAGTACGACGACGGGATGGCGCTCGACGAGTACCTCGCCTTCCTCCATCCGCGGTTCATGGAGATCCACCGCCTGCTGACGGAGACGGGTTCGCTCTACGTCCACCTCGACTTCCGAACCGTGCATCACGCCCGCCTGGTGCTCGACGAGATCTTCGGTTCCGATCGGCTCGTCAACGAGATCATCTGGGCGTACGACTACGGCGGTCGGCCTCGGGACCGGTGGCCCCGCAAGCACGACAACATCCTCTGGTACGCGAAGTCCGACCGGTGGGTCTTCAACCGCGACGAGATCGACCGGATCCCCTACATGGCTCCCGGCCTCGTGGGCCCGGAGAAGGCGGCACGGGGCAAGCTCCCGACGGACACGTGGTGGATGACGATCGTTCCGACCTCGGGCCACGAGCGCACGGGGTACCCCACGCAGAAGCCGGTGGCACTGGTCGAGCGGATCGTCCGTGCATCGAGCAGGCCGGGGGACCTCGTGGCGGACTTCTTCTGCGGCAGCGGCACGACCGGCGTGGCCGCCCGTCGCGCCGGGCGACGCTACCTGCTCGTGGACAGCAGTCCCGAGGCCGTCCGCATCACCGAAGAGCGGCTCTGCGGGGAGGTCCAGGCGATCGAGGGGGAGTCCCCCGCTGTGCCCTGAGGCGCAGCTACGTTCGGGCGTGGTCGGAGTGGGTGATGGCGGGTAGCTGGGAGGATTTCTTCATCGCCCAGGTGGGGGCGGCGGCCGCTTTGGCCGGCCTCGTCTTCGTGGCGCTGTCCATCAACCTGCGCCAGATCGTGTCGAGCCCGCTCCTCGTCGGGCGGGCCGCCGAGGCCATGCTCCTCCTGGTGACGCCGGTGCTGCTCGGGTTCGCGGTGCTGGCACCGGCCGGCGAGCTGTGGATCGCGGGCATCCTGGCGGCGGCGATCGCCGTCCCGATCTGGGCCTCGGTGACGAGGCTCGTCGTGCGGGGCCTCGGCCCCTCCCGCGAGCGTCCTCCCGTCGAGCGCTACCTGAGGCTCGTGGCATCGCAGGTCGCGCTCGTGCCGGCGCTCGTCGGGGCGGCGCTCCTGCTCGCCGACGTCCACGCCGGCTACGGCTTCCTCGCGGCGAGCGCAGCCCTCTCGATCGCCGCCGGCGTCTTCGACGCGTGGGTGTTGCTGGTCGAGATCCTCCGGTAGGGGCGGGCCACGGGCCGGCCGGGAGGCGCCTCGGGGGAGGATGCTCGATGAGTGCACGTCGGGACGAATGCCGTCGCCCGAAGTGGCGCCCGGAGCCCCGTTTGATGGTATGCATAGATTCCTGCAGACGGAGGAGCCGATCGGCACGATCGAGTACCCTGCCCCCGGCCGTCGGACCGAGAAGGATCCACGGCGCCTCGGCAATGGCCGAGCTCACCCGCTCCGAGCTTGCGGAGCCACCCCTCACCGACGCCTTGCGCAAGGCCCGGGCGCGGCGCGGAATCAGCTATGACGAGTTGGTCAGGCCGCTGCCCGCATCGGCGACGCCACAGGACCACCTCGAATATGAGCGGCGCAACCAAGACCGTATGGCGTTGGCCCGCCAGCTCATGCGGGACATCTGGGCGCGCCGAGGCGTGCCGGACGCTCCGGGCGCCTCAGTTCTAATAAGCGTTCCAATCCGCCCCTAGACGAGACAGAGCGTCCCACACGAGAGCGGCCTTAGAGGGCCGTTGCGGGACGGTCTCGTCGGGGGTCCCGTTCTTCTCGGGAGTTCAGCCGCCGCGGGGTCCTCTTCCCCCTCCCGGCCGCTGCTCCCGATTGCAGGAACGCGGGTACCTCCTTGCCCGTATTCAAGGCCGCCGATTGGGTGTTTCAGCTCACCCCCGGTTGGTCGTTCCTGCCCGGCGGTCGGGGGATCGGAGTAGGTCAAGCTCCTCCTCCGGCTCCTCGCCGCC
>Ga0335073_10014225_pt1 | contig 11154 bp, 6 predicted proteins | sample Lox_Sample_22_FD_207093 | JGI IMG/M metagenome (GOLD analysis project Ga0335073, IMG submission 207093) | Soil microbial communities from Loxahatchee National Wildlife Refuge, Florida, United States - Lox_Sample_2.2 | ecosystem: Environmental > Terrestrial > Soil > Wetlands | place: USA: Florida... | reverse complement strand
TCGATTACGGGTTGGGGCTCCGGACCATAGAGCAAACCAGAGCCTGCGCGGATCATCTGCACGGAGCTGATGGTTTGCGGCACCGGAATATAGTAAATGGTCGGATAGCCTATCCAGTCCATCTCTAGGGGAATTCCATCCTGCATCAGCAGGATATATTCGCTTTCCTGCGGATTGCCGAGACCGCGATAGCTGATATTCAACTCGGTCGGATTTTGTTGTTCTGCCAGGACAATGCCGGGCAGGCGGTCGAACAACTCGCGTTGGTTGTTGTCGATGATCGTCGGTACATCGTTCAGCTGCACGACGCTCGTTTTCTTCGTGACCGTAATCGTTGGCCCATCCACTTCGGGTAATGAGTGCGCGTAGCGGGTCTTGCGATTGAACAGCCAGCGCTTGCCCCGAACGAACACCGTGTCGAGCGTGTCCTTTTGCTGTCTGGCTTGTGTCGTGTTTGCGGGGGCGAGAGCGGAATGCGCAGGCGATGCCGAATCGTCCGAGACGCCGGAGGGGGTGATCTGGCCCATTGCGAACGAGCATGACGCTAGACCCGCGGCCAGCGACAGGCAGATCGATGCGGCGCTTGGCATGAATGAGAAGGCCTGCAAGCCAAGAAGGCGCTCACTCTAAATGCCGGTCATGATCTACTACCAGCCATCGTAGCTGGTCCCCGATGCGGCGAGTCCCCCAATTTTCTCTCCGTCTCGCTCGTTCCCGTCTCAATCCCCGCCCGCTTCACCTGCTCCTGGAATGACGGCAGAGAGGTGTGCTTGATCGCGCCCCACGCATTGAGCTGCTTCTCGAGCTGCGCATGAAACCCGGCGTAGGTCTCGACTTCCTGCTTCGTTGGTGCCGTGTCGGCATCCTCGAGGTCGCCCTCGAACGCATAGATCTGCTCGTTCAGCATGTCCGGAAAATTGAGATTGCCCTCCGAGCCCTTGATGTCGACCTGCATCAGCTGGCGTTCGATGCGCTCTGACGCCGTAACGAGCGCGTCGCCCTGCGCGAGAAGCTTCCGCTGTGCCGATTGGCCGTCGAGCCTCCGGTGCAGCGTCGCGACCTTCGCCTCGAGCGCGCGGATGTCGTTGACGGCGCGGTGCAAGGCGTCCATGTCGTGCCAGACCTCGACGGAGAGCGCGAACTTCTGGCGCAGGCCCTCTTCCGGCTCGTTTACCCGTGGGTCGCGCAGCAGGTGCAGCGCTGCGCTCTGGGCCTGCCCGTCGACGGTGAGTTTGATGGTGTAGGTGCCCGGCAGCGCGATTGGTCCGCGCGGCGCGATCCCGGCGTAGAAGGCGCCCGGAATCTGCACGGGATCGTCATAGCGCAGGTCCCAGACGAAGCGGTTCATGCCGGCGACCTTTGGGAGCGTGTTGCTGGCGATGACCTGATCGGGCCACTCCGGCGGTTGCTGCTCTTTTGCCGCGGCTGCGCTCGAGAGATGACGCACGGGCTCGCCGGCCGAGTCGAGGATGTCGATCGTCACGTCGCCGGCGGGCTGAGCTGAAAAATAGTAGTCGATGAGCGCGCCGGCCGGCGGGTTGTCGCCGACCGGACGGCGCGAATCCACCTGATCGGGGTAGTACAACCGGTGGGCGGTCTCCGGGTTGTAGAGCTGGAAGCTGGGAGCGGCAGCATCTGCGGCGATCTGGCGGAGCGGCGTCACGTCCTCCAGAATCCAGAAAGAGCGACCGTGGGTCGCAACGACGAGATCGTCGCCGGCCACCACGAGGTCGTGGAGCGGGGATTGCGGCAGATTCAGCTGCAGGCTCTGCCAGTGCGCGCCGTCGTCGAAGGAGACGAATGCGCCGGTCTCCGTACCGGCGTAGAGCAATCCGCGTTTTGCGGGATCCTCGCGCACGGCATGTACGAAGGCGCCATCCGGCAAGCCGGTATCGAGGCGCGTCCAGCTCCTGCCCCGGTCGGAGGTCTTGAAGACGTAGGGGCGGATGTCGTCGAGCTTGTGGCGGTCGACCGCGACATACGCCGTGGCGGCATCGAACGGCGACAGCTCAATCATGCTGATCGTGCTCCAAGGCGGCATGTCGGGCGGCGTGACGTTCATCCAGTGGCCGCCGTCATCGCGCGAGACCTGAATCAGCCCGTCGTCGGTGCCGACCCACAGCTCCCCGCGCGTGAGCGGCGATTCCGCGATGGCGAAGATGGTGTCGTAGTACTCGACGCTCGTGATGTCCTTGGTGATTGGTCCGCCAGAAGCGATCTGCTTGGACTTGTCGTTGCGGGTCAGATCACCGCTCACGGCGGTCCAGCTCTTGCCCCCGTCGCTCGTCTTGAACAGCCGCTCCGCGCCCCAGTACAGCGTCTCGGGATCGTGCGGCGACATGATGAGCGGCGAGGTCCAGTTGAAGCGGTGCTCCAAGTCCGAAGCGGGGCGCCCCGAGGCATCGAACGGCCACACCGAGACGTTCTGCGATTGAAAGGTGTGATGGTTGAAGCGGTTGATCGTGTTCTCGGAGTCCGAATAGATGATCTCGGGATCGCGCGGGTCGGCGAGCACGAAGCCGCACTCGCCGCCGCCGGCGGCGTCCCAGTCGCGCTCGTCGATCGCGCCCTCATCGTCGGCGCTCTTGATCCAGACATTCGAGTTGTCCTGCTGCGCACCGTAAACCCGGTAGGGAAAGCTGTGATCCACGGATACGTGGTAGAACTGCGCGGTCGGTTGATTGTTGGCCTCGGTCCAGGTCTTGCCGCCGTCCTCGGAGATGATGGCGCCGCCATCGCTTCCGTTGATGAGTCGATCGGGGTTGCCCGGATCGATCCAGAGCGCATGATGATCGCCGTGCCGCGCCGACACGAGGTTAAAGGTCTTGCCGCCGTCGATCGATTTGAGCATGCCGGTGTTGAGCCCATAGACTACATCGGGATTCTTCGGGTCGGCGTAGATCTTCGAGAAATACCAGGCGCGCTGGCGCAGGCGGCCGTCGTCGTTGATGAGATGCCAACTCTCGCCCGCATCGTCCGAGCGAAACAAGCCCCCGTCCTTGGCCTCGATCATGGCGTAGATGCGCCGCGAGTCGGCGCCCGACACCGCGACATCGATGCGCCCGAGAATCCCGGCGGGCAGGCCATGGCCGGCGAGCCGAGACCAGCTGACTCCACCGTCCGTCGAACGATACAGGCCGCTCCCGGCGCCGCCGCTCGAGAAGTTCCACGGCTGGCGCAGCGCCTGCCACAGCGCCGCGTACACGATCCTCGAGTCGTGCGGATCGAATGCCACGTCGATGGCACCGGTGCGGTCGTCCTTCGCGAGCACACGGGTCCAGGTCTTGCCGCCATCGGTGGTCCGGAAGACGCCGCGTTCGGCGTTCGGTCCGAAGGCATGGCCGAGCGCTGCGACGAGCACGATGTCGGGATTTTTGGGGTCGACGATCAGGGCCCCTATCTGGCGGGTGTCGCCAAGCCCCAGACTCTGCCAGCTCTTGCCGCCGTCGGTCGATTTGAAGACACCGTTCCCATAGGTCATGTCGCCGCGCGGACTCCCCTCGCCGGTGCCCACGTAGAGAATGTTGGGATCGGAGGGCGCCACGGCCAAGGCCCCGATGGAGGTGATGGGCGTGTGATCCGTGAGCACGGTCCAGGATGCGCCGCTGTCGGTGGTCTTCCAGACTCCGCCCGCCACGGCGCCGAAATAATAGACATTCGGCGCGCCGGGCACGCCCGCTACCGCGAGCACGCGGCCGCCGCGATAAGGCCCGATGCCTCGCCAGTGCAGGGCGGCGAAGCGGCTCGGATCGACCGCCGTTGCCGCCGACGCTGGCGGGGCGCGAAACCAAGGCGCGGCGAGGGCCGCCATGCAAAGTACTGTCTGCAAAGGCACGAAGAAGCGAGCTCGCATCGGAGGTCTCCCGGATTTAGAAAATGTCGGCGCCGCCGGCATCCAGCGCACGGTAGTGGGGGGTGGGACCTGCGCGTCACGGGGCTGCGAGCGCCGGCTGTCCCGCTGCATTCAGTTCGCGATTGAGCGTCGTCAGGTCTTGGTCCAGAAAATGCCGCCACTCGGCGAGCGTGGCGGTGCACATGCGCGAGAGCGCCGCGTACGCCGCCCGCGCGTCCGGTCCCGGGTCGGCGTCGGCGCGATCGACGGCGGCCTCGAGCTTTTCCAGATCCGTCGACAGCGCCTGCAGGCTGTCGGTGCGCAGAGGCTTGAGCGCCGGCGAATTGGGTGGACGTGACGGCGGCGACAAGCCCGACAGCGTCAGCGCCTTCGCCATGAGTGAGGCGGTCTTTGCCTGCAGGGCACCGGTCTGTGCGAGGCGGGGCTCGAGCGCTTCGAGGAGCTTGTGCGCCTGATCGCGGGCGGCGGCCACCTGCGCGCCCGCCTGGTCGATCAGCCGCGCGAGCACGAATTCCCGCTGCAGCGCCGCGCTGGAGACGGGCACCCGCGGATCGGGCTCGACCTGCAGAGGCTGCTCGTAGCGGCGCCCGCCGACGTCGAGCGCCACGGTGTAACGGCCGGGCGGCGCCCACACGCCATCCTTCGGCAGCCCGGGCTCCGAGGCGGGCGTGAGGCTCGGGTAGCGCAGGCTCCAGACGAAGCGATGCATGCCGGGCGCGGCCGATACGATGGCGGGCGCGGGGAGCCATTCGCTCGCGAACTCGAGCTTGGCGGGATCGGGCGGCGGATGCCGATCCGCGCTGCTGAAGCTGCGCACGGGATGGTTCTGCGCATCGAGGATGGTCAGCGTCACGGGACCGGCGACGGTCGCAGGCAGTGCATAGTCGATGAGGGCGCCGTCCGGAGGATTGGCCGCGAGGGGCTCATCTTTGGGGCTGGGCGTGCCGGTGAACCCCGCAGGGCGCACCCGGATCGCCGGCTCGGGTTTGAACAGCGCGGCGTCATCGTGCATCGAGCCCATCTGCCGCAGCGCCGACACATCGTCCATGATCCAGAAGCCTCGGCCGTGCGTCGCGATGACGAGGTCCGCGCCATGCACATCGATATCGCGCACCGAGGTCATGGGCAGATTCTGCTCGAGCGACTGCCAGTGCGCGCCGTCGTCGAACGACACGAACATTCCGCGCTCCGTGCCCGCGTACAGGAGTCCGCGGCTCACGGGGTCCTCGCGCACGACGTTCATGAAGGCATCGCGCGCGATACCGGCATCGATACGTGTCCAGCTTTTGCCGTCATCGGCGGTGCGATAGATGTACGGGGCGTCATCGTCCAGGCGATGCCTGTCGATCGCGAGGTACGCGGTCGCCGGATCGAAGTGCGAAATCTCGATGCCGCCGACCTTCGACCATGGCGTCAACGCCGGCGGCGTGACGTTCTCCCAGTGCCCACCCGCATCGTGCGTGCGCCAGACGAGCCCATCGTCGGTGCCGACCCAGAGCGTGTCGGCGGCGAGCGGCGAGGGCGCGATCGTGTAGATCACGCCGCGGCGCTTGCTCACATGGTCGTCGTCCGCGGCCGTCGGGGCATCGAGGTTTGCGGGGACCCCGGCATCGGGCCGCGTCAGATCGGGGCTGATCGGCGCCCAGTGCTCGCCCCCGTCGGCCGTGCGGAACAGGCGCTGATTGGCGAAATACAGCATCTTCCTGCCGCGCTTGGAGAACGCGAGCGGCAGAGTCCAGGCACCTCGGTAATGAATCGTCGGGTAGGCGAGCGTCGGATCGACCTCGCGCGTCTGGCCCGTGCGAAGATCGAGCTTCGAGACCGTGCCGCCATAGATGATGTTGGCATCGTCCGGGTCCGGCGCGATCATGCCGCTTTCATCGCCCGCCGTGATCTCGTGAAAATCCCGCATGGTGATGCCGTCGATGCTCCCGGTGCGGCTCGGCAGGGCCACGGCGCCCGAGTCCTGCTGGGCGCCGTAGACCCAGTACGGGAAGCGGCTGTCGGTGCTGACGTGATAGATCTGCGCGGTCGGCTGGTTGAACCAGCTGCTCCAGGTCTCTCCGCCGTTCAAGGTAATGAGCGTGCCTTGATCGACGCCCAAGATCTGGCGCTTGCTGTCGGTCGGATCGATCCACATCGCGTGGAAATCATCGCCCGTCGGGTCGCCTTTCTGGGCAATGAAATGATACCCGCCGTCTTCCGAGCGCAGCACGATCGTGTCCATGACGTAGACGAGGTCGGCGTTCTTCGGATCCACGGTCAGGCCTGAGAAGTACCAGCCTCGATTCCAGATACGCGGGTCCTTGGACACATGGGTCCAGTGCGCGCCGCCGTCATCGGAGCGGTACAGGCCGCCTGCATCGCGCGCTCCGTCGACCAGTGCGTAGAGCCGGTCGGGGCGGCTCGGCGCCGTGGCGAGCCCGATGCGTCCGGGCGACGCCGGGAAACCATTGTCGCTGATCCGGTGCCAGGTGTCCCCCCCGTCGTGCGAAACGTAAAGACCGCTCCCCGGACCGTTCGAAGGCGGATAGACGCTCCAGGGCGGACGCCGGGTCTGCCACAGCGCCGCGTAGATCGTATCCGGCGCGTCGGGCGGGAAGGCGAGATCGATGGCGCCCGTGTCGGGATTCTCGAACAGCACTTTGGTCCAGTGCTCCCCGCCGTCCTTCGACCGGAAGACGCCCCGCTCCTCGTTGGGACCATAGGCGTGCCCGAGAGCGGCGACGAACACGACGGCGGGATTGCGCGGGTCGATGAGGATGCGGCCGATCTGGCGCGAGTCGGCGAGACCCACGAACTTCCAGTGCCCGCCCGCATCAGTGGATTTGTACACACCGTTCCCGTGGGCAATGTCCGAGCGCATGTCCGCCTCGCCCGTGCCGACGTAGATCGTCGCGGGATCGGACGGTGCGATCGCCAGTGCGCCGATCGAGCCGTCCGGCTCAGCGTCGAATATCGGCTGCCAGGTGCGCCCGGCGTCCTGCGTCGACCACACCCCGCCGTCGACGGCGCCGAAGTAGAAGTGACGGGCATCGCCCGGTATGCCGGCGACGGTGAGCACCCGTCCCCCGCGAAACGGGCCGATCGGGCGCCAGTTAAGATCTTGATACAGGGCAGGATCTACCGCCGCACGTGCGCTGAGCACGCCCAACAGTCCCGAGAGGAGCAAAGCAAGCGCGCGCTGCCGCTCGCTCCTGCTACCCGCCATGCTAGCGGGTCCCGAGCGCCACGAGCGACTCGATGGATTCGTGCACGATCCCGTAGAGCGGAACGCCGGCAACGGCGATCACCAGCGCGCAGGCCGCGAGAGCCCTAATCGAGAGCGGTCTGAGCGACAACGGCGACGGCATCGGCACCAGCAGCTCGCGCACACGGCATTCGAGGTCATCGACGGCAACGGGCATGCTGAGGGCGAGCGAGCGAGGCCGGGTGCCCGACGACAGTCGGACCACCTTGATCAGCGCGGAGGCGAGCGCGACGCGCTTGCGAGCATCGCAGCCGCTCGCACGCGCATCGGCCTCGAGCTCCGTCGCCGCGCGCCAGCTCTCGGTCAACGCCCTGCCGGCCGGCATCCAGGTGAGCGCGTCGGGGCTGATGATCTGCAGCAGTAGCTTCAGATTATCGTGCGCCGCCACGTGCGCGGCTTCATGGGCGATGATTTGCCGAAACTCCTCGTCGCTGCAGGCCGCTCTGACGCAATCGGCGGCGAGTATCCGCGCGCGCCACACCCCCACGACCGCCGCCGCCGGTTGCGAGACCGCGACGATGTCGACAGACCGTCCCCCCTTCACATAGTAGCGATCGACCGGGTTGCAGTTCTGCAGCAGCGAGCGCGTTGCCGCCCAGGCACGCCATCCTCGAGACATGCCATGACCGGCGGCGCCGAGCGCGAGCAGCGCGAGCGTGACGAGCAGGGGTCCTGCCGGCTCCGCCTCGCGGTGCGGCTCGTGGATCAAGAAAGCGGGTAATGCCACCGTGCATGTGAGAAATGCCGCCCCGGCTGCGGGAAGCAGGCGCAACCCCAGTAGCTCGCCCGGCCTCCAGCACCTTCGCTCGAGCCCCGCGTGCCAGCCCAAAGCGACCGCGATCGAGAGCAGGAGGCATGTGAATGCATAAACCGCCGCGAGCACCAGGCACAGGGTTTCGGTGAAGCTCATTCGTCGGCCATGTTCATTCGTGTGCGCTCGGCCTGAACGAGCGCATCCAGCTCGTCGAGCAGGGCGGCATCCTTGCGTCCGACGCAATGGACCAGCGTGGAAAGAATCGCCGAACGAGCATCCTCTGTAGCGAGCAGATCCGCAAACTGATTCGATGCCAGCTCGTTCAGCATTTGCGCTCGCGAGCAGCGAGGCTCGTAGACGAAAGCGCGACCGGATCGGCGCCGAATCAACACGCCCTTGCGATAAAGCCGATCGAGAGTCGTCATCAGGGTGGTATAGGCCAGCTCTGGGAACGCCGGCAGTACGTGCCGAACGGTCACTGCGCGGCCGTTTCGCCAGAGCACATCAAGCACCTTCGTCTCGAGCGGACCCAACGCAGATTATCCTTTTGATCGAGAGATTACATTGCTTGAAATTAGGCGGCCGAGGAGCGCCCGGCCGGCACGTGGTGAGAGTCTGCGACAGATCAGGTTCAAAAGCCATGCTGTGTTGCGCGCGCGCCTCGAAGCTGCCCCTCCGGGCCATTATTGAGGCGTGATCAGCGAGACACTAGGAAAGTACGTTCTGTATCGACCCGCATCGCGGGTCAAAATCGGCCATTGCATAACGGCGGCGTGAGCGCCGATATACAAGTCCGGTAAGACGTTGTGTTTGGTGCCGCGGCCTCGCCGATAACTCAGGAACACCTTGCCGCCGAGAAAAAACGCTTCTCGCGGAATGGATTCCACGGCGAGCGAGCCTTCAGTAATTACGGCTTCGAGTTCTTCGATCCGAGCGAAAGCGATAGAGAGTTCGGAGTAGATGATCAGATTAATTGCCAAACTGTCCGTCGCGCTTGCGGCGTCGAGCTGTTCTTGTGACCATGTGGCCCACTCAACATCGTTCTGGAGGACGTCAAGCAGGACATTCGTGTCGACAAGAATCATAGGGTCAGGTGGCACGTGTCGGCGCGAGTATCTCCTCAGTCGTCATGTTTACCGTTGTCATCCGCAAATACCCACTAAAGTAGGGGGTGGCGCCCAGAAATACTCGTGGTGTAAGCCACCCAGCACGGAGTTGGCGCGCACGGCAACCTCTTCGCACAAGCGATGGCGTGATGTTGAGCGGGGATTGATCTTCATTCCCGGTGGCGGATCGGGAACACCGGGACCCAACGCCATGTGCGGGCGCCCGGTATTGTAATGGGAGACCCAAGATTTCAGAATGGATCGTATATGCGATGCTGATAGCGGAATCAGCCAATCCAGGCACTCGCGACGAATCGTGCCGATGACTCGTTCACAGGTCGCATTGGGCATCGGACTGTGCGGCGGTGATTTCAATACCTTGACGCCGAGCCGCCCGATCGACTCGTCGAGATGATTGGCGAAGATACTGTCGCGATCGTGAAGCAGCTATTCATACTGGTTTTGTAATCCAATGACCTCACGCATCTGTTGCAGTGTCCATGCGGCACTCGGATGGGCGGTGACATTGCAATGGATCAGTCGGCGGCTGCAATGCTCGATCACCACAAACACGTACAGAAGTCGGAAAGTCGCAGTGACAGCGACGAAGAAATCACAGGCAATGATCCCAGGGCGTGCAAGCGCAGGAACGTCGACCAGCGCATGTCCCGTCTCGGCCGCCGCGTCGGGCGTTTGGGCAGATACTTGCTCACGGTTCGGGGGGAGACCTGAATTCCCAGCTTTAACAGCAGTTCATTGGCGATGCGCTCCTCGCCCCACGAGGGATTCTCGTTCGCCATCCGGCGAATCAGGCTCTGAATCTTAAGCGGAATCGGCGGTCGTCCAGGGCGTGACCTCAACCGCCAGAATAATTTCCATCCCGCTCGGTGCCAGCAAATCATCGTCTCGGGGCGCACCACCACCAGAGCGTCCCGCCAGTTGAAGAATCGTGAGAGTAGCGACAAAGAGATTCGGGTTACCGGGTCAATTCGCCGCGGCTTGATTCCCCGCTCTTTGTAGAGAGCAATTTGACGCCGGAGGACCAATATTTCGGCGGCCATGGCCCGCCGGTGCCGGAAGGCGATAGCGGTCAGCGCGATCAGATCAATCAACAGCCGCAGAACGATTTGGAATAGCACAATCACGGATTTATCATGCCACACCGGCTTCGCGTGGGCATCGACTGTCGCGAATCGAATAAATGCGGACCACAGGAATGGTGTCCTTGTCGATCACTCGTTCGATGGGAACCGACCAAGCATGCTTCTCTCCATTCTCTTCGGCGAATTCGACAAACACTCCGTAGAGATGGGAGTGCAGAGAGTGGAGACTCCACGTCATCGAACCGCTCTTGTGGTAATCGGCGATCGCCAATGTGAACGGCCGCCCATTTACGTGGGGCAGTTCCCAGTATCGCCGGGCGACCTTCGGCCTCAGTGACTTTGCGAATCGGGCTGCGGGCTCTCCTATAAAGCGTTCGTGGCGATCCTCCGGTGCCGGGACGTGCGGTACGAACGCGGGCTGCATGCGCTGCTCGGCGTTTGCCGTGGAACTGGGAAATCGTGGCAACCCGCCCTGTTAACGTGTCAATGCGGTGTTCATTGAGGTCGACCTCGTCGGACAAGAACGCTTCGAACTCTGCTGCATTCTTCATGTTTTTATCGCGGAATGGGGCGGCACCGTCGGGTCCGCAACCCGAATTGGAGCTAAAGCAACACGATCGTGTCGTATCCCACGCTAACTACTACCCCTTACAAAACTAACCGAAGCCGGTTACCTCCTCGAACGCTAAAAAGTGCGCGACCGACTCCTTTAATCAATCGGAGTCTGGGTTTCGTACCCAACGACCGTTGCGCTCAATGAGATACATTTTCGCCGATTCTGGGAATCCCCTGACCACGCGGTCGTAGTCTTTGCGCGCATCGGCGCCATCGCCCATCTTTGCGTACATATCGCCGCGTTTGCAGTACAGTTCCGCGATGACAAATTCGTCGATTCCCTTTGCGTCGATCAAGAATGCCTTCGAAAAATCGGGGTATGACATTTGCGGATAAAGGCGACGTCGAAGCGAATCCGCGAGTACGTCATCCCTCACACTGTCGTATTCCGGATAGACCTCGCGAAATTGCGAGATCCCCCAGATGAAGGTAGACCCCATATGCGAGCGAATGGCCATCGACAGATCTTGGGC
>Ga0335073_10014222_pt1 | contig 11157 bp, 6 predicted proteins | sample Lox_Sample_22_FD_207093 | JGI IMG/M metagenome (GOLD analysis project Ga0335073, IMG submission 207093) | Soil microbial communities from Loxahatchee National Wildlife Refuge, Florida, United States - Lox_Sample_2.2 | ecosystem: Environmental > Terrestrial > Soil > Wetlands | place: USA: Florida... | reverse complement strand
GACCGCTCCCGCGAGCTCGGCGCCTTCGCCAACCCCAAAGGCCGCCCCCGCCGCAAGAACTCCGCCATCGGCAATGTCAGCTAGCTACCGGAACTCAAATGTCGCCCAGGTACCGGAACTTGACACTGGGCGTGGAGAGTTGGCACTCAGCCTCACGGACTGACTCCCGATGACACGCGATCTGGCGCGCCGTTCCGGCAGGGTTGAACAGGCGGGCAGGGCGCAAGTCGATACCAAGGCCTGCTGCCGGATCAATGTGATCATGGGCGGGTGACGGCGTGGCGGGATTCGAACGGGCCGCGCCGGAGTTCGCGCAGCGGGCGGGGAGGGGACCGCTGTTCGACGTGCCGCGTACAAGACCATCGCCGGCGTGCGGGCCGTTCGGCTTCCGCAGATCTCGGGGGATCGAGGCGGACTTCCAAGACGGCGAGCTGGTGGCCGGTTCCACGCTGAACGGGCGCAAGGGCGCGGATCTGCGTTCCCGTTCAGTCTGCGCTCCCTCCAGGTTGACCCAGTCAAGGGCTCTGAGGCGGCACGGCCGGGGGCGGCAGAGATGTCCATCCGGGCGATCGCAGCTGGACCGGTCACGAGGGACCGGACGATGACCGTTTCCCTGGCTCGGGGCTCCCATAGCGGCATGAGCCGATCATCGGCGGCAGCTCGGGCATGGGACCGGCCACCGCGGCTGGCGCGGCGGCGGCCGGAGCGAACGTCACGATCGCGTCCAGCGCCCAGAGCCGGCTCGACGCCGCGCTGGCCGAGCTGCCCAGTGGCTGCACCGGAGTCGTCGTCGACGTCCGCAGCGAGGCGTCGGTCGCCGGGGCGCTCGCCGGGATCGGCGAGCTGGATCACCTGGTGTACCCCGCCGGTGACAGCGTCGTCCCCGGTCGCTGGGCGAGATGCCGCTGGAGGAGGCCCGCGCGCTGTTCGACGTCCGTTTCTGGGGTGCCGTCACCGCGGTCAGGCTCGCCGCCCCGCGGATCAGGGCCGGCGGCTTCGGTTGTGCTGACGTCCGGGACGGTCGCGGTCCGGCCGTCGGGCGGCGCCGCCCTCATGGCCGGCGGTGCCGCCGCGATCGAGGGACTGACCCCGGGGCTAGCCGTTGGGCTGGCTCCGGTCCGGGTCAACGCGGTCCGCCCGGGAGCGATTCACACGCCGATGTGGGACGCGGCTCCCGAACCGCGGCGTTCGGCGCTGCTCGCCGCCCTGGCCGAGCGAAACCATCACCAAAACGGTCGGCGAGCCGGACCAGATCGCCGCCGCCCACCTTTACCTGATGGACAACCGGTTCGTCACCGGCACTGTGCTCACCGTCGACGGCGGCGCCGTTCTGGTCTGACGCTGCCCGGCAGTTGCTGGTCAGCCGCCTGGAATGGGCAAGTAGCCGGGATGCCGGAAGATCACGATAGGAGGTTACGGTCGGCGGCAGGGCGGATCATAGGGCAGCTGCGGTATGTACCGACTCCACCGGCCCGGCGTCAGGTTGCCGCTGCTGGTCGAGCAGATCCGGTTGATCACCTGGCTGAGGTTGAGGTTCCACAACCAGCTCATGTCGTCGTTAGCGCCGGCGGCCAAGGCCCGCCCGTCCGGGCTGAACGCCACCAATCCGATCATGCTGGCTGGGCCGGTGAGCGGCTGGCCGATCTGCTCGGGGTGAGCGGGGCTGGTGATGTTCCACAGCCACACGTCGTCGTCGCTGCCGGCGGCCAGGGTGTGCCCGTCCGGGCTGAACGCCACCGACATGACGGGACTGGCCGGGCCGGTGAGCGGCTGGCGGATCTGCACGGGGTGGTGGGGCGCGGTGACATTCCAAAGCCATACCTTGTCGTCGTCGCTGCCGGCGGCCAGGGTCTGCCCGTCTGGGCTGAACGCCACCGACTGGACCGGGCCGCCAGGACCAGTAAGGGGCTGGCCGATCCGCGCGGGGTTTCCAGGGCTGGCGACATTCCACATCCACACATCCTCGTCACCACTGCCGGCGGCCAGCGTCCGCCCGTCTGGGCTGAACGCCACCGAGTAGACCTGATCGGCGGGGCCGGTGCGGATCTGGCCGATCAGTGCAGGGTGGGCGGGGCTGGTGACGTTCCACAGCCATATCTTGCCGTCGATGTTTCCGGCGGCCAGCGTCCGTCCGTCCGGGCTGAACGCCACCGAAGTGATGGCACCGCCAAGGCCGTCCAGGGACTCGATTCGTACAGGATGGGCGGGGCTGGTGACGTTCCACAGCCGCACCTTGCCATTGTTGCTGCTGGCAACGACGTTGCCGCTGCCAGCGGCCAGGACGCGTCCGTCCGGGCTGAACGCCACCGAATAGACCTGGCCGCCAGGGCCGGCGAAGGGCTGGCCGATCATTGCGGGGTGGGAGAGGCTGGTGGTGTTCCATAGCCGCACCTTGCCGTCGTCGCTGCCGGCCGCCATGGTCCGGCCGCCTGGGCTGAACGTCACCGACTCGACGCCACCGGCTGGGCCGTTCAGTACCGTGGACGGAAGGTTCCACGACCATATGCTGCCGTCGAAGCTGCCGGCGGCCAGGGTGTGCCCGTCCGGGCTGAACGCGACCGAATAAACGGCGCCGGCGGGGCCGGCGAGGGGCTGGCCGATCAGTGCGGGGTGGGCGGGGCTGGTGACGTTCCACAGCCATATTTTGCCGTCATTGCTGCCGGCGGCCAGGGTATGCCCGTCCGGGCTGAACGCCACCGAATAGATCAGGCTAGCGGGGCCGGCGAGGGGCTGGCCGATCGGCGCCGGACGGGCGGGCGTGGCGGTGTTCCACAGCCGTACCTTGCCGTTGAGACTGCCCGCGGCCAGTGCGCGCCCGTCCGGGCTGAACGCCACCGACTGGACCGAACCGCCGGGGCCAGTAAGAGGCTGACCCATCAGTGCAGGATGTTCAGGGCTGGCAGTGTTCCACAACCACACCTTGCCATCGGCGCTTCCCGCGGCCAGCGTGTGCCCGTCCGGGCTGAACGCCACCGACCAGACGGCACCGGCCGGGCCGGTAACAGGCTGGCCGATCTGCACGGGACGGGCGGGGCTGGTGACATTCCACAGCGACACCGCGCCGTCGGCGCTTCCCGCGGCCAGTATGCGCCCGTCGGGGCTGAACGCCACCGAGTAGACCTGACCGCCAGGGCCGGCCAGGGAGTGGCCAGCCCGCGCCATGTGAGCGGGGCTGGTGACGTTCCACAGCCACACCTTGCCATCGCCGCTGCCGCCGGCCAGGGTGCGCCCGTCGGCGCTGAACGCCAGCGAGCCGATGCCGTTCGCAGGGCCGGTGAGGGGCTGGCCGATCGGTACGGGATGCGCGGGCGTGGCGGCGTTCCACAGCTGTACCTTGCCATCGATGCTGCCGCCGGCCAGGGTGTGCCCGTCTGGGCTGAACGCCACCGAAAAGACCTGACCGCCGGGGCCGGGCACGGGGTCCGCCAGCGCGGCGGTGGATGTACTGAGCAGCTGGGCGGTAAGGGAAGGGGTCCGGTCCATCCGCCAGGCGGTCAGGTTGAGCTGGGCCGCCAGGGACTGGTTGGTGCTCTGCAGTTGCCCGGCTTCGGCGACGACCTGGTTGAAGATCGCCTGGTCACGCTGCTGGCTGGCGACCCCGCGCTGCCATAACGCGATGCCAGCGGCTGCTGCCGCGATGAGGGTAAGCGCCGTCAGGACGGCCACCGCACTGCGGCGGATCACGGCGGAGCGGCGGGCGAGCTGCCGGGAGGCGGCCAGGAAGCCACCGGCCGCGCTAGTGAGCTCGCCTGGATGGGTGCTCGCCCAGCTGCCGGCAGCCTCCAGGCTGGCACCCCGGTACAGCAGCGAGGGGTCGCGGCGGCGCTCCCAGTCGGCGGCCGTGTCCTCGATTTTCTGCCGGGTCAGGTGCCCAGCCCGGTCCTCATCAAGCCACCCCTTCAGTTTTGGCCACGCGCTGAGCAGGGCCTCGTGGGTGATCTGGACCGCGTCGCGGGTGCTAGTGAGCAGCCGGGAGCCGATAAAGGCGTCGAGCACGGCCTCGACGGGGGCACCGGTAGCCAGGTCGGGGCGGGTGACCGGACGGCGGACATCACCGGACGCGGCATCGCCGATCTTGACCAGGCGCAGGAACATCAGCTTCGCCTTGCTCTGCCCTGTGTCATCGAGTCGGTTGAAAACACTGTCGGCTGTTTCCGCGATGGCGTGGTCGATGCCTCCTGTGGCCCGGTAGCCGTCAACTGTGAGGATGCAGCCGTGCCGCTGCTGCCAGGTTGCCCGCAGCGCATGCGCCAGCAGCGGCAGCCTCCCCGCGTCGTAATCCGCCGCCCCGAGCCCGTCGCGGGCCAGGAGATGGTTGTTGCCGGCCCGCAACTCGGCCAGGAGCAGGTCAGCCAGGCCAGGTTCGATTTCCAGACCCGCCGCCTGGGCCGGCAAGACGATCGCCTGCCGCAGCTCATCCTCGGACATCGGCCCGACGACCAACTGGTCGGTCTGGAGCGAACGACGGAGCTCGGCGTGGCCCGTCACGCACTGGGCGTAGAAGTCCGCGCGCAGCCCGCACGTTACCAGCGCCATCGGCCCGCCCGCCCGGCGCCCGTCGGCGGCCCGCCACAGCCAGGAAACGAACTCGCCCCGCTCGGCCTCGCTCTCACACAGCGTGAACAGTTCCTCGAACTGATCGACCACCAGCACGACCCTGGCAGCCGGCCTGCCCGGCAAGACTGCGGTCTGGGCGAGGCTCAGCAGCATGGTGTCCAGGTACTCTGCGCCAGAGCCTTGCGGGAGGCGCTGCATGGCCGTGGCGGGCAAGGCGGCCGCCAGGGCGGCCGCTGCCTCTCGGATCGGATGCGCGCCGGGGACGATCACCACCCGTGGCCAGTCCCGTGAGCCTTCCGCTGGCAGCGCACCGTTGGCGAGCTGGTGCAGCAAACCGGCCTGCAGCAGCGAGGACTTGCCCGCTCCTGACGCGGCGACCACCATGACGGGCCCGCCCCTGGACGTGGCCGCGTCTAGCCTGCGCAGCAGGTCGGCCGTCAGGCCGTCCCGGCCAAAGAACCATCCTGCCTGGTCCCGGGTGAATGCGGCCAGACCCGGATACGGGCACACCGCCCCTGCGCCATCGCGGGGCTCCGGAACCCGCCGGACACCTTCACCGTGGTGGATGTGCAGATCCCGGCCAGCCTGATGGACATCTCCCTGGCCGTAGGCTGTCGCTTCCAGGTGAACGCCATCGCCGGGCACATCCGGCTGCCCCGGCCCGCTCATCTGCTGATCACCACCTGGTCGCGGCCAGCCTGGTTCACCTGGCCGGGACCATGGACCTCGGCCCGCATCACAACCCGGTCCCTGCCGCCGGACTCGCCGAGAAGGTGCAACTCGTCCTCAGGCAACTCCTGCCCGGCTGCCTGGGCCGCCGCGACACCAGACCGCACTTCCGCCAGATCCGTGCCCTGCAGGGTGATGTCGAACACTGCGATGAGGCCACATGCGAATGCTGCGGCGTTCTCTGCCGCGGATTGCCGCCACCCCGATCGGTCAGTGGCGTCCTTCTCGCCGCTGGCGCTGTCGCTGACGCCTCGGATCGTTATCATCGGCACCCGCGCGAGATGCGCAGCCTGAGCAGCGCCGGCGCTCTCCATTTCGATGGCTGCGGCGTCATTGTAATGCCGCTGGATCTGACTGGCCGAGGCCGAATTGCGCGAGTTCAGGAGGATCTCGCCCGCGACGATGGGCCGGAAATGGACTGCTGGCGGACAGCGTCGCTTGCGGCCGGGCAGGAACCTGGTCCAGCTCTGCGTTCGGGCTACGTGGCGGGCGAGTTGCTCCAGTTCGTGAGCGGCCTCCCAGCTGCGGGGGCGGGCGCGAAGCCCGTCATCGTCTTCCCTGCCGCCGTGGAAGCCGTAGGTCCGTGTGGCCACCACGACATCACCGAGCGCGAGATCGTCGGCCAGTGCCCCGGCGATCCCGGCGAACAACAGTGCCGCCGGATCGAATTCCGCGATGGCCTGCTCGGCGACGATGGCCGCCTTCAGGTTCCCGTTGCCCGTCGTGGCCAGGGCGATGCGTGTGGCAAGGCCGGGCACGCTACCGACTTCGAAGATCGTTCCTTTAGGGTGCTTTCGGACCTGCATTTCATTAAAATGGGGACGGATGGCGCAGTGCTCTACATCCAGGGCGGTCAACAGTGCAACGACCCGTGCGGCCTCGCTCATAGCAAGGAGAATACTGAACTGCACCACTGAATTCTGGTCCCTATGCTATTCGGCCATTCCGTGCGGCGGATCGGGCTGAATAGTGCACCGTTGTTCCTTATGGATACGTTGCAGGTGCGTTAGGCTGAGTTGCGAGCCAAGCGCTGCCGGCTCAGACCCGGACCGGCGCCCCAACTCCAGGGAACCCCGTGATGCGTCATGGCGGACTTATTGCGCGATTCACGTGTACGGCATAATGGGCACGTGGCCGAGATATTCATCAGCTACCGGGTGCGGGGTCAGGCCGGCTACGCGGCGCTGCTTGATCGCGAGTTGAGGCGCCGGTTCGGGCCCGGGGCTGTCTTTCGCGCTCCCCGGTCCTTAGTGCCGGGCGATGACTTCGCGGCCGAAATCTTCAGGAATCTGCATATGTGCGCAGTACTGCTAGCGGTGATCGGACCCGGATGGCTCATTGCTGGCGAAGATGATCGCAGCGGTTCTGCGGATGCTGTGGACTGGGTTCGCCGGGAGATCGCCGCGGCCTTCGCGCATCGGCTGAGGGTGATCCCGGTACTGGTCGAGGGCGCCCACATGCCAGCCCAGGCAGAGTTACCTGGCGACATCGCCGCGCTCGCGAGATGTCACGGCCTGCGAATACGCGACAGCAGCGCTGACAGCGACATCGCACGGATCATCAGTGAAATAGGACTCCTCGTGCCGCAACTGCGAGGCACGACCGGCTCACCGGACGAGGCGACCGATACCCGCATTCGCCTCTTCCGGATGGCTAGCGTACCCGACTCTGCAATCAGGATCGGGATCGTGCCCGGTGGCATCCGCCGGGTCAGGTTCGCCGGCATCTGGGTTAACAGCGAGAACACTGACATGGAGATGTCGCGCTTTTCCGAGTTCTCGGTATCGGCAATCATCCGCTACTACGGAGCGCGGCGTGATCAAGCGGGGCGGGTCATCGACGACGTCATTGCCCGGGAACTCGCTGAGTGCCTGGATGCTCGTCGGTGCGTTGCTCCGGGAGTCGCCATTGTGACTGGGTCTGGGACACTCCGCGACAGTCATAACGTGAGCTACGTCATCCACGTCGCCGCAGTACAGGGAGAACCCGGGGCCGGTTTCCGGCAGGTTCGTGATGTCGGGGACTGCGTGGTCAACGCCCTCACTGCGGCGGAGCGCCTCGCTGATGCAGATCCGGCGGCGCGCACCATCCTGATACCGCTGCTTGGCGCTGGCATAGCGGGTGCGCCGATCGGGAAGACGGTGCGCGCTCTTCTGCGCGCTGCTATCGATCACATCGCCGCGAAACCCAGCACACCTCTCGAGGTAATCTACTTTCTCGCCTATACCGAGCGGGAGCTCCGCGAATTCGTCGAGGCCACACGCGAGACGCCTCGCCTCATCTCGGCCGAGGAAAAGAGTGTCTAACTCCCAGCGCTGGCCAAACCGATGGGCAGACGGGCAGCGGGTGTGCGTCAATTTTGTAGGTAGCAAGATCAGCTTGCCTGTGTGGTGAGGTCAGCGCCGGGCGTCTGGTTGTGCGCTGTGCGCCAGATGCGGTCTTCGGGCCTGCTGGCCTGCTGGCAGCGCAGCGTGGTGATGGCGTCTGCTCCGGCGGTGGTCCAGTGCATGCCGCGTGATCGTCGTAAGGAGCGCGCGGCTCTGGGACCGTGGACAACGGACGCGGTCTAATAAACGCGCGCCTACCATCGATCTGTGCGCCTCTCGCGGCCCTTGCGGCGGCTCTGTAATCGGCGAGCTGGAAAGGCAGGCGCAGATGGATCATTCCTCCGCGACGGCAGAGTGCAAAGCGCGGGTTGCAGGGCGGCCGGTCACGACGGCTCGTGCAGCGACTGAAACTGCTCGATCAGCGGCCACATGTCCTCACCCAGCTCTACTTGAGTGAGAAGGATGCCGACCGTGCCGTCCGGGTCGACGAAGAAGTCGGTACCCAGTCCGCCGGACCAGCCGATGCGGCCCCGCTGGCGCCCCTCTGTCTTCACGGCCACGCCAAAACCCCATCCCATGCCGTCCCAGAACTCCGGGAAGAAGCTGTCTGCGGTCTTGCACGCCGCCGGCACCTGGTCGCTGGTCATCTGCTGCAGGTGATCAGATGAGATCACCGGCTGGCCCTTGACCTGCCCTCCGTTGGCAAGCATCTTGGCGAAGCGGTGATAGTCGCTTGCGGTGGAGACGAGCTCGCCGTGGCTGACGTCCAACGACGGCGGCCCTGCGTAGAAACCGCCACCCGCAGGCTCGATCTCCAGCAGTCCCTCGTCACCGTGCCGGTAAGCCGCCGGCAGCCGGTCCAGCGTGCCCTCCGCCACCCACAGCGCCGTGTCGGCCATCGCGAGCGGGCCGAAAAGGTCCTCGGTCAGATGCTGGCCGAGCGGACGGCCCGTCACCCGCGAGATAAGGATGCCGAGCACGCCGAACGAATGGTGATAGCGCCATCCTTGTCCCGGCTGGAACGCTAGCGGAAGTTCGGCCAGGCGGCGCAGCCACTCGTCGGCGCCCATCGACGGCGGCCGCGGGCCGGCCTCGGTGCCGTTCGCGGCCATCGCCTGCTGCAGCGGCGAAGCCTGGATCACCATGCCGTACCCGGAGGTATTGGTCAGCAGGTGGCGAAGCGTAATGGCCCGGTGAGCCGGCACGGTGTCGTCGAGTTCAGCCGTTGGACGGCGAAGCACCTGACGGTCAGCCAGCTCCGGCAGCCAGCCCGCCAGACTCTGGTCGAGCTCCAGACGCCCTGCCTCCACCAGACGCAGCGCGGCGACGGACGTAATGGCCTTGGTCATGGACTGGATCCGCATGATCGCGTCCTCGCGCATAGGACCGCCGCCGATTGACGCCACGCCCGCGGTGACCACCTCGACGTTCCCGGCACCCAAGAGCGCGACCCCGCCAGGAATCGTGCCGGCGTCAACGTGACGAATCAACAGCTCCCGCAACGTTGTGCTCATCGCGGCGATCGTGCCACCCCTGACCGAAAGGATCAAGCCACCGCCTAACTGCGACCAGTGCTTGTCCTCACGGACAGCTCCGCCCAGCATCCACCGCAGACCCTGATCGCGCCCGCAGCGGCATGTGCGGGCGTCGCTATGGTCAGGCGCTATCGTGCGCCCAGCGATCCGGGCGGAACTGGACGGCGTGACGCAGAACAAGGACCATTGCTCAAGCATTTACCTCGACACCGTGCAAGGCATGAACAACCCATTGCACACTGAGGAAGAGGATCACCATCAGGGCCTGGTCCGGTCGCACAAGCTCTCGGATGGCTCGGTCTACTTCTTCTTGACGCCTTGAGTTCATCGATGCCTCGGGCATCCGCTGGGACCGCGACGCCCGAGGCGCCCTGAAAGAGCGCTGATAGCGACCGTGTCCGTGCCTACGATCATCTCTACGCCGGGCACGCATGAACCGATGTCGCAGCGGATCTGTTCCGGCGCGCTCGGCCGACGGCAGAAGCGATAGCTGTCGATGGCAACTTAGTCCCGCTACAGTTGCAGAGCCCGCCCCACATCTGCAGCCATTCGTATTAGTTCATACCATTGCTCCAAGGCGCGCACGGCAGCGTCCCTGAATCTATCAGATTCCGTCTCACTCACCGCCTTGCCATTACTACCACAGACAACGATGAGTGTGCTACGGAGTGCATTCCTCGAATCGAGGACACCTTTCCAGCCGCTGACAGTTGTTAGGTCATGAAGCCGCAAGTCAACGCTTGCAGGTGTCGAGTCGACCCACGTCCTCGTTCTGTGATCATCTGTGCCTGCGGTTGCAAAAATGACGAGCACAGCTGTGATCGCTGTGTCCAACTGGGTCAGCGCCGACCTCATCCTTCCAAGTGAGTCATTCGCGGCAACAGGCACAGAACTGGCGAGCGCCCTGCTTACTGTGAGCGCTTCCTGCGCCTGGGAGATGATAAATACGAGATTCGGGGCGATCAATCGGCCCGGCGTCGCATCCGTTCTAGGCGGGGAATCTTTCAGCACATCTTCCGCAGCCTTAACCCCTCGTTTCACCTGTTGGCGGATTTTTGTCTTAACGCCAAAGCCCTCAAACTCCTCTATTCCGGCGAGCAGCCTTCGTATGGAGTCGCGGAACAGCACGATTGCTATCAAGACGACGATCGGCCAAGCTAAAGCACGAAGATAGGCCAAGACCTGGTCAGCAACAGCCATGAATCAAATTGTTACATGAAGTTATACGATTTGTCAGGCGAAGGATGAAAACACTTCGGAACGGAGCTTCGCGGCCTCCGCATCTCCTGCCTGAAATATCACGCTTAGACGCGCTGGCGCGTGAAATCACCAAACAGCCACATGTAACCCACAGCGGAACTCATCAAGAACACACTCATCTCGGCACTGTCGGGCGCCGAGGAGACGCGGCGATGAGCACCGATCGCTGCCCAGCGAGACGGCATGGCTGCCGACGCTGTGAACTTCGGGTGTAGTGCCCGAGCGCAGCGGGACCGCGATCACGGTGTGACCCGCCTAAGCTAACGGCCGTGGGTGAAGATTCGGCCGGGAAGCCATCGCCTGGCACCTTCAGCCAGGCACCACCGAACTACGGACCCTGGCCGCCTACGTCGAAGCCCTCGGCGGCCGCCTGGAGATCATCGCCGACTTCGGCGACCAGCGGCTCGCCTTCACCGAACCAGGCACCGAAGCAGCCTGATCCGATATGCAGTGACCTACCAGAAACTCCGCGGTCAAGGCTCGTGAAGATCATTCTGAGGGGTGGTTTGGGGGGCAAAATGCCGCTGGCGAGGGCTGATCGGCGCCAGCCGGGGCTTGCGTCAGCTAACGTCCGCCCAGGTCACACAGTATATGGGCAGGTCAGAAAACCTATCGGGGGTTCATGGTAAGGAGAAGGTCTACGGTTCGATTCCGTAAGGGGGCTCCAGGTTGTGGCGATTTTTCGAATCTAGAACCGAGTACCTTACCTGCCGTGAGTGCCACTCAGAGTGTCATGCGGCCCGGATGCG
>Ga0335073_10014221_pt1 | contig 11157 bp, 6 predicted proteins | sample Lox_Sample_22_FD_207093 | JGI IMG/M metagenome (GOLD analysis project Ga0335073, IMG submission 207093) | Soil microbial communities from Loxahatchee National Wildlife Refuge, Florida, United States - Lox_Sample_2.2 | ecosystem: Environmental > Terrestrial > Soil > Wetlands | place: USA: Florida... | reverse complement strand
TGCCGGCCGTTCGCGCCGGCGCCGCTCGAGGTGACCATCGGAAAGACGCCGAGGATGAAGGCGAACGAGGTCATGATGATGGGACGGAAGCGCAGTCTTGCCGCCTCCAGCACCGCGTTGTGGAGGCTGCGGCCATTGCGCTGCTCGGTGACCGCGAACTCCACGATCAGGATCGCGTTCTTGGCCGTGAGTCCGATGATGGCGATGAGACCGACCTTGAAGTAGACGTCGTTCGGCAGACCGCGGGCGAGCGTCGCCAGGGTGCTGCCGATGAGGCCGACGGGCACGGCAAACAGCACGGACGCGGGAATGCTCCAGCTCTCATAGAGAGCGGCGAGCGCGAGATAAACTACGAGGATCGACAGTGCGAAGAGCGCCGGCGCCTGCGCCGCCGAGACGAGCTCCTGCAGCGACTGACCCGCCCAGTCGTAACCGAAGCCATGCGGCAGGTACGTCCTGACCAGGCGCTGCATCTCTGCCATCGCCTGTCCGGAGCTGTAACCGGGTGCGGACGTGCCGATGACCTCCTCCGCGGGGTAGCCGTCGTAGCGTGTCAGCGCCGGTGCCGCAATCACCCACTGTGTCTTGACGAAATCCGATAGCGGAATCATGGCGCCGTTGGCGCCGGCCAGATAGTAATGCTGCAGTGCTTCGGGGCCCATGCGATAGGGGGCATCGGCCTGCAGCAGCACCTGCAGCACGCGGCCGTCATAGATGAAGTTGTTGGCGAACACCGGCGCCAGCATGAGCTGCAGCGCCGTGTAGACGTCGTTGACGGAGACCCCCATCGATTGCGCCTGCACCCTGTCCACGGTGAGCAGCAGCTGCGGCTGGGGCGGAATGTCGTCGAGCCTTACTTCCGACAGCACGGGGTCATTTGCCGCATGGGCGATCAGGGAGCTCTGCGCCTCGGTGAGCGCGGCCCGTCCGAGGCCGCCCCGATCCTCCAGGTAGAAGTCGAATCCGCCGAACTGTCCCAGGCCGCGGATCGCCGGGCGATTGGTCACGAACACCTGGGCATTGTGGATCTTCGACTGCAGTGCCGTGTTGGCCCAGCTCACGAACTCATCCGCTGTCTGGCTGCGCTCATGCCATGGAATCATGTGGATGAAAGCCTGGCCTGAGCTCTCCGAGTTGCCGGCGAAGCCCGAGCCCGCGATGGTGAATACGTCGTGGGCCGCGGGATCGCGGATGAGGATGTGGTAAACCCGATTCAGCACCTGCTCCGTGCGCTGCAGCGTGGCGCCCGCAGGCAGCTCGACGCTCGCCATGACGTCGCTCTGGTCCTCTTCCGGGACGAAGCTTCCCGGCAGCCTGACGAAGAGGAACACCCCCAGTACCAGCATCACCGCATATCCAGCCAGCCAGCGCGGCAGGTGCGTGACCGAATGGAACACACGCCGCACATATGCGGCGCGGGTGCCGTCGAACAACCGGTTGAATACACGGAAGATGATGTTCGAATTCGTGGGCCCGGCAGTGAGGAGGGTGGCGCAGAGCGAGGGCGTCCAGGAGAGCGCGAAGAACGCGGAGAACAGCATGGAAAGCGCGATCGTGAGGGCGAACTGCCGATAGATCACGCCGGTGCTGCCGGTCTGCATGGCGCTCGGGACGAAGACCGCCGCCAGCACCAGCGTGATCGCCACGATGGCACCACTGATCTGACGCATTGCCTTGCGAGCGGCGTCCTTGGGCGGCAAGTGCTCCTCGTGCATGATGCGATCGACCGATTCAACGACCACGATGGCATCGTCGACGACGATGCCGATCGCGAGCACCATCGCGAAGAGCGTGAGCTGATTGATGGAGTACCCGAGCGCATAGACTCCGATCAGTGCGCCGAGCAGTGCGGTGGGCACGACCAGCATGGGGATGATCGTGGCGCGCAGGCTCTGCAGGAAGATCAGCATTACAATGAAGACCAGGCCGATCGCCTCGAGCAACGTGATCACCACGTCGTGAATGGCGGCGTTGATGAAGAGTGTCGTGTCGACCGGCGCGAACCAGGTGACGCCGGGCGGAAACGACCTTTGCAGCAGCGCCATCTCGGCATTTACCGCTTTCATGACCGTCAGCGCGTTGGCGCTCGGCAGGACCTGGATGCCGAAGGCCGCCACAGGCGTGCCGTTGATATGGGAGCCGAAGGAATAGTTGTCCGGCCCTAGCCCGATCCTCGCCACGTCGCCGAGCCGCACCGAAGTGCCGTTGGGATTGGTGCGCAGCAGGATGTTCCGGAACTGCTCGACGGAGTTGAACTGGCCCTGGGTCGTCACTGTCGCGGTCGTCTGCTGGCCCTCGACCGCGGGCGCCGCGCCGACCGAGCCGGCGGCGATCTGAATGTTCTGGTTCTGCACGGCACTCAGCGCCGCGGCGGCCGACAGGCCGTAGGCGTGGAGCTTGTCCGGATCGAGCCAGATCCGCATCGCGTAATCGGAGCCGAACAGATTGGCGGAGCCTACGCCGTTGATGCGCTGGATCGGATCGAGGACACGGGAGGCGACCAGATGGTTGAGCTGCTGCGCATTCGGGCCGCCGGCGGCGGAGCGCAGCGCGACCACTGCCAGAAAGCCGGCGCTCGTCTTGTTGATCTCGAGTCCCTGCTGGTTCACCTCGGCGGGCAGGAGCGGTTCTGCGAGCGAGGCGCGGTTCTGCGTCTGCACCTCGGCAATGTCAGGATTGGTGCCGCTGGCGAAGGTAAGGGTGATCTGCGCCTGGCCGAAGCTCGACCGCGCGGTGAAATAAAGCAGGTTGTCTATGCTGGTGAGTTGCTGCTCGATCACCTGCGTGACCGTGGCTTCCACCGTGCTGGCGTTCGCCCCGGGGTAGCTGGCGTTGATCTCGACCTGCGGGGGGGCGACATTGGGATACGAGTCGCTAGGCAGACGCGACAGGGCGATGCCGCCGAGCAGCATGACGAGCAGGGCGATGACCCAGGCGAAAACCGGCCGGTCGATGAAAAACTGCGACACGCGCAGCGCCTACCGGGCGGTGTCGGCGGCGGCCACGCGATGCGGCGCTGCCCCTGGCGATACTGCCATGGCGGCGGTCTTTGGTTTGGCGTCCGCCCTCGGTTCCTCGACGGCGGCGACCTTGGTGCCTGGAGTCGCACTCTGGATGCCCGCGACGATGACCCGGTCACCGGCCGCGAGCCCGCTCGACACGATCCAGTCGATTCCAGAGGCGCCTTCGGTCTTCACGCGCTTCTCGACGACCGTGTTGTCGGTACCGACCGTGAGGACGTACGCGCCCTGATTATCACGCTGCAGCGCCGCCTGCGGCACGAGGAACGCGTGCTGCGCGAAGCCGACCGTCACCACCACGTTGACGTACATGCCGGGGAGCAGGGCGTGGTCGGGATTCGGGAGGATGCCACGCAGTGCAGCGGTGCCCGTACTCGGATCGACCGTGACGGCATGAAAGTCGAGCACCCCGGGGAGGCCATAAGGCGTACCGTCGGGAAGAGTGAGCTGTACCTTTGCCTCGCCGCCGCTTGCCGCGATGACGCTGCCCGATTGCTGCTCGCTGGTGAGCTGCTCGATCTGGGTCGCGGGCTCGTCGAAATTCACGTAGATGGGGTCCATCTGGTCGACGGTGGTCAACAGTGTCGGGGTGCCTTGTCCGACCAGCGCGCCCTCGGTCACCTGCTGCTCGCCTGCGATACCCGTGATTGGCGATGTTACGTTGGTGTAACCGAGGTTGATGCGCGCCGACTCGACGTTGGCCTCGGCCTGTTTGACTGCGGCGGCAGTGGAACGTTCCGTCGCCTGATCCGTATCGAGCTGCTGCTCCGAAACCAGGTGGCTGGAGATGAGGTCACGGTCGCGTTGCGCATTGGTGTGAGCGTTGACGGCGCTGGCCCGCGCCTGTGCCAGAGCGGCCACGGCGGCATCCAGCGCCGCCTGGTAAGGCGCCGGATCGATCTCGAAGAGGGACTGGCCGGTCTTAACTTCCGTCCCTTCCTTGTATAGACGCCTGAGCAGAACTCCCGACACCCGGGCGAGCACGTTCGCCTCGCGATAGGCCGACAGGCGCCCGGTGAAGCTGCTCGTGAGCGCGACCTGTTGCGGCTGGACCGCGACCACGGTTACCGGCGGGGGTGCGGCCTGCGGCGTGCTCGGGCCGGATGAGCCGCAGGCCACGAAGGATGCCGTCGCCGCGGCAAGCAGTGCGCCGCCTGCGCGCTTCTTAGCGATTCTTGACAGATGCATTGCGGGAGTGGGAAAAAATGACTGCCACAGCAATAGCCTGCGCGGCAGCGGTCTCGCGACCAGCAATCTTACCGGCGGCTTCCTCAATAGCAAGCAATGGTCGACCACCCGATTGGTTCACGCGGCAGGAGCCGCGACGCGGGCGCTGCAGTGCGGGCGGCTGCCGGGCAGCGGGCATTGGCACGCACGGCGGCAGGCCGTCGCGAGCGCACGGCGCCCATTGCGAGTATCATGCGGCGCAACGATCCTGCGCAGTCGCATGCAAGTACACGAGCTGACCACGGTACGGCAGGAGGGGGTCCGCGGGCCCCGGGCGCTGAAGGGCGTGCCGACGCGGTTGGATTTCCGCGGCGCATCGCCACCCCTTTCCTGCGAGCTCTTCCGTTCGGCGGGCATCGTGCCGACGCCGATGCCGGAAGAGGGTGTTCCCCTCGCCCCGGTAGATCTCAGCCCGCGCCCGCCGCCGCGTGGATGACGCCCTCCGACTCTAACCCGCATTCTCTGCTGCGTGGATGACGGCCTCCGACTTTAACCCGCATTCTCTGCTGCGTGGATGACATAGCCTCCTGACTTCTCATCGCGCTCGAGCGCGAGCAGGTGGCGCTGCGCGGCTTCCTCGAGCAGGTTGTTGAACGAGCGGAAACCGTAATAACTCTCGTTGAATCCCGGCCGGCGTCGCTTCAGGGTCTGCTTCACCATGGAGCCCCAGATCCGATCCTCCGCGCCGCGCTCCGCAAGCAGCGCATCGAGGGTCGCGAGGACCAGGTCGAAGGCTTCCTGCTTGCGGTCTTCCTCGTGACCGTGGTCGCCCGCCTTGGCTTCGTGCGCACCGTGCGAGGCATCCGCGGCCTGCGCGCGCTTGCGCGGGGCGCGCCGCGGCCTCTGCTGCTCGCGCACCAGATCGTCGTAGTAGATGAACTCGTCGCAGTTGGCAATGAGCAGGTCGGAGGTCGAGTTCTTGACGCCGACACCGATGACGCCCTTGTTATTCTCGCGCAGCTTGCTGACCAGCGGCGAGAAGTCCGAGTCGCCGCTGATGATGACGAACGTGTCGACGTGCGGCTTGGTATAGCAGAGATCGAGCGCATCGACCACCATGCGGATGTCGGCGGAATTCTTGCCGGACTGCTTGACGTGCGGGATCTCGATGAGCTCGAAGCCGGCGTGATGCATGCCGGCCCTGAGATCCTTGTAGCGTTCCCAGTCGCAGTAGGCCTTCTTGACGACGATCGAGCCCTTGAGGAGCAGCCGCTCCAGCACGCGGGTGATGTCGAATTGGGCATAGCGGGCGTCGCGCACGCCGAGAGCGATGTTCTCGAAGTCGCAAAAGAGCGCGAGGTTGGTGTCATCAGCGGCGGTTGACATGGTGTTCGTAGGATATATCCCGTGGACCTGAAGCCTCAAGCGAAAGAATCATCGTGGCGGAAGCAGCGTCTACATGCAGAGTGATCATATCGCAACCGCCTTCGGTCGCGTGCTGCGCGAGCAGCGCGAGACCCGGGGCATTTCCCAGGAGGACCTCGCTCTGAGCGCCGATGTCGACAGGTCTTTCGTCAGCCAGATGGAGCGCGGCATCCGTCAGCCCACGCTGACGACCCTGGTGAAGCTCTGCAGGGCGCTCGGCATCCAGCCGTCGACGCTCATCGGCCGCATGGAGCGGTCGCTCGACTGAGGTACCGATGGCCGCGAAGCGCGCCCGTCCCGTAACTCGTGAGGCCGCCGAGGAGGCGGTGCGCACCCTGCTGCGCTGGGCGGGCGAAGACCCGGCGCGCGAAGGCCTGCGCGACACGCCGACCCGGGTCGTCTCCGCCTACCGTGAATGGTTCGCCGGCTACGCCGCCGATCCGGCGGACTATCTGCGGCGGACGTTCGAGGAGGTCGGTGGCTACGACGAAATGATCGTGCTGCGCGACATCGCCTTCGAGTCCCACTGCGAGCACCACATGGCGCCGATCATCGGGCGGGTGCACGTCGGCTATCTGCCGACCGACAAGGTGGTCGGCATCAGCAAGCTGGCGCGGGTGGTGGATGGATACGCGAAACGCTTCCAGGTCCAGGAGAAGCTGACCGCGCAGATCGCGGGGTGCATCGACGAGGTGCTGCATCCGCGCGGAGTAGGGGTGGTGGTGGACGCGGTGCACCAGTGCATGACCACCCGTGGCGTTCACAAGCTCGGGGTGTCACTGATCACCAGCCGCATGACCGGCACGTTTCGCTCGGATGCGCGCACCCGCGCCGAGTTCCTCCAGTTCATCGGCATCACGGGAGCTCGATCGGTTTGATCGAAAGCGAGTAAGTAAGCCGGCGAAGGCCGTTCCTTCGCCGGCGAGGTCGACTATGCCGCAGGGCTGGCCGCCGAAAGCGCGGCAGGCGACTTTCGGCCAATCGAGGATACGCGCTTACGGTCCTGTTCCTTGAGGAAACGCTTGCGGATGCGGATGGAGGCCGGAGTGACCTCCACCAGCTCGTCGTCGGCTATGAACTCGACCGCATACTCCAGCGTGAGCTGTATGGGCGGAGTCAGCAGAATCGCGTCGTCCTTGCCCGCGGCGCGGATGTTGGTGAGCTTCTTCGTCTTGATGGGATTGACCACCAGGTCGTTGTCGCGGCTGTGAATGCCGATGATCATGCCTTCGTAGAGCTTCTCGCCGGGGCTCACGAACAGGCGGCCGCGCTCCTGCAGGTTGAAGAGGGCGTAGGCCACGGCTTCACCCTGCTCGTTGCTCACCAGCACGCCGTTGTGACGGTCGGGGATGTCACCCTTCACGGGCGCGAAGCCATCGAAAATATGGCTCATGAGGCCGGTGCCGCGGGTGAGAGTCATGAACTCCCCCTGGAAGCCGATCAGGCCGCGCGCGGGGACGCGGTAATCGAGGCGCACGCGCCCATTGCCGTCGACGGCCATGTCGGTCAGCTCCGCGCGACGCGTGCCCAGCGCTTCCATCACAGCACCCTGATTGGTGTCCTCGACGTCGACGGTGAGGGCCTCGTAAGGCTCGTGCACTTCGCCGTCGACGACGTGCGTCAGAACCTGCGGGCGCGAGACCGCGAGCTCGTAGCCTTCGCGGCGCATGTTCTCGATGAGGATGGTGAGATGCAGCTCGCCGCGACCGGATACCTGGAACACGTCCGGCTCCTCCGTGTCCTCGACGCGCAGTGCGACGTTGCTCTGCAACTCGCGATAGAGGCGCTCGCGGATCTGGCGGCTGGTGACGAACTTGCCTTCTTTGCCGGCCAGGGGCGAAGTGTTGACCTGGAAATTCATGGCGAGCGTCGGCTCGTCCACGCGGATGGGCGGCAGTCCCGCCGGCGCCTGCGGATCGCAGACCGTGAGGCCGATGTTGACTTCCTCGATGCCGGTGATCGCGACGATGTCGCCCGCGGTGGCTTCCTCCACGGGACGGCGCTCCAACCCGGTGAAGGTCAGCACCTGGCCGATCTTTGCCGGGCCACGATCCTCATCGCCGTGGCGCAGCACGACCTGCTGGCCGGGCCGCACGGAGCCGCGGCGAATGCGCCCGATGCCGATGCGGCCGACGTAGCTGTTGTAATCCAGGGTGGAGATCTGTAGCTGCAACGGCAGCTCCGAATCGGCCGCCGGCGGCGGCACGTGCTTGAGGATCGCCTCGAAGAGCGCCGACATGTCCGGGCGGCGCTCGAGATGATCGGTGCCGGCCCAGCCCTGCAGGGCCGAGGCGTAGATCACGGGAAAATCCAGCTGCTCGTCGTTGGCGCCGAGCTTGTCGAAGAGCTCGAAGGTCTGGTCCACGACCCAGCCCGGACGCGCGCCGGGACGGTCGATCTTGTTGACCACCACGATCGCCTTGAGGCCGAGCGCCAGCGCCTTGCGGGTGACGAAGCGTGTCTGCGGCATCGGGCCCTCGACCGCATCCACCAGCAGCAGCACCCCGTCCACCATCGAGAGCACGCGCTCGACCTCGCCGCCGAAATCCGCGTGCCCCGGCGTGTCCACGATGTTGATACGCGTGCCGCCGTACTCGATGGCGCAGTTCTTGGCGAGGATGGTGATGCCACGCTCGCGCTCGATGTCGTTGGAGTCCATGACGCGCTCGGTCAGCTTCTCGTGAGCTGCGAAGGTGCCGGACTGCCGGAGAAGGCAATCGACGAGCGTCGTCTTGCCGTGATCGACGTGCGCAATGATGGCGATGTTGCGTATGGGACGGTTCATGGGCGCTGGGTACGGTAGGGGTAGCGGGGCCGGTGCGGCCGACGCTATACAAAGACCATCAATTATATCAGGCTGCGGCCCCCGGCGGTATGATGGCTCTGCCATGCCCAAGCTGAAGAATCTGGCGGACGGCCAGCGGCTGATAGAGACCTGCCGCGCAAAGTCGATCGACCTTCTGCGCCGGAACCTCACTCCGGTGGGCATCCTCGCTGCCAGTCCCGGAGATCGCGCCCGAAGCCGTGGGTATACCGCCATTTTCGGGCGAGATGCCGCCATTTGCGCCCTCGGCATGGCGCTCTCGGGCGATCCGATGCTGGAGCGGGCGGCCGCCACAGGGCTCGAGACCCTGGGCGAGCACCAGGCCCCCAACGGCCAGATCCCGAAGTTCGTCGAGCCAGACGCGCGCGAGGCCGATTTCTGGTACCTCGGCTGCATCGATTCCACTCTCTGGTGGTTGCTGGCCCGCGACTTCCTCGAGCGCCGCGCACGGGGCGGGCTCGGCGCAGGGACGCGGCTGACCAACCGCTCGCGCCGGGTCGCGCTGGCGCTGCAATGGCTGCTCGCCCAGGAGCATCAGCGCTTCTTCCTCCTGCAGCAGAACGAGGCCAGCGACTGGGCGGACATCATGCCGCGCTCCGGATTCGTGCTCTACACCAACGCGCTGTGGTACGCCGTCAAGCGTCGCTACGCCCTGGATCACGCCGAAGAAACCCGCGAGAACTTCAACGGCCTCTTCCATCCTTTCTCGGCCGGACTGGCGCCCTATCGGCGCGCGCGCCTCCTCAACGAGTACGTGTTGCGACGCGCGCGCAACCGCGACCTCTATCTGAGCTTCGTCAACTTCTCATTCTTCGGCGAGGAAGGCGATGTCTTCGGCAACATACTCGCACTCCTGTGCGGTCTCGCCGACCCTCCCGCCGCCCGCCGCACCCTCGCTGCCCTGCAGCGCGCAAAGGTGAGCCGCCTCTATCCCGTGCGGGTAGTCACACACCCCATCCGGCGTCGCAGCGCCCTCTGGCGCCCCTACATGGCCCGCCACCGCCAGAACGAAGTCTGGCAATACCACAACGGCGGCATCTGGCCGATGGTCGGCGGCTTCTGGATAGCCGCGCTCGCCGCCGCCGGCCATCTTCCTCGAGCCCGCGTTGAGCTCGAATCGCTCGCGCGCGCCTGCGCCCTGCGCAACTGGTCCTTCAACGAATGGCTCCACGGCACGAAAGCCACCCCCCGCGGCATGCCCGGCCAGTCCTGGAACGCCGCCGCCTTCCTCATGGCCGAGCGCGCCATCTCCGAAAAGCGCAACATCCTCCTCCCTCCGTAGCGAGCCGAATCTCCAACGCGCCCCGTCCCACGGGAGACCGCAGCTTCCCGCAATGGAGAGCACAGCGCCAAATGCTCCCTGCCCAGACGCTGATCGCCAGGACCGCGATCCGCGAGCCTACAGGGACGTACTCGCGGGCGTTCTGGGCAGGGAGCACTTAGTGATGCGCTCGGAGATCGAGCTCACCCCCCATTGGTTTCCCCGGCGTATGCCCCCAAACTCGACATCTGAATGCCAGCCACAGCCCGTCCGCGCCGCCTCCGCCGCCCCCCCTCCAGCACCCCCGTAGAAGAGCTCACCCTCCGCGGCTTCTTCGGCGTCTTCCGTTACAGCCGCCGCGCCATCGAGCTGGTCTGGAGCACCAATCGTCCCCTGACTCTGGCTTTCGCCGCCCTGACGCTGGTAGCCGGCGTCCTCCCAGCCTTCGTCGCATACATCACTTCGCTGATAGTGGATGCCGTAGTCACGGCGATCCGCACAGGTGGTGCCGACACCACCCGCGTCGTCAGCCTGGTCGTTCTCGAAGGCATCCTGGTCGCCGCCATAGCCGGCGCGCAGCGCGGACTCTCACTCGCCCAGTCCCTCCTGCGCGTGCAGCTCGGACAGCGAGTCAACGAGATGATTCTCGAGAAGGCGCTCACTCTCGAGCTGCGCCACTTCGAAGACTCCGAGTTCTACGACAAGCTGACCCGCGCCCGCCGCGAAGCCTCCAGCCGCCCCGTCAGCCTGGTCACGCGCACCTTCGGCCTCGCACAGAACGGCATTCAGCTCATCAGCTACGCCGTGCTGCTGGCGCGCTTTTCCCCCTGGGCGGTCGCCGTACTCCTGCTCGCAGGCCTGCCCGCGTTCATCTCGGAGGCGAAGTTCTCCGGCGACGCCTTCCGCGTCTTCCGCTGGCGCTCCCCCGAGACGCGCATGCAGACCTACCTGGAGACCGTGCTCGCGCGCGAGGATCATGCCAAGGAGGTGAAGCTCTATGGACTCGGTCCGCGCCTGCTGCAGCGCTACCGCGACATCTTCCGGAGGTTATATGAGGAGGATCGCGCGCTGACCGTGCGGCGCGATGTCTGGGGATTCGGCCTCGGACTCATCGGCACACTGACGTTGTATGCGGCCTACGCCTGGATTGCGCTCAGCACCGTCAGGCGGGTGATCACCCTGGGCCAGATGACCATGTATCTCGCCCTCTTCCGGCAGGGTCAGTCGGCCGTGAGCGCGATGTTGTCCGCCGTCAGCGGCATGTACGAGGACAACCTCTACCTATCGACCCTGTACGAGTACCTCGAGACCGAGGTGCCGCCGCCGAGCGGCGCACTGACTCGCGGGCCGCGGCCGGAAGACGGCGTGCGATTCGAGAATGTGAGCTTCACATATCCCGGCGCGCAGACCCCCGCGCTCGAGGATGTCACGCTCCATCTGAAGCCCGGCAGCAGCCTCGC
>Ga0335073_10014219_pt1 | contig 11158 bp, 7 predicted proteins | sample Lox_Sample_22_FD_207093 | JGI IMG/M metagenome (GOLD analysis project Ga0335073, IMG submission 207093) | Soil microbial communities from Loxahatchee National Wildlife Refuge, Florida, United States - Lox_Sample_2.2 | ecosystem: Environmental > Terrestrial > Soil > Wetlands | place: USA: Florida... | reverse complement strand
CAGCGTCCCGGGACCCAGTAGCCGTTGGCATAGTAGCCGGCTGTCCAGAAGTAGCCCGGTCCAGGGCACGGAGGAACATAGGCCACCGGCCCGCCCACGTAGATTCCAATTCTTGCGGCCTGGGCCTGCGGTGCTGCCAGACCCAGCGTGCTTGCCAAAACTGCCGCACCCAGCATCCATGTCTTTGCGTTGAACATATCTCCTCCGTTCCACCTAGAGCAAAACCAGGGTTACTGTTGCCTTGGCATCATCCAAGAAGGTCGCCGCTGCCTGATGGTCGCGTCGACTTGAGGGCGTCGGCTTCGGGAAACATCAACCCTGTTTCTGCTGTAGTCCGATTCCTGAATCGGCTTGTCCGGCCTGCCTTGCTGCGTGGGCTTGGATCGTGCTGCCCTGCGCCGCCGGTCATGTCGGATTGAACAAAAGCCGTGGGGAAAGGTTGCGGTGGAACACGAAAATAAAGCGCCGCAACTTTTGTGGAGTGTGGGGTTTAGCTCGCCGCACCTTCAGCGGGAATTAAGGTTCAGCGTGGGGTGTTAGAGTGGAGATTCGCCCACCCATGTTCGTTACTTCGCAGCACGCGCACTTCATCGGAATCGGCGGAATCGGCATGAGCGGTATCGCCGAGATTCTGCTCAATATGGGGTTCAAGGTCTCGGGTTCGGATCTGCGCCGGGGGCCGGTGACGGATCGTCTGGCGCAGTTTGGCGCGACGATCTACGAGGGGCATGACGCGGCCAATGTGGCAGGCGCGACGGTGGTGGTGACGAGCTCGGCGGTTTCCGCGAACAACCCGGAGGTTCTCGAGGCGAAGGCGCGGAAGATTCCAGTAATTCAGCGCGCGGAGATGCTGGCAGAGCTGATGCGGCTGAAGTACGGGATCGCGATTGCCGGGATGCACGGCAAGACGACGACGACTTCAATGGTAGCGGCGGTGCTGGCGGCGGGCGGGCTGGACCCGACGGTGGTGGTGGGCGGCCGCGTGGATACGCTGGGGTCGAATGCCAGGCTGGGCACAACGCACTATCTGGTGGCAGAGGCCGATGAGAGCGACCGGTCGTTTCTGAAGCTGTCACCGATTTTGGCGGTGGTGACCAATCTGGATCGCGAGCACATGGACTGTTATCACGACATGGCGGACGTGGAGCAGGCGTTTGTGTCGTTCATGGATAAGGTGCCGTTTTATGGCGCGGTGACGGCGTGCGTGGATAATCCGCTGCTGGCGGCGATCTTGCCGAGGGCGCATCGGCGGGTGCTTACGTATGGCGTGGCAGCGCAGGCGGATTACCGGCTGGAGTTTCTGGAGACACGGCCGGGGCGGTTTTCGCGCTTCAGGGTTGTGACCAAGGGCGGGCCGCTGGGGCCGTTTGAACTGAATGTGCCGGGGCGGCACAACGTGCTGAATGCGACGGCGGCGGTGGCGATTGCGCACCAGCTGGATGTGGCGGCGGATCGGATTGCCGAGGGGTTGCAGCATTTTCGCGGCGTGGACCGGCGCTTTCAGAAGCGCGGCGAGGCGCGCGGCGTGACGGTGGTGGACGACTACGGTCATCATCCGACGGAGATCAAGGCGACACTAGCGGCGGCGCGGGAGTCAACGCAGGGAAGGATTCACGTGGTGTTCCAGCCGCACCGGTATACACGAACGCGCGACCTGCTGGAGGAGTTTGGTAGCGCTTTTGCGGATGCCGACAGCGTGACGGTGCTGCCGATCTACGCGGCGAGCGAAGAGGCGATTCCGGGGATTACGGGCGAGCTGCTTGCGGAGCGAATCAAAGTTTGCCATGGAGCGGCGCACGTGCAGTTTGCGCCGGACTTTGGCGCGGCGGTGGCGAGCGTGGTGGGGCAGGCGCGCGACGGGGATCTGATTCTGACGCTGGGCGCGGGAAGTGTGAGCCAGCTGGGGCCGCAGATTCTGGCGGGGCTGGAGAGACAGTGATCAGTGGTCAGGGATCAGGGGCCACGGAGTAGGGAGTAGGGAATAGGGAATAGGATGCTCCTACTCGGAGTCGTTTGACCCTGTCTGGAGCCGACTTCGCGGCGCTCTCGAATCAATTCTGACATCGTGCATAAACGTTTTACTTGAGGCGATGGCGCTGGTATGATGCCACCGGCAGAGAAAGGTCTGCCGGGGAGAACGGGTATGGCGAAGACGTCACGCAGGGGATTCTTGAAGGTTGCATCCGGTACGGCGGCAGCGGCTGCGATGGCCGGGCGGATGCCGGCATGGGGGCAGGGTGCGGCGGCCGGCGGACCGGTGAAGGTGTGGAGCACGTATCGCGACAGGCGTCACGCAGAGGGCGAAACGCTTGCGTGGAAGCCGGCGGGGCAGATCGCTGCCGAAGCGGTCGTGCTGAATCCGAGTGCGACGAAGCAGGAGGTGCTGGGATTTGGCGCGGCCATGACGGATGCAAGCTGCTGGGTGCTGAGCCAGATGAGCGATGCGGAACGCGCTCCGCTGATGCACGACCTGTTTGCGCCGGACGAGATGGCGATGAATGTGTGCCGGACGTGCATCGGGGCGAGCGACTACTCGCGGACGGTGTACAGCTTTGACGACAGCAAGGAGCCGGATCCGGAGCTGAAGAAGTTTTCGATCGACCACGATAAGGCCTACATTCTGCCGATGCTGCGCGAAGCGCGGAAGGCGAATCCTGAGCTGTTTCTGTTTTCTTCGCCGTGGAGCCCGCCGGGCTGGATGAAGCCGGACAACACGATGCTGGGCGGCGCGATGCGCAAGCTGAGCTTTGGGCCGTATGCGGAGTACTTCGTGAAGTTCCTGGACGGGTACAAGGCCGAGGGCGTGGCGATTGATGCGGTGACGGTGCAGAACGAGACGGATGCGGAGCAGGAAGGGCACATGCCGGCGTGCCTGTGGGCGCAGGAGGCAGAGATGGATTTTGTGAAGAGCCATCTGGGTCCCGCGCTGCGCAAGGCAGGCGCCGAGACGAAGATCTGGATCCTGGATCACAACTACAGCTTGTGGGGACGGGCGGTGGATGAGTTGAGCGATCCGGATGTGTATGAGTATGTGGACGGGGTTGCGTGGCACGGGTATGTGGGCGAGCCCACGGCGATGACGCGGGTGCACGATGCGTTTCCCAGGAAGAACGCGTACTGGACGGAGGGTGGGCCGGACATCAGCCAGCCGGACTACCAGACGGACTACACGAAGTGGGCGGAGACGTTCAATGGGGTTCTGAACAACTGGGCGCGGTCGATCACGTCGTGGAACCTGGCGCTGGATGAGAAGGGGCAGCCGAATATAGGGCCGTTCTCGTGCGGCGGTGTGGTGACGGTGGAGAATGGTTCGCACAAGGTGACGAAGAGCGGGCAGTACTGGGCGTTCGCGCACTACTCGAAGCATGTGAGGCGCGGCGCGAAGGTGTTCGCGACGGATGGGATTGGGTATGACGGCGCGGGCGGAACGCTGTCGCACGCGGGGTTCCGGAACACGGATGGGAGCTGCGTGGTGGTGCTGGCGAATCGCGGAGAGGCGCGGCGAGTGCAACTGGCGATGGGCGCGCAGGCCGTTGAAGTGGATGTGCCGGCGGACAGCGTGCACACGCTCCAGTGGAGTTAGAAAGTAGGAACAGGGAATAGGGAGTAGGGAATAGGGAGTAACGATCAGAGGCAAAGCAAGCCAACAAGTTATCGAGAAGGCAGAAGGGCCCGGCGATGCCGGGTCTTTTTGTTGAATTGATAGCGGCTGAGCGAGTGGGCTTCTAAGAATGGGAGACTTTTCGTGACGTGTCCCTCCGGGGCTGAAGAGGCTGCGGAAAAAGTCGTTCGATCAGCAGCCTTCTGGTTTCAGCAGATGGCAGGGACTAAAGTCCACAATCATCTTGCGATTTTCATTGGCCTGGCTAAAGCCATGCCGTTGTTACAAAGCCCCCTCGATTGAGTTTTTCCGCAAGCTCTGAAGCCCCGAATCCTCCTCTTACTTACGTGTTGACCTCAGGGGCCTGAAGACCCCTGCTCCCTCCGTTTTCAAGTTCGAGCCTGTGAATGCACGTGTTGGCCATCAGTACTGCGAACCGCCGGGCTGGGTGGAGTGGACGGAGCCGGATTCGATGCGGAGGGTGTAGGCGGTGGAGTCGCCCGACCATGTCTTGAGGTTGAAGGTGTGGCGGGGCGCGACTCTCTGGACAGAGTAGGGACCGAAGGTGAGGGGTTTCTTCGAAGGCATGACTCCAAACTTGCCACCGATCATGACGCCGGACGCGAGCCTGGAGCCAACGAAGTAGGCATGGCCTTTTCCGACGACGGTGGCGGCGCCGTCGGGGTCGAGGAGGACGGCGGTTTCCTGCTCAACGCCGAGGCCGCGGATGTTGAGGCCGGGCGGGGGCAGGGGTTTTCCGCCGGGTTCATTGAGGCGGGCGAGGAAGACGAGCAGGCGGCCCATGCGGTTGCGGGTGGCGAAGTGCGTGTCGGTGATGATGCCGTGGAGGATGGGGATGGCGAGGAAGCCGTGGACGAGGGCGATGCGCGGGCCGTAGGGGTTGGCGATCGCGGTGCGGCTATCTAGGTCGGCGTCGGTGGGCTTGTCGCCCTGCGCGGAGTAGGCGTATTCGCCGAGTACCGCGAGGCCGGCGCTGGTGCCGCCGATGGGGACGCCGCGGGTAATGGCTTCATTGAGTGAAGCCTGGACGGGAGTGTTCATCCAGAAGTTGATGTATTCGCTCTGGTCGCCGCCGGCGATGAAGAGTGCCGATGCCTGGCGAATTTTTTTCGCGACGAAGGGATCGCTGGCAGCGGCGCGGCTGGGGATGACGAGAGTGGCGACGGAGTTGAGGTGGCAGAGTTTCTGGATGTAGGGGTTGTAGTCGTCGGAGCCGTGGGAGCGGAGGACGAGAAGATCGCCGCCTCCGGCGCGGGCGCAGAGCCAGCGGAAGGCGGGATCGAGATCTTCGCCGCCGCCCATGAGGGCGAAGCCGGGGCGCGGCGTTGCGGTGGCGGGATTTGTATTGCCGACGCGGATATAGCGATAGGGGTTGGATTGGGACGGCGTGGAAAGAGGGTTCGCGAACAACAGCGCGAGTATTGCGCTGCTCCCGAAGCGGTGGAGGTTCATGGGGCTAGGGTAAATGGGCAGGACGAAGAGGTTGCCCGTAACGCAACGGGTTCCCCCTGCCGTTACTCCATCAAAAATCACAAGCATGCGCCGGATAATGAAGGCTGGCGAATTTCTCAAGCGGCGCATTCGTGGCGACAAAGAGCGAGAACAGAACCCGGTCCCTGGTTTGGGAAGATGACGCGCCCATGGAGCCACGCTTCCGGCGTGCGAAGCAGGGTGTGCCCGCGGGCGGGCGCGGACTGCCGGGGATGCCGTTTGAGATGGAAGACCCGGATGGCGAGGAGCCGCGGGCGGCGCGCAGGGCGCGGTACGGCGAGGCCAAGAGGCCGTGGTGGCGTCCGGCGGGGACGTGGGGACGCGTGGCGCTGGCGAGTGCGGCGCTGATTGTTTTTTCGGCATTTGCGTATGCGGTGCATGTGGCCAAGAACTTTTTGGATCACGATGCGCGCTTCAGGATCGCGGGAACCAGCAACATTCAGGCGACGGGACTGACCGAGGTGAGCCGGGCGGAGATGCTGCCGGTCTTTGGCGAAGACATTGGGCGCAACATTTTTTTTGTGCCGCTGGCGGAGCGCCGCAAGGAACTGGAGCAGATTCCCTGGGTGCAGCGCGCGACGGTGATGCGGTTTTTGCCGGATCAGATTCGCGTGAGCGTGGTGGAGCGGCAGCCGGTGGCGTTTGTGCGGCATGGCCAGCAGATCGGGCTGGTGGATGCGAACGGCGTGCTGCTGAGCATGCCCGCGGCCATGATGGCGCAACATCATTATTCGTTTCCGGTGCTGACGGGGATTGATGCGGGAGATCCGCTGCCTTCAAGGAAGGCGCGGATGGATGTGTATGAGCGGCTGATCGGCGCGCTGGATGCGAACGGGCAGCACTATTCGAACCAGATCTCGGAGATTGACCTGACGGATCCCGAAGATGCACGGGTGCTGATGCCGGAGCAGGGAACGGACATCCTGGCGCACTTTGGCGAGGATCACTTCCTTGAGCGGTACGAGCGGTACAAGTCGCACATCGCGGAGTGGCGGCAGCAGTATCCGAAGCTGGCGGCGGTGGATCTGCGGTATGACCAGCAGGTCGTGCTGCAGATGTCTTCAGGTTCGCAGAGCGACGCGGGCGGAACATCGGTGACGAAGCCGGATCCGGCGCAGCCTGCGCTGGTGGCCGCAGCGGAGCAGCCGAAGACGGTTGCGCCTGCGAAGAAAGAGACGGCGGCGAAGGCGGCGCGCACGGCGCAGACTGCGAAGCCGGCAAAGAAGATTGAGGCGGCAAAGACGCAGGAGCGCGCAAAGACCGTTGAGCATCCGAAGACCGTTGGACACTCAAGCACGGTGGAGCACGCGAAGACGGTGAAGGCGCATACGACGCCGAAGAACAGCGCGGCGGCGACGAAGCATTCGACGGCGAAGGCGAAAGCCGAATCAAAGGCGAAGGAAGACCGAGCGGAGAGGTTAGCGCGCGAGATGCGCGAACGGCGGCGCGAGGCGGCACGGCGCGCTGCGCTTCACAACAGCAAGAAAAAGACCGCTGCCAAGCCGCACGCGAGTGCGACGGCGAGTCGCGGTCAGTGAGTCCGGGACGATGAACCAGAAGCAGGACAACCTGATCGTAGTGCTCGATATCGGCAGCGCGCATACGCGCGTGCTGGCGGCAGATTTGAACGAGGGCGCGCTGCGCTACCGCGGACACGGGATCGTGGATTCGACGGGGATGCGCAAGGGTCTGATCTCGGACCTGGGGCCGGCGGCGAAGGCAGTGAAGGCCGCCAACGAGCGGGCCGAGTGGGTGGCGCGCGTCAACATTGAAGATTGCGTAGTGGGTGTGGGCGGTCCGCACGTTCGCGGATTGAACACGAATGGCGGATTCGACCTGGGTGCGCGGATGCGCGAGATTACGCGCGACGATGTGCGGACGGCGATTGAGAGAGCGCGCGCCGTGGAGCGTCCGCCGGACCGGGAGATTCTGCACCTGCTGCCGCGCCAGTTCATTCTTGACGATCAGCCGGGGATCTTCGATCCGGTTGGCATGGTGGGCGCGCGTCTCGAGGTGGACCTGCACATCGCCACCTGCTCGGGGAGCGCACTGCAGAGCACGGTGACGTGCGCGAATCGCGCGGGGCTCGAGGTGACGGAGGCGGTGCTGGAGTCAATTGCCGCGGCCGAGGCGACGCTTTCAGCCGATGAGCGCGAGCTGGGCGTATGCCTTCTGGATATCGGCGCGCACTCGAGCGACCTGGTGGTGTTCTTTGAGGGCGCGGTGGCGCATACGGCGTCGGTGCCGGTGGGCGGCGCGCACTTTACGAACGACCTCGCGGTGGGATTGCAGATGCCGGTGGCGCAGGCCGAGGATCTGAAGCGGCAGTTTGGCCATTGCGTTGTAACGGCAGTGCCACAGGAAGCGGAGATTGAGATTGCGAATCCGCAGCCGCAGCGACTGGCGCTGCGGAACATTGCGGAGATCCTGGAACCGCGGGCGCGGGAGCTGTTGTATTTCGTGAAGGAAAGCCTGCGCCAGGGCGGCGTTGTGGATGCGCTGGGCGCGGGTTGCGTGCTGACGGGGGGCGGATCGATGCTGCCGGGCATGCTGGATGTGACGGAGAGCCAGCTGCGGGTTCCGGCGCGGACGGGAATGCCGGTGAGACTTTCGAATATGCCGGGCGAGCTGGTGCAGCCGAATTTTGCGACGCCAATCGGGATGATCCTGTATGCCCATCGCACACGCGTGACCCGTGCGGCGGAAGGGAACAACCTTCGCGCCAAACTGCGCGCCATCTTTGCCGCAAGTTTCTAACCAGGACCGGGGGATCTGAACATGACCAAGGAGGCCGAAGCCGCGATGAATCAGCAACCGAACGAAAGCGGAGAGATGCGCATTCAATTTCACGATGAAAACGTGCGCGGGGCGCGCATCAAGGTCATCGGAGTGGGGGGCGGCGGCGGGAACGCCGTCAATCGCATGATCCAGGCCGGCCTGGAGGGCGTGGAGTTCATCGCCGCGAACACGGACGTGCAGGCGCTGAAGCTGTCGCAGGCGCCGATCAAGCTGCAACTAGGGGTGCGGCTGACGTCGGGGCTGGGCGCAGGCGCGAATCCGGACATCGGGCGGCGCGCGGCGCTGGAGGACTCGGAGAAGATCATCGAGGCTCTGGAAGGTGCGGATATGGTGTTTGTGACCGCGGGCCTGGGTGGCGGCACGGGCACAGGCGCGGCGCCGGTGATTGCATCGCTGGCGAGCGAGATGGGGATTCTGACGGTTGCGGTGATCACGCGGCCTTTTGCCTTTGAAGGCAAGCGGCGCTTGCAGCAGGCCGAGCGCGGACTGAAGGAACTGCTGGAGAGCGTGGACACGATGATCGTGATCCCGAACGAGAAGCTGCTGGCGGTGGCGAAGGACACAGGGTTCTTTGAGAGTTTCAGGATTGCGGACGATGTTCTGCGGCAGGGCGTGCAGGGCATCTCGGACATCATTACGATTCCGGGCATCATCAATCGGGACTTTGCGGACGTAAAGACGACGATGGCCGGTATGGGCCATGCAGTGATGGGCACGGCGGTGCGCTCGGGCGAGAATCGCGCGGTTGAGGCGGCACAGGCGGCGATGGCTTCGCCGCTGCTGGAGGCAGGCGCCATCGACGGAGCGCGGGGCATCCTGATCAACATCACGGGTTCGAGCTCGCTGAAGCTGTCGGAGGTGAACCAGGCATCGACGCTCATCCAGACGTCGGCGCACGAGGACGCGAACATCATCTTTGGCGCGGTGCAGGACGAGCGGATGGGCGACGAGGTGAAGATCACGGTGATTGCCACGGGCTTCCGCGACCAGATGCCGGAGCGGCGGGCGCGGATGCTGAATGTGGAAGAGGCGCCGGTGATCTCAGTGCCGGTGGTTTCGACAGACATGTGGCTGCGCGAACCGGCGCCGGTGGCTGCTGCTCCGGCGAGGCCGCGGTTTCTGAGCGAGGAAGAGGAGCCTGGGCAGGGCGAGGCGGAAGAGCCTGCGTTTTTTTCGGCGGCATCGAGCGGGCAGGAGGAGGCGGAAGACGAGATGGAGTTTGTGATGTCTCCCGCGGGACCGCAGTTTGCCGAAGCGGCGGAGACGATATTCAAGCCGCTGCCGCGGGACTTTTCGCATGATGTTGCGAGCGGCGCGCGGATATCTGCTGCGGACGAAGCGGGTGCAACGACAGCGACGGTGGAGCGCGTGGCCGAGCCTGCGGCGGCAGAGGAAGAACGGGACCTCGATGTGCCGACGTTCATGCGGCGTTCGCAATTCTGAGTGACGCTTTCGTAACGGCTGGGATTCCGCGTGACTTTCGTCACGGCAGGGAGTCCATCTCTCGGCAAGAATGGGCCTATAGTGGTCAAAAGCCCTGAGCCGCCGAGGATGGGAAAGACCTCAAGATCTTCTGGATTTGTGCCGATCGGTTATTGTAAGAATAGGCAATACTCCCCTCCGGCGTAAGCAGGCGCAGAGAGTTCCCCGGTTAGCGGCAGTGCAGGGTGGGCAGGGTGAAGGTGGTGTTCTTCGCGGGCGCATGGGAACCGCATCGAGAAGAACGAAGAGCAAGAAGTGCGATGCCTGAAGGCAGACGCATGGCACGGATTTCATGGTGGAGAGGGTATTGGCTGGATGAAGCTGTCTTGTGTTGTTGCCGTTGGGTTGGTCTTGGTTGCGGGTGGATTTGGGGGAGCGCGGGTTGAGGCGCTGGATGCGCCGCAGACGCTGCATCACACCCACTCCCAGGCACGGCATTTGACGACGAGCCATGCCCGGCGCCATCGGACGGTGGCGCGGCGGTCGGCTTCTGCGAAGCGCAGCAGCACGGCGCATACAACCGCCAGGAGATCGGCACGCACGACGGCGACGCGCGCACATCTGCGCCGCGCATCAGTCCACTACAGACGGCATCGCTATTATGAGCGGTTCACGGCCAGTTCGTTTGCCAAGGGCGACATCTTTGCCGATGATGTGACGGCGGGCGAGGATCCCGTGGTGCGGCAGGCGGCGATCGATGCCATGGGCGACATGAACGGCACCGCCGTCGTGATCGATCCATCCAATGGACGCATTCTGGCGATGGTGAACCAGAAGCTGGCACTCTCACCGGGCGCGGAGCCCTGCTCGACGATCAAGCTCTCCGTGGCGCTGGCGGCGCTTTCGGAAGGGTTGGTTACGCGAGACACGATGGTGAAGCTGCCGGGGTTCCGGATGAACATGACCGAAGCGCTGGCCAAGAGCAACAACCTCTACTTTGAAGAGCTGGGCCGCGAACTGGGCTTTGAGCGCGTGCATCATTATGCAAAAGAGTTTGGCCTGGGAGAGCTGGCGGGATACGACATTCCGGGCGAGCAATTGGGCGAGTATCCGGATCATCCGATTCCGCAGGCGGAGGGTGGAGTTGGCCGGATGTGCAGCTTCGGGCAGGGGGTCTCGATGACGCCGCTGCAACTGGGCGCGCTGGTGGCGGCGATTGCCAACGGCGGGACCCTCTACTATCTGCAGCATCCGACGACGCCGGCGGAGATTGCGGCGTTTGCGCCGCGGGTGAAGCGGAAGCTGGAGATCGCGAAGTATCTGCCGGATCTTGAGGATGGAATGGCGGGAGCCGTGGAGTACGGAACCGCCCGCCGGTTGAGGGCGAACTTCCAGGAGCTGCCGGTGTTTGGCAAGACAGGGACCTGTTCAGACAAGGGGACGCGGTTCGGCTGGTTTGCCTCCTACTCGGATACTCCGCAAGGGGCGATGGTGACGGTGTTTTTTCTGGAGGGCGGGCGGCCGACCTTCGGACCGCGCGCCGCGGAGCTGACCGGAGAGTTCTATAAGAACCTCTGGGACCACAACTACTTTGCCGACAAGGACCAGCAGGCATCGGGCCTGGCGCCGGCAGCGCCAGCGGGTGGGACGCTGCAGTAAAGGCCTGCACAGGTTTAGAGGATAGAGGCCGTCTGCGGGCGGCCTTTTCATTTGGCGGAGGGGTCTGTTCCGTTACATACTCTGAAACGAAAGCGTGAGAGGCTCATCTGATAAATAACCCCCGGGGTGGATGGGGGTGTTTGACTTCACGACGACCGGGCGGAC
>Ga0335073_10014218_pt1 | contig 11158 bp, 9 predicted proteins | sample Lox_Sample_22_FD_207093 | JGI IMG/M metagenome (GOLD analysis project Ga0335073, IMG submission 207093) | Soil microbial communities from Loxahatchee National Wildlife Refuge, Florida, United States - Lox_Sample_2.2 | ecosystem: Environmental > Terrestrial > Soil > Wetlands | place: USA: Florida... | reverse complement strand
GGTACCGGGTCACTTCCCGGGCCGTGGAGACGTACGACACCGTCACGCTCGGGCTGGAGCCGGTTGACCAGCCGATCGCGCCGCACCAGCCCGGGCAGTTCACGATGCTGTACGCGTTCGGGGTCGGGGAGGTGCCGATCTCGATCAGCGGTGCGCCCGCGGGACCGGGGCTGGCCCAGACGATCCGCTCGGTTGGAGCGGTGACCAGCGCCCTGTGCGCGGCGGGCCAGGGGCAGCTGGTCGGCGTGCGGGGGCCGTTCGGCACGGGCTGGGACGTGGCGGGCGCGGCCGGGCGCGACCTCATCGTGGTGGCCGGCGGGATCGGCCTCGCGCCGCTGCGCGGCGCGCTGCTGGCCGCGCTCGCGGCCCGCGAGAGCTACCGGCGTATCACGCTGCTCATCGGCTCCCGGACCCCGGACGACCTGGTGTTCGCCGCTGAACTCGACGCCTGGCAGGAACGCGGCGCGGACGTGCGGGTCACCGTCGACCGGGCCGCTGGCGGCTGGCGCGGTCATGTGGGCGTGGTCACCCAGCTGATCGACCGGGTAGAGATCGACCCGGTCGCCACGTTGGCGCTGGTATGCGGGCCCGAGGTGATGATGCGGTTCACGGCCCGGGCCCTGTGCGACCGGGGTGTCGCCCCGGAGAGTATCCGCCTCTCGCTGGAGCGGAACATGCGCTGCGGCACAGCCGAGTGCGGTCACTGCCAGCTCGGCCCGCTGCTGCTGTGCCGCGACGGCCCCGTCGTCACGTATCAGCGGGCCGCCCCGCTGCTTAGCATTAAGGAGCTCTGAAATGCCACGCCCGAAGCTGGCCGTCTGGAAGCTGGCCTCCTGTGACGGCTGTCAGCTCACGCTGCTCGACTGCCAGGACGAGCTGCTGGCGCTGGCGGCAGAGGTCGACATCGTGCACTTCACGGAGGCGACAAGCACCGATGAGCCCGGGCCCTACGACGTTTCGCTGGTCGAGGGATCGGTGACGACCGAGCAGGATGCCGAACGCATCCGCCGGATCCGCGACCAGTCACGAACCTTGGTCACGATCGGCGCGTGCGCCACCGCGGGCGGGATTCAGGCGCTGCGCAATTTCGCCGACGTCGCAGACTTCGCCGCGGCCGTCTACGCGCGGCCGGAGTATGTGCAGACCCTCGCGACGTCCACGCCGGTCGCCGACCACGTCCCGGTCGATTTCGAGCTGCGTGGCTGCCCGATCGACAAGCGCCAGCTCATCGAGCTGATCACCGCGCTGCTGGTGGGCCGCAAGCCGCGCATCCCGGCGCACAGTGTCTGTTACGAGTGCAAACGCCGCGGGAACACGTGCGTGATGGTCGCGCATGGGACGCCGTGCCTCGGCCCGGTGACCCAGGCCGGGTGCGGTGCCATCTGCCCCGCCTACAACCGTGGCTGTTACGGCTGCTTCGGGCCGGTGGCCGAGCCCAATACCGCCTCGCTGATCCCCCAGCTGCGGCGCCTCGGCATGACCGACGACGGCATCAATCGGGTCTTCTCGACCTTCAACGTGGCCGCTCCAGGCTTCGCGCCTGCGTCACGCCGGGCCGCCGGCCAGTAGCCGCGATCGCAGGATCACGGGATGGTGGCGGGCCGCAGGTCGCGGAGGACCGCGGCGGTGAGGGCGTCGGCGGCGGCAGCGACGGCGGGGGTCAGGCCGACGCCGTGACCGACGTCGCTCACCTCGACGGCGTGAACGATGAGTCGTTCGGGCATCCGGTCGAGCGCGCGGGCCAAGGCGACCGACTGGCCCAGGCCGAGCCCGTGCGAGCTGACCGTGTGTACGTCTGGCGTCGGCGTCCGGTCAACAACGATCCGGTGCAGTCGGCCAGGGCATGGGGAAGTGGAGTTGGCCGGGGAAGGGGAGGTGGGTGGGGGATTGGCCAGGACGGCGTCGATGACCACCGCGAGCCAGGCCCCGGTCCATGCCTCGATCATTCGCGCGGGCTCGCCGTCGCTGGCCACCAGCCGCACGCCGTCCGCGGCCTGCCGTTGCAGGCGGGACAGCACCTCGGGGCCGATGCCGTCGTCGCGCCGGAACTCGTTGCCGACGCCGATCACCACGATCCCGCGGCGCTCTTTCTTTGGCCCGATCGTCATCCCCGGTCCACGTGCAGGGTGAGGAAATGGGCCGCGCACGAGATGCACGGGTCGTAGTTCCGGATCGCCTGCTCACAGGCCCGTGTCAGCGGCTCGTCATCGAGGTCGAGCCGGTCCTGCACGAATGCGCGGAGATCGTCCTGGATCGCGGCCTGGTTCTGCGAGGTCGGGGGCACGATGCGCGCGCTGCGCACGATCCCGGCCTGGTCGAGCTCGTAGCGGTGGTACAGCACCCCGCGGGGCGCCTCGCTGACGCCGTGGCCCGTCCCGGCCTGGGGCGCGATCGGTGCGAATGGCTGGTCTGGCGGCTGATAGGCCTCGATCAGCGCAAGCGCCTCCTCGATCGCGCAGACGATCTCCACGGCCCGGACGACGATGCTCTGGAACGGGTTCCGGCAAACCGGCCCCAGCCCGGCCTCGCGGGCGGCTGCGGACGCCGCCGGAGGCAGCCATTGCGAGTTCAGCGTGTACCTGGCCAGCGGCCCGGTCAGGTAGCTTCCGTCCTGCCCGGCCAGCCTGGCGTGCAGCGCGGTGGAGTGCGGCACCTGCTCCTCGATCACATGCCGCTCGAACTCCGCGGCCCTGAATTCCATACCCGCGGTGCTGACCAGCGTCCCGCGCTCGATCGGGTAGCGGCCGGGCTCCCGCAGCGCCAGCAGCTCATGCTCGCAGCGGAAGTCGGGGAAGTCGAACCCGGCCACCCAGCGCACGGTGTCCAGCGCGAGGTCGAGCGCGGCCCGCAGCTGCCCGGCCAGAGGGGCGAGCTCGACGGCGGAGGGCACCCGGTAGAAACCGCCGACGCGCACGTTGACCGGGTGAATCGACCGCCCGCCCAGCAGCTCCATGATCGAGTTGGCGACCCGCCGAAGCGACAGACCGCGCTCCACGATGTCGCGATGATCACGGGCGAGTTCGACGGCGCCCGGGTAGCCCAAGAAGTCGGGCGCGTGGAGCATGTACACGTGCAGCGCGTGGCTGGAGATCCACTCGCCGCAGTACAGCAGGCGCCTGAGGTCAGCGAGAGGACCGGGCAGGGTGACCCCGCACGCCTCCTCGATCGCCTGGCACGCGCTCGTCTGGTAGGCGACCGGGCATATCCCGCAGATGCGCGCCGTGATATCCGGCGGCTCGGTGAAGGACCGGCCAGCCAGGAATGCCTCGAAGAACCGGGGTGGCTCGTAGATATCAAGGCGCACCTCCTCGACCAGGCCGTCGCCGACCCGGACGTACATGGAGCCCTCGCCCTCGACGCGCGCCAGCCCGGTGGCGGCCAGAGTGCGGTCACCACGGTGTGTCATCGCGCAACTCCATGCCGTGCATCCTACAAGGCTGCCGTTCCACAGACGGCAGGCTGCCAGATGCAGCGTGAAGCGGCTAGGGACCAAAGGCCCGGCGGGTGCCTGGCCAATGCCCCTGGCCCGAGCCGGCGATGGTCGCGAGCCTGAAAGCTGGTGGCCGTCATCCGGCCATGAGGCGGCTGCGAGCCGCATAAACCAGGGAAGGAAGGCCATGGGGCGGCAACGAGCCCCGGCCAAGGGAGGAAGGTTATGACCATCCAGGTCGGAATCAACGGTTTCGGGCGGATCGGCCGCACGTTTGTCCGCCGGGCACTGGAGCGCGGTGATATTGAGGTCGTCGCCGTGAACGACATCACCGACGCGCGGACGCTCGCGCATCTGCTCGAGTTCGACTCGACCTACGGCCGGCTTCCCGCCGCGGTCACGTACTCAGATGACTCGATCATCGTCAACGGCACCCCGATCCGGGTCCTGTCCAGCCGCGACCCGGCTGCGATCGACTGGGGCAAGCTGGGCGCCAGCATTGTCGTGGAATCCACCGGGAAGTTCCGCGCCCGCGACCAGGCTGCGCTGCACCTGAAGGGCGGCGCGCGCAAGGTGCTGCTGTCCGCCCCCGGCAAGGGCGCGGACCTGACGGTCGTGATCGGCGTCAACGACGGCGACTACGACCCGGAGCAGCACGATGTGATCTCCAACGCGTCGTGCACCACGAACTGCGTCGCGCCGATGGCCAAGGTGCTGAACGACGCGTTCGGCATCGTCCGGGGCTTCATGACGACCGTGCACGCGTACACCGGCGATCAGATGCTGCTCGACGGCCCGCACAAGGACCTGCGCCGTGCCCGCAGCGCCGCGCTCAGCATGGTGCCGACGACCACCGGAGCCGCCAAGACCACCGGCGAGGTGATTCCAGCTCTGGCCGGCCGCCTGGACGGGGTGGCGGTGCGGGTGCCGGTCGAGGACGGGTCCCTCACCGACCTGACCGCCGTGCTGGAGCGGGACGTGACGCCCGCCGAGATCAACGCGGCGTTCGAGGAGGCCGCCGCGGCCGGTCCCATGGCGGGCATCCTGCACTACAGCACCGATCCGCTCGTCTCCCGCGACATCATCGGCGATCCCGCCTCGTGCGTTTTCGACTCCGGCCTGACCCAGGCGGCAGGCAGCCTCGCCAAGGTGTTCGGCTGGTACGACAACGAATGGGGCTACACGTGCCGGCTCGCCGATCTCGCCGCCATCGTGGGCGAGCGGCTCTAGCCACCCATCGGCGGAGCGTGGATGACATCCTTAGACAATGAGTGATACAGGCGAGCCAGGGCCGGGCGGCACGGCGTCCGAGGCCAAGATCAAAGTGTTCCTGCTCGATGACCACGAGATCGTCCGGCGCGGGGTGCGCGAGTTGCTGGAGGCCGAGCCGGATGTCGCGGTGGTCGGCGAGGCCGGAACCGCCGCGTCGGCGCTGGCCCGGATCCCCGCGCTGCGGCCGGACGTGGCGGTGCTGGACGTGCGGCTGCCCGACGGCGACGGAGTGACCGTGTGCCGCGACATCCGGTCGACAATGCCGGAGGTGGCGTGCCTGATGCTGACCTCGTTCGGCGACGACGAGGCCCTGTTCGACGCGATTATGGCCGGCGCGGCGGGATACGTGCTGAAGCAGATCCGGGGCACCGACCTGGTCGGCGCGGTCCGCACGGTCGCGTCGGGGCAGTCACTGCTAGATCCGCAGGCCGCCAGCAAGGTGATGCAACGGATGCGTGACCAGACCGCCCGAGCCGATCCGCTTGCCGGACTGACCGGGCAGGAGCGGCGGATCCTGGAACTCATCGGGGAAGGGCTGACCAACCGGCAGATCGGCGAGCGCATGTACCTGGCCGAGAAGACCGTGAAGAACTACGTCTCCGCGCTGTTCGCCAAGCTCGGCATGGAGCGCCGCACGCAGGCGGCCGCGTACGCCGCCCGGATCTTCGAAGATCACGACCAGCCCGAAAGCCGGCCCTCAGCCGAGTGAGGAATACGCGGGGGGCCTAGCTGGCGGTCGCCGCGGTCTCGTCCGCTTCGTGCCGCTCGGTGGCCTCGGCGTGCCTCGGGACGACGAGCACCGGGCGTCTGGCGAGATGCAGCAGGCGGTGGGAGACGCTCCCGAACGGCACGGGCGGCAGGTCGGTGCGGCTGCGGGCGCCGAGCACGAGCAGCCGGGGATCGTACTCCTCGACAACCGCAAGAATCCTCCTGGCGAGGTGCCCGTACTCCGCCTCGTGAATGGCTCCCTCGGCGTCAATCCCCGAGTTCTTCAGGTCAGCGACGATGTCGGCGACGAGCCGGTCGCCTTCTTCGTCGTGGCAGTCCACCTGGATGCGCCCGAACCGTCCGATCGCGAACTCATGGACGTGCAGGACCACGACGCGGTCCCCGGTGTCGCGTGCGAGTTCGCGGGCCATCTCGACGGCGGCCGCGACGTTGCGCGCCGGAAGATCGCTTGCCACGTCCACCGCGAGGACGATGGTCTTGCTCATGGCATCTCCCTGATGTCGTTATTGCGGCCCCACACCGGGACGGTTGACGCCGAACGTAACCCCGTAAACCATGAACCGGAAGGGCCAAAGGTCCGCAGAAATCCCAGGGTGGCGGCTGGCAGCCAAGGAGTGCTCGGCGTCGCCCGGGGGAGGGGCGCGTGGCGGGAGCGGCAATCGCCCGCCGCTCACGCAGGACATCCGGCGGCCGTGGCCGGGGTGCCCGTCGGGGTGCCGTCGGCCTGGAGGGCCGCCAGGCCGGGCAGCGTCTTACCCTCCAGGTACTCGAGGCTGGCCCCGCCGCCGGTGGAGACGTGCGAGAACGCGTCGTCGGGGAACCCGAGCGTGCGCACCGCGGCCGCGGTGTCCCCACCGCCGATCACGGTGAAAGCGCCGCTGCTGGCCAGGGCCTGGGCGACGGCCCTGGTGCCTTCGGCGAAGCGGGGCATCTCGAACACGCCCATCGGGCCGTTCCAGAAGATGGTCTTCGCGGTGGCGAGCTTGGCCGCGAACAGCCGGGCCGACTGCGGCCCGATGTCCAGGCCCATCCGGTCAGCCGGAATCGCAGCCGAGGGCACCACCTCGCCCTGGGCGGCGGCATCCCGGCCGGGCGCCACGACCACGTCGGGGGCGACCACGAGCGTGACCCCGCACCGCGCACCGCGCTCCAGGTAACCACGCGCCACGTCCAGATCGCCTTCCAGCAGCGACAAACCGACGCCATGACCCTGCGCCGCCAGGAACGTGAACGCCATGCCCCCGCCGATGAGGATCTGGTCGGCCCGGCCGAGCAGACCGCCGACGACCGGGAGCTTGTCGGCGACCTTCGCGCCGCCCAGCACCACGATGTAAGGCCGCTCGATATCCCCGGTCAGCCGTTCTAGTGCGGCCGTCTCGGCTTGCACCAGGTATCCGGCGGCATGGGGCAGCCTGGCCGCCACGTCACAGACGCTGGCATGCCGACGGTGCACGACACCGAAACCGTCGCCGACATAAAGATCGGCCAGCGATGCCAGCGCGTCGGCGAAGGCACCCCGCACGCCATCGTCCTTGCTGGTCTCGCCCGCGTTGAAGCGCAGGTTCTCCAGCATGACCACCCCGCCGGGCCGCAGGCCGTTCACCGCGGCCCGCGCCGCCGGGCCCACGGTGTCGGCCGCGAGCGCCACCGGGCGGCCCAGCAGTTCGCTGAGGCGCACCGCGACCGGCGCGAGTGTGCAGGCCGGGTCGGGCACGCCCGCCGGGCGGCCCAGGTGCGAGCACACCACCACGGCCGCGCCACGCTCAAGAAGCGCGTTCAGGGTGGGCAGGCAGGCACGGATCTTGCCGTCGTCCCTGATGCCGTTGCTGCCGGTCGGAACGTTCAGATCGGCCCGCACCAGTACGCGCCTACCGGATACTTCCAGGTCATCTATGGTCTTCATGAGGCCAGCCTGGGCCGGAGGGGCCAGCCGCGGCAGGGCCGGATGTCAGGGCAGCTTGGGACTTTCGGCCTACTGCGCCCGCCCGTCTCGCTGACGAGAATGAATTCAGGGGAGCGTGCTGGATAACTAGGGCTGAGGAGGTGCCGGTGTCAGCGCAGGCGGACGATGGCACGAGCAAACCGGCCGCCAGCGTCTATGCGCTGCTAGCCGACGGCAGCACGATCGAGATCCGCCCGGCCCGCGGCGCTGACTTCGACGCGGTCCGGGACATGCACGCGGCCATGTCGCCCGACAACACGTACCTGCGTTTCTTCTGCGTGAGCCGCACGGCGGGCGAACGGGAGGCCCGGCGGATCTGCCGCGAGCCCGCGGACGACCACGGGGCGCTGCTGGCCTGGCTGGACGGAGAGCTTGTCGGCGTCGCGAGCTACGAGGCCAGGACGTCGGCCCGGACAGCGGAGATCGCGTTCGCCGTCGCCGATCACGTCCACCACCGCGGGGTCGCAACGCTGCTGCTCGAGCACCTGGTGTCGGCGGCCCGTGGCCGGGGGTTGCGGACGTTCACCGCCTGCGTTCTGGCCGAGAATGCGGCGATGCTGCGGGTGTTCGCGGACGCGGGTCTGTATGCCCGGCGGAAGATGGAAGATGGCGTCACCGAGCTGTCCTTCGACCTGCCCGCCGACGTCGCTGATCCTGGCTGGGAGTCCTACCTGGACGCGGTGGCGGCGCGGGAGGGCCGGGCCGACGTGGCGAGCCTGCGGCACGTGTTCGCTCCGGAGTCGGTGGCCGTGGTGGGTGCCGGGCGCAAGCCCACATCGGTCGGCCGGGCGGTCCTGCGCAACGTCGTCACCGGAGGCTATGCCGGCCGGGTCTACGCGGTGAATCCGCACGCCGACGAGCTTGAGGGCGTCAGGTGCGTACCTTCGCCTGCCGCGCTCCCGGAACCGGTGGATCTCGCGGTGATCTGTGTCCCGGCACCCGCGGTGCTGGAAGCAGCCGAGGAGTGCGGGCAGCGCGGGATCAGATCGCTCGTCGTGATCACCTCGGGATTCGATGCCGCCGGGCGGGCGGCTCTGCTCGCCTGCTGCCGCCACCACGGAATGCGGCTGGTCGGCCCGAACTGCTTCGGGGTGGCGGTGCCCGCCCTGGGCCTGGACGCGACGTTCGCGGCCGGTCACCCGGTGGCCGGGACGGCGGGGCTGGCCGTGCAATCCGGCGGGGTGGGCATTGCGCTGCTCCAGCAGCTCACCCGGCTCGGCATCGGAGTTTCCTCGTTCGCGTCCCTGGGTGACAAGTCCGATGTATCCGGTAATGACCTGCTGATGTGGTGGGAGCAGGATCGCTGCACCGCGCTGGCCGTGCTCTACCTGGAGTCGTTCGGCAACCCGCGCAAGTTCAGCCGTACCGCCCGCCGCCTCGGCGCCCGCCTGCCGGTCGTGATCGTTGACGCGGGACGCTCCGTGGCGGGGCAGCGCGCCGCCGCTTCGCACACCGCGGCTGCGGCCAGCCCGGTGGTGACCCGCGAGGCGCTGTTCGGGCAGGCCGGGATCGTCGCCACCCGTGACTTCGGCGAGTTGATCGAGGCGGCCACGCTGCTCACCAGCCAGCCGCTGCCGGCTGGCGGCCGGGTGGCGATCGTATCCAACGTGGGCGGGGCCGGGGTGCTCGCCGCTGACGCGTGCGCTGACGTCGGCCTGCGCGTGGCGGTGCTGGACGAGCGGATCCAGGATGAGCTACGTGAGCTGCTCCCCGCTAATGCTGCCGTCGCCGGCCCGGTGGACACCACGGCGGCCGTGCCACCCGATGTCTTCCGCCGCTGCCTGGAACAGGTCGCGGCCGACGAGGGCGTGGACGCGATACTCGCGCTGCCCGTACCGGTCGCGGTTTCGGACCCGGCGTCCGCGGCATGTTCTGCCGCCGTCTCCAAGCCACTCGTCCTGTCGGTGCTCAACCAGGCCGAGGCCGTGCGGTTGCTGCCAGCCGAGCCCGGAGCCGGTGGCTCGGTTCCGGCCTATGCCTATCCCGTGAACGCGGCGCGCGCGCTCGCGCACGCCGCCCGCTATGGCGCCTGGCGTGCTCGTGTTCCCGGTCACGTCCCTGCGTTCGGCGATCTGCGGGCCGACGAGGCACGGAGCGTCATCGGGAAATTCCTCGAGCACTCGCCGGACGGCGGCTGGCTGGCACCCGCCGAGACCGCCAAGCTGCTGGGCTGCTACGGCATACCAGTGGTCAGGACCCGGTCCGTGACCAGCGAGGAGGCGGCGGTTCGCACCGCCGCCGAGGTCGGCTTCCCGATCGTGCTCAAGGCCGACGTGCCCGGGCTGGTGCACAAGACCGACGCCGGCGCGGTCCAGCTCGACCTGCACGGCCCTGATGAGGTACGGGTCGGCTACCGCGCGCTGGCCGGGAGGTTCGGCGCCCGGATGTCCACAGCGCTCGTGCAGCCCATGATCACTGGCGGAACCGAAGTGATCATAGGCGTGGTGCAGGAGCCGGTGTTCGGGCCGCTGGTCGTCTTCGGTCTGGGCGGAGTGGCCACCGACGTGCTCGCCGACCGAGCGGCCCGGCTCACCCCGCTCACCGACACCGACGCCGCCGCGCTGATCCGGTCCATTCACGCCGCCCCGCTGCTGCTCGGCCACCGCGGCAGCGCCGCCGCCGACCTGAATGCCCTCCAGGACATCCTGCTGCGCGTCTCCCGGCTGGCCGACGACCTGCCGCAGGTCGCCGAGCTCGACCTCAACCCGGTCATCGCTAAGCCCGACGGCGCGCACGTGGTCGACACGCGGGTGCGGGTCCTGCCCGCCGAGCCCGCCGATCCCTACCTGCGCAGGCTGCAGTGACCCCCGGGCTAAAGCTGGATCGCATGCGGTCCGCCCTGCCTGGGTGTGGACCGGCTGGAATGGTCATTCCGGTCGGATGGCTTGTCAGCGTGGTTTTCCCGGATGTGGATAATCAGACATCCCGTCAGGTAGACAGCGACCACCGTCAGAAAGATGATCAGTACCGGAATGCTCACCATTTGGCCCGCCTCCTCTCACTCGGGCTTGCAGCCTCAATACCAACGTAAGCAACCCTGCCTTGGCAGGTGAGAGGCCATGGGCCTGGATGACACGGGACGTTCGCCGCGGTGATTCGGATAAACCGTGCAGAACCTTCTTCTGCGGAAACGAAATGTCGGCAGGGTGATTTTTGCACCAAGGCGAGCCGGGCTTGCCTGTTAGCCGGGGCCGGTCCCCTGGGCCTGCGGTCGAGGCAGTCCGGGACCAAGGTCCCGCGCAGAGTGTAAGAAGGCCCCTGCCCTCGGAGCCCGGGCGGCGGTGATCCTGAACCTATTCAGCGCGTGGCTGCCCGGCAGCCGTGGGGCAGTCAGCCATCGGCATCAGCTGGGACGGGAGCGTACCGAGGAGTGACCGCGACGGAGAACCAGCGAAGGCTCGCCGAACTGTTGCCGCAGGAGTGCATGAGCCTGCTCGGCAGCGTCTCGCTTGGCAGGATCGTGTTCACCGCGCGGGCGCTTCCGGCCATCCGCCCGGTGTGCCATCTCGTCGACGGTGACTACGTCATCATCCGCACCGACCACGACGCCGCGATTATCTCGGAGCTGAGGGCCGACGCGAGCGCCGTCGTCGCTTACGAGGCCGACACCATCGACATGGCCGAGCACCTCGGCTGGAGCGTGATCGTCGTCGGCGTGGCGCGCCGGGTGATCGATCCTGACGAGGCCGCCATCTACCGCCGGGCGCTGCGTTCCTGGGTCAGTGGCGCGAAGGACCAGGTCATTGCCATCCATGCGGACATGGTCACCGGATTCCGGCTGGTCG
>Ga0335073_10014216_pt1 | contig 11159 bp, 10 predicted proteins | sample Lox_Sample_22_FD_207093 | JGI IMG/M metagenome (GOLD analysis project Ga0335073, IMG submission 207093) | Soil microbial communities from Loxahatchee National Wildlife Refuge, Florida, United States - Lox_Sample_2.2 | ecosystem: Environmental > Terrestrial > Soil > Wetlands | place: USA... | reverse complement strand
TCAGCGGGAGCAAGCTCCCGGCCGGCTAGCGCGGCGTTGCCCGACGTCTCGTCCCAGGCCCGAACACTTGCGTCCTTCCGCGCGGCCTCGCGCCGCCGCTGTGCCGACTCAGGGTCATAGGCCAGCATCGCACGAACTAGCGCGGCCCGCAGCTGACCGGAGGTCTTCCGGTCCGCACATTCGAGCACGGAGGCGGCGATGTCGGCAGCGTCAGCGTCGGGCAGCCCGGCAAGATAGTCCGTGAACAACCCCGCCTTCACCCAGTCGATGCGCCCTTCGGCGAGCGCTTGCAGGACGACTGGCAACCGGGCAAGCCCCGCCGAGACCTGCAGCATCCGGTCCGCAGAGCGGCCGGTCAGCGCAAGCGCTGCCGCCACCTCATCATCGACGTGAGCGGCCAGGCTCGGGCGCTTCAGCGCTACGGACTGGTCCTTGCGCCGGCGCACCAGCTGGTCCAGGCACGCGGCCTGGCGAGCCTGGGCCCATGCGGTCAGCCGCTGCCAGGCGCACAGCACGCCGATCAGCTCCGACTCTCCGAGTTCCGCAAGCCCGCCCGTTGCCTGGGCGGCAGCCACCGCCAGTTCCGGGCCTGGCGCCTGGATGTCATGCTCCCCGCCGGCCGCGAACCCGTCCGGGCGCGGTCCGGCGCCCGCGTCGTGATGGAGGAATCCAGCGGCCAGCGCCTCGCCCGATCCTGTCCACGGGCCGGCCTCGTACTCGGCGCGGATGTCGGCGGGAAGACTACGCAGGAACGCCGCCTCCAGCTCGGCATCGCTGCCGGTGTAATCCTCCGAGAGCCACCACGGCACCTCATCGAGGTCGGGCGGCTCGTCTCCGGCCCGCGGCAGCTTCGCAATGTCTGCCGCCGACAAGTCGGACGGCTCCTCCTGCGCCAGTTGCTGCTTGAGCAGACCCAGCGTGTTCACCGGCGGGCCCTCGGACAGAACCGGCCCGTCACACGGCACACTGCCCGCCGGAAGCAGGCCCGGATCCTCCGCCGGCACGGCAGTCTCGTCTGGCGGCGTGGTGAGGCTCGGCCCGGTGGCATCCGGCGCAGAGACATCCGGCGCGGTGACATCCGGCGCGGTGACATCCGGCGCAGTGACATCTGGCGCAGTGCCGCCCGGAGGCGTCGCACCCTCAGTCGGCGCGGTGACATCCTGGCGGGCCTCTGCCTCGCTCATAGTGTCGTCACCGCCTCCCGAAGGAATCATCAACTCGTACATAGTATCGATAACCACTGACAATTTCGGGACTCGCTGGGCGCAGTCGAGCGCAGCGGGGGAAGCGCCGCTGGCAGGAGGATGGGCGCACAACGCGATGGGATCGCACCGATAGCCATTGTCACCGTCTGCCGGAGAGGGCAGCATGTGCGAGTAATGAGCCCGAGGCCTGGGACGTGCGGCTGACGAAGGAGGAGGCCGATGACATCTGACCGGCACCTGATCGGGCTGCTGCTCGGCACCGAGGAGGACTGGCCGCGGGCGTTCGAGGAGATCATGCGCCGGCTCGGATCAGTGGCTGGCCTGGGCGGCTCCCGGCACGCGTTCGACTGCGAGCGGATCACCATCGAGCCGTTCGGCCTCCGCGATAAGCCCCGCTATCACCTGGTCATCGACCGGCTCGCGTACTGGTACTACGTGCCGCGCGAGTGGCTCAAGAAGGTCGCGCTGATGGACAGCGTCTACCTGCTGAACAGCCCGTTCACCTTCCAGTCGATGGAGAAGCACGCCGCCTACTGCGCGATGATGCGGCTCGGGCTCAACGTGCCGGAGACCGTCCTGGTCCCGTACAAGAATCCGGTCGACAACGCCCGGTACGCCTACACCGCGGCAAAGTACAACCAGCCGTTCGACCTCGACGCGATCGCCGAGGGGATCGGCTACCCGCTGTTCATGAAGCCATACGACGGCGGGGCCTGGCGTGGCGTATCCCGCATCAGGAACGCCGCCGAGCTGCACGCGGCCTACGACGCCAGCGGCGAGATGCTCATGCACCTCCAGAAGGCCATCGACTACGACGTGTTCGCCCGGTCGCTGTCGATCGGGGCCGAGACCATGGTGATGAAGTTCCAGCCGGACGAGCCGATGCACCGGCGGTACGCGGTCGACCACGCCTTCCTCTCGCCGCAGGCTGGTGCCGAGGTGGTGACGATCGCCAAGCTGGTGAACGCCTTCTTCCGGTGGGAGTTCAACTCGTGCGAGACGCTGGTGGCAGGCGGCCAGGTGTACCCGATCGACTACGCCAACGCCTGCCCGGACGTGGCGCTGACCAGCCTGCACTACTACTTCCCCTGGGCCATCAAGGCGCTGGTCAAGTGGTGCGTCTTCGCGCTGGTAACCGGGCGGCGGCCGCAGCTCGACCTGACGACCGACCGCTACTTCGAGGTCGCCGACGATCCCGGGATGTCGTACGGGGAGAAGCTCGCGGCCTACCGCGACCTCGCCGACAGCTATTTCGACACCGCGCGCTACGACGACTTCTGCGCCACCAGCCTCGCTGATCTTGACGAGATCGTGCTGGACTGGGTCGCCGGCCCGGACTTCGACCAGCTGCTGATCGAGACCGTGCGCGCGGTGTACCCGGCACACGAGCACGAGCAGTTCATCGAGCACCTGCGCGGCCTGCTCAGCCTCTGGGTGCGGGACGAGAGCAGCCGGCTGAAAGCCGCCTAACCCAGATCAATCCTGGTCAGAGGGCCGGACATCGTGCGACTCTGTAACCAAGGTGCCAGATGAGGTACGTGGTTTGCTCATGAACCAGGCGAGGCCAGATGGGTCGCGAAATCCAGGCCATGAAGATCACCGGCGAGGACCGGGTGACCTACCGGGCGAAGCTGGCGCGGTCGCTGGACGTGTTCGCCCGGATGCTGCGCGAGCAGCTGTTCCAGGCTGGGCCGTCGCTGGTCGGCCAGGAGATCGAGCTCAACCTGGTGGACGACCAGGGCGCGCCGTCGATGCGGAACGCCGACGTGCTGGCCGCGATCGCGGACCCGGCCTGGGCGACGGAGGTCGGGCAGTTCAATCTCGAGATCAACGTGCCGCCGCGGGAACTGGCCGGCGACGCGATCGCCGGCCTGGAGGAGGAGATCCGCGGCAGCCTGAACGCCGGGGACACTAAGGCCCGGAGCGTCGGCACCCGCCTGGTGATGATCGGCATCCTGCCCACGCTGTCGAAGTCCGACGTGCACGAGGGCACGCTGTCGGCGAGCGAGCGCTACCGCGCGCTCAACGAGCAGATCTTCGCGGCCCGCGGGGAGGACATGCGGATCGAGATCGACGGGGCCGAGCAGATCCTCACCCTTGCCGACAGCATCACGCCCGAGGCAGCGTGCACGAGCGTTCAGCTTCACCTGCAGGTCAGCCCGGACGCGTTCGCCAGCTACTGGAATGCCGCCCAGGCAATCGCGGGCGTCCAGGTCGCGCTGGCCGCCAACTCCCCGTTCCTGTTCTGGCGTCAGCTCTGGCACGAGACGCGCATCACGCTGTTCGAGCAGGCCACCGACACCCGCCCGGATGAGCTCAAGCGACAGGGCGTGCGGCCCAGGGTGTGGTTCGGGGAGCGCTGGATCACCTCGGTGTTCGACCTGTTCGAGGAGAACATTCAGTACTTCCCGGCACTGCTGCCGATCGTCGAGGCCGAGGACCCGGCTGCCGTGCTCGACGAAGGCGGGTGCCCGCAGCTGGCGGAGATGAGCCTGCACAACGGCACGATCTACCGGTGGAACCGGCCGGTCTACGCGGTCACCGACGGCACGCCGCACCTGCGGGTGGAGAACAGGGTGCTGCCGGCCGGGCCCACCGTCGTGGACGTCATCGCGAACGCCGCCTTCTATTACGGCCTGGTCCGCGTCCTGGCCGAGTCGGAACGTCCGATCTGGACGCAGCTGTCCTTCACGACCGCGGCCGAGAACCTGCACGAGGCGGCCCGCCACGGCATGGGCGCGAAGCAGTACTGGCCAGGCCTGGGGGAGGCGCAAGTGCCCGAGCTCGTGCTCCGCCGCCTGCTGCCCATGGCGCATGACGGCCTGGCCCGCTGGGGCGTCAGCGCTGCGCACGCCGACCGGCTGCTGGGCATTATCGAGCAGCGTTGCCTGACCGGCCAGAATGGCGCTGCCTGGCAGATCGCGACGGTGAACTCTCTAAGTGAACGGAACGGAGCCGACCGGCCTGAGGCACTACGCCAGATGACTCAACGATATATCGAACTCATGCACAGCAACCAGCCGGTGCATGAGTGGCCGCTGTAGGCCCTGGCGTCATCGTGCCGGCTACTCGCTGGCTGATACGGTAGCGGCCGCCAGCCCGGAGGCTGACGGCCGCCAACAGCGCTGAAGCAGTTACTCGTTGCCGAACGACTGAATCTCGGCCAGCTCGGTCTCGGTCAGCTCGCGCGGCTGCTCGCCCCGGTCGACCTTGGCGCGCTGGACGTGGTGGCGGATGCCCTCGACTACCTCGGGGTTGGCGAGCGTCGTCACATCGCCGACGTCGGCGAAGTTCGACACCGAGGCGATGACCCGGCGCATGATCTTGCCGGACCGGGTCTTCGGCATGTCGGGAACGATCCAGACGTTCTTCGGCCGGGCGATCTTGCCGATCTCGGTCTCGATCGCCGCCACGACCTTAGCCTCCATCCCGTCTGCGGAGATGCCGGGCTTGAGCGAGATGTACATCTCCACCATGCGACCGCGGATGTCGTCGATGACCGGAACGGCGGCCGCCTCCGCGACCTCAGGCACGGTCAGCGCGGCCGATTCCAGCTCCTTAGTGCCAAGGCGGTGGCCGGCCACGTTGATGACATCGTCGATCCGGCCCAGGATCCGGAAGTAGCCGTCCTCGGCCTGCAGCGCGCCGTCACCGCAGAAGTACGGCCAGTCGTGCCAGTCCGTGCTGTCCGGGTCGGTGTTGTACTTGCGGTAGTACACGTCGAGGAACCGCTCGGGCTGACCCCAGACCGTCTGCATGATGCCCGGCCAGGGGTTGCGGATGCAGATGTTGCCGGCCTTGCCGCTGCCCTTAGGGACTTCGTTGCGATCCTCGTCGTAGATCACCGGGAAGATACCGAGCGCACCGGGGCCGCAGCTACCGGGCTTCATCGGCTCCAGGCCGGGCAGTGTGCTGCCGAGGAAGCCGCCAGTCTCGGTCTGCCACCAGGTGTCGACGATCGCGGCCTGCCCCTTGCCGACGAAGTTGTAATACCAGCGCCAGACCTCGGGCTCGATCGGCTCGCCGACCGTGGTCATGTGCTTGAAGTGATAGTTGTACTTGAAGGGCTCTTCGGGTCCCACCTTGCGCAGCATGCGGATCGAGGTCGGCGAGGTGTGGAAGATGTTCACGCCTAGCTTCTCTGCGATACGCCATGGCCGTCCGCCATCGGGGTAGTTCGGTACGCCCTCGTAGATGACCGTCGTCGTACCGAGCGCCAGGGGACCGTACACGATGTAGGAGTGGCCGGTGATCCAGCCGATGTCAGCAAGGCACCAGTACACGTCGTCGGGGTGGATGTCCTGGTAGTACTTCGAGGTCCCGGCCACGTACGACAGGTAACCGCCGACGCTGTGCTGCGCGCCCTTGGGCCGGCCGGTCGTGCCGCTGGTGTACATGAGGAACAGCGAGTCCGTGGCGTTGAGCGAGACTGGCGCGACCTCCTGACCCGCGTACTTGCCGATGACGTCGTCGACGAAGAAGTCGCGGCCGTCAACCATCGGTGACTTGGACTGATACTCACCCGACTTACGCCGCCAGATCAGCACCTTGTCTACGTCCTGGCCCTGGCGCGCCGCCTCCGCAACCGCCTCGTCGGCCTTGACCTTGTGATCACCCATCGACCCGGCGCGGTAGTAGCCGTCCATCGTGATCAGTACCCGGCTGCCGGAGTCCGCGATGCGGGTGCCGCACGCGTTGCCAGAGAAGCCCCCGAACACCTGCGAATGAATGACGCCGAGCCGGGCGCACGCCAGCATTGTCACGATGGCCTCAGGCATCATCGGCATGTGCAGGGTGACGCGGTCGCCGGTCTTCAGGTCAGCGAAGTCCCGAAGCAGCGCGGCGAACTCATTCACCTGGCGCAGCAACTCGCCGTAGCTGATGTGCAGGGTCTCGTCAGCCTCGAGCTCGGGCACCCAGATGACGGCGGTCTTGTCCGGGTTGGCCGCGGCGTGCCTGTCCACGCAGTTGTAAGAGGCATTTAGCTTGCCGCCGACGAACCATTTCCAGAATGGCGCGGTACTCGTGTCGAGCACGGTGTCCCACGGCTTGTCCCAGGTCAGGAGATCCGCGTACTCGGTGAAGCAGTCGGGGAACTTATCCTCGGTGAATCGCTCGAGAATGGCCGGATCGTTGGCGTTGGCCTGCGCAACGAACTTCTCTGGCGGCGGGTAGTACTCTTCTTCGCGCCAGTGCACGGCGATCTGCGACTCAGAGACCTCGGGTGTCTCCGAATTTTCTGTCATTCCTGTCCTCCAGGCCGAAGGCGAGTCCGCGCACGGCAAGGCGCGGGCGGTCGAACATGAGCGGTCACCCTCACACGTTACGGGGAGTCTCAATCGTAACGCCGGGGGATAACAGCGAACAGGCCCGACAACCGGCGGCCAGCAAGCTGGCTAACCAGGTATCAGTACTGGCACGACCAGTTGACAACGTCGCGATCAACGGTATGTTGCTACGCAGTCCAGCACCGGGCCAACAGGTCAGGGTCGTTAGCGGGCCGCCGGCAGCAGCGTGACGTGACCGCTGTCGCAGGCAAAGGCCGAGCCCTGACTGGGCGGGGGGTTGGAACCGGGAGGGGCCTGGGCACCCAGTAGACAACGGAGGGCGAGTCCGCTGCCGACGGGACGCGCTCCGGTCCGAAGGGTTTCCCAGGCCCTCTTCCCTGGCTTCTCTTCGTTCTGGTCCGGCCATTCATTACCCGGACCCGGAGATTGCGGCGGGGCCCCGATTGTGATGTGCTAACCGTTTCCGGATCGGGCGGGAGGATGGCGGTGCCGGCAGGGACGACAGTCGTCATCATCCCGACCTACAACGAGCGCGACAACCTCGACAGCATCGTGGCCAGGACGCGGCAGGCAGTGCCGACGGCGGACGTCCTGATCGTCGACGACAACAGCCCGGACGGCACCGGTGAGATGGCCGAGAAGCTGGCGCTCACTGATGGCCAGGTGCACGTGCTGCACCGGACGGAGAAGGCAGGCCTCGGCGCGGCCTACCTGGCGGGCTTCGCCTGGGCACTTGACCGGGGCTACGGCGTGCTGGTCGAGATGGATGCCGACGGCTCGCACGACCCCGCCGAGCTGCCCGAGCTGCTGGCCGCCCTGGCAGGCGCCGACCTTGTGATCGGCTCGCGCTGGGTTACCGGCGGAACCGTCCGCAACTGGCCGCGGTCCAGGGCGATCCTGTCCCGCGGTGGCAACGCCTACGCTCGCATCATGCTGGGCCTGCCGGTGCACGACGCTACCGGCGGTTACCGCGCGTACCGGGCGGAGACGCTCCGCGAGATCGACCTGGACGACGTCAGGTCGCAGGGCTACTGCTTCCAGATCGAGCTGACCCTGCGGACGGTGCGGGCCGGCTTGCCGGTGGCCGAGGTCCCCATCACCTTCATCGAGCGCACCAAAGGAGCCAGCAAGATGAACCGCGCCATCGTGGCCGAGGCGCTCTGGCGGGTAACGCTATGGTCGGTGACCCGCCGGTCAGCCGGCCGAGCCTAGGCGCTCTTGCGGTGCCGGCTCCTGGGCTCAGGCGCCTCAGGCTCCCGCTGGCCCCTGATGACCGCCAGCCGCTCGGCCAGGACCTCCTCGAGGTCGGCCATGCTGCGGCGCTCCATCAGCATGTCCCAGTGGCTGCGCGGTGGCTTGACCTTCTTCGGGGTCGGCATGTCACCGGTGGCCGTGACCGCCAGTGCACCGCAAATCCGGCATTCCCAGTTAATCGGGAGCTCCGCCTCAGCTGAGAACGGCACGGTAAAGCGATGCCCCTTCGGGCAGTCGAAGGCCACCTCCTGGCGCGGCGCCAGGTCGGTGTTACGGTCGTTCTCGTAGCTTGTTGCTCCGAGACGCGTGCCGCGAAGTGCTCGCTCGGCCATCTGTTACTGCCTCCCCAGGCGCTCGCCGTCCTACTTCACCAACGGTGAGTTCCCGGACAAGATTCCCGGCCAGCGGCCATTCCAACCGCGCCAAGGCCGCTCATCTGACGAAAAGCGGCTCTACCCGCCGAACCTCGGCTGCCACAGGCCCCGTGCGGTCAGCACGTCACGCAGCGCCTCGGTCTGATCGGTCATGATCCCGTCGACTCCCTGGTCCAGCAGGTTGTTCATGATCGCTGGATCGTTGACGGTCCAGGCATGCACCTGCAGGCCGACCGCGTGGGCGTGCGCGATGAACCGCGGGGTGGCCATGGAGAACGGGATCTGGGCGCACCGGACGGAGAGGGCGGCAAAACGGGCGGCAAGCGTACGCACCGGCAGCCCGGCCCGGATCGCACCGATGCCTGCTGGAGTGGTCGCGGTACAGACCGGGCGAGGGAGTAGTCGGCGGGCGGCGCCGAGCCGGCGGCCGGAGAAGGAGGTCAGGCACACCCGGTCCCAGCAGTCCGTCGCCCGGAGCACCTCGACCAGCGGACCGATGGCCGGCTCATCCTTAATGTCAATATTGAACCGTATGTCGGGCCAGGTCGTGATCAGGTCGGCGAGCAGCGGGATGGGCTCGGTCCCGTCGATGCGGGCGGCCGCCACCTGCGCCGTGGTCAGGTCGGCAATCCGGCCGGTGGCGTCCGTGACCCGGTCGAGCGTCTTGTCGTGGAACGCGACGACGGTACCGTCAGCCGTCGCGTGGGCGTCGGTCTCGAGATACGCGTAGCCCAGCTTGACGGCGTGCTCGAACGCCTTCCAGGAGTTCTCCGGGAAGTGGCCGGCCCCGCCGCGATGGGCGAAGGCAAGCGGGCGCGGATGATCAAGAAAACCGGAAGGCACGCGCCTAAGTTTGCCAGCGCCAGGAACTAGGCAACCATCAGGGCGGGAACGGCTGCGCCGACCGCTAGTCCAGCCCGCCCGCCCACTCCCGCCTGCGGACCTCAGCCAGCGCGATGGCGGCGGCGGAGGCCACGTTGAGCGACCCGACCTTCCCTGGCTGCGGGATGTAGGCGACCACGTCGGCCGCGGCCAGCAGCGCGGCGGAGCAGCCGTGATCTTCGTTCCCTACGGCCAGGCAGATGTCGCCAGTGAGCGGCGCCTCGTGCAGCGGCACCGCGTCGCCTGCCAGCTCGACGGCGATGAGGTGGTAGCCGGCCGCCTTAACCGCCTGCGCCCCCGCGGCGGCCGATGCGGCCTGCCGGAAGGACAGCAGCCGGTCGGTGCCGAGAGCGGTCTTGCGAGCCGACGGATGACTCGGCGCGGCTGTGTCACCGCAGAGCCAGACCTCCTCGACGCCGAACGCCGCCGCGGACCTGATGATCGATCCGACGTTGAAGGGCTGCCCGACGGCGTCCAGCAGCAGGCTGAGCCGGGCCTGCGTGCGCCGGCGCCAGTCCCGGTTCAGCCGCTTCACCTCCGTGGCGCCGAGCTGCCGCGGGCTCACCGCCGGACCGCCAGCACGCGATAGCCCGCGCGGGCGGCAAACCGGGAGGCGTCCCAGCCGGTCTCGCCAAGCCAGCGCTGCAGGGAGTCGGAGCCGAGGTTGCGCTGGACCACGAGGTAGGCGGCCGCGTTCGGCGCGAGGCGGCCGAGCCAGGTCGTCAGCATCGAGTGCAGCGCCTGCTTGCCGATCCGGATCGGTGGATTGGACCAGATGAGCTGATAGCTCGCCGGAAGGCCGGGCCCGCCCGCCTCAGCAGTATCGGCCGCGAGGCAGCGAACGTTCGCCAGCCCGTTAGCTGCGGCGTTCCCGGCACATAGCTCGAGCGCTCGCTGGTTCACGTCGACAGCCCACACTCGTGCCTGCGGCGAGCGCCTGGCCAGCACGAGGGCGAGTGGCCCGTAGCCGCAGCCGAGATCGAGCAGGTCACCATCGGCGGGCGGCGGTGGCGCCGCCTCCAGTAGCAGCCGCGTTCCCGGATCCAGGCGGCCGGGGGAGAAGACGCCGGAATCGGTGGCCAGCGTCAGGTGCATGTCGGGCAGCACGACCTGCACCGTCCCCGGCCGGTGCGCCGCGGCCGGCTGCTCAGCGAAGTACTGGCTGCTGCTCACTGGGGGCGGCGCTGGCCAGTGCGGGGGTGATGTAGGTCCGGGTCACCCAGCGCTCGACGACGAAGGTCAGGATCGGGATCGTTCCGGCCGCGAGCACGATGACCGTGCCGGGGCTGGCCACCTTCATGCGGACTGCCCTGGTCATCGCGAAGGCGACCACGATGTAGATGATGTAGAGGATCCCGTGCAGCGTGCCGACGATGTCGACCGGCACGTCATTGTGAGCCCAGACCTGCAGCGGGATGCAGATGAAGACCAGGATGCAAAGCATCGTGCCGGTCACGTACGCCATGGTGCGGTAGGCGCGCACCACCAGGCGGACCAGCTGCGGGCTTAGTTGCACGTCCTCTTCCTTCTCGTCACGTCAGCGACTGCCAGGCCGGCTGTTCAGCCTCGCCAGGTAGGAGTTGTAGGCGGCGAGCTCGGGATCGTCGTCGGCCTCGTCATCGTGACTGGCCGGGGTGTGCGCGGCTCCGGGCAGGGCCAGGGACTCGACCTGCGCGAGCGCTTCCTCGGCGCTCGAAGTTTGCGCCCCGCCGGGCGAGCGGTACTCGTCGATGATCGTCTTGGCCCAGAAGATCACGCCGAAGATCGTGAAGATCGGCCACTCGAAGGTGTATGCCCAGCTCAGAGCGTTTCCGCCCTCGGCGCGGTGGAACTGCCAGTCGCCCAGCCACAACATTCCCCAAGCGGCGAAGACAGCGAACGCGTGCCACGCCAGCCACCGCGGGGTGATCAGGAAGAACCACCGTGGACGTGGCTTCGCGCTGGTCATGCTACGAGGGTAGCGCTACTACAAAACGTAGCGGTATCGCGCCTGCAGGTCAGGTCAGGCTGGCATCGCAGCGCGGCCATAATGATCGCCAGTATCGAACATCCGGACGGAGGCCAGGTGGGGACGAGCGACGCAGCCGCGCCAGATCTCCCTTCCAGCGCTGCCCCTACCGTGCGCGATGCCGCTGATCGCCGCCCGAGGCAGCGGG
>Ga0335073_10014213_pt1 | contig 11160 bp, 11 predicted proteins | sample Lox_Sample_22_FD_207093 | JGI IMG/M metagenome (GOLD analysis project Ga0335073, IMG submission 207093) | Soil microbial communities from Loxahatchee National Wildlife Refuge, Florida, United States - Lox_Sample_2.2 | ecosystem: Environmental > Terrestrial > Soil > Wetlands | place: USA... | reverse complement strand
CACCTCAGCGCTGCGTCGCCTGGCACCGACGGGCCTGAGCACGGACATCGTGTGGACCGCGAACGCGCGCACGCTACGTCACGTGATCGAGATGCGCACGGCCCCTGGAGCGGAGGAGGAGCTGCGGATGGTCTTCGACAAAGTCGCCAGGATCATGCAAGCCGAGGCGCCGGGGCTGTTCCAGGACTTCACCCAGGACGACGAGGGCTCCTGGGTGCCGGAGCACCGCAAGGTCTAGGCTCAAACCCCGAGCGCGACGTGCTCGAATGAGATCGCCTCGAGCATATTGACGTGCGCGACCCCCATCGTGTGTTCGGGCTGGCGCCGACGGTCGGTGGGACTGCCGGGATTGAAGATCTGAAAGGACCCCTCGGCTTCGAGCAGCGGGATGTGCGAGTGGCCGAAGACGACAGCGTCGGCCCGCGGGAAGCGAGCATGCAGGCGCGCGAGCCTGCCGTCGGTAGGCCCGGCGTCGTGCGTCATCCCCAGGCGCGCACCGTGGATCTCGACTTCGACCTCCACGGACAGCCGCTCCAGCAGCGCGGGCTCGTCGACGTTGCCGCGCACGGCAATGACTTCGGGGCCTAGCGCTTGCAACTGCTCGAGTGCACCGACGGTGGAGATGTCGCCCGCGTGGAAGATCAGCTCGGCGTCGCGCAGGCGCGCAAGACAAGCCTCGGGCAGATGGCGTTGTCCTCGGGGGAGGTGCGTGTCGGCGATGATCGCGATTGTCATGGGGCGAGGCTATCTCGCACGGACTTCATCCAGGGCGTGCGATGCGCGCGGCGCAGCTCTCCCGAAGCTCAGTCCTCCTGCGCCTGCATCTCCTTCACCCGCTCCTCGAGCTGCTCGGTGACGGCGGGGTCACGCAGCGTGGTGACATCCCCGAGCGCGCGTCCCTCGGCGATGTCGCGCAGCAGCCGGCGCATGATCTTGCCGGAGCGGGTCTTGGGTAGGTCGTCGGCCCAGATGATGCGCTTGGGGCGGGCGAACTTGCCGATCCGCTCGGCGACGGTCTGGCGAATCCCCTCGACGGTCTGCTCGTTACCTTGCAGATCGCCTTGGAGGGTGACGAAGGCGACGATCGCCTGCCCGGTGTCCTCGTCGTGCTGGCCGATCACGGCGGCCTCGGCTACGTCGGGGTGGGCGACAATCGCGGACTCGACCTCAGCGGTGGAGAGGCGGTGCCCGGAGACGTTGACGACGTCGTCGATCCGTCCGATCACCCAGAAGTAGCCATCCTTGTCGCGCCGGGCGGCGTCACCCACGAGGTAGGTCTCCTTGCCAAAGCGCTTGAAGTAGGTCTCGATGAAGCGCTCGGGCTCCTTGTAGAGCGTGCGCAGCATCGAGGGCCAGGGCCGCGTGAGCACGAGCAGCCCTTGACCTTCCTCGATCGGCTCGCCCGTGGACTCGTCGCGCACCTCGGCGAACACGCCTGGGAAGGGATGCGTGGCGGAGCCGGGCTTCGTGGCGGTGATCCCGGGCAGCGGCGTGATCATGATCCCGCCGGTCTCGGTCTGCCACCAGGTATCTACGATCGGGCAGCGCTCGCTGCCGATCACCTTGTGGTACCAGAGCCACGCCTTGGGATTGATCGGCTCGCCGACCGAGCCGAGCAAGCGCAGGCTGGAGAGGTCGTGCTTCTCGGGCCACTGGGCTCCCCACTTGATGCACGCGCGGATCGCGGTGGGGGCGCAGTAGAGGATCGTGACGCCGTAGCGCTCGACGATCTCCCACCAGATGCCCTTGTCGGGATAGTCAGGGGCGCCCTCCCACATCACGGACGTCGCGCCGTTTGCGAGCGGTCCATAGACGATGTAGGAGTGCCCGGTGACCCAACCCACGTCCGCGGCGCACCAGTACACGTCGGACTCCGGCCGCAGGTCGAACACGTAGCGGTGGGTCGCCGAGACACCCGTGAGATATCCGCCAGTGGTGTGCAGGATGCCCTTGGGCTTGGCGGTGGAGCCTGAGGTGTAGAGGATGTACAGGGGATGCTCTGAATCGAGAGGCTCCGGAGGGCAAGCCTCCTCCGCGATCGCGCAGATCTCGTCGTAGTAGACGTCGCGCCCCTCATTCATCTGGCATTCGATGCCCGCGCTGCGCACGACGACGATCTTCTGCAGCGTGGGCAGATCGCCCATGGCCTCGTCGACGCGGTCCTTGACCGCGGCGGTTTTACCCTTGCGCGAGGCGCCGTCGACGGTGACGAGCAGCTTTGCCTCGGAGAACTCCATGCGCTCGCGCACGGCCTCGGCGGAGAAGCCTCCAAAGACGACATTGTGTGGGGCGCCGATCCGGGCGCAAGCGAGCATCGCGACGACGACCTCGGGGATCATCGGTAGGTAGATGCCGACGACGTCGCCCTTCTGCACGCCCTGGTCCTTGAGGGCGTTCGCGAAGCGCTCGACCTGGGCAAGTAGCTCGGCGTAGGTGATGTCGCGCTCGGTCCCGTCCTCGCCTTTCCAGTGAAAAGCGACGCGGTCGCCCTTGCCGGCGATCACGTGACGGTCGAGACAGTTGTAGGAGACGTTCAGCGAGCCCCCCGTGAACCACTTATAGAAGGGCGGGTCGTCGTCATCGAGCACGCGTGTCCACTGCTGGAACCAATCGAGCTCTTCCGCCTGCGCGACCCACCAGCCCAGCGGATCGGCGGCGGCCTGCTCAAAGACGGCGGGATCGCCAAGCAGGGCACCCTCGCGGAAGGAAGCGGGCGGCTCGAACTTCTCGACGTTCAGCAGCTCGGCAAGCTCGGCATCGAGCGCCTCGCCGGTAGGGGCTGCGTCTGCTTCGGTGGCCATCCTCTCGCTCCTCTCGCTCGAACTCGCGGCCCGCTCAGCGGCGCGGCCCGGCCGTGGTGGGATTCTCCCACCGGCGCGCCGCGCGGGCACCGACGCGCCGGAGGAAGGTCGGGAACCGACAAGGACTAGGGCGCGCGGCGCACCTCCCTATTGGCTCCGGGAGAAAGCGGGATCACCGGCGCGATCGTCCGGCCGAACGTCGAGTTGACAACGGCGGCAAACGACGCGTACCAAGCCGCGGCGGCGGTGGCGATGCCGACGTAGCCGCCCCAATGGGTGATGCTTTCGTGCGCTCCGGTCTCGCCGATCGCGAGCAGGATGAACGTCGCGGTCAACAACGTGAACACGAGCAGCACGGCTCCGCTCGTGCGCAGCGCTGCGACGGTCATGTAAGCGGTGAAGATCGCCCAGGCCCATAGATACAGACCCACCGCATGCCCGGCATTGCCGCCGATCTCCTTGGCATAGAACACGTTCAGGGCCCAGAAGGAAATCCAGAAGGCGCCGAACGAGCAGAAGGCGACTGCGCCAAACGTGTTGCCGGTACGGAACTCCCACAAACCCGCGAGCAACTGGACGATGCCGCCGTAGGCGAGCGCCAGCCCGAGCACGACGGGCGTGCCCTTTTCGTTGACGAGGTTCGCGTTGAACATCGAGAGAACGAACGTGGTCATCGCGAACCCGGCAAGCCCAAGCGGCCCCGGATCGGCGGGTTTCCATCCGGTTAGCGCCCGATCGCTGAGCGCGGGTTCTTCGCGTTGGCGCGGAGGGATATCCCCGCGCTGGACGGTTGCAGCCTCCATGAAAGCCTCCTTCCCCGTCGCCCGCGAATGGTGCGGCGGTGCTTTTGGTGATTCGTGGGACCGGGGGAACGGCAGTTGCGCACGTTCCAGCGGGAGCCCTTCAAGATTTCTATTCCCGGAGGATGGGACCCCTAATCATCCGGGCGCGTAGCTGCGCGGGCGCGAACGGCCCGCTCCTCACTGCCGCGTCCACCGCGGCAAGCAGGTGGATCAGCTGCGTGGCCCGCGGGTGCGCTTGCGGGAGGTGCGCCCGCCGGGCACGTCCTTGGGCTTGCTGGCCGCGGGCGTGACGTCGCCGGCGCCTGTCGTAAGTGCGGGCTTACCCTTGGCGCCGCCCGCTTGCTCACGCATCTGCGCGCGCGAGGGCCAGGGCCGAGCTTCGCCTGACTCCCACGCGGGCGGCTGCCCGTTGGGCCATTTGCCGATGTAGAGAATCCCCATGGCGACGATCCAGAAGGCGGGCACGACCTCGAGTGTGGCGCCGCCGATCGGCAGGAAGATCAAGATGCCGCTGATGATCCCGACGACGCCCATCCAGCGCGTGAGCAGGCCGACGCGCATGGCGTTGATCATCACGACGATCATCCCGACCGCGAGCGATAGGCCCGCGACGAGGTCGAGGTAGTCGATCGCGAGGTTGGCGGCGCCTTTCGTGAGCGCGTTGTCCACGGCGGTGTTCGAGAAGTCGTGGCCGACTGCGAAGTTGTGAGTCTCGATCGCGGTGACGATCTGGTGCGCGACGCTGATTACCGCGAGCGAGCTACCCCCGGCGACGATCAGCATCCGCGCGGGACCCCAAGTCTCGGGGCGGCGGAAGCGGGTGGCCTCGACAAGCAGCAGCAGCACGAGCGTGAGCACGGCGATCGCGACCGCGGCGAGCAGGCTGCCGGCGATCAGGGGGCCAGCGTGGTGACTGATGAATTTGACCTCGGAGGCGCGCGGGCTGGTGGCGGGGCTGGCGACGCCTTCGAACGCGGGTTTGAGCCCTTGCAAGATGCCGACGGTGGGTGCGCCGTTGAGCGTGGCGGTCGTGATGATCCCGCTGAGCAGGTAGAGCACGCCACCGGCAAAGGCCGGCACGGCCAGGCGCAAGCGCCGCTGCGTCTCCCAGGCGACCTGGTCTTTGATCTCTCGCCGGTCAGGCATCGGCGGGAGTCTATGATGAGCGCATGGAGGGCGGCGGCCTGGGCGATTTGTTCGGAGATCCCGAGGAGCTTCAGCGCCGCCTAGCGGAGTTCGCGGAACAGATGCAGGGCCAGCAGCGACTGGCCTGGGCGGATAACGCGATCAAGCTCGCGGTCGACATGACGGTGGCGTCGATCGAACGGATCAACCTCCAGGGCAACGCGGAGGCTCAGGCCGAACAGATCCGCACCGTGATGGCGCTGGTCTTCCCGGAGGCGGTCACGCTCGTGCGCGAGGCACGCGCCGGGCTGCAGTAGGTTCCTCGCCGCCGCGCTCGGCGGCACGCTGTTCCTCGCGCTCGGCCTCGCGCGAGGCACGGCCCGCGGAGATGACTTCCTTGAAGGAGCGAAAGCGGAAGATGAACACGACGGAGGCGAGGCCGACGGTCGCGGTGAAAGCGGCGATCGCAATCTGCTGCCCTACCGAGTAGGCGGCGACGACGTCGGTCGAGGCGGTCCCGGCGAAGACCTTGACGAGCAGCGCCTGCTGGACCCCCGCGCCGCCGGGGGTGAACGGCACAGCGCCGGCGACCTGGTTGACGCCAAACACGAGCAGCACGTTTTTTACGGAGCCGCCGACGCCGAAGGCATCGAGGAAGAACCAGAAAGCCGCAAACCGCGAGAGCCAGGCGAGCACCTGCAAAGAGGCGACTTCGCGCAGGTAACGGCGACGGTCGCTGAGGATCGTCACGCCCTGGCGCACCCGCGCCCAGAAGGCCTTCACGCGCGAGGAGAGCACGGCGAACGCGAGCAGCCCGAGCACGGCGATCAACGTGATCAAGAACAGCGTGAAGCGAAAGTGCTCTGCGAAGTAGGAGATTTCAAAGGCGTTTAGCTTGGAGAAGTCGGGGGGCTTGGGGAACACGCCTTGGGTGAAGGCGAAGATCAGGACGAAGATGCCGACGGCGGCATCGAACACGGACTCGACGAAGAAGGCGGCGGCGACCGTGGGGTAGCTGGACCCGGGGATCGAGGAGCGCGTGAGGAACAGCTTGATGATGTCTCCACCGCGCGCGGGGACGACGTTGTTGAAGCCGACCGCCGCCCAATAGGCCCCCCACACGCGCCGCCACTGAAAGCTCGCGGCGGGGTAGGCGGCGCGCAGGCTGTTGAAGAAGGCGCGCGAGCGCAGAGTCAGGTTGAGCCCGAAGAACAGCAAGCCGAGTAGCAACAGACCCCAGTTGACGGCGGCGAGGTCGGAGAAGAACTGCCCAACGGCGTTGAAGAACGAGGTGAGGGTGTCACCGATCGAGGCCGAGGCGAGCTGCGCGGGCACAAGTCAAGCGTACGCGGCAGGCTGGGCGGCCTTGCAAGCGATGGGCGGGGCGACTCGCGCGCGGCGTCGCCGCCGCGCGCAATGTCATCCGATGAGAACTCGAACTACTTGAGGATCTTGATGATCCGCTCCATGCCGATCAGCGTGTGCGGGCGCCCGTCCTGCGTGGGCATGAAGCAAGCCTGCACGTACCATCCCGGCTTGGCGGTGATCGTCTGCTGCTGAAAGGCACCGGTCGAGATCGGGCCCGCGAAGCTGACGGGCGGACCGACGACGAGCTTTTCGATGCCCTTTTCGTGACCGGTAGCAAGCGCCTTCAGCGCGGTCTTTGCGGCCTTCTGGCTCTTGACGGGGAAGGCTATGTCCATGTGCACGAGATAGCCTTCGTTTTCAAAGCGCACGACCTCGCCGACTTTGAGCGTGGCGGGGCCACGGAAGCCGAAGTCGATCGACTTCACGGTTGCCTGCGGCGCGGGAAGCGCAGCGGGCGCGGTCGAAGCGGCGACCGCGAAGCTGGTTCGCGCCCACTTCGAGGACTTTTCGCCTTCGGCGTTGAAGGCGACGTACTGACCGGCCTGCAGCACGGTCTGCGCTTCGCTCGCGGTGCCTTTGCCGGCTTCGGCGTCGAACACGATCGTGCCGTACTTCGCTGCGGCGTTCGGGTCGCTGGAGAGCTTGTTGGAGTCGAGCACGGAGTAGAATTCCGACAGGGCGACTCCGGGCTTCAGCTCGAACAGCACGACGGAGGGTTCCTTGCCGGAGGAAGCGGTGCTCGCGACGTTGACCGCACCGGCCTGCAGGGCGCCGGAGATCGTGATTGAGGTGGGACTCACAGAGGCGGACACAGTCGGCAGGGTGCTCGCGGCCTGCGCGGAGGCGCTTGTAACCGCGCCGATGCAGAGCGCGGCACAAGCGCAGGCGAGGACGAACTGGCGAAGCGTTCTCCCGACCCCGATGGGGCTCGTGAAGCGATGTGGCATCTGGTCGATCCTTTCGTTTGGCAAGCAGAACGGGTCAGCATCCGTTTCCCCCCGGACCTGCTGATGTTCGACTCGGCCCGATCGCCGAGAAGGACGCCGTCCATCCGTTGGACACCCGGTCCGGCGTAGGCCGGAGCCGTTGGCGCGCGCGGGAGTATAAGCAGCTGTGAAGCGCGTGTAAACGACCTTCACGCCTCCCCGCGCGAGCGGAGCCCGCCGTTCGCGAGACCTCAGTCGGCCAACAGGTCGGCCAGTCGGTCGTGGGACTCGCCCAGGCCCTTCTCCATTCCGGAGGCGAGCATCCCGTCGCGTTCCTCGCTCGTGTGGAACAGGGAGGTCCCACGTACGCGCGTCCTGCCTTCGCCAAGGTCCTCGAACGTGGCGGCCTCCAGGACGACGTGGCCCGGGAGTCCCTCCCATTCAAAGGTCTGCGCGATCCGCTCGGGTGGGCTCACCTCGCGAAAGACACCTTTGAAGGCGTTGAGACGCCCATCGGCGTCGTCGCGGACCACGAAGCGCCAGACGCCACCGGGGCGCGGGTCGAGCTGCTCGACAGTCGTCGTCGTACCGCGCGGGCCCCACCAGCGCGCGAGGAGATCGGGGTCGATGTAAGCAGCGAACACCCGCTCACGTGGGGCGTTGAAGACGCGCTCGTTGACGATCTCGCGATCTGAGGGTGTGCTGATCGTGGTGACGCCGAGGACTATCTCCTGCTGGGTATCCATGGCTTCTCTCCTTTGTCATCTTCAAGTAGCTCGCCGAGACGGTCCAGGCGCCCGTCGAGCACCCGCCGGTACTGATCGATCCAAGCCCGCATGCCCTCGAGCCGTCGCGGGCCGAGGCGACAAACTCGCGCGCGACCGACCTTCTCGCTGCTGAGCAGCCGAGCGTCCTCGAGGATCCGCACGTGCTTCTTCAGTCCCGTGAGCGTGATCTCGAACGGCTCGGCCAACTCGCTGATCGTGGCGGCGCCACTCCCGAGCCGCTCGAGGATCGCTCGCCGCGTTGGATCGGCGAGCGCCGCGAACGCTTCGTCGAGCTCTTCTTGATACTGAACCATATGGTTCAGTATACAAAGCTCGGATCTCTTCCCGATCGGTGAGGCCGCCTGGCCTCACCTAAACCGGCCCCGCGGAGCCAGGCTCAACTCTCGATCGCCTGGCCCGCCGCCCGTGCGGCCTTCGCACGTTTGAATCCCAGCACCGCGGCAAGCGCGACCAACGCGGTGATCAGCCCCGTCAGCGTCTCGACCAAGCCTTGGGCGACCTTGAACGTGTCCGCGAGCCTCGACATCAGTTCGGCCGGACGCTCCGTCCACGGTACCTGGACCTTGACGTCGATCGCATAGGTTTCGATGCTCGCTTCCTCGGGGCGCGCCGCCTCTTCGGGTTCGTTGGAGCGACGAACGCTCACGATCGGACGGACATCGAGCGAGAGCTTCTGATCCCCACCGATCTTGGGACCGACGTACCATTCCCAATGAGCGGTATCTGTCTCGAGAAACGACTTTTCCTGCCATGTTCGGTCATCGATCGCGAACGTGTAAGTCGAGGATCTCAAGCGAGCATCGACCACGCACGAGACCACGATCGCCGGGGCCGCGGTGGCGCTCGTGCTCTGCAGTATGCGCTCGGGTGGAAGCGAGCGATTCAGCGTGAGGGCTGCTTTCACCGTTTCGGTGTTGCCACGCGTCATCGAGATTTTCTTCGGGTAGAGCACACGGGCATAGGCGCCATGTTCTGTGATCCGCGCGCAGCGGCGCTGATACGCCGCGAAGTGGGCGGACTGAGGGACTATCAGTCCTTTGACGGGCGGGGCTTCCGAGCCGCCCGTGCGTTTCACAGCCCCCGTTGGTCTCCGGGGCCCCACGGGCGTCTTCGCTACGGCGTGTCCGGTTTGCGCCGTCCCTTCCGCTGGGCTGTAAGTCTTGGTTTCTTTGCTCGCTGAGACGTGTGACCTGGTGGCGGGCGCCGCGACGGTCGGGGTGGCCTCGGCTTCGCTCGCGCCGGCTTCCGTTGTCTGCGATGAGGACGTGGTCGGCTGAGCGCCGCCTTCCGGCGCCGCGCTCGGGGTGGTCGTGCTCGTGGCGGACGGCGTCGTAGCAGCGGCCGAGGCTGTCGTGCTCGTGGTTGTAGTAGCGGCTTCGGCCCTAGCCGTCGCAACGGGGGCTTGCGATGAAGTGGAGCCGGTATCTGCCTCGACGCTCGGTGAAGTCTCGGTTCGCGCCGAGACTTCACTCGGTTCGGGCTTGTGCGCTCGCGCGGTCTGGACTCCAGCCGGCAGCCTTACCGGATGTGGTCGCGATCCGGCTTTAGCAGGGGGCGCTACGTGACCCGTCCCGGTGGCTGCGACGTGCCCCGTCCCGGTGACGCCCCGTGGGTGGGGAATTCCGGTCGGAGCCGTGGTCGCTGCATGCTCGGAATGGGGCGCGCCTCCTCCACAGCCAGCGATCACGACCGCGATCGCAAACGAGGCACCCAAGCTGCCGACTAGCCACCCACGTGGCTCCATCGCCTGTCCCCCAGGAGACGAGAGTTCAAACTATTGAGCTTCGCCGAACCTTAGCGACTTGTGAGTCTGCCTGCGGTCGCGACAACGAGTGACTATGCAGGCAAGTGTAACTAATCCGTGAAAGTAGGACTATTCCATTCTTCAGTACGTTAGCATCGGCGCGTCGGGGTAGTGATCGCTACTTCGGCTATCCGTATGCGACGTCGGGGGTAGCACTTGTCGCGCCAAAGTCAGGCGGCCCCAAAGGCACAACCGGTTGCGTCGCCCTGCGCCCCGATCAGCGCCGCCTTCGCCGTCGCTGACCCAGAGCCCATCTCCCTTCAGAGCGGTCCACTCCGCACCGGCCGCCCGCAAGCAGCTACAGCACTACGCGGCCAAGCGACCTGCGCAAATCACGCCTAAAGGAGTCTCCATGCCGGATGCCCCACAGACCGACCCAGGTTTCCAATTCGTAGGCCACCCTGCAATCGAGGTCCCGCAGACCGTTCAGCAACTCCCCGACCCACTTGGACCCCTGGCACGGCTCGTAGGCGATGCGAAAGAAGCGAGGTGGAAAGGCGAAGGTTTCAATGCGATCTGGCGACCGCATCCACTCGCCGAAGGGGGGCAGGACCGATTCCTCGAGCTCAACATCACGACCGAGACGCTCGTCTTCAAGAGGATTCCCGGCGCGATCCCCAACCGCGGCCTGCTGATGCCCGACATCAACATGTTTGGCGTCACCTACATGCAGCAGATCGCCGAACGGCACGATCCGACCGAAGGGCTGCACGTGGAGCCGGGCATCTGGGCGAGTGTCCCTCACACAACGAACCCGGCCGAGCCTCCCACCGTCGTGCGGATGGCCTCGATTCCTCACGGTACGGCAATGCTCGCCCAGGGCACCGGCAAGACGATCCTCGGCGGTCCGCACATCGGCGAAAACAACATCATCCCGTTCCCAGTCGGCACGCCGCCGCCGCCGAACTCGGCCTTTCCCGCGGCCGAGGCGACGTTCACGGAGCTGAACCTCGCCACGCAGACGAAATTTCGTCACGAGTCACCCGATATCTCCCAGCAGGACCTGCAGAAGCTGGTGATCAACCCCAACAGCTTCCTTGCGAAAGGGCTCGCCGGAAAGACCGTCGTCAATACGACGGTGCTCGCGATCTCGACGCTGCACACGCCGGTCAAGGGCGGCGGGACCGCGAACACCGCGTTCCTCGAAGCGGCGAGCTTCCCACCGGGTGGAAACGCCAAGGCGGTCGAGGTCGATGCCATCTTCTGGATCGAGGCGATCGAGGGCAAAAGCGGGGCGCCGAACACGCACCAACTGCAGTACACGCAGCTCGTCCAGCTGGACTTCAACGGTCTGCGCTGGCCGCACGTCTCCGTCGCCACGCTTGAGCTCGAGCAGGTGGAGTGACACGGAGCGACGCGCAGGAGCACGACGCACTCAAGTAGCCATTGACAAGAAAGGTCGCTTCCATGCTCTTCATTAAGCCCGGACTCTTCGCGAAGCTCGAGACCCCAGAAGGTCTGAAGACTGCACTGCAGGCCGCGATCGAGCTTGAGCACGCGACGATTCCGCCCTACCTCTACGCCCTCTTCTCGCTGGAACCAAAC
>Ga0335073_10014212_pt1 | contig 11161 bp, 9 predicted proteins | sample Lox_Sample_22_FD_207093 | JGI IMG/M metagenome (GOLD analysis project Ga0335073, IMG submission 207093) | Soil microbial communities from Loxahatchee National Wildlife Refuge, Florida, United States - Lox_Sample_2.2 | ecosystem: Environmental > Terrestrial > Soil > Wetlands | place: USA: Florida... | reverse complement strand
CAGCAAGCCGATGGCCGATGGTTCGTGGAGTTGGTCCACTGCCTGGGAGAATTCCACACCGGAATCGGTCGAGCCGCCGCATTATCTGGCCGATCAGTGCACCTGTGTCATGAAAGTCCGGTTGGAACCGGGCCGAACTTATGCCTGGTGGCTGAACAGTAATACATTCAAAAATTTTACCGACCAGGCCGGACGCCCGGCAGTTCCCTATCTGCTGATTTTCCAGACCCGGCAAAATTGAATACCCCCAAAAGAAACCCAAACCATGAAAACCAACATATTGCTCACAACGCTCGTCATCGGTGCAATTTGCCAATTGACACTGCAAACAACCCGCGCGCAGGACGTTGATTCCATTGCGCCGGTCGTCGTCAAAACCGTGCCGGAAGCGGGAACCAAGGACGTTGCCCCCGGCGAAACGGAAATCAAAGTCACCTTCAGCAAGGAAATGAGGGATCAGTCCTGGAGCTGGTCCACCGCCTGGCAGGATTCCACCCCGGAAAGCATCGAAAAACCACATTACGACGCCGACCACAAGACCTGCGTGCTGAAAGTGAAACTCGAACCAAACAAAACCTACGGCTGGTGGATCAACAGTCAGCGCTTTCATGGTTTCCAAGACAAGCAAGGTCATCCGGCAGTACCGTATCTGCTGGTGTTTCAAACCAAGGGAAATTAAATTCCCCATTGAGTTCACTACAGAAATTGTTGGTGGCGTTTCCACCGAAGAAGTGGGCCGAGAATATGGAAGCTGCGTCACGTACTTGGGTGACGCGTTGCCCGTGCGGATACAAACGGTCACTGTGGGAAGCAGGCGGTATTCGTTGGAGAGGCAGGGGTAAAGAGCATCTTTATCTTTTCTGCCCAAAATGCGGGCAGCCCCGTTGGAACACGGTTTATAAAAGGCCGACAATTGATTGAAGACCCAAAACCCATACCCAACATGAAAACACCGCTCATCGTAATGTTTATCATCATAATCGTTCTCCTGGCCATCTGGGACGGCGTCTGGAAACTGATTGCCTTATGGAAAAGCGCGCGCCACGACCAATTGGCGTGGTTCATCTGCCTGGCCATCTTCAACACCGTCGGCATTCTGCCCATTCTGTACATCCTGTTCTTCCAGAAAAATGTAGAGGACCCGACGAGAATCCGGGATTCGGCAGTAATGTAATATAAACATTGACAAAACTGCAAAGCATTGATAGAAAATGCCATGTCGGGTTCGACGGGTTAAAAAAATATTAAATGCGTTTATCGTAACTGCTATAGAAACAAAGGTTTGATTATGAAGGTGACAATAAAAACCATCGTTGGGATGACCGGTTTCGCAGGAGTGTTAATCGGAAATCCGGTATTCGCGGGAAACCTGATTCTGAATCCGGGATTCGAAACGGGTGATTTGACGGATTGGTCGGTGCTGGGTGCAAGTGGCAGCTCTGCTTACGTTAACGTGCTGTCGTCCGACAACGGCCCGTCAGCGCCGGGAACGTACGACGCGTATATGTACAATGTGATCCCAGCCGCCAATCTTGCGCTCCAGCAGAGTACAGCACTGGGCGATGCTTCGCCGGGCTTGGTGAACTATTCGCTGGATTTGAGAGTGGACAGTTCACTTAACGGTGGAGTTGTCTTCATTCACCTCTGGGATATCAATGCGACCGGCGGTGTCATTGACCAGGGACCGGGACTGCTCGGTCCTTACTTCAATAGCAGTTGGACGACACTGACCGGTTCGTGGACCGCGCCGGCTGGCGTGAATCACTTTGAAATCGAGATTGATTGTACGACCGGCGCAACCAGTGGCAGTACCGAAGCCATCGAGGTTGACAACGTCTCATTGACCCAGGTTCCCGAGCCGGCTTCTCTCTCTTTGGCCGCGATGGGATTGCTTGGAACAGGGATGCTTCGTCGTAGCCGGAAAGTCTGAGGCACTTTGGGACTATTGAACAGATTCAGACGAGGAGCCTGCTGTATCGGGCTCCTTGTTTTTTCTCAGATGCCACAGTGCAGTTGAAGTAACTTCAGTCAAAGTATGTCCAATAAACCAAACGCGATTTTAATTACCCGTTCAGTACTCGGGTGGTTTTTGATGTTTCCCATCGGTATGGGCGTGGTCAACGCACAGGTTCATCTCACGGTTCAGCCCGGTGTGCAGTTGAGCTGGCTCACGAACACGAAGGACACCTACCACTTGCAGTGGTCGCCCAATCCCATCGGCGCCTGGACGGATCTCGTCGCGGTGACAGGCAATGGCACAACGAATACGGTTTATGATCCTGTACCCAGCGGGACCCGTCTCTACCAGGTCCTGGACATCGTTCCGGGTACTCCTGCGGTTTCCGGCAACCTTGTCACGAACGGAGGATTTGAAAACGGAAACGGTGCTACTGCCAGCAATTGGACCGTGGACACGGCGGCCGGCGGCCCGGTGTATGGGGTTCGCACGAATGACAATCCGCACAGCGGCTCGTCTGACTTCCAGGTCTATCTGGCCAGCACCGGTGCCGGTCCGGTGGTTCAGTTTAACCAGTCCGGCATACCCGTGACCGGCGGGACCACCTATCCGTTCACCTTCTACGCCGACGCCCTGAGCGGCAGCGCGGGAGATAATGCCCAGTGGCGAATCCTGTGGAACGCCGGGGGAGACACCGGTTACCAGACGTTCAATCCCGGAAACGACGCCTATGGCTTCATCAGCAACTCCGTCACCGCTCCCGCCGCCGCGACCTCGGCGACGATCTACTTCCATTTTGCGGGCGCGGCGAGTCCGGGTGTGACGGCCGCCATTGACATGGATGACGTCACCCTGGGGAGCGGTGTTTCCAGCCCCGGCACCCCCCCCGTAACCAATATTCTGTCAGCCGCCCTGTTGCCGGTTGCCCAAATCAGTTGGCCGAGCACGTCGGGCATCCAGTATGATCCGGAATCCACGACCAACCTTGCCGCCGGAACCTGGACCAACAACTTCCCCATGGTCATGGGCGACGGCACAACCAAGTCGTTCCTGGCTCCAATGGTCAACAACTCGACATTTTTCCGTCTGCAAATTCCACCGGTCGTTGTCCTGCCTCCGTCAAATCTGCAACAAGTTCCCTCAGGAACCACCAATGCCATCGGCCTGACCTGGAACGCCAGCACCTCGCCGGGTGTGACCGGCTACGAAGTTTTCTATAGTGATACCAATAGTACGACGACCAATTCAATCAACGTCGGCCTTTCGACCAGTACCGTCATCTCCGGACTGATTTCCGGCGACACGTATTCCGTATGGATTGTTACCCTCAGTTCGAACGGTCAGAGCAATCCGTCAGCCGCCATCCTGGCCCCAGTAACCAATAATTCCGGGGGCGTGGTGTGGTCCACCGACTTCAGCAGTGGCGTGATTGATCCCGGCACGTGGACTTACGATGTCGGCGGCGGCGGTTGGGGCAACGGCCAATTTGAATATGACACGGCCCAGCACCAAAACACCTATATCACCAACGGAAATCTGGTGATTGAGGCTGACCGCACCAATTATTGGGGAAACTCCTTCACGTCCGCGCGCATGCTCACGCAGGGACGATTCGCATTCAAATACGGCAATCTTGAAGCCCGGATCAAAGTCCCGAACACGGCCAATGGTTTGTGGCCGGCTTTTTGGATGATGGGCATTAATTCCGGCGCCATCGTCTGGCCCAATTGCGGCGAGGTGGACGTGATGGAGTTGGGTTCGGCAGCCGGCATTGCATCAAACATTCAGCAAGAGTTGATTGACTGCGCTTTACACTATGCTGACACCAACAGCAACCCGGTGAATGTGGCGTCATGGCTCACCGCGCCGGAAGACTTGTCCCTCGATTACCATCTCTACCAGATGTCATGGACGCCGACCAACATGACGTTCTCCCTCGACAATGTCCCCTTTGGGTCCTGGAACACGGCGGGTGTGGCCATGTTCCAGCAGCCGATGTTTTTGATCCTGAACATTGCCATCGGCGGGTATAACCCCTCGTACACCGGGGTCTACAGTCCAAGTGCCGTAACAGCAAATTTTCCGGCCACGATGGATGTGGATTATATCCACATCACAGACAACGGATTCACACAATTGTATTTCGGCGATAACTACGCGGAAAACGGCAACTTCGGGGTTTTCGCGGGAGCCACACCCGTCAACGATTCATTAACTTTCGGAACCGGCTTGGAACCCAACTTTGCGTATGGAACCAATGCGGCGCTTTATGTCTGGAACAACATGACACCCAGCACCAATCCGCCGGCACCTTCCGAGGGAACCAGCTGCTGGTCGTTCGATATTGCCGGAGGCAACTGGTTCGGAATGGGTGTCTTTCTGCCAAATTTCCGCAACATGAAGAATTACTCAGATGGATATCTTCACTTTGACATTCGCACCACCGCCGGGGACGCCACGCCGATGCAGGTGGGAATCCAAAGTTGCGTGGCCGGCCAATTGGCTGGAGACGCGGCCAACTCCGTGTTGCCGTTGGGATCCGACCAGACAGCGGAGTTCGGTTTTGCCCACGATGGTCAATGGCATTCGCTGAAAATTCCCTTGAACCGGTTCGCCAACGTGGATTTCCGCACCGTGAATCAATTCTTCCAGATTTCGAGTGTCGGCAACACGGCCGCGGGACTGAACCTGTCCCTTGACAATGTCTGGTGGGAACCCAGCACCACCCGGGTGACACCTCAAAATGGAGATTTTGGTGTCTTCACCGAGACACCGTCACACATGAATGCGGGCTCATTTGCCCTGGGTGTTCAAGGCAACTTTTTCGTCTGGGCGAACACGATGGTGCCCGCCGCGCAACACCCGTATGAGGGCACCAACGATATCAGTCTGGTCGCCGCGCCTGGCCCGACGTGGTCGGGAATGGCCTTCACGCCGAACGTAAAATACAATCTGACCGCCTTCAACTATCCAGGTTGCCAATTGGAATTCGCCATGAAAACCACTTCCACCGCCCCGTTCATGATCGGCATGAAAAGCGGAAACATTGATGGAGTCGGGCAGAAATGGATCACCTTCGGGGGTCCGGGCAGCGATCCTTACGGATTTGTCCGCGACGGGGCCTGGCATGTGGTGGATATCCCGATGTCCGACTTCGGCCCGGAAGTGGATCTGTCCGCAGTCAGCCAGTTCTTCGAGGTTTTGAGCCAGTCGGCGCCAATTTCCAATATCGAGTTGGACGATATCCACTTCACAAACGGTGGGACGGCTTCACCGCCCGACCAATAAAGGGGCGGTGTGCCGGCAACATCACCCAAACCGTGAGGCCATCAGACTCCCGCTTGCGCTTTGGCCCGGTTTGGTTAGGCTTCGCCATCGGTGAGCACTTCAAACCCAGCCACATCGCCGGAAACCGCCTCGCCCGAAAATAGTGCCTCCCGGCAACCGGCCTTTGTCACCACCCACTGGTCCGTCGTGCTGACGGCTGGCCGCACCGACACCACCCGCGCTGGCGTCGCGCTCGAGAAACTCTGTCAGACCTACTGGTATCCGCTTTATGCCTACGTCCGGCGGCGCGGACATTCCCCGGAAGATGCCCAGGATTCGACGCAGGCTTTTTTTGCGCGCCTGCTGGAACACAACTGGGTGGGGCAGGCGGACCGGCAAAAGGGGCGGTTCCGCTCCTTCCTCTTGTCGGCCATGAATCATTTTCTGGCCGACGAATGGGACAAGGCCCGGGCGCAAAAACGCGGCGGCGGCCTCACCCCCGTCCCCTTGCCGTTTGACGTGGCGGAAACGCGCTACCGTCAGGAACCGGCCGACAACGTCACCCCCGAACACAGTTACGAACGGCGTTGGGCTTTGACCCTGCTCGACACCGTCCTGCGCCGGCTGCAGTCGGAATACGAAAAGGAAGGGCGCGTTGAACTTTTTGCCGTGTTGCATCCTTGTCTCGTCGGCGACCGGAGTTCCCAGCCTTATGCGGAACTCGCCCCGAAACTGGGTGTCAGCGAAGGCGCGGTGAAGTCCGCCGTCCATCGTCTGCGCCAGCGATATCGCCAGTTGTTACGCGATGAAATAGCGCAAACGGTGGCCGACGCCGATGAAGTGGACGAGGAATTGCGGCATTTGTTTGCCGTGCTGGCGGCGTGATTCCGCGGCGAAGATGGAGAAAATAGAGAACGGACAACGGCCCGGCAGCCGTTCCCTGCTCAACCCTCCAGCTTCCCTTTTCGTTAAAAACAGGCGCAACCTTTTGCCGCCGTTTCCTAAGTAATAGTTGGATGAATGATGGTGGACGACTTTGAAACCTGAAACCCTGAACCTGAAGGCGACTTTATGAAAAAGATTTTAATTCCCCTGGTGGCCGGACTCTTAACCATGACTTTCCTCACCGGATGCCTGGATTTGCGTCTCGGCGGCGGCTCACGGAGCGACACGACCAATACTGACCAGCATCCTGTCGTTGGCCAACAGATGGTTGCTCCCACGATCGGCCAGCAATTGATTGATCTGCAAAAGGCCAGGGAAGCCGGCGCCATTTCGGACCAGGAATATCAGGACCTAAGGACAAACCTCCTCCAAAACAAATGACGCGCTGATGGCCGTCAATCCATTGAAACGATATGGAAACCCAGAGAATCTGTCCCAATTGCCGGAAACCGCTGCCGCCGGATGTGCCGCTGGGGCTCTGCCCGGAATGCCTCATCAAATCCGGTTTCCCGACTGAAGGGGCTGGCGGTGTGTCGGGCGAAACCGTCGGCGCGCGGTTCGTACCGCCACCGGTCGATGAAATCGCCCGACTTTTTCCGCAACTCGAAATTCTGGGCCTGATCGGCAAAGGCGGCATGGGCGCGGTTTACAAGGCGCGGCAGCCCATGCTGGACCGCTTTATCGCGTTAAAAGTGCTGCCCCCGGCCGTAGCCGGCGACCCGGGCTTCGCCGAGCGCTTCAATCGCGAAGCGCGCGCCCTGGCACGGCTGAATCACCCGAATATTGTCGCCGTCTACGACTTCGGCAAGGCGGGCGATTTGCATTATCTCCTGATGGAATTTGTGGACGGGACCAACTTGCGCCAGGTCGAACAAGCCGGAAAATTGTCGTCGGGACAGGCGCTGACGATCGTTCCGAAAATCTGCGAAGCCCTGCAATACGCCCATGACCAGGGGGTTGTCCATCGTGACATCAAGCCGGAAAATATTCTGCTCGATAAATCGGGCCGGGTGAAAATCGCCGACTTTGGCATTGCCAAAATGGTGGGTCAGGGGCCGACGGACGTTTCGCTGACCGGGGCCAGGGATGTCGTCGGCACGCCGCACTACATGGCACCGGAGCAGATCGAAAAACCGCAGGCCGTGGACCATCGTGCCGATATTTATTCACTCGGCGTGGTCTTCTATGAAATGCTCACGGGCGAACTGCCGCTGGGTAAATTCTCACCGCCGTCGAAGAAAGTGGAGGTGGACGTGCGGCTGGACGAAGTGGTGTTACACACGCTGGAAAAGGAGCCGGAGCGCCGTTACCAGCAGGTCAGCCAGGTAAAGACGGATGTGGAAACCATCACGGGAACCAAGGGGCCTGCGGGTAAGTCGGGGGCCGCGTCACCAGCCTTTGCCGCGCAGGCGGACCGGGCTGCCAGCGATAAGGCCATCCTGCCGGCGCTGCTGCTGGCTTTTCCCTTTGGCCTGTTCGGCGCTCACCGTTTCTATGTCGGAAAGACTGGAACCGCCTTTTTACAGTTAGGCACTTTGTTCGGATGGATCGTTTTGATTGTCGCCTGTGCGCACGGCGCCCCCCAACCTCTTACGGGACTTCTGTTGGGGGGATTAATTCTCGGTTGCTTTATCTGGGCCATCGTTGACTGGATTTTGATCCTCTGCAAAGCCTTCACCGATGGCCAGGGAAGGAGAATGAGTTACTGGCTCCACCCGCAAAACGGCAATTCGAAGACCGGTACCCGCCCAATCACCGGTTCACCGTCAAGCCCGCCGCCGGGTGGAGCCATTCCTTCAGCCAATGCCGAGGCTCAACCGGCGCCCATCACGCCTGGAACGGCGCCCGCCGCCAGCTCGGGCATGATTGTGGCGCCGGCCGTGGGTCTCATCGTTGCCGCCATTTGGAAGCTGTTTTCGGCGCTCATGGCCTGGCTTTTCCTGGCCGGTGTGTTTACCAATCCGTGGTTGGGAAATCTCAGGGACTTCGGCCTCGGTTCCTTTTCCCATTGGAGCGCTCTGGCGGGTTTCAGTATCCTGCTTTTCAAAGTCATCCCCGCGCTGTTGATCCTTGTCGGCGCGATCCAAATGCTGCGACTTCGCAGTTACGCCTGGGCCATGACCGCGGCCATTTTATCCGTTGTCGCTTGCAGCCTGATTGGCCTGCCCATGGGCATCTGGGCGATGATTGTGCTGGCCCGCCAGGATGTCCGGGAAACATTTGCCCGGACAACCGCTTCGCCCACGTCCCGGAGCGGGCCATGGCTGTGGTTGGCCGCCGCCGGGGTCGGGTTGGTCTTGATCGTCGCCGGCCTGATCACTGTTGTCTCGCTGATACGCGAGGCGGTGGAACAAAAACCAGCCGCCGATGGAACACCCGCAGGAATTGTGCAGGAGGACAAAGCCAATGAGCCATCCACCCCGAAAATAGTCCCGCCGGCACGGGCACCAGCCATCCCGCCCACAACCGCGAGCACGGAAATGCCAGCCCCGCCCAAATCAGCCGGAACCTTGAACCCACCCGAAGCGCACGGGGAAAAAATCATCGGCAATCTCTCGTCATCGGATCCGTTTCAACAGGATTTCAATCAGACGTTCCCGCTCTCCGACCAGGGCCGGCTCAACCTCGACAATGTCAACGGACGCATCGAAATCGCCGGCTGGGACCGGAACGAGGTGGTCATCCAGGCGCTTAAACACGGCAAAACGCAGGAGAGCGTCGCAGCCACCACGATTAAAGTGGATGCCTCGGTGGATGAAATTGCCATCCATACCGAGGAACCGCCTAATCAAACCGGTTTCTCGGGATTTTGGTCTTGGTTCCAAAACGGCGGAAATAACAAGGCGACCGTGGATTATGCCATTCAGGTTCCCCGACACACGCGGCTGGCCAATGTTTCCAGCGTCAATGGCCGGGTCGAGATTGATCGTGTCGGGGGCGACATTGAATCCTCCACCGTCAACGGCGCCATAAAAGTTCAGGATGTGGCCGGGAACCTGAAACTTTCCACCGTCAACGGCCGGATCGAAACGGAACTGGCTTCGTTGGGCGGCAACCAATCCGTGTCACTCACCACCGTCAACGGGGCAATAGAGGCCACCCTGCCGTCGAATGCCAACGCGGAAATCACCGCCAACACCATCAACGGTGGCATGAGCAGCGACTTCCCCGAGTTGGTTGTGAAAAAGCAATTTCCGCTCTCCAAAGACCTGAAAGGCACACTTGGCAACGGCGCCGCGACCGTCAAGGTCAGCACGGTCAACGGCAGTATCCACTTTCAGCGGGGCAATGACGCCCGGTAACTCATCACGCTTGACTCACACCCGGTGGGCCGTGATTTTTCACCCGTGAAAGCCGCCTCCCTTTTGCTTGGCCTCACATTCGCGTCCATCAGAATCGCCACGGCGCAGGAAATCACCATGCCGACCAGTCATCTTGAACTTTTCAACGGCCGGGATTTTTCAGGCTGGACCTTTTGCATGAAAGATCATGCCGACCCGCTGCAAACCTGGAGCGTGACCAACGGCGTCATCCATTGCACCGGCACCCCAACCGGGTACCTGCGGACCACACGGGCTTACAGCAATTACGTTCTCACGGTGGCATGGCGTTTCATAAAAATCGCGCCCCGGGCCGATAACACGGGCGTCCTTGTTCACATCCAATCGCCCGACAAAGTCTGGCCCGAATGCCTTCAGGTCCAGGGGAAGCATGAACATCAGGGCGATTTGTTCCTGATGGCGGGCGCGGAATCCAGGGAGCACCGGGGCCTGGATGCCAACACGCCGTTGCCCAAACACGGTGAATCGGCCGAAAGACCCGTCGGCGTCTGGAACCTCTGCAAGACCATCTGTTCCGGCAACGACGTGAAAGCTTACATTAATGGCCGGTTCATGAATGAGACGACCCAATGCACCATTTCGTCCGGCTTCATCGGCATCCAAAGCGAAGGCGGTGACATTGATATCGCCAGGATTTATCTGGAGCCGTTGAAATGAGTCTCTGTAGCGGCGGTCTGTGACCGCCGAAATTTGACGGCCGCTCATAGAGCGCTGCTACAAAAATTACTTAACCTGGACCGCCGGCCGCAACTTTACCAGCGTGGCGCCCCAGCCGCCAAACTGCGGATAATCGAGCGTGAAGGAAATGACTTCCGGATGTCTTTTCAAAATCGCATGCACCGTGCGGCGCAGGTTGCCGATGCCTTTGCCATGAATGATGCGCACATCAAGGATGCCTCGCGCCCGGCATGCCGCCAGATAATCCGGCACCAGATCCTTTATTTCGCGCGGATTGAACGAGTGCAGATCCAGCACCCCGTCAATCGGCAATTCGATGGGTTCGTCAGCCATGCAGACAATAATGTCGCTCATCGGGCCACCGGGTGAAAGCTTACTGCCATTTCGAATCATGACTACTCCCCTCACCCGGCCGGGGCCACCCTCTCCCCGCCCGGCGGGGAGAGGGACGGGGCGAGGGATACGACGATTTCATGCATCATCCCGCTCAAGTTTTTTAACCTGGTCCCCTTTTTGTTGTTGGAAGACGTTTTCTGACCCACACCTTCGCCGCGCGCGGAGTCTTCAATTCATCCGCCAGTTGTTTCTCGCGGATTTCGTCCAGCAATTTTCCCATCGCCGGGCCAGGTTTCATGCCCAGCTTGATTAAATCGTCGCCGGTGAGCAGCGGTGGACGAATCGCCGGTTTCTTTTTCAATTCCTCCGCCTGTTCCAGCAGAAAATTGTAATATTCTAAATCGCCGTGCGAGCCGAGACAGTCCAGCCGGTGCAATTCCAGTTCCAGCGGAAACGTCTCGCGCAACAATAATCGCCGCAGCGTCGCCTTGCGCATTTGTTTCACGTCCTTGAATTGCATATGATTTCGGACGCACGCGACGATTTCTTCGATTTGCTTTCGCGGAAAACGCAACCGCTCCAAAATCTTTTCCGCCATCGCCGCGCCAATTTTTTCGTGTCCGTAAAAATGAATCGA
>Ga0335073_10014211_pt1 | contig 11162 bp, 15 predicted proteins | sample Lox_Sample_22_FD_207093 | JGI IMG/M metagenome (GOLD analysis project Ga0335073, IMG submission 207093) | Soil microbial communities from Loxahatchee National Wildlife Refuge, Florida, United States - Lox_Sample_2.2 | ecosystem: Environmental > Terrestrial > Soil > Wetlands | place: USA... | reverse complement strand
CCGGGCCAATGCAGCCTTTTCATTCGCTGGTGCAGACTCTGTCGCCAACTCGGTTTCTCCTCTGTGGCCATTGCACTGCCCGACGACACCCCAGACCGGGTTGTCGAAGGCGGTGAGGAGGCTGGTGGGTTGGGATGAAGAGCACCCGCGCGGTGTGAAGTTGCCTCGGTAAGTTTTACCCCTCTTACGCCGGCGGCGGGATTAGCAGCACGCCATCGCAAATTGCGTCTGGAAGGGGCGTTCTGGTGCCGTTGCGCGGACTAACTACCAAAAGCTTAGGCTAAAATCGTGCGGCCCGTGCATAATCTCATTGGTCAATTTCATGGACCCTTGGAAAGAGTCTAGACGTGCGACCGCCCAGACCCAATCACGCAGCGAGGTTAAGACGACAGTTACTTTCTCGCCAAAAATGTAAGGAAAGCTTAAATCACGGCTATTCCTTGCATAGGTAACACAGGAACCTGCTATATATGACTTGGTTAGTACGCGACACTTGCGTCTCGACGCATCTCAGGCCTTAGTTTACGGCTATTGGTTGCATCGACGAATGGTGATCTAACTGGCTCATTTTTGGGGAAATCGTGCTAAAGAAATTCTCATTTCACATTCATATTATCTTCTCAACATCCTTTCCCTCCTCCCTAACAATGCATCGTCAAAGTCTAATAGAGAACAAATAAGCAATATTAAAGAAACAGCATCGCTCAGGATATCCAGCATTCCTACTACAAAGCCGCGCAGGCCAATTATAATCATTTTCGAGAAGTTGGTTTTGCATTTTGTGATAACCAGGCCTAGTACACGTCAGTCACATAGTTTTGGTTGGACTAGCATACCAATCCTTCAAATAGACCTTCGGCAGTGGTGGCACAGGAAGGATGGACGAACCAGAGATGGTCCTTCAACTTATGCAATTGTAGCTTTTCGGTAATTTCTGCTGGCGACATGGCTACACAGTCAGCGATCTCGCTTCAAGGACGCACAAGGCGCACGATAAAACGTACCTCCAGGAAGATCTTGCTTATTGGCAAACACCAATAACAAGGCATTTCTCATTTCCCTGTCTCCGATAATCCGATGTAATTCTTGTCTCGCTTCATCAATGCGATCCCGATCCGCTGAATCCACCACAAAAATCAAGCCTTCTGAACCTGTATAATAATGCCTCCACAAAGGGCGAATTTTGTCCTGTCCTCCCACGTCCTAATATCGCACGTCATCAGCATTTCCTCTTTACTCACCCGAAAAAGGAAATGATACCCAGACGTTGAATCGAACGTTCTTGTACGTGACGGTTTCCACGTTGAATCCTACTGTTGGGATTGTCGTCACTCTAAAATACGCGTCAGCACTCTTCTCCACCAGGGAACTACTGTTGATTCAACTTCAGTTTGTACAATATTGCTGAACAAGGGTGAATTAGAACATTTTTCGGACAGAGGGGGGAAATTTCAGCTGTGGGGAGAGGGAAGAGGGATGAGACGTACTTGTCTTTCCAGCAGCATCTAGACCGAGCATAAGAATTCGCATTTCTCGGTTGGCGAAGAGTTTGTTCATCATCTTGCTGATGGAGCCCCCCATGTTGAACGGCTCAACGAGGCGAGAAAGTCCCTTCAAATTTAAGAAAGCCACGGTGATTTCAGGAGATTTTGTGGTTGTCTGAAAAAGGGGCAGCAATTCGTGTGTACATAAGCCTCATGGCTTGGATGCCGTAAGCTTGCAGGGACCACCCTTTTGGGCATCTCATCCACTCGACCGTTCATCCCTAATCCATACAGCCGAATTCACAGCCTTTGCTCTTTCGTTTCGATGTTTTGTCCGAGACGATGGAGCAGGAACCTTTATAGACGGATTGGTCACTAAATAATATGTGATATAAGTATAGATTTTCCCGCCTCTACTTGGCAAGACTCCCTTCGATCCTACGTGCCGCATCTCGCAAATCCTCCTCCGTGACATTCTGCATCTTCTCGTTCTCACTGACAATCTGAGCAATCGAAGGATGATGACCAACGCTCTGACCGACTCGTAGCTAAAATTAGCAATGCTTGAGCCAAGGTGGGGTACTAGTGTTTCGAGAGATTGACTGGCGTTTGACACAAGATCATCATCCCAGGCAAGCACCCCGGGCTGGAACAGCAGGAGCAAAGTGCTGCCACCTTCAAAGTAAGCAAGCATGGAGGAATTGGACCATACCAAATTTAAAATAACCAAGCTCATCGGTACGACGCACTTGCTGTCCTTTCTTGGCCGTGATGACGGTGCTTCCCACCATCATCGCTCCAACACAAACCACAATCACACGACCAAATTGCTCCGTATCAATGGGTACGATGACACGAATGTTTTCACCATAGACGTCCAACCTGAGATCAGCGCAGACAAAAAGCAATCCCTACGTGGAGCGAATCGCCATCGGATTGACCGTATAATACTGTCCCTCAATCATTTTTGGCTCGCCAAGAATCCCGTCCACAGGAACATGAAAACGATGATAATCTTGCGGCGCCAATCTGAATATACCCAGGGCGCCACCTTCGAATTTGGCTGCATCGTCTTGATAAGCTGGACCGAGAAGCCTTTGCACGGTGAAATCTCGTCCCTTGACCCAAATCTCTGTGGCTTTCTCAATTTTGTTGAAGACCACGCTGCGACAATCGGCCGGGGAGACCACAATGTTCGGATTATCTGGCGCTGTGCATGGACGGGCATCTGGTTTAAGTTTTCGATAGAAGAATTCATTGAATCTAGCGTCAATATAGGGATTAAAGGACAATACGTTTTGTATTCTTCGATGGGAAGAAGAACTTCTGTCATATCGAGTTGGTGAAAATCAATGAATCCCTTTATTTCCCTTGCAGAAAGGGGATTGTCATACTTTCGGCCTTGCTTGATACTCAAAGACCGAAGCAGTTGTTTGACTATAGGTTAGATTGAGATTCAAGGAAGCATACTTTTTTGTCTATCCATGGCACTACTTTTGAATCCCTTGTATAACAAGCGGATCCCCAGACGAACGTATACATTCATCCTCTCCTCTTGAATTTGCCCTGTCAATCGGTCCTGAACGAGGATATTCGCAGAATTCGCACCCAGCCTATACCCTCCGTATGTGATCTTTGAAATGACCTGATCTCAACACGAGGATTCGGATATGCTTACCTTTGAATACCATTTACGATGCGCCTGATCGGCAGTGACAAACCCTCCCATCACGAAATGATCCACTTGTCTCCAGTCCTGACTTGCACATGTAGCAAGATGAGTAACGATATCGACTTCGGATCGCTTATTCAACCGTGGTTGATGACACAACGGACATTCTGTAATCATAATGACATGTTCTCCCGACTTGTCGTCCGGATCTGCGAGGCCAGTCCCGTTACCGCCATTCAAGTCAGCATCGGACATCGAAGGCTGCGAGGGATCGGATGGAGGTTTGGAAAGAGCCGCATCGTGCTCATTGATGTCTTGCGTTGCTCCCGAGCCAAGCGCAACGGCCTCCTTTTGCGCTGAAGCTTTGGATTGTCCCATAAGTTGATCTTCAAGACAAATGACTGCCTGATCGATTGTGAGTTCCTCTGCTTCTGGAACACTGTGGTTCTCAGCCGAAGTTTGACGGAACCGTTGGAAGAATCCGTCGATAGTCTTTTCCGAAAGGGTTGAACCCAGGGAGTCGAGCATGGTTACAAGTTCCACTCGACTCAAGCGGCCGCTTTCATCGACATCGTATTGATTCAACAAGCACCGCCATAACTGTTGACGGAGTGCGGCGTAGGGAACGTATTTCGTGTTAACGAGCAACTCTGGAGTATGTTTGTCCTCCCATCTGCTTTCTTTGCGCATTTTGAGAGGGATGGTATAGCTCTTGAGATCTTTACCTTCCTGCATTGACGTGGATGACGAAGCAGACATTGGAGCGGATGTAGGCGCAGAAGTAGGGGCTGATCATTTAGTCTTATTTGAGTTAAGGATGTACCGGCCATATCAGATAGGGAAGTAGCTGAGATCGCCCGGGTTAGTTCCACGGTGGAAGAACCAGACATGGGAGTTCCGCTCGGAGTAGATACACCGCTCTTGAGAGTGCTCTTCTTTGACGAAAGATTTGTAGACGAACTCGATCGCGATAGAATCCGAGAAATTTTAGAATCTGTCCGTTTGGCTTTTGGACGTCCGTGATCAGGATCCTTCCACGGCTCCGCTGTCTTGTACAACCCGGTCTCAGGATCAGGGATAGGCGCGTTATTGACCAATTCTTGTAAAGGGAGGAATGCCTGGGCCACGAAATCGTTTGATGAAAGCTTATCGCGATCGTAGATGTTGAATGAGATTGTGTAACCCTTTTCCGGTGCCATAACTTGAAAGATCAATCGTTCATTGAAGACTGGATTGAGAGAATGTCGAATGACTTTTGTACGGAACGTTTTCTTGCCGAAGGAGACAATGACAAAGGGATCCATATCAAAGCCAGTCCGTGTAACTACACGTCAGCCTCGAGTCCAGTCTCGAATCACCGTTTCGCTCTGGAGGCAAGTCTCGTGCAGCCTGAACCTCCATAAATACAACTCCCACAACATCGTTAGCACTCTGAATGAATTCAAAAGGTCTCTTCATCTTCCGACGAATTCCTCTCATTCGCGCGCGTTTGCTCTTCTTCTCGGCGACCTCCTCGGGTTCACTGGAAGTCAATTCGTCCTCCAGTTCGTCTCCAGATGGTTCATAAACATCCGAGTCCTCGGTATTGGCGCGAAGCATGCCGAAGCCAACCGATTCAGTGGCCGGATAATCCATCATCGCTTGAAGCTCACCCACGGGTTCCTTCTCCACGGCCCCTACAAATTTATCCCAGGCAGCTTGCAACTCCTCCTTCGTGCAATTGGGATTGGAAGGATCGATGAGACCGGCTTTCACTTGCATATCTCCCGTGATTTTAGCTCTCTTACGACTCGAACTGAGAGGAACCCAGCGAGGCTGACCGATTAGAGAATAGGAACAGGGGCTTGGTACATGATTGATAGGATCATCGAGACTCAAAGCGCCCCCAGAGAAAAGTTCCGTAATACTCACTCCCATCTCGCCAAGATACTCCTTCCGGAACCGATCCTGATCCCAGCATACAACTTCAAGCATCTCGGAATGACCCTGGCTAATATTGATGTCGAAAGTGACATTCCACGTAGGATTGACTGTTTTCGGGACAACATGCGTCTGGAATCTTTGGTCATTGTATAGAACTTGAACGAACTAACGCGTGTCAGCATCCTCTGTGTCCTCGTTCATGTGATGAGGTCATACAGGGTCGCTAGTGCCAGATTTGTCCTTTCCCGAAAGATTTCGCGCCTATACAGTGTTCAAGTTAATCAAATGCACGTCGACAAAGGTCGCGGGGATCGTGGCGGACCTGAATGATCATGACTTGCAATATCAAGGACATATTCGGCGTTGCGGCCTGTGCTTCCGGACGCGGTGTTGAGCTCCGGCTGGGCCCTGCTGGCGTCCCTGGCCTCGATCCCGGCTTCAACTTTGCGGGGATGGAAAGATGCACCATCGTGCTGGCGTAGCTGTCGAGTGCAGAGCTGGCACACACGGACGTATCGACGGGCTGTGGGCTGCGAGCAGTGTTTGAGGCTCTGCAATGCTCAGCCAAGTCTGGGCAGGTGCTCGTATTAATTTGAGAGGAAACGTCGGGATTAAAACTTCAAAAAAAACTCTAAATTGCCGAGGCCTGTCGCGTAATGGGCACTCCCCGAATTCGGATAATACGCCGTAAAGTTCGCACAAAAATGAGATGAATTGCGCATTTGGAAATTATGCGGAGCTTCTAAGTTTGAAGATACATTCTGGGCATTGGAACGCGAATTGATCTTGGTAAGTGGATCGGCTCATCTGACCTTCCCAGTCCAATGCGCTCTTGCGCTCGTTCTAGACATCAACTTGGAATTGGCCAACTGTATCGGCATACGAAAGTTCTTTCACAATTAGCATTTATAAGTACAAGTCTGGACTTTTGATCTGAAAAGTTCACACCAAAATACTGAGATACGCCGCGCGCGCTCATTCATGCAGAAATATACTCCCAAAAGGGTCCCCACTGCGGCATTGGTTGGGCAGAAAATCCCAGATCACTTCAAAAAGATGAAAACCTAGGATTTTGATACTGTTGGAGGATGCAAGGCAAAGACAAGAAAAGTAATGTCAAATAGCCTTGTCAGTGTTCCCGGCCGTGGAATCTCATTTGATCAGAGCCATCTCGGCGAAACTTTCCCGCTAATCAAATGGCCGGAACTAATTGAAGTCATTAGCGCGGGACGTAATTTTTCCCAATATGATAACCTCTAATCTAACAAGCATTCCTGACACGTTGTGTCTTATAGCTATGGCCCTCTAATGTACGACTTTCGAAAACGTATAATCCCAAAATCACAATGCAGTGTATCGCAAACAAACGACTCCGGACGATGTATTTTACGAAGTGGTGGGAACACCGACCCTGTTCAGATTTCGAGGATACAGAATTGCGGGACTCCTTTGTCCGTCCGCTTGTTGCATCCACTGTACGGGCCAATTTGGTGGGAACTCTGAAATGGGCGACTTGGCGAGGGCCGAATTCCAGAGCGGAATCTGCAAGTCGTCAGCCCCCGAGCCCACAACATAAAATTCGCATCAAGCCAACAATAACGCAGACAAAACAGTACTTCCAAAATAATCGAGTTCGATTATATGATGGATTTTGCCATCATCGGACGTGCTAGAGGTACGCCCTTGCCCGCAAAGATGCGTCCCAATATGTTCTATGATTTTCCCTACCCTCTTCTCTTCAAAGGGGTTTCTCTACCCATGTGAACACCCACCCTGAAACAATCCAAATCTAACTAATAAAATCAAAGAAAGAATGACCCTCATGAATGACACTCCAGGCTCTATGTGCAAGAAGAGACTCTTGAGAGTGTAGAGGAGTCGGCAACCAACAAAGATGTCCCCTTTCGGAAATTCGGAACATCCTTGAGAATGGGAACGCTTGCAAAAGATTTGAGAGATGGTACCGATTTCTGACTTGAAATTCTCCTCCAGAAGTTTGCCCTGAAACAGTCAGCTCGTCATCTCGTGGGGGCTCATACCTCGGGTTGTAGAATTTCGGGATGCCAGTCTCTTTCTTGGTCTTCCGGTCGTCTTTGGTAATTCGAGCAACCTCATGTTGGATATCCTTGAAAGTGTCGAAGGGAATGTAGGAAATGTTGTGCTCGATGCAGTATTCTTCCAACCGGAGGCCTCGACGAGCAAAGAGGACATCGCATTCTCGAGCAGCGGGGAGATCTGAGACACCGTCGCCGATAAAAATGATGAGGGGTGGCTGATCGTCGTCGACTTCGGACGCTTGTGCTCGTGCCTCCTGAATAGAGGCGGCTTTATCGTGTCCGAGGGCCGTATCATCCTTCCATACGACCTTCCATTCGCTTCCATCTTCGGAGATGTGGGCATCGTTGGCGACAATGTCGATGTGCTGGGCTTGCTCTCCGATGAATTCGTCGAGTACCCTTCGAAGGACTGGTTTAAGGCCAGCAGAAATGACGTTGAACGGGATACGTCGCTTGAGACAGAACTCATGGAATTCCTCGAAATCGGGATCTATGTCCAATCTCGCCTTCATAACCTCGAATCCATCGTCAAAGGGGACGTTCAAACTGCCCCACATCTGCTCGGACGCATCCCGAAAGGAAAGCTCGCCACTATGAATGGCTGCGTCGAGTTCCTTGCGTCTATCTTCACCACAACCATGTGCATCGAAAAGGACATGGCCGGTATCTCCAAGCATGATAGTTCCGTCAAAGTCTAGTAAGAGTCAGAAAAGAAGGTGAGATGGAGCGGAAAGTCGTACCTGAGAAGATCAAGACTTGGCGGCGGGAAGAATCGCTAGCATCAGAGTCTTCAGGACTTGGCGGCAGATTGACCGTGGGTAGCGACGGAGCCTTGGTGTCGGTTGCTGAATGGGGTGGGGTGATGTTGGCTTGACCGAAATAGTCAGGTTGATTCGTGACAGATGGCATGGTGCAAGTTGCAGTGGAAAAGGATTGACTTTGAAAAGTTTAAGGGAATGTTCGAACGCAGTAATAAAAATGACGGTGCGGTGACACTTAGAACAAAATCTCGATGTCTCTGAATCACTGAGGTGTCAGCATTATATATACCGTCTCTCTCGGAGGGCGGATCATGATAGAGCATTTCTACTGGCCCATGGTGTTTTCTAATTATTATTTCTTGCAGTCTATGTCTGATTTGCTCCCCCAACAGATTGGCTTAGACGATGATGATGTTACTCGCGCAGCCAAAATGAAAGAACCCACAACTTTCGGTGAAAACGCGTGTGTCATGTCAGCAGCAAGGGTGCCATAGCAATGGCCGGGATGGTTACGTTATGACGCTCAAACGAGGAAAATTCGCCATTATTATTGGCGAACGTTCATCCCGTCTCGTCAATTACTTAAGTGAGACAGTTACACGCTGAAACGGAAATAAAAAAAGTCTCTACCCCTACGTTGATGTCATAGATACACCGGCATTTGCCCCAATCATTTGGCCACCATTATCCAGCCACCCGCAGGCCTTTTATTCAAATAATCTAATTTCCACCACAAAGTAATTTTCCTTGAAATTTCATAGAAATTTTGGGAACGGACCACCTCCGATAAGCAATTACACGTGAAGGAGGTAAACGGGGCTATGCCGATTTGCGGACCCGTCGGGCCTGTGCCTCTATTCTTGTTTGCCGGGATGATTCATTCGTACGACCCAAAAGGCTAATTCTGGAAAGTTCCCAACTTTTCCAATTTGCGTGCTCGTGACTAGCGAGCGGGTTTCTCGAGGTTTAGGTGAGCCGGAGCTGGAACGGCTAGATCTGAGATCGGCTTTAGGCACCATTAGCTAATGACATCGGAAATGGCGGGACGTCATTCTGTGGGCAGCGGGACTTCCACACGCCCATCGCAGCCGCCCGCCCGAATAACCGACCGGCAAATTTTACAGGTTCCATAATCCGAACACGGCGGGTGGCGAGACGTGGAAATAGCTCATTCCGTTCTACTCCCCGTGAGACGGGCGGCGGGAGAAGTGGACGATTGACATCACTCAACCTTATTTCCCCATTTGCGGGTACAGTAAACCGTTGCCACATCAATTGCGACAAAAGAGTCATAGATGATTATGTTTGATTACTGCATTTCATACTCGCTAACGGCCGTGCAATTTCATTTAACGAAAAAGAGGCTATCCACGCGCGCCGATCCATCATACTTCTAAATGCCAGGGGTTAGTCTCGACAGCCAACAATACTTTTCCGAAACAGTCAATTCTTCCTAACTTCCTAATTTCGGCTGCCCTGAAATTAAACATGCAGTATGATGTAGTAGCAATACACTGTTCCAGTAGTAACATGTTATTTCCTGGGGGTGAACCACATTCCGCCGCTAATTAATGCGGTCATTCCGAGATCTCTGATTACAAGAGTCAACTGAAGCGATCCCTTGGACAACCTAAAGAGCGAATTTCGCTTAGTGCATCGAGCTGCTTGAACCTTTACCTCCATTTGCAGGTGAGATGACAAGGAATGATCTCAATGATTTCCGAAAACGGCAAGGATAAACGGCTTGCCAAATGTTCGCGGCGCAGTGCAGGGATGTCCAATTTAGGAAAGGATATAACCGTCCATTTGTAAATGGGTGGTCAATAAAGGGATCGAGATGAGTACTGTGGAGACCAATGAGAGCAACACGAAGCCAGGAGTTCAGCAGCGCGGAACGGGCGGAACGAACGAATAATATATACTGGTCAGAAACGGTCATAGAGTCCTGTAAATATATCCGAGACTGCGTTTGCATAACCCACTAAATACAAATTACTGAGCGCAAAGCTTGGGCAGAAGGTTATCCAATGGGCCGATAGAAAGTGGTTTTAAACAGGCTGGGCGGGACTCCGACGGAGATCTGACCATGACCGGCCCAAATTACATTTGCGTTCGTGTTCAGGGAATTAGCCATTTTGCATCACCAAGCTAGACATAGACTTCTATTTTCTCGATTCAATGGATAAGCAAGTGAATACATGCTCCACAGGACTTTGACCGAAAGAGAGGGAGTTGGACTTTTGGGCTTCAAATCTCAAAGACGGAATACTTTAGGGTGAAGCCCTATACGTCTCCGTTTCTTTTTCTGTCGCCAGCGCATCAGAGAGTCCCATCGTCAAAAAGCAGCGCTATGGACAATTTTGAGAGCGATGGTAGCACTCCCACCCTGCCCCGCAGAAACTAGTGCTAACATCCCAGAGCTCTATCAAATTCGCTCTTATTTCTATCAAGGCAATTTCCTCAATGTGGTCAACGAGCCCGTTGCCAACATGTTGCGTTCGGACGAAGCACAACTCTACAAATACCGCTCTCGCATCGAACTAGGTCAAGCAAAGCAGGTGGCCGAAGAAATGTCTGAAGCAGGCTCGACGGGAGCAGGATTCGAGGCGGTGAAGGCATATGCGGAATATCGGGCTGGAGAAAAGGAGAAGGCAGTCGAGGATATCAGTGAATTGATTCAGGCGGATTCAGAGGACGATACGGTTCAGGTGATCGGTGCGACTATACTGTATTTGGAAGGACGACTGGATGAAGCATTGGGCTTGCTTTCGAAGCACGAGAATAATCTCGAAGCGTCTGCGTACTTTATGACTCTAGCTCATGATCTAGCGTTGCTCTCATTATTCAAATTCGTTTGGCGCAACATAACATTGATGCTGCGGAGAAAGAATTCAAGGCTACTAAGAGTTGGGCTCAAGACAGTCTATTAGCTCAATTGGCAGAGGTACGTGGTTGTCGAGCTAGTGTTGACATGGTAGGCATGGATTAATCTAGCAAAAGGCGGGGATGGTGCTCAAGGAGCGTACTACATCTACGAAGAACTCGCTCAGTCAACGTCTTCGACTGCAAAATCACTGCTCGGACAAGCCGTAGCTGAAATCCAGCTTGGAAGACTCCCAGAGGCGGAATCTACGCTTAGATTGGCCTTGGAGAAGGAACCGCAAAACGCAGATGTGTTGGCCAATGCAATCGTATGCGCGACGTTATCAGGAAAGGATTATTCAGGCTACTTCAAGTAAACCCCAGAGGCGACTCAAGACACTGA
>Ga0335073_10014210_pt1 | contig 11163 bp, 12 predicted proteins | sample Lox_Sample_22_FD_207093 | JGI IMG/M metagenome (GOLD analysis project Ga0335073, IMG submission 207093) | Soil microbial communities from Loxahatchee National Wildlife Refuge, Florida, United States - Lox_Sample_2.2 | ecosystem: Environmental > Terrestrial > Soil > Wetlands | place: USA... | reverse complement strand
CGGGAGGCCGAGGTCGTCGGCGACCTGACGGCGCCGCTCCGGCGAGGTGGTGACCACGCCGAGGAACTCGCAGTTCGCGGCGGAAGCGATCAGCGGCGCGTGAAAGTAGCGGCCGCCCAGGCCGTAGCCGGCCAGGCCGATGCGGACAGGTGCGGACACGACGGGGGCTCCTCCGGAGTGGGTGACGGCCTCATGATGGCAGTGAAATATAGGTAGCGCCCCGGCAAAACTGGGTAATCACTCCCGATTTCCCGTCGGGCCAGCCGCCGTACGGTCGCCTTGAACTCATCGTGAGCCGAAAGGAGATCGTTGTCATGAATCCCATCCGTCACATCCGCCGATCGGTCGGCGTCGTGGTCGGCCTGGCCGCCACCCTGCTGGTGGCGCTGGGCGCCACGCCTGCGTTCGCCACGCTGCCGGTTCCCGGGGGGAATTTCGGGCCGGCCACTGGCGTGCCGGCGAGTGTCCCGGCCCAGGTCCAGGTGCGCACGATCGTCGCGGGCGGCATGCCCGGCTGGCAGATCGCCCTGATCGCCGTCGGCGCCGCCCTGCTCGCCGCCGCCGCGGCGGTTTTCGCCGATCGGGTGCTGGCCGCCCGCCGCAGGACCGCGGTCGCGGCCGCCTGAACCGCGTCATCAGTCAACCGATAGGTAAGGACCACGCACGTGCCGCGATTCATGGACTTCCATGCGGACCTGAAGCTGCCCGCCGAGGCCGTCGCGCAGATCGCCGAGGACACCCGCAACGCCCGGGCCGACGAGTTCGGCGTGCGCCAGATCGAGCTGTACCACAACCCGGACGGGCAGGTGTACTGCCTGCTCGACGGCCCGGATGAGGACGCCATCCGGAAGCACCACGCCGCGCTCGGCGTCTCCTGCGGGGATGTCCACCGGGTGGACGGCCTCACCTGACGTCTCGGCGGGCCGGCCCGCTCCGCGGAGACTCGGCCGGCCCGCCATGACCTGCGCGCGCATACGAGTTGCTCGCGGCATAATGGTGCGACGGAGTGCCGGGAAGTCTGGTCGGCAATGGGATCACGCTCGGGAGCCGGCCATGTACCGCGGTCTTTTCTCATCGGTGCTAGCGTCGCACTGGCGGCGCGAGGTGCTGCGTACCAGCTTGTGGTTCGTGCCCTCGCTGGAGGTCGTGGCCGCGATCGGGCTGTTCATCGGCACGCTGGCCGCCGACCGGGCCGCCTATCGCGGTGACTTCGGGCTCCCGGGCTGGGTGATCAGCGGGAGCGCGGACGCGGCGCGGCAGATCCTGACCACCATCGCGGCCGCGATCATCACCGTGGTCGGCGTGGTGTTCTCCATCATCCTGGTCACCCTGACCCTGGCGTCGACGCAGTTCGGGCCGCGGATGCTGCGGAACTTCATCCGCGACCGGGGCACGCAGCTGACGCTGGGCACGTTCGTGGCCACGTTCGTCTACTCGGTGCTGGTGCTGGCCTCGATCGGGACCGGGTCGCACGGCGACTTCATACCCCACATCAGCGTGACCGTGACCCTCGGCCTGACGGTCATCGACCTGGCCGTGCTCATCTACTTCATCCACCACACGGCGATCTCCATCCAGCTGCCGCAGGTGATCGCGAGCATCGCCGGCGACCTGGCCGAGGCGATCCGGGAGCAGGGCGGCGAGCCGGACCGGCCGGGGCCGGAGAACGGCCCGGCCGCGGTCGAGCTGGTGAACCGGACCGAGATCAGCGGAGCCGTGCTGCTCGCCCCGGTCAGCGGGTACGTGCAGTTCATCAAGCACCAGAACCTGGTCCGGCTGGCCACCGAGGCCGACGCGGTGATCAACCTCGAGCACCGGCCCGGGCACTTCATCGTGCGCGGACACCGGTTCGGCACGGTCTGGCCGCCGCAGGCCGCGCCGCTGGTCCGGCAGGCGATGAGCCGGGCGCACATCATCGGCCCGCAGCGGACGCTGACCCAGGACGCGTCGTTCGGCTTCGACCAGCTGGTCGAGATCGCGATCCGTGCCCTGTCTCCCGCGGTCAACGACCCCTTCACGGCGATGACCTGCATCGACTGGCTGGGCGAGAACCTGTGCAAGATCGTGGCCGGGTGGCATCCGGCCCGGGTGCACCGGGACGCGCAGGGCTACATCCGGGTCATCGCGGCCGAGCCGTCCTACGACCGGCTCGTACAGCGGTCGTTCGAGAAGATCAGGCAGTCCAGCCTGGGCATGCCCGCGGTCATGATCCGCGAGCTGGAGGCGCTGGCCAGCATCATGACCGAAACGACCACCGACGGGCAGCGCCGGGTGCTGCTCGAGCAGGCGGCCATGATCGACCGGGCCAGCGAGCGGTCGGTGCCCGAGGCCGCCGACCGGGCCGACATCCGGCGGCGCTACGAGACGATCTTGACCATGGAATCGAAGCTGACCGCGAGCGGGAAGAACGTGTAAGCGCGGAAGAGGGTGGGGCCGGGGGCGGGGGCGGGAGCCGGGGGGCGGGGGCGGGAAAAGAAAAAAAGAGAGGCGTGTCGGAAACGCGGCGGGCCGGTTCGTGGAATGGGTGCGGGGGTGCCATCGTGGCATCCCGCTGCGCAACATGGAGGCAATCGTGAAGTACGTCATCCTGCTGCTGGACACCGAGGCGGCGCGGGGCATGTCCGAGGCCGAGGGCCAGGCGTGGTACGCGGAGATCGGTGCCTGGTACGAGAAGGGCGGCGGTGGCTCGGGCAAGCTCGTCGAGGGCGGGCACCAGCTCGCGCCGCCGGCCACGGCCAAGACGGTCCGGTCCAGCGGCGTCACCGACGGCCCGTTCATGGAGACCAAGGAGGCGCTCGGCGGGTACTCGGTGCTCGAGACCGACACCCTCGAAGAGGCCGTCGAGATCGCGCAGACCTGGCCCGGGGTGGACCGGGGCTGGATGACCGTCGAGGTCCGGCCCGTCGTGGAGATGTAGCTGTTTGTGCGCCTCAGAACGACAGGCGGCGGGCGAGGAGCTCGCGTTCGGCCGGGTTGCCGGCCAGCGCGAGCGCCCGCTCGCTGGCCGCGCGGGCTTCGTTGTGGCGGCCAAGCGTGGTGAGCAGGCCCGCGCGCAGCGCGTGGAACAGCCGGTACTCGTCCAACTCCGTGGCGAGTGGCTCGATCTCCTCTAGCGCGGCCTGGGGACCGCTGGTGTACCGGGTGGCCACGGCGCGGTTGAGCAGCACCACCGGCGACGGCGTCAGCTCCTGCAGCCGGTCGTAGAGCATGAGGATCTGACGCCAGTCTGTGCTGTCGTAGTCGTTGGCCTGCGCGTGCAGCGCGGCGATGGCCGCCTGGACCTGGTAGGGACCGGAGGCGCGCATGGCGATGGCCTGATCGAGCAGCCGGATGGCCTCCGCGATCAGCGGCTGGTTCCAGCGGGCGCGGTCCTGGTCTTTGAGGCGGACGAGGCGGCCCCAGCCGTCGAACCGGGTCGCGGCGCGGGACTCGTGCAGGAGCATCAGCGCGAGCAGGCCCAGGACCTCCGGCTCGCGGGGCATCAGCCGGTGCAGCAGCCTGGTCAGCGTGATGGCCTGGGCGGCCAGGTCGCGGCGGGCGGGCTGGCGGCCCGCGCTGGCCAGGTATCCCTCGTTGAAGACCAGGTAGACGACGGCCAGCACCTCGGCCAGCCGTTCTGACAGGTGGTCCGGGTCGGGGACGCGCACGTCAGCGTGGGCGTTGCGCAGCGTCTTGCGGGCGCGGAGGAGGCGCTGGGTCATGGCGGGTTCGGCGACCAGGAAGGCGGCGGCGATCTGGGCCGTGGTCAGGCCGCAGACGGCGCGCAGCGTGAGCGCGATCTGCGACTCACGCGGCAGCGCGGGGTGGCAGCAGGCGAAGACCATCCCGAGCAGCTCGTCGTCTTCGGTATCGGTGCCGTCTTCGACGTCGTTGACGGTCGCGGCGAGCAAGGCGAGCTTCTCCCGGCCGGCCCGGGCCCGGCGCAGCCGGTCGATGGCCTTGCGGCGGGCGGTGGTGGCCAGCCAGCCGCCGCAGTTAGGCGGGATCTCGCCGTCCCGCCAGTGCTCGATGGCCTCGATGAAGGCGTCCTGGACGGCGTCTTCGGCGAGCCCCACGTCGCCGAGCCGCGCGGCCAGCGCGGCCCTGATCCGGGTCGCCTCGGTGCGGTAGACCCGCTCGAGCTGCGCCGCGTCCATGCGGTCAGTCTCTCATGCGCGGCAGCGTTGTGCTAACTTTGTTCGAATCCCGCCACGTTGCTCGCGGTAGAGGAGACCTGGGTCAGGTGGAGGCCCACGTCGACCGGGGTGCTCTGCACGAGCGCGCCGCGACCGGTGCCGAGCTGCCCGTTCTGGTTGCCGCCCCAGGCCCAGAGCCGGCCTTCGTCGTCGATCGCGTAGGACGAATAGCCCCCCGAGTTGACCTTCGTGAACGCGACGCCGGCCGGCGTGCGGACGCGCACCGGCAGGTCGCTGTCGGCGGTGCGGCCGTCACCGAGCTGCCCCTTCGTGCCGTCGCCCCAGGCCCAGACCGAGCCGTCGGCGAGGATGGCCACGGTCTGGCCGTTGGCCGCGCCGCTGCCGCCCTGGGATACCTGCGTGACCGCTGCGGGCAGCGCGACGCGGACCGGGACGTCGCTGTCGGCGGTGCGGCCGTCACCGAGCTGGCCGGCCGCGTTGTAACCCCAGTCGTAGTAGGCGCCGTTGCTGAGCAGCGCCCCGGAGCCTTCCCACGATGAGGTGAGCGCGGTAACGTGCACGCCGTCCGCGGGCAAGCCGGTCACTTGGACGGGCGTTGAGCTGCTGGCCGTCGAGCCGTTCCCGAGCACGCCGTCCTGGCCGCTGCCGCAGGCGTACACCCGGCCACCGGAGTCGAACAGCGAATGCGTCCGGGCACCGGTGGCCGCGGTCACGTCGCTCAGCGGGATCCGGCTCGGGCGCAGCTCGGTCAGGCCGGACAGGCACAGGTCGCCGTCAGCGTTGAGGCCCCAGCCCCAGGCCCGGCCGAGCGAGTCGATGGCCAGGGCGGCGTCGAACGGCATCGGGTTCGGCAGCGCGGTGATCTTGACCCCAGCCGGGAAGCTCACCTTCACCGCGCGGGTGACATCGCTGCTGGTCGTGCCGTCGCCGAGCTCGCCGTAGCTGCCCACGCCCCAGGCCCAGACAGTGCCGGCCGAGGTGAGCGCGTAGCCGTCGGAGTTCGAGGTCGCGACCTGGACGACCGTCCCGGTGATGCCGGTGACCAGGGTCGGCGTGCCGCGTTCGAGCTGGGCGATCTTGCCGCGGTTGCCGACCACGCCGAACCGGTAGACGGTCGTTTTGGCGGTCGCGGCGGGGGCCGGTTTCGCGGCGGGTGTCGTCCCGCCGCTGCAGGCGGCCAGGGCCAGGCCTGCGGCGAGCAGGAGCGCGGTGGCCGCGCTGCGCCGCCTCACCGCTCGTCCCCGGTACGCAGGCCGTCTCCCGTACGCGGGCCGTCTCCCGTGCGCAGGCCGTTTCCCGTGCGCAGGCCGGCGAACAGCCAGCGCAGGGCCTGGGCGAACAGGTCGTCCGGCACCGCTTGCGGATCCAGCCGGCGCTGGCGGACGAGCCCGTGGAACAGCGCCAGCATGACCATGGTCACCTCACGCGGCGCGGCGTCCGGGGCCGCGCCGAACCGCTCCAGGGCGCGGGCCACGACGGGCTCCAAGGCGTCCACCTGGTCGCTGAGGCCGGCCGCGATCACCCCCATCGCGTCCGGATGGCGTACCGCGTACAGCCAGAACTCGGCCTGCAGCGGCGCGAACTCCCGGTCCCGGTCGGCGACCTGGACGAACAGCCTGCTGAGCGCGCCGAGCGGATCGGCCTCCTGGTCGAAGACCTGGGCCACGGCGTCGGCCCGGCGCCCCGCGGTCCTGGCCCGGCGGGCCGCGACGACCTCCATGAACAGCTGATCCTTGTGGGCGAAGTTCGCGTACAGCGCGCCGGTCGAGTAACCCGCCGACTCGGCGATCTCCTCCATCGACGCACCGCCGAAGCCCTTCTCGGCGAAGACCCGGGCCGCCGACTCGAGCAGGCGCTGACGCGTCTGTTCCTTGGCCTCGCCCCGGGTCAAGCGCTGGCGCCGGACGCCCGGCTCGCTCGCATTCATATAGGAGATCCTATCTGGATTGGATTGGTAATACAAACAGGAGATCCGATTAAAGGAAACGGAGGGACGCACGAGTCATCGGTTGAAGCGGTGCGGGGACGGGGAGAGGCGCACTGCGCCTGGGTGAGGCGCGGGCGTCTGGGGCTTGGGGCTTGGGGCCCACAGGCCCCGTCTCACGGGGCCGGGGGGACACGCACCCCGGATGAGGGGTCGGGCGGGTCAGGCGCCGGAGAAGCGGGGCGCGCGCTTGGCCGCGAACGCGGCGATGCCTTCGGCGAAGTCGCTGGAGGCAGCCATCTCCCGCTGGATCCCGGCCTCGAACTCCAGCTGGGCGTCCATCTGCTCGTACAGCCACCGGTTCAGCTGCCGTTTGGTCCCGGCGTAGGACTGGGTGGCGCCCGAGGCCAGGCGGTCCAGCAGGGCGTCGGCTTGCGCGGCGAACTCGTCGTCCGGCCAGACCCGGTTGATCAGGCCCCAGTCCAGGGCGGTCCGGGCGTCGAGCCGCTCCCCCAGCATGGCCAGCTCCGCGGCCCGGGCGAAGCCCACGCGCGACGGTACGAGCAGCGACGAGCCCCCGTCGGGGACCAGGCCGATGTTGACGAAGGCGAGCTGGAAGAACGCCGAGGAGGCCGCGACCACCAGGTCGCAGGCCAGCGCCAGGGACAGCCCGATCCCGGCCGCGGGGCCGTTGACGGCGGCGATGACCGGCTTGGGCATCAGCCGGATGCCGGTGATCAGCGGGTGGTACCGCTCGGTCAGCCGCTTATACACGTCGTCCGCGGTGCGGCCGGGCCGCTCGGCGACCTCCTTCAGGTCGGCGCCGCTGGAGAAGGCCCGACCGGCGCCGGTAATGGTTACGGCGCGTATCTCCGGGTCGTCGGTGACCTCACCGATCGCCGCCTTCAGATCGAGGGAGAACTGGTTGCTCCAGGCGTTCAGGCGTTCGGGGCGGTTCAGCTCGACCTTGGCCCCCGGTCCCCGGCGGTACAGGTTGACCGTCTCATACTGGCGGTAAAGCTCATCGTCGCCCACGCTGGTCATGCTAACAGCGCCCGAGGCGGGACAAGCGAAGGGAGAACATCACGGTGGCAGACAAGGTCAACAAGCCGGCCGGCGTTCCCGCGAAGCTGCCCCGGCAGGTGTACGAGCGGGAGCTGTTCCGGCTCCAGGGCGAGCTGGTCAAGATGCAGGGCTGGCTGCGGGCCACGGGGGCCCGGATCGTGGTGATCTTCGAAGGGCGGGACGCGGCCGGCAAGGGCGGCACGATCAAGCGGGTCTCCGAGTACCTCAACCCCCGGGTCGCCCCGATCGCGGCCTTGCCCGCGCCGACCGAGCGGGAGCGCGGGCAGTGGTACTTCCAGCGCTACGTCGACCACCTGCCGGCCGCGGGTGAGATGGTCCTGTTCGACCGGAGCTGGTACAACCGGGCCGGCGTGGAACACGTGATGGGGTTCTGCACCCAGCAGGAGTACATGCGGTTCCTGCACCAGTGCCCCATCTTCGAGCGGCTGCTGGTCGAGGACGGCATCCTGCTGCGCAAGTACTGGTTCTCGGTCAGCGACGAGGAGCAGCAGCGGCGCTTCCGGGGCCGGCTCGATGACCCGATGCGCCGGTGGAAGCTGTCCCCGATGGACCTGGAGTCGATCACCCGCTGGGAGGACTACTCACGGGCCAAGGACGAGATGTTCCTGCACACCGACATCCCCGAAGCGCCGTGGCACGTGCTGGAGAGCGACGACAAGCGCAGCGCCCGGATCAACATGATCGCGCACCTGCTCAGCACCGTCCCCTACCGCGACGTCGAGCCGCCGTCGCTGAGCCTTCCGCCCCGGCCGCCGTCTCGCGGGTACGTCCGCACGCCCCGGGACATGCAGGCCTACGTTCCCGACCACGCCGCGGAGCTGACGGCGGGCAGCGGGCGCTAGCCGGCCTTCCGGTACCGGACCGCGAAGTCATGCTCCCAGGCCACGCCGTCCGCGGAGCGCTCCCAGGCGCCCTCGATGAGGGTGCCGCCGGGATCGATGGTGGCGCTGAACCGCTGGTGGAACTCCGGGCCGGCCTGGCCCCACACCTTCCATTCCCCGCGCTCCACGGTGCACTGATAGACCCGGAACACGCCGCGCGCATCCGCGTAGAGCATGGCGTACGTGCCAGCCGTCTTCAATTCATCGGCGGAACGGGCCGTGGTGTCCGCGGCCGTGGCCCACGTAATTTAGCAACCCTGACGATTTCCACCAGGAGTTCAGGTGCTGTTATCGACGGGCCGGAGGCGGGTCGCGAAACGGGCATGAAACTATGCCGTGGGGAAAGGTAGCAGCGAGGAGGGCAGCAGATGGCGGTGACACCTCTGACGGAACGCAAGTCGTGGCAGGCGCTCAAGCGGCACCACGCCGAGATGGCCGGCCAGCACCTGCGGGAGCTGTTCGCCGCGGATCCGGAACGGGGCGAGCGGCTGACCGCGGAGGCGGCCGGGCTCTACCTGGACTACTCCAAGAACCGGATCACCGACGAGACCATGCGCCTGCTCGTCGACCTGGCCCTCGAGTCCGGCGTGCCGGAGCGGCGGGACGCCATGTTCCGCGGCGAGCACATCAACGTGTCCGAAGACCGGGCCGTCCTGCACGTGGCGCTGCGGATGCCCCGCGGCACGTCCCTGGTGGTGGACGGCGTCGACGTGGTACAGCAGGTGCACGAGGTGCTGGACCAGATGGCGGACTTCGCGAACCGGGTCCGGTCCGGGGCGTGGACAGGCTACACCGGCAAGCCGATCAAGAACGTCGTCAACGTCGGGATCGGCGGCTCGGACCTCGGCCCGGTGATGGCGTACGAGGCGCTGAAGCACTACAGCCAGCGGGACATGACGTTCCGGTTCGTGTCCAACGTCGACTCCACCGACTTCGTCGAGGCCACCCGGGACCTGAACGCGGACGAGACGCTGTTCATCATCTCCTCCAAGACCTTCGGCACACTGGAGACGCTGACCAACGCCACCTCGGCGCGGGACTGGGTGGTGGGCGAGCTGGGCAGCGAGGACGCGGTGGCCAAGCACTTCGTCGCGGTGTCCACCAACGCCGAGCGGGTGGCCAAGTTCGGCATCGACACCGCGAACATGTTCGTGTTCTGGGACTGGGTCGGCGGCCGGTACTCGATGGACTCGGCGATCGGCCTGTCCACCATGGTGGCGATCGGGCCCGAGGGGTTCGAGGACATGCTGGCCGGGTTCCACGAGATGGACGAGCACTTCCGCACCGCCCCGCTGGAGCGGAACCTGCCGGTGCTGATGGGCCTGCTCGCGGTCTGGTACCGCGACTTCTTCGGCCTGCAGAGCTATGGCGTCATGCCGTACGACCAGTACCTCAAGCGCTTCCCCGCCTACCTGCAGCAGCTCACCATGGAATCCAACGGCAAGCACGTCACGCTGGCCGGGGTCCATGTCGAGGCCGACACCGGCGCGGTGTTCTGGGGCGAGCCGGGCACCAACGGCCAGCACAGCTTCTACCAGCTCATCCACCAGGGGACCACGATCATCCCGGTCGACCTGATCGGCTTCGGCAAGACGCTGAACCCGCTGCGCGACCATCACGACATCCTGTCCTCGAACGTGTTCGCGCAGGCGCAGGCGCTGGCGTTCGGCAAGACCGCGGCCGAGGTCCGGGCCGAGGGCACCCCGGAGAACGTGGTGCCGCACAAGGTGATGGAGGGCAACCGGCCGTCGAACGTGCTGCTGGCCGAGATCCTCACCCCGCGGATCCTCGGCACGCTGGTCGCCCTGTACGAGCACAGCGTGTTCACCCAGGGCACGGTCTGGGACATCGACTCGTTCGACCAGTGGGGCGTGGAGCTGGGCAAGGTGCTCGCGGTGAAGATCATCCCCGAGCTGACCAGCGCCACCGAACCAGCGCTCGACCACGACTCGTCCACCAACACGCTCATCCGCAAGTACCGGGAGCTCAAGGCCCGCTGAACAGGATTGGATGCAACGATGCCAACTGACAACCCGATGCAGCTCGGGATGATCGGACTCGGCCGGATGGGCGCCAACCTGGTCCGCCGGCTCATGCGCGACGGCCACCACTGCGTGGCCTACGACCGGAACCCCGACGTGGTCAAGGGCCTGGAAGCCGAGGGCGCGACCGGCGCGAACACCCTGGCCGAGTTCGTGGCCAAGCTGGACAAGCCGCGGGCCATGTGGATCATGGTGCCGGCCGGCGTCGTCCAGGGCACGCTCGACCAGCTCCGGCCGCTGCTCGAGGCCGACGACATCGTGATCGACGGCGGGAACTCCTACTACCGGGACGACATCCCCCGCGCGGCCGACCTGAAGCGGGACGGCATCCACTTCATCGACGTCGGCACCAGCGGCGGCGTATGGGGCCTGGACCGGGGTTACTGCCTGATGATCGGCGGGGAGGAAGAGCCGGTGCGCCGGCTGGACCCGATATTCCTGACCATCGCGCCCGGCAAGGGCAGCGCCGAGCCCACGCCGGGCCGGCAAAGCCACACCACCGCCGACCAGGGCTACTACCACTGCGGGCCGTCCGGGGCCGGGCACTTCGTCAAGATGGTGCACAACGGCATCGAGTACGGCATGATGGCCGCCATCTCCGAGGGCCTGTCGATCATCAAGAGCGCCGACGTGGGCCTGCACATGGACGAGGTCGACGCGGAGACCGCGCCGTTGCGCGACCCCTGGGCCTACCAGTACACGATCGACGTCGGCGAGGTGGCCGAGGTGTGGCGCCGGGGCTCGGTGATCAGCTCCTGGCTGATCGACCTGACCGCGGACGCCTTTGCCAAGTCGCCCGACCTGGAGGAGTTCAGCGGGCGGGTGTCCGACTCCGGAGAGGGCCGGTGGACGGTGCTGGCCGCGGTGGACGAGGGCGTGCCCGCCTCGGTCATCGCCGCCTCGCTGTACGAGCGGTTCGACTCCCGCCGCAACGGCGAGTTCACCTGGAAGATCCTGTCCGCGCTGCGCGAGGAGTTCGGCGGGCACCTGGAGAAGCCCGCGGCGCAGCCGCCAGGGAACCCCGCGGCGCAGCCGCCAAGGAATAGGGCCTGATTCCGCGATGAGCGACAACGGACTGCCGCGGCCGGAGAACA
>Ga0335073_10014208_pt1 | contig 11164 bp, 13 predicted proteins | sample Lox_Sample_22_FD_207093 | JGI IMG/M metagenome (GOLD analysis project Ga0335073, IMG submission 207093) | Soil microbial communities from Loxahatchee National Wildlife Refuge, Florida, United States - Lox_Sample_2.2 | ecosystem: Environmental > Terrestrial > Soil > Wetlands | place: USA... | reverse complement strand
AAGAAGGTTGGTTTTTCGATGTGTGGGTGCCGCAGCAGGAGCCGGGCCAGCTCGAATCCCGCGTAGCCCGTAACCCCGACGACGGCGACCCGTGTCGGGTCGGTCATCGGAGCATTTCCTCCACGCGTTTGCGGATGCCGTTGCAGGCGCTCCGCGAAGAACAGATGACGAGAACGGTGTCGTCGCCCGCCAGTGTGCCGGCCACTTCCTTCCAGTGCTCCGAGTCGACCGCCGCGGCCAGCGGGTGCGCGCCGCCGGGCGGCGTTTTCAGCACGAGCATGTTCTGCGCCGGGCGAATGTCGAGCAGATATTCTTTGAGGGCCCGCGCCAAAGCCGGAAGCGGCGTCGCCTCTTGGGTGGTGGCGGAGGCAAGCGGCCGGTAGCCGGAGGACGTCTTCACGAGGCGCAGCTCGCGCAGATCGCGCGAGAGCGTTGCCTGCGTGACGCGTACGCCGAGATGACCGAGCTGGCGGCGCAGCTCATCCTGGCTCGCGACGGCCTGGCCGTTGAGGAGCTTGAGGATTTGCCCTTGCCGGAATCGTTTTTGGACGCCCATTGTGCTTGCGATGCTTGAATATGCATCCGCCTGCATAATCATACAACGTGGCGCATGCCTGTCAAGCATTCTCTGCAATCGATGCGCCAAAATTGTTTCGGGATGCGCGAAAGTGTTTCGCGTTTGTTGGCGCGCGCGGAATGTTTTGTGCGGCCGCGCGCCGGCGACGCAAATTCGCCGAGAAGCGGTCCCGCCGCACGGGGATTCCGGGATGGAACAAGCGGTTTGACAGCAAGAAGCGGCTTTCTTACACTGCCCTTATTGGAGATCCCATATGACCATTGAACTCACGCCCGAACAGGAGCAGGCCATTCAGAACGCCATTAAGAGCGGAGTTATCCAGTCGGTGGACGAGTTCATTGATGCGGCCATAGCATTGCTCCCCAGTCCCAATGATCGTCCCGACGGTTCCCGCCAGGCTGCCGTCCGCCGCATGGAAGAGTTCGGGGAGAAGTATCATCTCAGCTTCGGAGAACCCATCACGCGCAAGCTCTTGCATGAAGGCCATCGCCACTGATGCCAGAGTTTGTGCTCGATGCATCGGTCGCCTCTTCGTGGTGTTTTCCGGGCGATCCGACGGAAGACACACCTTATAGCCGGCGCATTTTGTCGAAGCTTGAGATGGATGATGCCATCGTCCCGGGAATTTGGGCCTTCGAGATCGCCAACGTCATTTTCGCCGCATTCACCAAACGCAGGCGAATCAGTCAACAGCAGATCGACGAGTACCTGACGCGCTTGAGGGCGCTGCCTATCCGCACGGAACACAACGATTTGTGGGCGAATATCGCGCTGGAATCACAGGCGAGGAAATGGAATCTGCCCGCTTACGATGCGGCTTATCTCGACTTGGCGCTGCGAAAGAGACTTCCTCCCGCGACAGCGGATGACGATCTCAGGAAAACAGCACAGGTGGCCGGGATAGAAGTACTCTCGTAAGGCCGACGCCGTGCCTCGCCGATGAGAAGGGCCACGTGGGGGCATCACAGACACAGCGCGGCTACGCTACTCGAACGAATGGTAGGCCCGTGCGGGCTCGAACCGCAGACCTCCACCGTGTCAAGGTGGCGCTCTAGCCAACTGAGCTACGGGCCTTCCGACAGAACGTCATTCTAGCACACGCCATCGGGCATGCGCCCGCGCGGGCCCGCCATTCCTCGATCACCCCAATCCAGAAATTATGGCGGGAACGTCTAGAAGCAGATCGACCTGTACGGACGGTCAGGTTTGCGAGTGAGCAAACCTGTACCACCTCGTGGTTGCCGCGCTTACGGGCCGCTCCTAAAGTGAGGATACGCTGGCCTTCGCGGCCGACGACTCCTTCCGTGACGAAAAGGGACAATCACATGTGGACAAAACCGACGCAAAACGAAATGCCCGGCTCATCGCCGATGCAGCAGCCTGGAACCGCGGCGGGATCTTCCGTCGCGAGCGCGACTGTACGGCCGAGCGCCCCGATCTCGCGCAGCTTGGCGTGCTTGGGCGCAAGCGTTCAAATTAAGGGCCAAATCACCGGTGAAGAGGATCTGCAGATCGACGGCAAGGTGGAAGGCCCAGTCTCGCTCGAGGGCCGCAGGCTGACCGTTGGGCGCACCGGTCAATTGAATTCCGAAATCGTCGCGGGAGAAGTGATTGTCCACGGCACGGTGACGGGCAATCTGCGGGCGCGCGATCGCGTCGAGATCCGGCGGGACGGCTCGGTGATCGGCGACGTCACAGCGGCTCGGATCAGCATCGAGGATGGCGCTTACTTCAAGGGTCGCATCGAGATCGACCGTCCGAGGGCGCAGGCGATTGCGGATTCGGACGCCGTCGGCATGGCTGTGACCGCCGAGGTCAACTAGGACCGCTGCGAGCGCCTAGGCGACGAAGCGATAGCCCACGCCTCGCACGGTCAGCAGGTGCTTCGGCTTCGAGGGGTCCTTCTCGAGGTAGCGCCGCAGGCGGACGATGAAGTTGTCGATCGCCCGCGTGTCCGTGTCTTCGCGCACTCCCCACACATCTTCGAGGATCGATTTCCGCGAGACGGTTTTGCCGGCGTTGCGAATCAAGTGGCGCAGGAGCTTCGCTTCCATGAGGGTCAGTTGAATCGTCGAGCCGTCGCCGCGCAGCTCGAGCGTATCGAAGTCAATCGTGCGGCCGTTGAAAGTGAAAATTCCCTCATCGGGCGCGCCAGCCGGCTCCTCCGCGTTTCCGGCGGCGGGCCGCGCTCCCTGCGGTAACGCACCGCCGCCCGCGTGCCAGGCGCTTCGACGCAGGAGTCCCTGAAGCCGCGCGAGGAAGATGGGCAGCTCGAATGGCTTGGGCAGGTAATCGTCGGCGCCCGCCGCGAATCCTTCGAGCACGTCTTCGGCGCGCCCGCGGGCGGTGAGGATCAGCACCGGCACGTAATTTTTCGCTTTGCGCAGCGCGGATACCACGGAGAAGCCGTCGATTCCGGGCAGCATCACATCGAGCACGACCGCGTCAAATCTTTCGCCGCGCTCGAGCAGCAGCTCGAGCGCCGCCTCGCCGTCTCCGACCACTTCGGCCGTGTATTTTTCAGCCTCGAGATTGAATTGCAGGCCCTCGGCTAGGTGGGCTTCGTCCTCGACCACCAGAATGCGGCTCAAGCGGCGCTCCTCGGCAGCTCCATGGTGACGGTCGTTCCGCCGGCCGTGCCTCCGCTTTCGGCGAATACGCGGCCGCCGTGCGCCTTCGCGATCGACCGGACGATGAAAAGGCCGAGTCCCGTGCCCTTCACACTGGACGCCGACCGCCCCGGCACGCGGTAAAAGCGCTTGAAGATTCGCCCCAGCTCCTCGGCTGGAATTCCAATCCCGCGGTCCCGCACCCGCAGCACGACTCGTTTATCGTCCGGCGTGTCGACCGAAACCGACACGTCCACATGGCCGCCCGAATATTTGATGGCATTGTCGAGAATGTTGGACACGGCCGTGCGAAGGTCGCCCGGGTCGCCCTGCACGCTTATGTGCGTGCCGTTGGTCGGGCCATCCCATTGCAGGCCGGCGGGCTGCAGGTGGTGCCGCGTGCGCGCCAGTTCCACGCATTCGCGAACCAAGCCGCCAAAATCGACCTCGGTGGTTGTCTGATGCTTGCCCCGCTTGTAGCCCGCCTCGCCCGCTTTGAGCACCTGCTCGACGGTGCCGAGGAGCCGGTCCGAGTCGTCCAGCATGAGCCTGTAGAACTGCTGCCGCTGCGCCTGATCCACCTCGCGACGCTGCAGCGTTTCGAGGTAGAGGCGGATCGACGCGATCGGCGTCTTCAGCTCGTGCGTCACGGCGTTGATGAAGCTGTCGTGGCGCTCATTGCGCCGGATTTCGCGCACCAGGAAAATCGTATTGAGGATCAGGCCGGTGATGATCGCGAGGAAGAAGACAAGACCGAAGAACAGCAGAACGCGCTCGCGCCAGTTGAGGATGATCCAGCTGCCGGTAAGAGCTACGGTCGCGACCACCAGGCAGATGCCCAGGATCAGGAAGAAGGCGATCGTTTTTCGGCGGCTCGTGATCCGCATCATAGGCGTTTTGCCTAGATTGTACCGCGGCTGGCGCGCGCCTTGCTCGGCAGATGGTAAAGGAGGGGAGAGAACTGCTCGGGAGACGCCTCTAGGCGCCTCCCCGATGCTAGTGCTGCCGATCGCTCGCTACGCCGAAACCAAGTCGGTTTCGGGTTTGGCGACCATGTTCGTCGGCGGAATGGCCGGAATGGTCGGTGCCGCTTCGTTGCCGTGAGCCTTCGAAGGCAGCGCAATCGTGTAGACCTTCTTGGCCAGGCCCAGCTTCTGCAACGTCCAGATGCCGTACCAGTTGAGATCGACTTCATACCACGCAAGGCCGTGGCGCGCGGAAACCGGGTGCGCGTGGTGATTGTTGTGCCAGCCTTCGCCGAAAGAGAAGAGAGCAACCCACCAGCTGTTCGTCGAATCGTCGCGCGTCTGGAAGCGGCGCGAGCCCCACACGTGCGTGGCCGAGTTGACGAGCCAGGTGGTGTGCAGGCCAAACACCGTCCGGAAGAAGATGCCCCACATCAGGAAGGGAAGTCCGCCGATAGCCAGCAGGATTACGCCGAGCACGATCATCGGAACGTAATGATATTTCGTGATCCAGACGTGAAATTTGTCTTTGGCGAGATCGGGAACGTAGCGCGACAGTGTCGTCGTGTCGTGGTGCATCGACTTGCCGACCAGAATCCAGCCGACGTGCGCCCACCACTTGCCGTCGCGCGGGGAGTGCGGATCGCCGTCCTTGTCTGAGAATTGGTGATGAATCCGGTGCGTCGATACCCAGAAGATCGGGCCGCCTTCGAGCGCGAGCGTGGCGCAAACCGTCAGGAAATACTCAAGCCACTTGGGGGTCTTGTAGCCGCGATGCGTCAGGAGCCGGTGATAGCCCATGCCGATCCCCAGGCTGCCCGCAACCCAGTAAAGAAAGAGAGCGACAAAAAATGCCTTCCATGTAAAGAAAAACAGCGCCGCCACGGCGCCGATGTGGAACAACACCATAAAGCTGGCGGTAACCCAATTGATCCCGTTATCGCTGGCCGAGTCTTTCCCCAGATCGTTGAGTGTCATGGAGGCCCTTGTTTGTGCTCTTTGTTTTATTCTTCCTGCGGTGCAATCTCAGAATAGCAGTGTCAGGGCGAGTGTTTTGTAATAGTTATGTAATACCGGAAGTCTGCGCTGTAAAAGTAATTGCAGCCGGAGTTCCTGTACAAAGGTACAGGTTTTGGCGGGCGACCCGGCGGCGCGGCTTGTCAATCCTGCTTATTTCCCGGATAATTGGGTCTCTCCGGTTTCCATCAGCACTCCGGCGCTATGGTGCAACGGTTAGCACGCGGCCCTTTCAAGGCTGAAATACGGGTTCGATTCCCGTTAGCGCTACCAACTCTGAGATCGATTGTTCACAATCTCTTACTCGATGCTATGCTGCTTGCTGCTCCGAGGCAGGGGTAGGGCACGGATGTTGACCCAAGCCGAAGCTAACCGTTTCTTGCAAATGACAAAACACTTCGTGCGCCCCCCAGCATTTGTGACTATTCAGCCCGGATGCGATGACACTTATGAGGTTGCGGCAGCAAGCGAGAGAGAAGCGTTTCTGTTGGATGTTTGGCGCGGCCGACTCCGGCTCACGAAACTGAAATTACAGAATCGGGTCCAAACAGCCGTGGTTTTGGTACGCCTCGATGTTCACGGCGCTCCGCATACAAACCCGGACGGCGAACGCCTATCGGGCACGCATCTGCATCTCTACAGGGAGGGGTACGACGACAGATGGGCGCTTCAAGTGGATCCCAGAGAGTTTCCGCGGATGGACGACCCAGGTAGAACTTTTCACGATTTCTGTGCTTTCTGTAAGATTGAATCGCCTCCACCGGTTCAAGGAGTCATCACTTGAAGCGGGCTGAGTGCGAGAGGCTGATTGAAGCCTATACGGACTGGCTTCACCAAGGGCTTTCTGTCGAAGACGTTGGCGAAGCCTGCGAACTGACGACTCCATTTCTCGACCGCCACAATGACCACCTTCAGGTCTACGCCACCCGCCGCAACGGAGCCGTCATCCTAACGGACGACGGCTATACGCTCTCCGACCTAAGGACAAGTGGGCTAGAAATCGATACGCCGAAGCGAAAGATGGTTCTCGAAAGTGTTCTGAATGGCCTGGGAATTCGCGAGGAAAACGGGTCGTTGATTGTCGAAGCATCAACCTCGAATCTCGGCCAGAGGCTGCACTCGCTTGTGCAAGCTATGTTAGCCGTAAACGACATGTTTGTGATGGCCCAGCCCCGCGTCGCCAGTTTTTTCTTTGAGGACGTGCAACGGTTCCTGGACAGCCACGATGTCCGCTACACGTCCAGGGTGAAACTTTCAGGGAAGAGCGGCTACGACCACGGAGTGGATTTCCTGATTCCGAAATCCAGAAAACACCCCGAGAGAATCCTGCAGGCGGTCGCCACTCCGAAGAAAGAAAACATCTTTGCTTATCTCTGGACTCTCAGCGACACGCGGGCTGCTCGGGCGGAAGAGTCAAGGCCCGAGGCATATGCATTTTTGAATGACCAAGAACAGTCCGTTGGAGGCGACGTCGTCGAGGCCTTGAAAGCCTACGATGTTATTCCAGCGATTTGGTCGCAACGCGATAATTTTGCTCCGGCGCTGGCTGAATAATCGACACTGCGTGCGTGAGAAGGCTCTCGACCTCAGGGCCTATCGACGGCTCTTCGAGTTGGTGAACTCTCTGTCACCTAGAGTCAAACGCAACCGAATATCCATACTTTGACCCATCTTATATGCCTTGACGCGTATGTACCATGCCGGGTATATAAATGGAGTGGAATCTGTATTCGAAATCATTGCCGAGCCGAACCGCCGCGCGATTCTGAGCCTCCTGGTCTCGTCCGAACAGTCGGTTGGAGAGATCGAGCGGCGGCTTCGGATGCCGCAGCCGACCGTCTCGAAGCACCTTCGCGTGTTGCGCGAGGCCGGCTTCGTGGAATCCACGGTGGACGCGCAGCGCCGCCTCTACCGGCTGAAACCGGAACCGCTGCAGGAAGTGGAGGCTTGGCTGGCGCCGTTCCGCAGGTTCTGGTCCGCTCACCTGGATGCTCTCGAACGCCACCTCGACCGTATGGAAGAGCCCACGCCCGCGAAAAAGAAGACAGGGAGAAAACGGCGCGGCGCAAGCCGCGAACATCACAAAGGAGAATCGAGATGAAGATCAAAGTGACCACCCTATACGTGGACGATCAGGAAAAGGCCCTGCGCTTCTATACGGATGTGTTGGGCTTTGCCAAGAAGGCCGATTTCAGCCAGGGCCCCTACCGCTGGCTGACCGTGGCCTCGCCCGAGGAGCCGGACGGCGTCGAGCTGCAGCTCGCGCTCAACAACAATCCCGCGGCGAAAACGTACCAGCAGGCGTTGTTTCAGCAGAACCAGCCCGCGATCATGTTTTTCACCGACAACATCAAGAGCGATCACGAGCGGATCAAGGCGCTCGGCGCGGAATTCACGATGCCGCCCACCGATGTGACCGCCTCGACCATTGCCATGCTGAAGGACACTTGCGGTAATCTCGTTCAGCTCACCCAGCTGAAACGCTGGTAGGCGGGAAATGACCGATCGCGAGCAGTACGCGCCGGGCCCGGCCAACGTCGCGCGCATACAAAAGGATGGAGAAAAGTGGACGCTCGTCCTTGTCCGAGAGCTGCGCCATTCGCCGGAAAAAGTCTGGCAGGCGATCACCGACCCGGCGCATCTGCGCGAGTGGGCGCCCTTCGACGCCGATGGCAGCCTGGCTACTGCCGGAGCCACGGTAAAGCTCACCACGGTTGGGGCGCCTGTGCCGCACGTTACCGAAACAACGGTGACGCGAGCCGAAGCTCCCAAGCTGCTTGAGTACAAGTGGGGCGCCTTCGATACCCGTTGGGAACTCGAAGCCTATGCGGGCGGCACACGCCTGACGCTTTGGACCAACATCGGTCGCCGCTTCATTTCCATCGGCGCCGCGGGATGGCACATCTGTTTCGATGTTTTGGATCGCCTTCTCAGCGGAACTCCCATCGGCCGTATCGTCGGTCCCGAGGCCATGAAGTTCGGCGGCTGGCAGCGGCTGAACGCGGAGTACGCTAAGCAGTTCGGTGTCGAACCGCCCAACTGGCCGTCTCAGGCGGCTCAAGAGTCGTGAATCGAAGGAATCCAATGAATCCATCGGAACGCATTGACGAGCTGATCGCAGGACTCACAGACTGGCGCGGCAAAACGCTCGCCGGCGTCCGCAAGAGCATCCTCGAGGCCGACCGGGAGATCATCGAGGAATGGAAATGGATGGGAAGCCCCGTATGGTCCCGGGACGGAATGATCGCGGTCGCGAACGCACATAAAGATAAGGTGAAGGTCACCTTTTCCAACGGGGCGAGCCTCCCGGATCCCGAGAAACTCTTCAACAATGGCCTCGGCGGCAACAGGTGGCGCGCGATTGACCTGCTCGAAGGCGACAAGATCAACGAGCGCGCCCTGAAAAATCTCGTTTGCGCCGCCATTGATTACAATCAGAGCAAATTGAAGAGGAAAATCCCCGCGGGCGCGCGTGCGAAAGCACGCAAAGGCAAGAAGCCGGAAAGCTAAGGCTTCTTTCCGCCGTTCTCTTTGCGGGTCTGGGGCAAGCCGTCCGCGACCGGCAGCCACACCTGAAAGCGCGTGTCTCCGGGTTTTGACGTGACCTCGATGTTCCCGCGGTGCTTGGTGATGAGGCGCTGAACCGTGTCGAGGCCGAGCCCTGTCCCTTCGCCGACTCCCTTGGTGGTAAAGAACGGCTCGAAGATGTGCGGCTTCACCTCGGGCGGAATTCCCGGGCCGTTGTCGGCGATTTCCACGACGACGCAATCGTCCTGCTGATAGGTGCGAATGCGCAGTTCGCCCTGGCCCTTCATCGCGCTGATCGCGTTATCGATGATGTTGGTCCAAACTTGATTCAGCTCGCTTCCGAATGAATTCACCAGCAGCGGAACGCTGCCGTAATCGCGCTTTACCGCGACGCCGTGCTTGAGCTTGTGGTTCATGATCGTAAGAGTCGTTTCGATGCTCTTCGCGACATCGACGTTTTGCTGCGGCGTCTGGTCCATGTAGGTGTATTCCTTGATCGCGCGGACCAGATCGGAGATTCGCGACGTGCCGCTCTCGATTTCGTTGAGCAGGCTGATGACCTCGATCCACGCCGCGATCCTGACAAGAGCCGCTCGGGCCGTTTGCGCCTCGAGCGTCGCAAATAGCGACTCGAGTGCCGCCGGCTTCACGTTGCGGTGCGCGAGATCGGCGGCGAGTTGCCAGAGATCGTTCTGCCCATGGCTCCGCAGCAGGGAATCGATCTCGCCCTCGAGATCGCTCATGGCGAGCGCGTCGGGCGGAACGTCGTCGCTCTTAACCAGCGACGCTTCCAGGGCCTCGATCTCCGCTCTTTGGGTGGGCGTGAGTTCGCGCCGTCCCAATTCCTGGCTCGCGTACTTGATCCGCTTGAGGGCGTCGCGCAGTTGGCCGGCCGCACGCTTGGCAGCCGAGGCCGGATTGTTGAGTTCATGCGCGAGACCCGCTGAAAGTTTTCCCAACGAAGCCAGGCGGTCGCGCTGCTGTTCGATCCGGGTAGTTTCGCGAATTCGGTCCGCCATCAGCCCGACGAGGCGATGGGTCAGCTCCGGCATCTTCTGGATGAGCTCGGGAAAAAGCGCCGCAGGGAAGCGCAGCACGCGCGCATCCGTAATGGCTCGCACGCCGACGCTGAACTGTTTCATGCGTGAAAAGGGCAGCACGCCCGTCACGGAGCCGGTCTTGATCGGGATAACCACGGTTTCGCCGCCGAGATCGCCGCGCGCCTGCAGTTGCCCTTCGAGAATCACGAACATCGCATCGGCAGGATCGCCGGGGCGAAAGGGCGACTCACCCTCCTTCAGAAGCTGCTCTTCGGACTGGCTGAGGAACCACTCGATTTGATCGCCAGGCAGATCGGCGAACGCGGGAACCTTCAGCAATTCTGATTTCGCGACCATTTAGACTTTGCTCAAATATTGATGGATGAATTGGACGGCTACCGATCCTTCACCGACTCCGGAGGCTACCCGCTTGACCGACCCGTGCCGCACGTCGCCCACCGCGAAAATGCCGGGAACGTTCGTTTCGAGCAGGAACGGATCGCGGTCAAGCGCCCATCCCTTGGGGCGCTGCCCCTCGCGAATCAAGTCGGGGCCCGTCAGGAGGAATCCGCGCTCGTCACGCTCGAGGACGCCCGCCATCCAATCGGTTCGCGGCAACGCCCCGATGAAAATGAACATCGCGCTCGCCGGCACGCGCTCCAGCTTGCCGGTGTCCGAACAAAGGAACGAAATCTCTTCCAGGTGCGTTTCGCCGTGCGCTTCCTGAACGCTGGCATTCGCCCAAATCTGGATGTTCGGCGTCTCCTTGACCTGGTCGATCAGATATTGCGACATCGTGCTCGATAGCGAGCTCCCGCGTACCACGATCACCACGCGCTCGGCGAACCTCGCGAAATTCATGGCCGCCTGGCCCGCCGAATTCGCGCCGCCGATCACGTAAACGATTTCGCCCTTGCACGACAGCGCCTCCGTCGAGCCGCCGCCGTAATAGACGCCTGCGCCCTGCAGCCGGTCGATCCCGGGAGCTTCCAGGCGCCTCCACTGCACGCCCGTTGCGATCAGCAACGCGTGGCAGGAGATTTCGTTCCCATCCGCCAATTTCAGGATGCGGTAGGGATCTTCGGTTCGCACTCCCACAGTTTCCTGGGGCGAGAGAATTTCGACCCCGAAGCGCTGCGCCTGCACCACCGCGCGCCGCGCGAGGTCGCCGCCACTGAGCCCCATGGGAAATCCAAGGTAGTTCTCGATGCGCGAACTCATCCCCGCCTGCCCGCCCGGCGCTTCGCGCTCGATCATCACCGTATGTAAACCCTCGGACGCGCCGTACACCGCGGCGGCAAGACCCGCCGGCCCTCCGCCCACGATCGCCAAGTCGTAGAAGCTGGTTTGCGCGCGCGTCCGCAAGCCGACCTTCTGCGCTACGTCCGCCGGCACGCTCTCGAGCAGCTTCGTTCCGTCCGGGAACAG
>Ga0335073_10014207_pt1 | contig 11164 bp, 13 predicted proteins | sample Lox_Sample_22_FD_207093 | JGI IMG/M metagenome (GOLD analysis project Ga0335073, IMG submission 207093) | Soil microbial communities from Loxahatchee National Wildlife Refuge, Florida, United States - Lox_Sample_2.2 | ecosystem: Environmental > Terrestrial > Soil > Wetlands | place: USA... | reverse complement strand
AAGCTGCTTCTCGGAGAGGTCGGCAGGCTGGGCGGCTGCTCCGTCCCGCGCAACATTGGCTTGTGACGGAGACGCCGATGCGCTCGTCCCCATCGCCGAAGGGTTTGCCGGCGCAGAGGCGTTCGTTGCGGCAGGAGCGTTTGCACCGGAAGCCGCGTTCTCTTTCTTCTCTTGTCGTTCTTCAACGCGATCGATAGCGGCCGCGTAGATGGCATGTTCGTAGGGTTCTCGCGGCATGGCGAGCTTGCCATCCATTACGGCTTTGGCGACCGCATTAGGCGGGAATGCGAGCGCCATCTCGCGCGCGCTCATGGTCAGGGTGCGATAGCCGGCGAGCCGCGCCTGCAAGGCGCTGTCGTCGATGCGCTCAGGATGAAGTTGCTGGTCGATCCACTTGTCCACGCCGATCGCCACGACGGCATCGACATCGCCGGGGCGAGGGCCGAAAGTCAGGCGATCGAGCGCATGCAGCGCGCGTTGCCTCTGGTCAGCAGCGTTGGAAACTTTCTTCTTCTTGGCGTAACCCACGACGCCGAGAGCGATCAACAGCATCAACAGAGTCGCGCGGAAGATCGTCCGTCGCGCCATGTCAGTTCCCTTCCCGCATTCGTTCTGTATAAACCTGCTCTCGACGAAAAAGTTTCCGCCAGAATGCAATGTACGAAGCACAATCCCCGCTTCGGCAAGCTCAAGGAATCGGGATGGCAGCCCAGCTCTGCGATCGCGTGTCGCTCGCCAGCATACAACCGGCGCTGCTGCGACCCTTTCTAATCCAGTAGGTTGCAGGGGGTGCTGGATGAGCCGGTACGGAAAGCTCGCAGTCATGATCGCTATCGCCCTGCCGGTCGCCTGTCTTTTCTGGATCGTTCTCGTCGGAACGTTCTCTGCCCACGAACTGGAAGTCGGGATCCTCGCGACCTTGCTGGCCGCCACCGGAACAGCCGCCATCGAGTTGCAGTATCCCAGCCACTTTACGCCCAGCCTTCGCGAGTTGCTCGCGTGCTGGCGGCTGCCCGGTTACCTGCTCGCCGGCACTTGGGAGATCATGAAGATCGCGGCCGCGGACCTGCTCGGGATTCGTCATGCCGAATCCTGGTTTCGGGCGCTGCCCTTTGCGGCCGGCAAAAAGAATGACGAGCGGGCGGTCGCGCGCCGCGTGCTCGCGGTCACGTACAGCACCGCGACGCCAACCTCCATCGTTCTGGGGATCAATACCAACGAGCAAAAGCTGCTGGTGCACGAACTCAGGCGCAGCCCCGTCTCGCAAATGCTGAAAGCCCTTGGAGCCAGGACGTGAACATCTGGGAGATAGCAGCTGAGGTCATGATCTTTGCGCTGGCGCCGCTGGCCTGGTCGGCGATGCGCGGCGATGCAACGCACCGGCTGGTCTCGTTCTTCATGGCCGGCGTGGTGATCACGCTGCTGATGATGCTGCTGACCATGGCTTTCCATCGTATGCCGATGATGGACGTGGCCATCACGCTGGCGCTGATGTCGTTCGGCGGCGGCATCGTCTTCGCGCGCTTCTTCGAGCGCCATCTGCCATGAAGACCATCGCCATCGAGACCCTGCTTGCGCTCGCCGTCGCCATCACGCTGGCTTCCGTGCTGGGCATGATGCGCATGCGCGATGCGTATCAGCGCATGCACTACATCTCGCCGCCGGCATCACTGAGCGCCATCCTCATCACCATCGCGATCTTTCTCCAGCAGGGCCTCAAGCCGGAATCGTTCAAAGCAGTTTTCGTTACGCTCGTGCTGATCGGCATGAACACCTTTGTCACGCACGCGGCGGCACGCGCCTTCCGCATTGCGGAGACGAAGCATTGGCGGCCGAAGCCGGGCGAAGAGGTGCCGATTAGGCGCCAGGACGAGCAAGTCGAACCAGAGAGGAAGGCGGCATGAGGCTGCTGGAATGCGTCATCTTGTTGCTGGTTGCCGTCACCGCTCCCGGCGTGGTGCTGAGCCGCGATCCCAAGCGCCAGGTCGTGACGCTGAGCTTCTACGGGCTGATTTGCGCGCTGATGTTCTTCATCTTCCAGGCCCCAGACGTGGCGCTCTCCCAGATCACTGTCGGCGCGGTCATGCTGCCGCTGATGATCCTGCTGACGCTGACGAAATTGCGGCGGCAGAACCTGCGCCGCGAGCGGGAGAGGGAGAAATGAGCGCGCGAACGCGCACTACGCTGTTTCTGATTTCGGCAGCCGGACTCGCTGCCATCTTTGCCTGGGGTCTTCGCGATGTGCCGCCGATGGGCGATTATCGCGGGCCTTACGGCTACGTCCTGACGCAAGTCGCTGTTTATGAGCGCCACGCCACCGATACGGTGAACGCCATCAACTACGACTATCGCGGATTCGACACCCTGGGCGAGGAGTTCATTCTGTTCGCGTCGGTGCTGGGCGTGCTGCTGCTGTTCCGTCCCGCGGGCCAGAAGAAAGAGGACGCGGGCAAGAAACGAGTGCAACTCGAGGATGCCTTGCCGGTCAGCGATACCTTGCGTGTCGGCATGCAGGCAATGGCGGCCACGATGATCGTCTTCGGCCTGTACATCGCGCTTCACGGCCAGCTCACCCCGGGCGGCGGATTTCAAGGCGGAGTCATTCTCGCGACCGTACCGCTGGTCGTGTATCTGTCGGGCAACGTGAAGACGTTTGAGGCCATTGTCTCGAATCCGTTGACCACGCTGGCAGAATGCGGCGGCGCCGGAGGCTACGCGATCATCGGTGTGCTCGCATTGCTGGCGGGCGCGCACTTTCTCACCAACTTTGTGCCTCTGGGGAAAACTGGCGACGTCTTCTCGTCGGGAACGATCGCCATCATCAGCGTCACCGTCGGCGTCGAAGTCGCCGGCGGTTTTCTGGTGCTGATGCAAAGCTATCTGCGCGAAATCATCGAAGAGCGCTTGCAGGAGGAGCGATGATGCTGAATTACCTGGCCTACGCCGTTGCCGCCTGGGTCTTCCTGTGGGGACTCTATGGCATTGTCACCAGCAAGAACCTGGTACACCAGGTGGTCTGCCTCGCCATTGTTCAAACATCGACCTATGTCTTGCTGCTTGCCATTGGCTACAAGGCCGGAGGGACGGCGCCGATCTTCGCCGACATTCCGGTGGGAACCGTTGTAGTTGATCCGCTCGTCCAGGCGCTGATGCTGACCGACGTCGTCGTTGAGGGCACGGTGATGGCGTTGCTGCTCTCCATGGTGGTGAAGGCCAACGAAGTGGCGGGCACGGTCGATCCGGAAGAGCTGCGCATTCTGATGGGATGAGTATCACGGCCTACATCCCGTTGCCGATTGCGATTCCGCTCATCGTCGCAGCTTTTCTGGCGTTCACCGGTAAATGGGTCGGCCGCCGCGCCTGCGACACGCTGGCCATCGCCACCGCCCTCGGCAATCTGTGTCTGACCATCGTCATCCTGCACGGCGTGTGGTCGCAGCCCTATGTTTATTGGTTCGGCAACTGGTGGCCGCGACCGGGCGGCATCGCTCTCGGCATCTGCTTCAGCATCGACGCGATTGGCGCCTCGCTGGCGGTGTTGACGGCGACGCTTACGCTCGCCGGGCTTGTCTTTTCGTGGAGGATCTTCGAGGAGACGGAAAACCACTTCCAGCCGCTGATGCTGATCTTCATGGCCGCGATGTGCGGCTTCAGCTATACCGGCGACCTGTTCAACCTGTTCGTCTTCTTCGAGCTGATGAGCGTCTCCGGCTTCGCGCTGTGCGGCCTAAAGACGCAGACGCCCGGCCCGTTGCAGGGCGCCTACAATTTCGCGATCGTCAATACCGTCGGCGCATTCATGGTCGTGATCGGCGTTGGGCTGCTGTACGCGCGAACCGGCGCGCTTAACTTTGCGCAAGCCGGCCGCTCACTGGGCCGCACGCCGGCCGATTCGCTTGTGCTGCTGGCGTTTCTGCTGATCGCCGTCGGCTATCTGACCAAAGCCGCGATTGTGCCCTTCCATTTCTGGCTGGCCGATGCGCACGCGGTCGCGCCCAGCCCGGTGTGCGTGCTCTTCTCGGGAGTCATGGTCGAGCTGGGCATCTATGCCGTCGCGCGCGTGTATTGGACCATCTTCGCCGGTTCCCTCGCGCCAAATGCGGGCGAGCTGCGCGAGATTCTGCTGATCATGGCAGCGCTGTGCGCCGTCGTTGGGGCGCTGATGTGCTTCGCCGAGCATCACCTGAAGCGGCTGTTGGCCTTCTCCACAATCTCGCACGCCGGACTGATGCTGGCGGGCGTGGGCCTGCTCACCTCCAAGGCGCTGGGCGGGTTCGTGCTGTATGTCTTGTCGCACGGCGCGATCAAAGGCGGGCTGTTTCTGTGCGCCGGGATTGTGATCCACCGCTTGCAGAAGATCGGCGAAGACCACCTGCACGGCCGCGGGCACGAAATGCGGCTCACCGCAGCGGTGTTCATTCTTGGCGCGTTCGGCCTGGCGGGCATTCTGCCGTTTGGGACGCTGTTGGGCGAAAGCATGATCTCGGATGCCGCCAAAGACTTCCCGCAGAGCTGGCTGCCCTACGTTTTTGTCTTCGCTGAGATCCTGACCGCCGGGGCGGTGTTGCGCGCTTGCTTCCGCATCTTTTTCGGATGGGGCGATCCTGCGCCAACCGATGAGTCTTCGCGAATCGAGGAAGGGCCCGAGACCACCGCGCAGCACAGTACGACGCCCATGACCATGTTCCTTCCCGCAGCCGCGCTGGTGCTGCTGGGAATCGCGATCTGTGCCGTGCCGCAGTTGCGCACGACGGCCGACAGCGCGGCGCAGGTGTTTGTCGATCAGCCGGGATACGCGGGCATGGTGCTGGACAACGCGTCAGTGGCTGCTCCGGCTAAGTCGCCGGAAGAGTCGCTGGCTGGGTCAATTGTGCGCTCCAGCATTGCGGGCTTGCTTGCGCTGGCATTGGCGCTGGGCAGCGTCTTCCGCAAGAGATTCCCCAAGCTGAACTTTACGCGAAGTCTGGAGACGGGAAGTCGAGCACTGCGAACGCTGCACAGCGGGCATCCCGGCGATTATGTGGCCTGGCAGTCGCTGGGCACGGCGGCGATCGGAGGATTGTTTGCGTGGTTTTTGCGATAACGGTCATTCTCGTGCGCGATCGGCATCGGATTTCAGCACTCCGCCGCGAGCATAGTTCTCGCGGGGCACTTCAATCAACGTGATGACCACGGCTTCCGGCTTGACCGCGAGCTCCTCGCACAACAGGTCGGTGAGGCGCTTCACGACTTGCCGCTTCTGCTCAACCGTTCGCCCCGTCAGCATCGTGATTTGCACATGCGGCATAGAAAAACCTATTCACCACAGAGACACAGAGACACAGAGGAAAATCAAATTCAAAAAAACTCTGTGTCTCAGTGTCTCTGTGGTTAATTTTTCTTACTTCGCGAGCTCGTATCCCGCGAAGAAGTAGCTGATCTCGAAGCGCGCGGTATCCTCGGCGTCGGAGCCGTGTACCGCGTTTTTCTCGATGTTCGACGCCCACTTCTTGCGGATGGTGCCCTCGTCGGCCTTCGCCGGGTCGGTCGCGCCCATGAGTTTGCGGTAGTCGGCGATGGCCTCTTCCTTCTCCAGCGCCATCACGATGATCGGGCCGCTGGACATGAAGTTGGTCAGCGACTCGAAAAACGGCCGATGCACGTGCACGGCGTAGAAGCCCTCGGCCTGGTGCTTGTTGATGTGCAACATCTTCATGCCGATAATGCGGAATTTGTTTTCCAGAAGCGTGTTGATGATGTCGCCCGCCGCGCCGCGTGCGAAGGCGTCGGGTTTGATGATGGAAAGAGTGCGTTGCAGGGTCTTCATGCGATGAATTAGATCCTCGTTCGTTGGTAGAGTTGGCCTTCGGGCCGGCGTTTAAGAACGGTAGAGCTGGCCTTCAGGCCAGCGTCCCCATGCAGTTTCAAGTTATGAGTCGGCTTCGGCCGACGACACAAGTAGGCGTCCAGGTTGTTCCGTCGGCTCAAGCCGACTCCAGAAACATTTCGCGATCGAGACGCTGGCCTGAAGGCCAGCTCTACCCGTCCTCTGGCGAAAAGCGAATGGCGAACAGCGGCTACTTCATCACCGCGGCTTGCGCCTTGACCAGCGTCTCGCCGATTTCCGCAGGCGACTTCGCGACGTGAATGCCCGCCGCCTGCATCGCCTTGATCTTCTCCGCGGCAGTACCTTTGCCGCCAGAGATGATTGCGCCCGCGTGGCCCATGCGGCGTCCCGGCGGCGCGGTCTGCCCCGCGATGAAGCCGACTACCGGCTTGCGCACATTCTGCCGGATGAACTCGGCCGCAGTCTCTTCCGCACTGCCGCCGATCTCGCCGATCATGATGATCGCCTCGGTCTCCGGATCTTCATTGAACAGCCGAATCGCATCAACAAAATTCGTTCCGATGATGGGATCTCCGCCGATACCGATGGCGGTCGATTGCCCGATGCCGCGCGTCGTGAGCTGATAGACGGCTTCGTACGTCAGCGTGCCCGAGCGTGACACGATACCGACATTGCCTTCCTTATGTATATGTCCCGGCATAATGCCGATCTTGCATTTGCCGGGAGAGATGATGCCGGGGCAGTTCGGGCCGATGAGCCGCGACTTTTTCGTCTTCAGAAACTCCCACGCGTTCACCATGTCGAGCGCCGGAATGCCTTCGGTGATGCAGACGATCAGCGGCACGCCCGCGTCGGCGGCTTCCATAATGGCGTCGGCCGCGCCCGGCGGCGGAACGAAGATGACGCTCGCGTTCGCGCCGGTCTTGGCTACGCCTTCGGCCACAGTATTAAAGATGGGCCAGCCTTCATGCGTGATGCCGCCCTTGCCCGGGGTGACGCCGCCGACAACGTTGGTGCCGTATGCGGCAGCGTTCTTCGCGTGAAATGTGCCTTCGCGGCCGGTCAGTCCCTGCACCAGCAGGCGCGTCGATTTATCAACCAGGATGCTCATGTATAAGTCCTCTTTCTGGATGTCGTGCATGCCGGGTGGAAGCGCCGGACTTTAGTCCGGCGACCGAACCGTGCCAGACCCGTGGGCTTCAGCCCCGGCAGATCACCAGGGCTAAAGCCCCGGTGAGGGAAGGCACTTGTCTCGCCGGGCTTAAGCCCGGCGCTTCCACCTTACGTCGCGAGGCTGAAGCTCGGCGCTTCCACCTTACGTCGCGGGGCTAAGCCCCGGCGCTTCCACACATGCATCAATTTCCCTTGGCCGCGGCAACAACCTTCTCGGCCGCGTCCTTCATGGTCTCTGCCACGATAAATTTCAGCCCGCTTTCTTTCAGAATCTTGCGGCCTTCTTCCACGTTGGTCCCCTCGAGCCGCAGCACAATCGGCAACTGAATGTGGGTGGCGCGCGCCGCGGTGACGATGCCGTTGGCCAGCGTGTCCACGCGCAGGATGCCGCCAAAAATATTGATCAGCACCGCCTTCACGTTTTTGTCGCTCAGCAGGATTTCGAACGCGTGGGTGACCTGCTCGGCGTTGGCGCCGCCGCCCACGTCGAGGAAGTTGGCCGGCATGCCGCCTGCGTATTGAATGATGTCCATCGTCGCCATCGCCAGGCCGGCGCCGTTGACCATGCAGCCCACGTTGCCGTCGAGCTTGATGTAGTTCAGGTTGTACTTACTGGCCTCGACCTCAAGCGGATCTTCCTCGCTGATATCGCGCAGCTCCAGAATTTCGGGATGGCGGTAGAGCGCGTTGTCGTCGAAGTTCATCTTGGCGTCGAGCGCGAACAGGCGGCCGTCGGTCGTGGTGATGAAGGGATTGATTTCGACCAGCGACGCGTCGGTGGCTTCGGCAGCGCGCGCCAGTGCCATCATGAACTTCATCGCACCGGTGATGTACTTGGCGTCGAGCCCAAGTTTGAAGGCGATCTGCCGCGCCTGAAATGCGCGCAGCCCGAAGCCGGGGACGAGATGCTCCTTGATGATCGCGTTAGGATCGCGCGCGGCGACCTCTTCGATCTCCATGCCGCCGGCGGCCGACGCCATGAAGACGTTGCGGCCAACGACGCGGTCGAGCACGATGCCGAGGTAGAGTTCGCTGGCGATGGGCAGCGTCTCTTCGATCAACAGCCGCTGCACGATCTTGCCTTCCGGACCGGTCTGGTGCGTGACCAGCTTCATGCCCAGCATTTTGGTTGCGAGGTCGGCGGCTTCCTCGGGCGACTTGGCGAGCTTGACGCCGCCGCCCTTGCCGCGGCCGCCGGCGTGGATCTGCGCCTTGACGACGATGCCGCTTGCGCCTTCGTTCATCAGCGCGCGCGCCGCGTCCAGCGCCTGTTCGCGTGTTTCGACCATGCGCCCGCGCGGCACGGCCACGCCAAACTTCGAGAGTATGGCTTTGCCCTGGTACTCGTGAATTTTCATGTTGGTATGACGACCAAGCCCGCCCTAGCCAACAACAGGCTAGGACGGGGCACCCGAAACGCGGGAACCCTGCGGGACTTGTCTGCTCCTTACAAGGATGGCGTAACAGACAGGAAACTGGTGATTGTATAGGACGGAACGCGGGCGCGGCTAGTGCACGGGGCGGCGGGCGAAATCACAGCCGTAATCGACGGCCCAAACTGAGGTGCTGCTCGTCATTGATTACGGGCGTGCGACCACAAGCCTTTCGTTGCTGCGTCAATCTTTCGTTGTCCTGGAAAAATTTCCCTACCTCGCAGCTCTTTGCAGCTACCTAGCTGCCGGAACTCGCGTACCGAAGGCTGGCCTTTGCCGTGCCTAACTACAGCCGGGTGCCCGCTACCTTCGATTCACTTGTGAGCTCAACATGGGGGACCTCCGGTGGGTCGAGTAACGGCACCCAGGGCTGAGGAGGTTACCATGAGCTGGACGCGACTCGTGCAGTGGACACGCCGAGCTTACCGCGGTACCAACCGCGACGCTTCCCAATCTGAGCTGCCGGAGCTGCTCGGTAGCGGGCTGCGCTACTCGCCGATTGCCTGGGGGAACGACTTCGGGCAACCGACGTCCACCAATTCGCGGTTTCTGACCACGAATTGCGCGCGCCGTTATTTAGCGAGTGGCGAAATCGAGTTTATCTGTCTGAGCTGCCTGCACGTGATTTGTGTGGTCGAAACGGCGCAGGATGCGACCGGCTTTCTGGATTCTCATGTGTGCCATCCTGTATCCCTGAAAAGCTCCGCGGTCGCGGCTTCCGCATGAACGCGGCGTGGCGCTTCCCATTCGTCGCGCCATTGGCGGCGCCCTCCAGCACCAGCCTGCAGACCTCCTCCACGTAGCACTCACTGAGATCGTCATGCCGGATGAGGAAGCGCATATACACGGCGCCATAGAGAATGTCGAGCACCAGGTCAAGATCGAGCTGGCGCGGCAACTCTCCACGCTCGATGCCGCGGCGCAAGGTCTGGTAAGCCTCCTGACGGCGCGGGCGCAACAGCCGTTTGCGAAACTCCTCCAGCAGCTCGGGATCCGACTGGCCGGCGGCGATGATGGCTCGCACAACGCAACCGCGTGGCGAGCGCAACACACCTAACCATTGGCAAATCTGCCGGCTCATGTCCTTGTACACCGAGCCCGAGTCGGGAAAGTGCAGCTCGTCTTCGGTGCTGAAAGCGAAGGCGTCCACCACCAACGCGCCTTTGGTGGGCCACCAGCGGTACACGGTAGCCTTGCCGACGCGGGCATCGGCAGCGATGGCTTCGATGGACAGATCGGCGAAGCTGCTTCGGCGCAGCAGTTTGATGGTGCTGCGCAAGATCGATTGACGAGAATTCTCCGAACGCGGGCGTCCCGGCGGGCGCTTGCCGTTATTTGCGACGTTTTGTGGAGAAGCGAGCATGGAGCCGAAGTTGTCAGTTGTCGGTTACAACGTCGGTCAGGATGAAATGATTAGCCTCGACCGACAAGCGTAAAGGCGGTTCGCGGCGTCTATCTTGAAACTGACAACCGACAACTGACAACGGTTTCCTTGAATCCGATACGTTCCGTATCGTATCATATCTACCATCGCCAACTGCTCAGGCACAACGTGCGCGTGGGACACGAGGCGGGCTCTAATTTTCCATGTGGATTGTCGCCCTAGCGCTTCGGCGCCCTTATACGTTCGTGGTGATGGCCCTGGTCATCATCCTGCTGATGCCGCTGGCCGTCCTGCGCACGCCAGTCGATATCTTTCCCGACATCAATATCCCCGTGGTCAGCGTCCTGTGGAACTTCACCGGCTTCGCGCCGCAGGAGATGGCCGATCGCATTGTCAGCAACTCGGAGCGCATTGCCACCGTCACGGTCAACAATATTGAGCACATCGAGTCGCAGTCGGTTTACGGCTTCGGGGTCGTCAAGATTTACTTTCAGCCGGGCGTCAATATACAGACAGCCCTGGCGCAGACGACGGCGGCCATGCAAACCATCCTGCGCAGCCTGCCTTCGGGAACGACGCCGCCCCTCATCATCCAGTACACCGCCTCCACCACGCCGATCGTTCAGCTTGGCCTGAGCAGCAAGACGCTGCCCGACCAGGTGCTGTTCGACCTCGGCCAGAATTTCCTGCGCACCCAACTGGCGACAGTGCAAGGAGCGGCCACGCCTTATCCCTACGGCGGCAAAGTTCGCCAGGTGCAGGTCGATCTCGACATGCCCCGGCTACAGACGTACGGGCTTTCGCCCAGCGACATCGTCAATGCCGTCAACACGCAGAACGTCATCACGCCATCGGGTACGGCCAAGATCGGGTCCATCGAGTACCAGGTGGAGATGAACAGCGCGCCCAAGACCATCGCCGACCTCAACGATCTGCCGGTGAAGACGGTGAATGGCGCGACCATCTACCTGCGCGACGTGGCCCATGTACGCGACGGCTTTGCTCCGCAGACCAACATTGTTCGTCAGGACGGGGTGCACGGCGTGCTGATGTCGATGTACAAGGTCGGCGCGGGCTCGACCATCACCATCGTTAACGCGATCAAGAACATCGTGCCGATTGCGCTCGAGGCGCTGCCCAAGGGCATTACCGTCAAGCCGCTGTTCGACCAGTCGCTGTTTGTGCGCGCCTCGATCAATGGCGTCCTGCGCGAAGGTCTGATTGCCGCCGCCCTCACCGCGTGCATGATCCTGCTTTTCCTCGGCGACTGGCGGCCCACGATTGTCATCTCGATTTCGATCCCGCTGTCGATCTTCGTCTCCGTGCTGTTGCTCAGCGCGCTGGGCG
>Ga0335073_10014205_pt1 | contig 11166 bp, 10 predicted proteins | sample Lox_Sample_22_FD_207093 | JGI IMG/M metagenome (GOLD analysis project Ga0335073, IMG submission 207093) | Soil microbial communities from Loxahatchee National Wildlife Refuge, Florida, United States - Lox_Sample_2.2 | ecosystem: Environmental > Terrestrial > Soil > Wetlands | place: USA... | reverse complement strand
CGACGGCATCACCATGTTGCGTGCGCCCGTCGGCGACAAGTATGTGCTCGAGCAGATGCTCAAGACAGGGGCAACGCTGGGCGGGGAACAGTCAGGACACATCCTGTTCCGCGATCAGGACACCACCACCGGAGACGGCATATTGACAGCGTTACGCGTTCTACAGGTCATGGCACGAACCGGCAAACCGTTGGCGGCGCTGGTGGCCGACCTGAAGGTCTTCCCGCAGGAGATCAAGAACGTCCCGGTTCGCGAAAAGATTGCTTTCGAACAACTGCCAGATGTCATGAAAGTCATTCGAGCTGCCGAAAAGGATTTGGACGGCAACGGGCGCGTTGTCGTGCGCTACTCCGGCACGGAAAAGCTGGCCCGCGTCATGATTGAGGCAGAGTCGGAGCAGGTGATGCGCCGTCATGCGGACGCCATAGTCTATGCCGTGCAGCAAGCGATCGGGGTGTGATTGGCTGTAAGCATGAGTGCGCCTCGAACCGCAAAGGGTCTCATTCCAGCAATGAAGCTTCCTAAGCTGTATGCAATTGTCGATACCTCGTGCTTTGTAGCAGGGGGATCGAGCAGATCGACCGTTGTGGACTATGCTCGCGAGCTGGCAACCGGTGGCGCAACCCTGATTCAGTATCGCAACAAGGCCGGCAGCGCGCGAACCATGCTGAGTGACGCTCGGAGAATCAAGGAAGTGGTCGGCGAGGCAGTTATCTTGATCATGAACGACCGCGCCGATCTGTGCACGGCCGCCGGTTATCGGGGTATCCACGTCGGACAGGATGACCTTTCACCCGAAGGAGCGCGAACGGTCATCGGTCCGGCCCGGATACTGGGAGTTTCCACTCACAATCTCGAGCAGGTCCGGGAAGCTGATGTGGGGCCGGCCGACTATATCGCCTTTGGGCCCATTTTTGCCACGCGGTCCAAGCAAAAGCCGGACCCTGTGGTGGGAGTCGAGGGCCTACGCGCCGCTCGTCTGGCGACCGGGAAGCCGTTGGTTGCGATTGGCGGCATCACGCGCGCCAACGCGCGCTCCGTAGTCGATGCCGGAGCAGATTCTGTTGCCATGATTGCTGATTTGTTAGTTTCTCCCAGACAGTCTGCTGAGGAGGTATTGCGCCTGTTGGCTTAAGTAGCTGTACTCTTCCGTCGAGATTGGCGCTAGATTAATTTGGCATCGCTATCGCTGGTCGTTGTCGCAGCATTGCCGCAGCGGAAGCATTTGCTAAGTGCCGATTAGTCACTGCTCGAACATGAAACTCGCCGACATCGCTTCCGCATTGGGTGCTTCGCTCGCGAACGCCGACCCTGACACCGAAATCACCGGGGTAGCTGGAATCGAGGAAGCCGCACCGGGCCAGATTACCTTCGTCGCCAATCCCAAGTACGCCGGCGACGCTCGAACCACTAAGGCGTCGGCAGTAATCGTGTCGGAGAACTTCCCTGCCATTCCCACCGGCATGCTGCGCAGCCGGAATCCCTATGTGGCTTTCGCTGCCGCCATTGCTTTGTTCCACAAGGGTCCGAGCTACGAACCCGGCGTGCATTCCTCCGCCGTGATCGCGCCGACTGCGAAGATCGGCGCGAATGCCCACATCGGAGCATACGTCGTGATCGACGGCGACGTCACGCTCGGCGACAATGCCGTCCTGCTGCCGCACGTGGTGATCTATCGTGGCGCTAGAATCGGCGCTAACTTCTTTGCCCATGCTCACGCCGTAGTACGCGAATATTGCACGGTTGGCGATAACGTGATTCTGCAGAACGGTGTCATCATCGGTTGCGACGGCTTTGGGTTTGCCCGCGACGGCGACCAGTGGGTGAAGATTACGCAATCGGGTCCAGCGGTGCTGGAAGACAACATAGAGGTACAAGCGAATTCCTGCATTGACCGCGCCAGTGTCGGCGAGACCCGCATCAGCCGCGGCGCGAAAGTTGACAATCTAGTGCAGGTGGGACATGGCTCCGCGGTGGGCGAAAACACATTACTGTGCGCTCAGGTCGGGTTAGCCGGATCAACGGTGGTCGGCAAGAACGTGATTCTCGCGGGTCAGGTGGGCGTGGCCGGGCACTGTCGTGTTGGCGAAGGCGTGATCGTTACGGCACAGAGCGGTACCCATGGCGACATTCCCGCGGGCGCGATGGTGAGCGGCTCGCCTGCATTCGACCATAAGCAATGGCTGCGTGCCGTCGGTCTGTTCAATCGGCTTCCAGAGCTTGCCAAGGCGGTTCGAAAGCTGCAATCGCGCGACTCCGGTAACCGCGAAGCCGGCGAAGACGGTCCTAGGGGTTGACCCGACCTGTTCGCAACCAGCCCGAATTTCGCGAAACTGGACAAATTAAGCTACGCGAGCGAGCTAAGCTGCTTCTAATTCTTTAAATGGACGAAACCGTCTCCAATCCGGACTCCGGATCCACTCTCGGACCGCAGGTTGTGCCGGACAATCCCATTCGTGTTTTGTTGCTCGACGATCGGGAAGAGAACCTGGTTCTGCGCTCGGCGATCCTCCGCCAGAAGGGCTACAAGGTTGTGACCTCCAGCTCGATTGAAGAAGCCGAGTCCAAACTGGGCGCGATCGACATCGCTGTCCTCGACTATCATCTCGGTGCCGGGAAATTTGGCACCGACGTCGCCGAGACGCTGCGACGCAAACGTCCGCAGGTCCCGATCATCATCCTGTCGGCAACGCTCGAGCGCAAGTTCGGCGGCATCGCCGACATGCACCTGCTGAAGGGATACAGCTCCGTCGATGATTTGGTGAATGCGCTACGATCGTTCGAAGCCAAGAAGCGCGGACGTCCGGTGGTCGTTGACGCTCGCGACTTCTATTACTCCCGCATCTCCATGGCTATGGGCGAAGACATTGTTCTGGAAGTGCTGGATCGCGAGGGAAACTGGCTTTTCGTCAACGATTATTTCGCCGCGATGGCAGGCCACAAGCGGTCGTGGTTTGTCGGCCGAAACTTATTCGAACAGTTCCCGCAACTGGGCGATGAGTGGCGCGAAATCGTGCGGACCGTGGCCGACACGCGCGAAACTTACATCGATCGACGCGGCTTCCGCGGCGCCTCGCATTTGCCCGTCCAGAGCCCGCATTGGACGTGGAACGTCCTCATCTTCCCCATTAAGCTGCACGATGATCGCGATGGAGTCGTACTCACGGCAAGATTGATCGAGAAGAAGTAAGCCCTATACCTCAGTATTCTTCCCATTGCGCCGCTCCGCCGGCAGCGCACTCGCAATCGCATCCCGAACTGCATCTGTCAGCGCCTCGCGATCGGTGTAGTCGCGTGGGTCGATCGGCCGATGAAAAACGACAGTTGCCGTTCCCGGCCTCAATCCAAAACGTGTTTTGGGCCAGCTCTCATAGGTTCCCAGCAAGGTAACGGGCACGACCGGCACACCGGAATCCATGGCCAGATGAAACGGCCCCTTCTTGAAGGGTAGCAAGTGGCCATCGCTGGAACGCGTTCCCTCCGGATAGATCACCATGTGTAGTCCCTTGTCCAAAACTTTGATGGCGGACTGAACACTTTCAATGGCGGCATCGCGATCACTGCGGTCCACGGGCACAAGCTCTGCCAGCCTCATGCCGGTCCCAAGTACCGGGACTCGGAAAAGCTCCTTCTTGACCAGCACGGAACAGCGGCCGGGAAGGACGGGAATCAGAACGGGAGGATCGAGATTGGAAACATGGTTGGACATGAAGATGTAATTGCGCCCGGGCTTAAGCAATTCCATGCCCCGAGTTTCAATTCGGACGCCCATCCGCAGGACGCCCAACCTGGCCAACGCAGCCGCAGTGTAATAGAGGGGGACGACATTGCCGGTGAGTGCGGCATAGAGCACGAGCGGCGGACCCACAACCAGGATGGAGATTGCCCAGTAGCAAAGCAGTGCAAGCGCGCGGATCAAGGAGCACTTCCGGATTCGTCGTCGCCGTGAATCCAGGCGGTGCGATGGGCTCGCTGTTCAGGCGTTACCGTCGCGAGGTCCTGCAAAATATAGGAGACGTTATTGCGCGCGCCCAGCTTCAGTTCGACTTGCCGCTTGCCGCGCCGATTTTCCAATTCCAGTTTCACAATCGTTCCCGGCTCCATATCGGCAATCTCCTCGTCCAGAGACGCGTCAGCCGGCTTGCCATTCAGCGCTAGGATACGATCTCCGACAGCTATGCCCACGCGCTGTGCATCGCTGCCCGCTTCCACTCTGGTCACTTCCGGCTGGCCGCCAATGTTTGCCGTGGTCGCAAAGCCTGCATATGCGAACTTCGAAGTGGCTGGCACAACTTGCAATCCTACGACCGCAAAGAACTGGTCGTAGGGAATCTCTTTCACTCCGGCAACGTAGTCGCGAAAAAAGTCGCCAAAGCTTTGCCCCGAGACCGCTTGGGCCGCTTGCTGGACGCCTTCAGAATCGGGGAAATAGCGGCCCTGTTTCGCATACTGCTGGTTCATCCACTGGAATAGATCGCGCAGTGATTTCCTGCCGCCGGTCAACTGCCGGATTCGGAGATCCAGCAGGATTCCCAGAATCTCGCCCTTGTTGTAATAACTGATGCTACGCTCGGGCGAGCGATAAAACGCGATGCCTTCAAACCACGCGTCCAAGCTCGACTCCTCAGCCGATTGCCACTGCCGCGCTGGGCGAGTTTGCAGATCGGTGATCTCCGCCGAAACTCGCCGCAAGTACTTCTGTTCGCCGATCAAGCCGGAGCGCGCCAGCAGCAGGTCTCCCACGGTGCTGGTGACGCCTTCGCTAAACCAAAGCGCGCGGGTGTCCATCTCGTGCTGGTAATCGATCGGCTCAAGGGACTGCGGCCGAATGCGCTTCACATTCCAGAGATGAAAGAACTCGTGAGCGCTCACTGCGGCCAGCAGCATCGAGTCCTGCCGCACGCGCTCGGCGTTCAGGTCGATGGCCGTGCCGTACGCGTGCTCCATACCGCCACCGGCAGGGCCGTGGGGAAAGCGATAGAGGAATGTGTACTCCTGATAGGGCCGATCCTGCATCCAATCGACCCCGGCGTGCGTGATTTTGCCAAGCACCTCGTCGAGTCTTGCCATGTCGTAATCGGCCGGATTTGCATGTACCACAACGTGGTAGGTTGCCCCGTCTTCCTGAAAGGCGGATTGCTGAAATGTTCCCACCTCAGCCGGGCTGTCCACAAGCTCGTCATAATTGTGCGCGATACCGACCAGCTGGTCGGCACCACCGGGTGCAACGCTGCCCAGCACATGCAAGTCCCGCAGCCCCCACATGGTAGGAACATCCAGCAGCCGAATGCTCATCGCTTGGGAGCGAAGCGCAGGGGAGTACATCAGGACCATCGCCCAGTTGAAGAAACCATGCGCAGCGTCAAGTGCGCTTCCGAATGGGCCGGCGATATCCAGATGGATATCGTAGCTAATCACGACGCAGCCTGCCGGGGCGCTTATCCGCCATTCACTGGTTGACGAGTTGACAATTGCAACCGGCGCACCTGACGCGTCCTGTGCGCGTACGTCTTCAATATTCGCGGCGAAATTGCGCACCTGATACAGCGCATTCCAGACTGGCATACTGAGAATGCGCGCCGTGGTTCCATCTCCTAGGCGGATGCTGACGTGGGCCAGATGTTTGGTGTTGTCAGCCAGCGAGACGAAGTACTCCGTGGGTTGAGGTTGCCCATCCGGAGGTGACGCGCACGTGACCGGAGTCGCCGCAAGCGCGCTACCAAGCAGAGAGCAAAACACAATGAAGATGAGAAACGACGGAGGGCGGGCAGATCGCAGGGAGCTCACCGTGTCGTTGTGACCTCGCGAAGCGATTTCAGCCGGGCGGGAAGCAGGTCATAGATACCGCCAAAGCCGCCGTTCGACAAGATAGCGACGACATCGCCAGGGTGCAACTCGGCAGAGATCGTATTCACAATGGACTCAGCGTTCGCCAGCATTCGTGCCGGCCTGTGCATACCTGCCAGCTCCGTGACAACCCGCGACGGATCGAGTCGCTCGTCTTTGGGTATCGCTGATGACTTGAAAACATCGGCAAGAACAATCTGATCGGCAAGAGCGAGGCTCTGTACCAACTCCTGCTGAAAAACGTTCCTGCGAAGCGTGTTGGAACGCGGCTCCAGGATTGCCCACAGCCGACGGCCTGGATAGCGCGTTTTGATCGCCTTGAGCGTCTCTGCAATCGCTGTAGGATGATGCGCAAAGTCATCGACGATCGTGATGCCATCGATCTCGGCCTTGACCTCGAGCCGGCGCTTCACGCTACGAAATGTTCGCAAGGCCGTTGCGATCGTTTCCTTGTCAATGCCGTAGTTCGCCGACATCGCGGCAGCAGCGGTTGCGTTGAGGACGTTATATTCACCTGCCAGCGGGAACTCGAATTCGGCCCAGAACTGGCCGTTGTGCTGCACTCGCCAGCGGGTCACCTCCGGCGTGTAGTTCACGTCCGTGATCCGCCAGGTGGAGTTTTTCGCAAAGCCATAGCGTTCCAGGCGGCAGAACGCCCGACTTACGCAGTCGTCCACATTGGGGTGGCCGTCCCACGCGATCACGACGCCCCCACGAGGGACCAGGTTGACGAGTCGCTTAAATGCGGTCTTTACTTCGTCGAGATTCTTGTAAATGTCAGCGTGATCGAACTCGACCGACGTGAGGATCACCGCATCGGGAAAATAGTGTAAGAATTTCGGGCCCTTGTCGAAGAATGCCGTGTCGTACTCATCACCTTCCAGAATGAATTCTCGTCCGGAGCCTAACGCAAACGAGCTGCCGAAGTTTCCCGGCACCCCCCCAATCAGGAAACTCGCCGAACGGCCTGCTTGATGAAAGATCCACGCCAGCATTGAGGAGGTGGTGGTTTTGCCATGCGTGCCCGCAACGATGAGTCGCTCCTTGTCTTGCAGAAACTCGTCATGCAGCAACTGCGGCATCGATTGGAAGGGGATACGATGGTCGAGCAAGAATTCCAGTTCGACATTGCCGCGCGAGATTGCATTGCCGACGACCGCCAGGTCAGGCCGCGGTTCGAGGTTGGATTCGGCGAACGGCTGCAGAATCGGGATGCTCAGAGAAAAAAGGAACTCCGACATTGGGGGATATGCTGCAGTGTCCGAGCCAGTAACTTGAAATCCACGTTTCTGCAGCATGCCTGCGAGGGATGCCATCGCAGTTCCGCAGATGCCGATCAGGTGAATATGTTTCTTCTCCATCTCCTAGTCCAAACAATAGCGTGGCTGATTATGGTCGCTCGAGTTTATGACTCCCCAGGGCCCCTAACCCGCTGATATCGGCTTTGCGGGGATCCTGGTGTCCACAGCAGCCTCGTAACTCAAGCTAACGATCTCACCAACACTCAACCTTGCGCGAGCTCCAAACGGTAAAGTCAGCGCCTCGCTAGAAACATGGCCGGACTTTACACCGATTGCTATCGGCATACACAAGTCGCCCAGAATCCGGGAAATGACAGACTGCAGCGAAACGCCTGATTCTTCGCAGTCAACCATCTCTCCGAAGACGATGGCCCGTACGCCCTCGAACTTGCCGGCCAGTTTCAATTGCATCAGCATCCGGTCGATGCGGTACGGCCGCTCGGCGCGGTCCTCCAAGAACAGAATGGTACCCTCGGTATGAATTTCATAGGGAGTGCCGAGCGAGGCACTGAGCAGCGACAGGCATCCGCCGTATAAGACGCCTTCGGCTGTTCCTTCCGCCAAGGGGGTCACCGCGTCAGCGTCGAAGGTCATATCGTGACCGCCCCCGGACACCGCGTCGATCCAACTGCTTTTGTTAAAGCCGCCCGGACGGGCAAAATCCCCCGCGACCATTGGCGCATGGAAGGTGACAAAGCCGGCAGCGTCGCAGAGGTAGGTCAGCAGCGTTGTCACATCGCTGCAGCCGGCAAATATCTTTGGATTGGCGCGCACCAATTCAAGGTCAAGGTGCGGGAGAAGATAGTTGCAGCCATAACCCCCGCGCGCGCACAGTACCGCCTTCACTTCTGGGCGGGCAAACATCTCGTGAAATTCATCCACTCGCCGTTGCCATGTCCCTGCGAAATAGCCATCTCGCTCAAAGATTGAAGGCAGGTAAAAAGGGCGATAACCAAGACGCGACAACTCGGCACAACCCGCCTCAAACTCGTCGCGACGAAATCCGCTTGCCGGGGCAATAATTCCTACCGTATCACCGAGCTTCAAGGCCTGCGGGCGCACACGATCGGGCTGAGGCTGGCGAGTCATGGGGAAGCGTTATCTTAAATGAAAAACTCGCCGCGACAGAGTAGCGTCGCCGGCCCCGTTAGGAAAACCTCGCCGCTCCACTCGACCATCTGCGTTCCGCCGGGCGCGTGGACCCAGACCAGGGATTTCACCGCCTGGCGATGGATGGCTGCCACGGCGGCGGCGCACGAGCCTGTGCCCGAGGACATGGTTTCGCCCACGCCGCGTTCCCAGAAGCGCACCGCGATCTTGTCGTCGGCTTCGATTCTGACAAATTCGACGTTCATCCCGTGCTTGAAATCGTGATGCTTGGAGATCGACTCGGCCAATGTCTGCCATCCCAGCTCGAACTCCGGGACAAAGACAACGAAATGCGGGTTACCCATTGAGACCGGCGTGCCGGAGACTTCGCCATAACCAAACTTAATTGTGAAGTCGTCGCCCACCTCAGGCTCGCCCATCGAGCTGCGGAACTTAAACAGGTTGCCCTCACGCGATTGCAGTGTGCAGGTCTTCAATCCAGCGCCGGTGCGAATCACCACCGAGTCGCGCTGATTTTCAGAGCAATACCACGCCGCGACGCAGCGCGTGCCGTTTCCGGAGATTTCAGCTTCCGAGCCATCGGCGTTCAGCAGGCGAACGCGAATATCGGCATCGCTGGCGGGCAAAAGCCACTCAACTCCGTCCGCGCCCACGCCGTTATGGCGATTGCAAATCCGCTTGCTGAACTCATAAAGGTTGATGGGAGCGTGCGCAAAATCGATGAGCAGGAAATCGTTGCCGCAAGCGGTGGCTTTGACGAAAGGAATGTTCGCCATATTGGTTGCGCTGCGCCAGGGAAGAATTGCGGCAGCGATACTGCGCCCGATTCTAGCAAAGCTGACGTTGCGAACCGGCTATTGCGGCAAATCCTCGTCGGCATCTCGCTGGGTTGACGCCATCCGCTCCAGCTGCGTACGCCACTCCGTCTCCTCGACAAACTGCCGCGAATCACGCCAGCCAGTGCGCACCTTGACGAACAATTCGAGAAAAACTTTGAGGTTGAGCCGTTTTTCGATTTGCAGGCGTGCCGCAGTCCCAATCTTCTTCAGCGTCTCGCCGCGTTTGCCAATCAGTATCGCTTTCTGCCCTTCGCGCTCGCAGTAGATCGTCGCAGCGATGCTCGTGAGTTTGCCCTGGTCTTCGAAGCGGTCGACGAGCACGGCAGTCGCGTACGGCACCTCCTGCTCAGTGGCCAGCAGCACCTGTTCGCGAATCAGTTCGGCGACCAGAAACCGCTCAGGCTGATCGGTCAACTGGTCCTTGGGGAAATAGCGCGGCCCCTCCGGCAGTGCCTTGATGATCGCGTCCATGAGTACATCGAGGCCTTCCCGCTTCAGCGCGGAGATGGGAATGACTTCTGCGAACTCGTGTCTCTCCTTGTATGCCGCGATCATGGGGAGCAGTTCCTGCTTTTCCATCCGGTCGATTTTGTTCAGCAACAGAAATGTCTTCTGCCCGTTTCGCTTGACGATGTCCAGGACGAATTTATCGCCAGCGCCGAACTTCTCGGTTGCATCCACGATCAGCAGCAGCAGGTCGCAACCCTCCAGCGCGTCGTAAACCTCTTTCATCATGCGCCGATTGAGCGCGTTGATTGGCTTGTGAACTCCGGGAGTGTCGATGAGCACGATCTGCCCTGCCGCCCGTTTGCCGTGGCGTTCCACGTTGACGATTCCCTGTATGCGATTGCGTGTGGTCTGCGGCTTGCGCGTCACGACGGCCAGCTTCTCGCCCACCAGCGCGTTCAGCAGCGTGGACTTGCCTGCGTTAGGGCGCCCGATAATCGAGACGAAACCGGAGCGGAATGGCATGCGTTCGACGGGCTCAGAATATGCTCGCGTTGTATCCCTGTGACTCGAGGGCGCGCTTGATATTCGCGGCGATTCTGTTCCTTTCTTCGGATGCTATCGAACGGCTGAGGTCATCGTCCCAACGCGCAATCGTGTCCAGAGCCACAGCCCAACCTGTTGGCTCTAACTCGGTCGTTATGGTCATCCGCCTGCCATTCTCTTGATAGACAAGGCGGTCTCTCCCTGTCTCAACGACGAAGCCTTCGCTGCTTATGATTTTGTTTCGGAACACCCCGGCCTGCTTAAACATCTCCGCACCGCTCATGCCCCGACCTGCTTAGGCTGCAGGCTGACGCGGACGCGATCGACTCGCCGTTCGGTGGACTCCAGCACCTCGAAACGCAGCCCATTTTCCTCAAACACTTCGCCCGCCTTAGGGATATGCCCGGCGAGTTCGCTCACCAGTCCGGCGATCGTGGTCGCTTCCTTCTCGTCTGGACGAACCCCCAGCAGCTTCTCCAGCAGGTCCAGGTCGGTGTTGCCATTGAAAATGTATGAGGTATCGCTTTCCTTCACAACCTCGGCTTTCTCGTGTTCGTCGCGGATCTCGCCGACAATCTCCTCCACCAGGTCTTCGATGGTCACCAGTCCGGCCACGCCGCCGTACTCGTCAATGACGATCGACATGCGCGCGTTATCGCGCTGCATCTCGCGAAGCAGATCGCTGCCCAGCTTGGTTTCAGGCACAAAATAGACTTCCGGCTTCATCAGGTCGCGAACGGTTTTGGTGTGGGCTTCGACATCGGGGACCTGCAACAGGTCCTTGGCGTATAGCACGCCTTTGATGTGGTCGAGATCGCCTTCGTACACCGGAATGCGCGAGTAGGGATATTTCTTCAGCAATTCCGTCAGCTCTTCGACCGTTGTGGTGGCCGGAATCGCGACAATTTCCGGGCGAGGCGTCATGACCTCGCGCACCGTCTTATCGCCAAACTCCACTACGGACTGAATAAGGTCGCGGTCGCTCTCCTCCAGAATGCCTTCTTCCTGGCCGGCTTCGATGAGAGCATCGACGGCTTCCGATGGGTGCTCGGGCTCTTGTTCGGCCTGTTCGCGGG
>Ga0335073_10014204_pt1 | contig 11166 bp, 11 predicted proteins | sample Lox_Sample_22_FD_207093 | JGI IMG/M metagenome (GOLD analysis project Ga0335073, IMG submission 207093) | Soil microbial communities from Loxahatchee National Wildlife Refuge, Florida, United States - Lox_Sample_2.2 | ecosystem: Environmental > Terrestrial > Soil > Wetlands | place: USA... | reverse complement strand
CGGTCGCCCCGGCGCCTGCTGCTGTCCCAGCAGCAGCAGCAGCAGCCGCCGCCGCCGCGCCGCAGCCAGCATTCGAGGCGATTCCCGTGGCCCTGTGCAGCTGCTCACCGGTGGTGAACCCGGCTACCGGATCGGCGGCCACGCCGGCCGGCTGACGCTGATTGCGGGCCGGGCGCGCCCGCGCATCGCCCAGGGACTATCCTCCCTCCGGTGAGCACTGCCATGCCGCCCGCGACGGATCTACGCCTGGTCGTCGGCTACGACGGATCCCCGCCGGCCAGCCGAGCGCTCGACGCCGCGGTCAACCTGCTGCGGGGCCGGACGGGCCGGATCGACGTGGTGTATGTGGCTCATATGCCCAGCATGGCCTCGCTGTCGGCCGACGCCGTTTCTGAACTGGAAACGGACTTCGACGACGTTGAGCGGGAGCTCCGCACCCTGGCTGGCGAGCAGCTACGCGGCCGCGAGGTGGACTGGGAGTTCGAGCGGCGCGAGGGCCTCATCGCAGAAGATCTGATCGCCGCAGCCAATGACATCCGTGCCGCCCACCCCCATGCCACCGTGGTGATCGTGGTCGGGAGTTCGTCCCAGGTCATGCACCGTGTCGTCGGTTCGGTCGCCGTCAGCCTGGCCCGCCACTCACCGGTACCCCTCGTCGTCGTGCCCTAGAGCTCATCGCTTCCAGGGGCGGAGCTTCTCGGGGTTGCGTATGGCCCAGATGTGCTTGATCTGGTCGTCTGCGATGTCGAACGCGAACACCGTCACGGTGACGCCGTCTTGCTGAGCGACCAGGCCGGGCTGGCCATTGACCGTGCGTTCCAGGATCGTCATGTTGCTGGGCGCCCGCTTGGCGATTTCGACCCAGGCGCGCGCGATCTGCTCCCCGCCTTCGATGGGACGCAGGAAGGTGACGGCGAGGCCGCCGCCATCGGCAATCGCCGTAGCGTCGGGGTCGAGCAGGCCGATGAGCGCGTTGATGTCCTTGGCTTCCCACGCGGCCTTGAAGGCCCTGACGATGCCAGCCCGCCGGGCGGCTGGCGTCGCGGGAGCCTGCGCGATGCCGATGCGGCGGCGGGCTGAGGAGGCCAGCTGGCGGCACGCCGCGGGGGTGCGGCCGACGATCTCGGCTATTTCGGCGAAGGAGTAGCGGAAGACCTCGTGCAGGATGAACGCGACCCGCTCGGCCGGGGTCATCGACTCGAGCACGACGAGGAAGGCCATGCTGACCGATTCGTCGAGGGTGACCCGGTCGGCGGGGTCGGCCGGACCGGCCCCGCGCGGCCCGCTGATCCACTCGGTCTGTTCGGGCAGCGGCTCGGGGATCCATTCGCCCACGTAGGTCTCTCGCCGGGCGCGGGCCGAGCCGAGCAGGTTGAGGCAGATGCGGCTGGCGACCGTCGTCAGCCAGGCCGCGGGCGATTCGATCGCTTGCTGCTGTTGCCGGGTCATGGCGTACCAGCGGGCGTAGGTCTCCTGCACGGCATCCTCGGCTTCGGCCAGGGAGCCAAGCAGCCGGTAAGCGAGATTGATCAGCCGGCGCCGTTCGCTCATGATCGCGTCCAGGCCCAGGTCGGGCCGGTCGTGCGCTGGTCCGGATCGGGTGGTCATGGTGCCGACGGCTCCCTCGGTCGCAGCTGCCCTCACCAGTTCGACAAGGCAGCACGCCGGAATGTGAGGCTGGCGCGCCGCCTCACATTCCCGGCGGTCACGTTGTCGTACCGCTGAGAGAACACTGGAGGCATCATGACCACCCCCGTACCGACCGTGCTGCTGCTCCGCGAAGCCATCGGATTCTGAGCTGCCGGGCAGGAGGTCAGGTGAAGAGGGTATCGCCCCAGTGCTGGCCGGGGCGCAGGCCGGGCGGGCACGCGAAGACGGCGCTGCCGGTGTGATGGATGTACTCGTTGAGGGCGTCGGCGGCCAGAGATCGCTGGAGGCGGATGAACTGGCCGGGGTTCTTCATGAAGGCGATGAAGAACAGGCCACCGAGCAGGGTCCCGGCCTGGGGATCGATGCCGTCGGTGAAGGAGTAGCCGCGGCGCAAGATGCGGATGCCCCGGTTGTGCTCGAAGCTGGCCAGCCGGATGTGGGCGTCGGCGGGGATGACCGGCTGGCCGTCACTGCCTTGTGCGGCGAAGTCGGGCACGGTGAATTCGGTTCCGCCGGTCAGCGGGGCGCCGGAGACCTTGGCGCGGCCGATGACGTGTTCCTGGTCCCGCAGGTAGTCGCGGTCCCAGTTCTCGACGAAGATCCGGATCTTGCGGGCGATCAGGTAGCTGCCCCGTCGCAGCCACGGCTGGTCGGTTTCCGGGCCAACCCAGACGTAGTCCTTCATGAGCTGGGTCTGCTCGGCCTTGATGTTGCGGGTGCCGTCTTTGAATCCCAGCAGGTTGCGCGGTGTCCGCTGGCTGGCGGTCGTGGTGGAGGTGCGGCCGAAGCCGAGCTCCATCCAGTTGTGCTCGACGACGCCCATGCCGATCCTGGCCAGGTTCCGCACCGCGTGGAAGGCGACGAGCGGGTCGTCGGAGCAGGCCTGCACGCACAGGTCGCCGCCGGTGTAGTCGGGGTCGAGGTTCTCGTTGGGCAGCGGCGGGAGCTGCGCCAACGCGGACGGCTTGCGGCCGGCGAGGCCGAACCTGTGATCAAACAGGGCGGGTCCGTAGCCGAGGGTGATGGTCAGCCGTGAGACAGGCGAGCCGGCGGCCTCGCCGGTATCGACCGGCGGCGCGTAGGGCTGGGCGTCCTCGCCGACCGGCTGGCCGGCGGTCATCCGCGCCGACGCCCTCGTCCAGGCGCGCAGCAGGTCTCGCAGGTCGGCCCGGGTCGCGCCCGGGACGGCGTTCAGTGTGCCGAACGCCAGCCGGTCCTGCGCGGGGGTGATGATGCCGGCCTGGTGCGGCCCGTAGAACGGGACCGTGGCGTCGCCGCCGGCCAGCACTCCCCCGGGCGCGGTGGCCGGGGCGGCCGGGCGGGCGAAGTAGCCGGCCAGGCCAGCCGCCACGACGCCCGCCCCGGCGGCTCCGGCTCCGGTTAGCACCCGCCGCCGTGTGGGCGCGCCGCTGCCCGGCTTGCCCGTCCTGGGGCTGGTCATCCGCTGCTCACCTGGACCGACAGCTTGGATAGCCACTCGGCCAGGGCGTTCACCGCGGCGGACAGCTGGCGGCGCTGGGCATCGAGCACGGTGGAGTACTCGACGTAGCCGGTGTCGTCGTAGCCGGGGCTGGCCCGGTACCTGGCCAGCAGCGCGGTGATGGCCGCGCTCCGGTTCCCGATCTGAGCGAGCAGGCTGGGATCTTTGTGCTGCAGGTAGGGCTGGAGCAGGGCGACGACTTCCGTGGCGCCCTCGAGGTTGCCCTGGAAGACGGGGAAGTCGGTGTTGGAGTAGCGCTCCTCCTCGCCGCTGATCTTCGAGGTGGCGGCCTCGTTCATGAGGTCGGTGGCCCCGCTGGCCATCTCCAGCGGGTTGTACTGCGCGCTGCGGACCAGCGTCAGCAGTTGCTGCTCGTTCTTGAGCAGCCCGGCGCACAGGCCCCGCGCGCCGGCCAGGGTGTTGTCTTCCCAGAGCAGCTGCTCGATCTTGTGGAAGCCCGTGAACTGGGAGGCCACGGTGACCGGGTTTTCCCACCGGCCGTCGATGGCGGTGTCCAGGCTGCCCCAGATCTCCGCGACGGGCTCGATCCGCTCGTAGTAGATCCGGGCCCTGGGGTAAAGGATCTCGGCCTGGCCCAGGTCCCCGGCGTCAATGGCCTGGCAGAACGCCCGCGTGTGGGAGATCAGGTCAGCGGTGCTGCGGTCCACGTAGCTGGCGTAGGAGCGCACGGCCGCGGCTAGTTGCGGGTTGGACGTCCAGGACGGCCCGGTTGCCTTCCCTTGCACGGTGAAGTCCCAGTGCTGCCGGGCCGCGCCCGGGCAGTTGATCGTGTAGCTGCCCGGCTGGATAGTCAGCGAGAACCCGCCCGATAGGCCGGGGGTGAGATTCTCCTGCTCACCCAAGATCTTCGACAGATCCGCGGTGCGCAGCTCAGCCTCTGACACCGCATCGGCATCCTTGTTCGCCACGACGAAATCCACCGCACCGGCCGGGACCCTGGCCGGCTTGGGCGCACAGCCCTGCGGCGTCAGCTGGATCGTGACCGTGACCGTCTGGCCCGCCCCCGCTGCGGACACGGCCGGCCCGGGCGAGCTCGCGCACCCCGATGCCGCCAGCGCGAGCCCGGCCGCGGCCGACGCGGCGACGCTCACCGGCGCCCACCGGGGCCGGCGTGTCCTCGGCCGGGGGTCCGGGGTCGGCCGGGCGGTCGCGGCCGCGGCGTGCCTGGTGCTGGTACCGCTGGTGTGCATGACCCGTACGCTCCTTCTGTTCCGCTGACGCTGGCCTCGGGACACGGCGGGACGGGCCTGCGCTCCCGGTGTGCCTGGCCTTGGCTCTGGGCGTGATGCTGCGTGGTTACGGCCCGGCCGCAGGTGCCGCCGAAGGCAGGGCCGCTGGCTTCGCCCCGGGCCGCCGCGGCCAGGCCACGATCACGGCCATCGGCACCAGGTAGGCCAGCCACGCGATGACCTCGATCCACACCGGATAGGGCTGAATACCCAACACACCGGTCAACAGTGACGACAGCGGCGTGCCCGGCCGAACCAGCCACGACAGGTCGAAGGCCTGGGCCTGGCCGGCGGTCAGCCAGCCCGCCTCGCTGGCAGTGTGAAGCGCCGTCATCACCAGCCCCGCGGCCACGACCACCAGCACCAGGCCGGTAACCCGGAAGAACCTGGCCAGGTTCAGCCGCACGCCGCCCCGGTAGACGCCGTAGCCAACCACGGCCGCCAGCATGATCCCGATCACCGCGCCCAGCCACGACGTGGTCGCATCCCCCGAGGCATGAAAGGTGGCCAGCAAGAACACCGCCGTCTCCAAGCCCTCCCGCAACACGGCCAGGAAGGCCATCACTACCAGGGCACGGTCCGACCCGGACGCCAGGGCCGAGGCCGCCGCACCCTCCAGTTCGCCCTTCAGGCCCCGCGCGTGCCGCCGCATGAAGATGATCATGTAGGTCACCATGGCCACCGCCAGCACACCCACGACGGTCTCCAGGCCTTCCTGCCGCTGCTGGGGCAGGCCCGACGAGATCACCTGCAACACGATCGCGATCACAATGCAGATCACCACCGCCGCTGCCGTGCCGATCCAGACCTGGCGCAGAGCATCACGCCGGCCCTGCTGTCCCAGGAACGCGGCGATGATCCCCACGATCAGCGCCGCCTCCAGGCCCTCCCGCAGCCCGATCACGAACGTGGGCAGCACCCGTCGCCCTCCTCCGCCACGGCCATCGCCACTCGATTAGGTTAGCCTTACCTAAGTAAGCCAAACCTAATCCCAGCCGCGCTAGCGGTGTCAAGCCCTTCGCCAAGATCTGGCCCACGGTCCCTTGAGATCCCGCCGGCCCGAGCGAGCTTGGTGCGGGCGGCAGCGCCGGCCCGGCCGCCAACGGCGTGATCGCCGCTCCGGCCGCGCGGGCGGGACGTAGTCTTACATTCCACAAAAGTGGCGCTCTAGTTCCAGCAGGTCGCCCGCAGGATAGTGAGGTAATGGACTGGCCGGTTCTCGCGTCGGTGCCTGCGGCAGACCGGCGCAGGCTGGTCGACAGGATGAGATGGCGTGCCTACCGCCGAGATGAGGTGATCTTTCATCAGGGCGACCCGGCTGACACCCTCCACCTGATCGCCCAGGGGCACGCCAGCGTGCGGGTGACCCTGCCCGGGGGCGAGTTCGTCATCGTCGCCATCCTCGGACCTGGAGACGCCTTCGGTGAAGTCGCTCTCGTCGGCAGTCCCCGTCCCCGCGGAGCCACGATAATGGCCCTGGAAGGGTGCGAAACATTGTCGCTGAGCCGGGGCCAGTTCGAAAGCCTCCGGGTGTCGTATCCCGGCGTCGATCGCTTCCTGGTGGAGCTCCTTTCCGCACGAGTCGACCGGCTCAACCGCTACTTGCTCGAGGCGCTTTATGTTCCTGCGGAAAAGCGCGTGTTGCGCCGGCTGCTCGAGTTGTGCCAGCTCTACGCCAGCGGCGACGAGCAACGCATTGTCATCCCCGTTACCCAGGACATGCTGGCCAGCCTCGCGGGGACCACGCGTCCGACCGCGAACCAGGTCCTGGGGCGGATCGCCGCCAGCCAGGTGGTCGAGGTGAGCCGCGGCCAGATCGTGGTCTTGAACCGCAGTGAGCTGCGCCGACGGGCAGACCCCGCGGAACGGAGCTAGCCGCGGCCACCACCAGCCGCCGGTACCCGCCGGGCATGTGTTGGCGGGCCGACACTCGCCATGTTGTGCGCCAAACAGACCGGACTGAGGCCAGGGCATAGCGTCGAATCACACCATCGCTCTGGTACCGGTCCCGACCTGGTGGCCGAGCACCCCGCTCGCGGTCGACCCAAAAGCCGCGGCCGGTGCGCCTCGAGAGAAGGCAACCACGATGTGCCATGACCCGCCAACAGCCGACCTGGTGATGCAGGCGAGGAAGGGCGACTCGGATGCCTGGAACGCACTGGTCGAGCGATTCGCGCCGCTGATCTGGTCAATCTGCCGCAGGTACCGGCTAGAGCCTGCCGACGCCAATGACGTCGGCCAGTGTGTCTGGCTGCGACTGATAGACCAGCTCGCGGCAGTTCGCGATCCGGCTGCGCTGCCCGGCTGGCTCGCCACCACCAGCCGGCGAGAATGCCTGCGGTTCCGGCGGGCAGCGCGAAGGCAACAGGCTCTCGAGCATGTGGCGGACGTTGAGAGCATCGCCGGGGAGCAGACCGGGTTGGCGGAACGTGAGCTGCTGCTGGCGGAGCGCCACGCGGCGCTGCGCGAAGCCTTCAACCGCCTGCCACCACCATGCCAGCAGTTGATGGCCATTCTCATCGAAGACCCGCCCGTGCCGTACGCCGAGATCAGCGCCAGGCTGGGCATCCCCGTCGGGAGCATCGGGCCTAGCCGCAGCCGGTGCCTGGACAAGCTGCGCCGCGACCCGGCGATCGCCGCCCTGATGAGCACCGAAGACGCAGCGTGAACGTCTGGGTGCGGACGACTTCGGCCCATGTCTTACTGTGCCAGACATGGTTAACAACGACCGCCTGGAGCGGTTCGCTCAGCTGGTTGTCCATGTCGGCGCCAATGTCCAGCCCGGTTCGGGCGTTCTGCTCGGTACCGACATCGCCCACCTGGACATCGCCCGTGCCGTGGTGGAGCAGGCCTACGCCGCTGGCGCCGCGTGGGTCGAGGTCGACTGGTCGGACGGTCCTATCCGGCGCTCGCGGCTCACCCACGCGAGCGTCGAGTCGCTGACCAAGTCGCGGTCGTGGGCGATCGAGCGGACCAGGGCGTGGGCGGCCGAGCGGGGGGTCGCCATCCAGCTCGTCGGCGATCCTGACCCGCATCTGCTCGACGATGTTGACCCGGCCAAGGCGGCGGCAGTTCCGATGGAAGAGGTGCTGGCGCGCCGGGAGGCGATGCTCGGGCAGCAGTTGCGCTGGACCGTTGTCCCGGCGCCGAACCCAGGCTGGGCGCAGGAGGTTTTCGGCGAGCCAGATGTCGAGCGCCTCTGGGACGCGGTCACCACGGCGATGCGCCTTGATGAGGCCGATCCGGTGGCCAGCTGGCGCGAGCGCGCGGCCCAGCTGGCCGCGCGAGCTCGTGCGCTGGACGCGCTGGAGCTGACCGAGATCTGCTACCGAAGCGGCGGTACCGACCTCACGGTGGGGCTCGTGCCGGGCAGCCGGTGGGCCGGGGGCTCCATGCAGGACCCGGACGGCGTCACCTACATGCCGAACATCCCGACCGAGGAGGTCTTCACCAGCCCCGACCGACGTCGTGCCGACGGCACGATCAGCCTGACCAAGCCGGTGATCATCGGTGGTCAGGTGGTGGAAGGGCTGACGGCCACGTTCATCGGCGGGCGCATTGCCGATGCCTCGGCGACGTCAGGCATTGAGACCGTGCGGGCTCAGCTCGACACCGACGACGGCGCCCGCAGCCTGGGCGAGGTCTCGCTGGTCGACCGGGACTCGCGGATCGCGAAGGCCGGCATCCTGTTCCACAACACGCTGTTCGACGAGAACGCGGCCTGCCACGTCGCGTGGGGGCAAAGCTTCCCGTTCGCCGTGGCAGGCGGCCTGGACAAGAGCAACGAGGAGCGCTACGAGATCGGGCTCAACAACTCAGCCGTCCACACCGACGTCGTGATCGGCGGCGACGGCATGTCCGTCACCGGCCGGGGCCCGAAGGGCACAGTAGAGATCATCCGTGACGATGAGTGGGTCCTCGTGACCTGACGGGGTGCGCGCACCGATCTGCCCCGGACCCATAGCCCGGGTCGTAGCAGTTAGCCGATCTGACGATGTGCCGCCCGGCCCCCGGACATGGTCAGTGAGTGCGATCGTTGTGGTAGACGGGAGCAGAATGGTGCCGCAATGACGCTAATCAGAGGGGATCGGCCGCGCCGTCGGCAGGCTCGGGTCGGCGGGTCGGCCGGGCGCAGCGCCGTGCTGGCCTTGCTGAAGCTGAGAATTCTCGGCGGCCTTGCGCTCACGGTAGCGCTGGCAGCGTGCGGATCGTCGATCCTTTATGGCGTCCCGGGCGCCGAGTCGCCGCCCTCGACCCCCACCCTGGTCCCGGGCAGCCGACCGTACGACGTGTCGGGGCTGCGCGACCCCGCGGCCGGGAAGTTCCTCGGGGTCCAGGCCCCCGGAGCGCCGGACTCGCTCACGCCGGTGCAGTCGTTTGCCGCCGGCGCGGGAGCCCGGCCTAACCTGATCGGCCAGTACGTGTCCTGGAACAACCCGCTGGATACCCAGGCGGTGACCAACGCCTGGTCCTACGGGGCGCTCTACTACATGGTCTGGGAGCCTTATCACACGACCGTCGCGGCGATCGCCGACGGCCGCAGCAATGGTTACATCTCCCGGGTGGCACACCAGGTCCGTGCGCTGAACCTCCCGGTCGCCATCAGCTTTGGGCACGAGTTCAACGGCTTCTGGTACCCGTGGGGTACGACCGGCACCACTGCCGCTCAGTTCGTGGCCGCCTGGCGGCTGATCCACCGCCTGTTCGCCGCGGCGCACGCCACCAACGTGATCTGGGTGTGGAATCCCAACGTCATCTCCGCGGAGCCGCAGCTCGACCTCGGCGCCTATTACCCGGGCGACGCGTACGTCGACTGGGTCGGGGTCACCGGCTACTTCGTCGTCGGCGGCCCGGACACCTTCGACGGCTTGTACGGGCCGACCATGCAGGAGATCAGAGGCTTCACCACCAAGCCGTTCATCATCGCCGAGACCTCGGTGCAGACCGGCCCGGATGCGGCCGCGGCCGCGCAGAACCTGGTCAGCGGGATGCGGCAGCGGTCTGACGTGCTCGGCTTCGTCTGGTTCAACTACTACAAGGCCGGCGTCGACTGGCGGCTGGAGCCCCGGCCAGCGGTGCGGACGGCCATCGCCGCAGGGCTCGCGGGCCTTCGGCTCGTGGATGTCAAGCGGCCATAAGCCACCGTGACCTGCGCTGGCGACGGTCAGTACCCGCGCCGCTCTGGATCAGTGGCTGAACAGGTAGCCAGCTTCGCGGGCGGTGTCTGCCGTCTCGCTGGCTTCGCCGCCCATCCGCCTGTAGGCGGGTGACCCGTCCCGGGCCGGTACTCGCCGCGATGGGCTCAAGCCGCGTGACCACCGGACGGCGTCCAGGTGAGCCTTCACCTGGCGCAGCATCAGGCTCAGGTCGCCTGTGTCCGGGGTGCGCCACCCGCAGGAGCAGGCCGCGAAGTAGTCTTCGTCACCGGTCAGGCGGCGCCAGCCATCCCAGCGGTGGCCTGACACTTGGCTGTACAGCAAGTCGAACTCGTCTTGCGCCAGCTCGGGTGGTTCCGTGAGCCGGCCGGGCCCGTTCCCGCCCCGGCGCCCGTTGCCCAGCGCCCGAGACCGCCGAGAGTCAGCGGCCCGCTCCTTCAGGTCCCTGGCCGTGTTGTTCTCCTCCATGGGACTCATCTCCCCTACAGCGCGGCCGGAAGCGGCGCCAGAGTCCGGGGGCGATTAGTGCCCTTCCTTACCATTTATAAAGCTATGCCCGGCGCACGGCTAGGGTACGGGCATTGGTCACATGCGCTGGAGACCAAGGTCTGCCGTTAGTTCTTGCGGCCGACCCCGCCCCACAGCCCAGCCGGGCTCCTGGCCTCGAGTTCCGATGCAGGCCGCCATTCCGGCACCCGCACAAGCCCCGGCTCCACCAGTTCCAGGCCATCGAAGAAACGCATGACCTGAACCCGGTCGCGCATCGTCACCTTCTCCGCCATCGTCTGGTTCAGCCGCTTGGCCAGCTCGCCCTGCGCCTCGGCTTCGATGTCCGAGGCCGGATGGGACAGCGCCAGGTAGCTGCCCGCCGGCAGCGCGCCGACCAGCGTCGCCACGATGTCGTAGGGCTTCTCGGCGCTGTCCACGTGCTGCAAGATCGCCATGAGCATAACGGCCACCGGCCGGGAAAAGTCCAGCGTCCCGGCCGCGGCATCCAGCACCCGCCCGGTGTCGCGCAGATCGGCGTCCAGGTAGCTGGTGACCCCGTGCGGGCCGCTGGTCAGCAGCGCCCGGGCGTGGGCGAGCACTACCGGGTCGTTGTCCACGTACACCACCCGGCTTTCCGGTGCCGCGGACTGGGCGACCTCGTGCGTGTTGTTGGTGGCCGGGATGCCCGTGCCGATGTCCAGGAACTGCCTGATGCCCGCCTCGCCGGCCAGGTAGCGCACCACCCGGGCGAGGAAGGCCCGGTTGGCGCGAACCGACAAGACGATGTCCGGCCACGCGGCGATCGCCTGCTCAGCGGCCGCCCGGTCGGCGGCGAAGTTGTCCTTGCCGCCCAGCCAGTAGTCATACACCCGCGCGATATGCGCCACGCTCGTGTCAAAGGACGCGCGCTCCGCGCCGCCGACGGCAACGTCATCCGGCCCCCGGCCAGTCCCCTGCGTGCCTTCGCTGCCCAACTTGTGCGCCTTTCTCGCGGATCGCCGGCCAAGGGGCGCAGGCAACCCAGCCATGGACCACATCGTGCGTGACGAGCCTACGCGCCACCGGGGCCACCCCGCCGCTGCGCTGCTTTGCTGTCCCTTTACTGAGCCAGGCTGGGGTGTCAGCCTGGACGGATGAAGGT
>Ga0335073_10014203_pt1 | contig 11167 bp, 10 predicted proteins | sample Lox_Sample_22_FD_207093 | JGI IMG/M metagenome (GOLD analysis project Ga0335073, IMG submission 207093) | Soil microbial communities from Loxahatchee National Wildlife Refuge, Florida, United States - Lox_Sample_2.2 | ecosystem: Environmental > Terrestrial > Soil > Wetlands | place: USA... | reverse complement strand
GGCGCGCGCACCGCCCGTCACGCCCGTCGCGCCACGCCCCCCGCCGCCAGGCCGGCCGCCGCCAGCGCCGACCCGCCCGACGAGACCAGGCAGCCGGATCCGCTGCCCTGATCCGCCGGAGACGGGGCGTAACGGGACTTGTCGCGAGCCGCGGACCGCATGGCAACGCAGCCGACGATCAGCGTGATCCTCCCGGTGTACGCGGTCGAGGAGTACCTGGGCGCGTGCCTGGACTCGATCCTGGGCCGGGCGGCACCAGGGGACGCCGGGGACCTGGAAGTGATCGCCGTCGACGACGCCTCGCCGGATGGCAGCGGCGCGATCCTGGACGCCCGGGCCCGGCAGGACCCCCGGCTGCGGGTGGTGCACCTGAGCGAGAACTCCGGACCCGGCCACGCCCGCAACGCGGGCCTGGAACGGGCCAGGGGCGACTACGTCTGGTTCGTCGACGCCGACGACGAGCTGGCCGCCGGCGCGCTCGCCGCGGTCGCGGCGCGGCTGGAGCGGGACCGGCCGGACCTGCTGCTGATCGACTACGAGGAGCTGTACCCGGGCGGGCGGACCGCGCCGAGCCCGGGCCGGGCGCTGCTGCGCGCCGCGCCCGCGGGAGCGTTCACCCTGGCCGGGCAGCCGCAGCTGATCCGGCTCACGATGACGTCATGGAGCAAGGTGATCCGGCGGTCGTTCCTGGCCGGGACCGGCCTGGCTTTCCCCGAGGGGATCCACGAGGACGTCGCCCTGACCTGCGCGATGCTGCTGCGAGCCGGCCGGGTCGGCGCGCTGCCCGTCGTCTGCTACCGGTACCGGCAGCGGCCGGGGTCGCTGCTGGCCACCGCGAGCAGCGGGCAGCTGAACATCTTCCGCTCCTACGAAACGGTGTTCGCGCTGGTCGCCTCGGCGGACCCGGCGGCGCCGGACGCGGTGCGCGCCGCGGTGTTCGAGCGCGCGATCTGGCACTACTTCACGGTCCTGTCCGGCCGGCCGGCGGGAGGGTCCGGGCTCGTTCCCCGGGCAGCACGGCGTGCATTCTTCGAGCACATACACGAGGACTTCGTGCGGTACCGGCCGGCCGGCTACCGCCATCCTCCTGGTTTTCGAGGAGTAAAGTTCAGGCTGGCGGAGCGGAACGCCTATGTGTTGTACTGCGTGCTCGAACCGGTCAACCGGGCACGCGTGCGGCTCGCCCAGGCCGTGTCACGGCCGCGGCGAGGATGAGCTAGGTGCCAGGGAGCCGGGTTCTTCGGAAGAGCAGTCGACCGAGGGGTAGGCGCATGCGGCACTTGATCGGGCTTGTTCTGGCCGTGCTCACGGGCGCGGCGTTGTTCCTGGGGGGCGGCTGGGGAGTCAACAAGATCACCACACTGCACGCCAGCGGCGCGAGCCTGACCAGCACGCATGGCATCATCGCCCTGGCCGCCGTGGGCGGGGTCGGCCTCCTGCTCGGCATCCTGCTGGCCGTGCCGGGCATCTCGCCGCTTGGCACGGGGCTGCCCGGCCTCGCGCTGCTGGGCTGGTCGGCGCTGCTGGTGGTCAGCTCGAGCCGCGCGACCCGGCTGATCCCGCTGCACAGCCACTCGTTTGCCTCCGGGTTCAGCAGCCTGCTCACGACCGGCGTGCTGGCCCTGCTGGGCGCCGTGATGATCGTCCCGCTCTTCGTCCCGTCGCGGTGGCGGCGCCGGTACCAGGAGCAGGACGACGAGTTCGACGACCAGCCCAGCGAGGCCGGACTCATGCGCTAGAGCGGTCAGCGGGTGCCGGCGGCCGGGTCGCCAACGCCGGCCGCCGGCACCCGGAGGCGCCCGAGGGCGCCCGCGGGCCGCGTGCGCTCAGTGCGCCCCGGCGAACTGCTCGGCCTCGGTCGAGCCGGCCAGCGCCGTGGTCGCCGACTGCGGGGTGATCGCGGAGTTCACCAGGTCGAAGTAGCCGGTGCCGACCTCGCGCTGGTGGCGGGTCGCGGTGTACCCGTCGGCCTCGGCGGCGAACTCGGCGTCCTGCAGCCGGACGTAGGCCGGCATGCCCTCGTCGGCGTAGCCGCTGGCCAGGCTGAACATCGAGTGGTTCAGCGCGTGGAACCCGGCCAGCGTGATGAACTGGAACTTGTACCCCATGTGGCCCAGCTCGCGCTGGAACTTCTCGATCGTGCCCTCGTCGAGGTGCGCCCGCCAGTTGAACGACGGCGAGCAGTTGTAGGCGAGCATCTGGTCCGGGTACACGTTCCTGATCGCCTCGGCGAACTCCCTGGCCACCTCGAGGTCCGGGGTCGAGGTCTCCATCCAGAGCAGGTCGGAGTACGGCGCGTAGGCAAGGCCGCGCGCGACGGCGGACTCCATCCCGCCGCGGACCCGGTAGAACCCCTCCGCGGTCCGCTCGCCGGTGACGAAGCGCCGGTCCCGCTCGTCGACGTCACTGGTGATCAGCGTGGCCGACTGGGCGTCGGTGCGGGCCACGACCAGCGTGGGCGTGCCACAGACGTCGGCGGCCAGCCGGGCCGCGTTCAGGGTCCGGATGTGCTGGCCGGTCGGGATCAGGACCTTGCCGCCGAGGTGGCCGCACTTCTTCTCGGAGGCCAGCTGGTCCTCCCAGTGCACGCCGGCCGCACCGGCGGCGATCATGGCCTTCATCAGCTCGAACGCGTTCAGCACGCCGCCGAACCCGGCCTCGGCGTCGGCCACGATCGGCGCGAGCCAGTACGGCGTGGTGCCCTCGCCCCCCGCCTCGGCCCAGGAGATCTGGTCGGCCCGCAGCAGCGCGTTGTTGATCCGGCGCACCACCTGCGGCACCGAGTTGACCGGGTACAGGCTCTGGTCCGGGTAGGTCTGGCCGGCCAGGTTCGCGTCGGCCGCCACCTGCCAGCCGGACAGGTAGATCGCCCGCAGCCCGGCCTTGACCTGCTGCACGGCCTGGTTGCCGGTCAGCGCGCCGAGCGTGGCCACGTATCCGTCCTCGTGCAGCATCTGCCACAGCCGCTCGGCGCCGAGCCGGGCCAGGGTGTGCTCCTCCTGCACAGATCCGCGCAGCCGCACTACGTCCTGAGCGGTGTAGGTGCGCTCTATGCTGGCCCACCGCGGATCGTTCTCCCACTCCTGCTGCAGTGTCGCTGCCTGATCGTTCACTGATGCCTCCAGTTGCTGGCGTCCCGGCTCGTACAGCGGCCCGGGTCCGTCTATTCAGACAGGGTGCGGCAGCACGAGGTGCCCAGACTAGGGTCGAAGGGCCTGAACTTCGAGAAAAATTCCTTTACTATGAAGATATGGCAGTCTTCACAGAAGAAGATTCCGAGTCCTTCGCCGAAAACCGGCTTGATCTCGGTGTGTTCGGCCAGCGGCTGCGGCACGCCCGCCGGGCCAGGGGGCTGACGCTGGCCGAGCTGGGCGAGCGCGTCGGCCGCGCCCCGTCGGTGCTGTCGATGATCGAGAACGGGCGCCGCGAGCCCAAGCTGTCGCTGATCGAGGCCCTGGCCGCGGCGCTGTCGGTGCCGGTCGCCGAGCTGCTGCGCCACCAGCCGCCCAGCCGCCGGGCCCAGCTGGAGATCGCGCTGGAGGAGGCGCAGCGCGACCCGGCCTACCGCGACCTCGGCCTGCCGCACCTGCGGGTCGGCGCGCGGGTGCCGAGCGACGTGATCGAGCACCTGGTCGCGCTGCACGCCGAGCTGCGCAAGCAGCGGGCCAAGCCGACGGCCACGCCCGAGGAGGCCCGGGCGGCCAACGCGGACCTGCGTGCGATGATGCGCGAGCGCGGCAACTACTTCGCCGACATCGAGGACCAGGCGGCGGCGGCGCTGGCCACGGTGGGCTACGCCGGCGGGGCACTGTCACAGGGGATGCTGCTGTCGGTGGTCAGCCACCACGGCTTCTCGGTCCGCTATGTCAGGGACCTGCCGCTGTCCGTGCGGTCGGTGACCGACCTTCGCAACCGGAGGATCTACCTGAAGCAGCAGTCGATGGGCATGCACACGCCCCGGACGATCCTGCTGCAGACCCTCGGCCACTTCGTGCTCGGGCACAGCGCCCCGCGCGACTTCGCCGACTTCCTGCGCCAGCGGGTCGAGGCAAACTACTTCGCCGCCGCGGTGCTGGTCCCCGAGAAGCAGGCCACCGCGTTCCTGCGGGAGGCGGCGCAAGCCCGGAGCCTGTCCGTGGAGGACCTGCGGGACGTGTTCTCGGTGTCGTACGAGATGGCCGCGCACCGGTTCACCAACCTGGCCACGCACCACCTCGGCCTGCCGTGCCATTTCGTCAAGAACGACGAGGACGGCATCATCTACAAGGCCTACGAGAACGACGGTGTGGTGTTCCCGGCCGACGCGACCGGCGCGATCGAGGGCCAGCGGATGTGCCGGCAGTGGTCGGGACGGCAGGTGTTCACCGCCGAGGACCGGTTCAGCCCGCATTACCAGTACTCGGACACGCCGTCGGGGACCTACTGGTGCGCCGCGTTCGTCGACCAGAGCCGCGAGCGGGGGTTCGCGATCACCCTCGGCGTGCCGTACGAGCACTCACGCTGGTTCCGCGGCCGGGAGACGCTCCGGCGGCTGAACTCGGCCTGCCCGGACGGCGAATGCTGCCAGCGCCCGCCCGCCCGTCTCGCGGCGCGCTGGGAGGGCCAGGCGTGGCCGTCGGCGCGCGCGCACTCGCACATCCTGTCCGCGCTGCCCGCCGGCAGTTTCCCTGGCGTGGATGAGGCCGACGTCTTTTCGTTCCTTGAACGCCACCAGCGCGACTGAGCCGGGCCGTCAGGGGAAGACCGGCGGCCGCTTCTCGATCAGCGCCGCCGCGCCCTCCTTCACGTCCTCGCCCATGAACGTCAGCATCTCGTAGGCGGCCGACTGGTCGAAGATCGGGCCCGCGGTCTTCAGCCAGCCGTTCAGCGCCCGCTTCGTCAGGCGGATCGCCAGCTGCGGGCCCGCGGCAAGGCCGTGCGCGACCCGCAGCGACTCCTCCAGCACCTGCTCGCGCGGCAGCGCCCTGCTGACCAGCCCGATCCGCTCCGCCTCGGTGCCGGTCACCATCTCCCCGGTGAGCAGGTAGTACCGGGCCCTGGCCATCCCGCACAGCAGCGGCCAGATGATCGCCGCGTGGTCGCCGGCCGCGACGCCGAGCCTTACGTGGCCGTCGCCCAGCCGGGCGTCCTGCGCGCAGATGCTGATGTCGGCCAGCAGCGCCACCACAAGCCCGGCCCCGACCGCCACCCCGTTGATCGCCGACACGATCGGCTGCGGGCAGTTGACCATGTTGTAGACCAGGTCGCTCATCTCGCTGAGCATGCTCGTCACCCGGCCGTAGTCGCCGATCTGGCGCTGCACCATGGCCAGGTCGCCGCCGGCCGAGAACGCCTTGCCCGCCCCGGTGATCACGACGGCCCTGGTCTCCTCGTCGCGCGCGATGTCGGTCCACACCCGGGCGAGCTGGCCGTGCATGGCCTCGTCCGCGGCGTTGTACTTCTCCGGCCGGTTCATCGTGACCAGGAGCACGCCGTTGTCGCGCCGCTCGAAGAGCAGGCAATCGTAGCTGCCGTAGTCCATGTCGGTGCGGCTCCCTCGCCTTCGGGCCGATCTGGTCGGGTCAGCGGTCAGCATAGGCGCTGCACCCCGGCCGGCTGGTGCGGCGGGCTCCTGTGTCTGTTACTCTTGAGTAACTTGGACCAGCGAGGAGCGCCGAGGAGCGCGATGAGCAGCGACCACGAGGCCGATACCGGCTTTTGCCTGGACCTGAGCTCCGACCTGCGCGAGATGCGCGATTGGGTGCATGAGTTCGCTGAGACCGTCATCAGGCCCGCCGGGCCGGAGTGGGACGAGCGCGAGGAGACGCCCTGGCCGGTCCTGCAGCAGGCGGCGAAGGTCGGGCTCTACTCGCTGGACTTCTTCGCCCAGCAGTGGCTCGAGCCGAGCGGCCTGGGCATCCCGGTGGCCTGGGAGGAGCTGTTCTGGGGCGACGCCGGGATCGGGCTGTCGATCGTCGGCACCGGTCTGGCCGCGGTCGCGGTCAGCGGCAACGGGACGCACGAGCAGATGGCCGAGTGGCTGCCGCCGATGTTCGGCGACGCCGACGACGTGAAGCTCGGCGCGTTCTGCGTGTCCGAGCCCGACGCGGGCAGCGACGTGGCGGCGATCCGTACCCGGGCGGTCTACCAGCAGGCTACCGACGAGTGGGTGCTGAACGGCACCAAGTCCTGGGTCACCAACGGCGGGATCGCGAACGTGCACGTCGTGGTGGCCTCGCTGGACCCGGAACTGGGCAGCCGGGGCCAGGCCACGTTCATCGTGCCGCCGGGCACGCCGGGCCTGTCCCAGGGGCAGAAGTTCCGCAAGCACGGGATCCGGGCCTCGCACACCGCCGAGGTCGTGCTCGACGACGTGCGCGTGCCCGGCCGCTGCCTGGTCGGCGGGAAGGAACGGCTGGACGCCCGGCTGGCCAAGGTCAGGGAGGGTGGCAGCAGTCGCGGCCAGGCGGCGATGAAGACCTTCGAGGCGACCAGGCCCGCGGTCGCGGCGATGGCCGTCGGGGTGGCCCGGGCGGCCTTCGAGTACGCCCGCGACTACTCCGTCGGCCGGGTCCAGTTCGGCCGCCCGATCGGGCAGACCGAGGGGATCGCGTTCATGCTCGCGGACATGGCCGCGGCGGTCGACGCGGCCCGGCTGCTGACCTGGCGGGCGGCGTGGATGGCCCGGCACCGCAAGGCGTTCGACCACGCGGAGGGGTCGATGGCCAAGCTGGTCGCGGGGGAGACCGCGGTCCGGGTCACCGAGCAGGCGATCCAGATCCTCGGCGGCAACGGTTACACCCGCGAGTACCCGGTCGAGCGCTGGCACCGCGACGCCAAGATCTTCACGATCTTCGAGGGCACGTCGGAGATCCAGCGCATGATCATCGGAAGGGCCGCCACCGGGCTCGACGTGCGGTAATAACCGCAGGTCGTGGCGCTGATGCGGATCTTTGAGTGGCCCGTGAACTCCGGTTTCTGGCGGTCGGCCGTTTGCCCGTTATTCCTGGTTGGTTCCCGTCAGTTCCCGATAGCGTGCTGAGGTTCTTGCGGGAAATGGTGACCCGCCACGGCCTGCCCGGCAGACCTATCCGCGGGGGCCAGTGCCACTGGAGCAGCGGCGCGCGGGCAGCGTGGACTGTCACAGCCAAGGGTGGTGCCTTGTCTTGAAGGGAGAGGGCAATTCACTGAGAGGACGGTTCGTGGAAGTCACTGCGATTGGCGCGACCGGACCGCGCGTTGGCTGCGGGATGACTGTGGCTGACCAGGCGCGGAAGGGACTCGGCGTTAAGCCGCGTTACCCGTGCTGGGGGGAGAGGTTCCGTGCCTGGGTTTGCGGATGAGGCGGGTGCGGCCGGGTACCGCCCGCTCCTGTTCTCGATCGCCTACGGGATGATCGGATCGGTGGGCGATGCCGAGGACATCGTTCAGGATGCCTTCCTTGGCCTGACGCGGGCCCGGCAGGCTGGAACGACGATCGCCGACCCGAAGGCGTACCTGGCGACGGCGGTGACCCGGCTGGCGATCAACTACCTGGGTTCGGCGCGGGTGCAGCGGCAGACTTACGTGGGTGACTGGCTGCCCGAGCCGTTCGTGGTGCCTGCGGATGAGCCCGGGCCGGCCGAGCACGCTGAGCTGGCCGACTCGCTGTCGATGGCGTTCCTGGTGCTGCTGGAGGCGCTAGCGCCGGTGGAGCGCGCGGTGTTCATGCTGCGGGAGGTGTTCGGGTACAGCCACCAGGATGTTGCGAGGATCACGGGCAAGACCGAGGTGAACTGCCGGCAGATCTTCGCCCGGGCCAGGCAGCGCATCGCGGCCGGAGCGACGGCTCGCGGCGTTGCGCCTTCCCCGGCGCGACGCGCGGAAGGCCAGGAACTGGCCAGGAGATTCTTCGAGGCTGCCGCCGGCGGGGACATGGATGCGCTGCTCGGCATGCTCGCGCCCGACGTCGTGCTCCACGGCGACGGCGGCGGCAAGGCGCAGACGATCGTGAAGCCGCTGGCCGGACGGCAGCGCGTCATGCAGCTGGTGGCCGGGCTGCTCGGCCGGGGCCGGCTTGCGGGTGCTTCGCTCCGGCTCGCCTGGGTCAACGGCCAGCCCGGTGCCGTGATGCATGACGGCGAAGGGCGGGTGGTGAGCGTGATCGGGCTCGACGTCTCCGGCGGCCAGGTCCAGACGATCCGCGTCGTGGCTAATCCCGACAAGCTCCACCATATTCACCGGGAGTCCGAGCGAGAGCGACCGCGGCAGACGGAGCCGGGGGAGGAACGTTAAGCCCCACGCCCCAGCCCGCCGGACCCTTCTCGTGGGCGCGGTCGGCGCGGCAAACATCGTGATCACCTCCGTCCTCGAACGACGGGTCCGAGATCGCCTGCACCGCGCCCTCGGCGCGGCCCGAGGCCACACATCGGAGGGTCCCGGCCGTTCTGCCGCAAGCGGCCGGGCAGTGTCACGACTTCGGGCGGTGCCTTGTCTTAGAGGGAAAGCAGCGACCTGAGACGAACGTCTTCCGCAAGCGAGGTGCGGAGATCATGGTTAGTAACACGTCACAGTTGGGCGATAGGTCCGCGGTCGTGGTGGGTGGCGGGATAGGCGGGCTGACCGCTGCCGTGGCGCTCCGCCAGGTCGGCTGGCGGGTCACAGTCCTCGAGCGGGCCGCGAGGTTCGGCGAGATCGGCGCGGGTATCACGCTGCTGTCCAACGGGCTGCGCTGTCTCGAAGCTATCGACCTCGGTGACGCGGTACGCGGGAGCGGTCTGCCAATGCTCGCGCTCGGAATGCGTACCGCGGCGGGCCGGTGGCTATCGCGGTTCGATGGCGACGGCGCCAGCCTGGAGGCGCGGATGGGCACCACCTCAGTTGTCATCCATCGCGCTGAACTGCACAGAATCCTGCGCGACGCGCTACCGGCCGCGACCCTGCTCGCCGGCGTGGAGACCACCGGCATCCGCGGGGGCGCGGACGGCGGATCGGCGGAGGTTCGCTTCCGCCACCGGGACCACGATGCGGTGCTGCACGCCGACCTGGTCGTGGGCGCCGACGGGGTGCACAGCTGGGTCCGCGCCCAGCGTTGGCCTGATGCGCCGGCTCCGGTCTACTCCGGATCCACCACCTGGCGCGCGATCACGACGCCATCATCGGCCGCGGTAACAGAGATGAGCCTGAGCTGGGGCCAAGGCACCGAGTTCGGTGTGATGCCCATCCTTGACGGACGCACATACTGGTATGCCGCTGCCAACGCTGACGAAGGCCAGCGCAACCCCGACGAGCTCAGAGGCCTGAGCCGCCGATTCGGGAGCTGGCACGAGCCGATCCCGGCAGTCCTCGCGCACACCGCACCGGAGGCCGTGCTGCGCCACGACATCTACCGGCTACCCAAACTTGACAGCTACCACCGGGGCAGCGTCGTCCTGCTCGGCGACGCCGCGCACGCGATGACGCCCAACCTCGGCCAAGGCGGCGGGCAGGCCCTCGAAGACGCAATCGTGCTCGCCGCAGCGGTCAGCCGCACCCGCGACCTGCCTGCGGCACTCGCCCACTACGACCACCAACGCCGACCCCGCACCCAGGCAATGTCACGAGCAGCGACCCGGCAACTGCGATTCGGCCAGCAGCTACACGCCCCGATCGCCGTGGCACTGCGCAACACCGCGGTCGCGCTCACACCAAACCGCATGGCCTTGCTCGCAATCGCCCGGTACGGCAAGTGGTTCCCGCCCGCGCTCCACCAGAGAGAATGAGCTTCCGTTAAGCGGGCCGGTGTACCCGGCCAAGTTGTGCGGCTGGCTCGGCAGCAGGCCATGCGCGGCCAGCGCCAGGTGGGTACTAAGCACCTTCTGCTCGGGCCTGGCGACGCTGGACGCGCCGTTGACGCCCGCCGCCGGGAACGTGCTGGATCTGTCGTTGCGTGCAGCTCACCGGCTCGTGAGGGCAGCGGAGGGGCGACGACTTCGCCCTGAAGCTCGAGCATGACAAGCCGGCCCGCGAGTTCATCGAGCCGACCGCCGGGGATGTGCTGTTCCGCGGGTACGGCGAGACCCGGCTGGAGCACCCCGGGCGCCGATAGCACCATGGCCGGCTACCTGTCAGCGAGCTCGTGGTCACGGGTCCTCGGCGTGCCTGCTCGTGCAGCTTAAGCCAGCTGGACACGCCGCGAGTTCCGCGAACCTCTGGACGGTGCGGCGCGAAGCCGTCGGCCAAAGATACCCCTGCGGGTATAGTGAGCATGCACGGAAGGGCTGCTGATGAAGATCGACGAGGAAGTGACGGGTTCGGTGCTGAACCGGCTCCGCCGCGCCCACGGGCAGCTGGCCGGCGTGATCGGGATGATCGAGTCCGGCCGCGACTGCCAGGACGTGGTGACGCAGCTGGCCGCGGTGTCGCGGGCGCTGGACCGGGCCGGGTTCAAGATCGTGGCGAGCGGGCTGCGGCAGTGCCTGGCGGCCGGTGACGGCGCCGAGATGACGCAGGAGCAGCTGGAGAAGCTGTTCCTCAGTCTCGCCTGACGGGCCCGCGTCTGCGCACCGGCCGAGCGCCTCGAACCCGGGCGTGAGGCAAGCCGGGCCGGAACGGAATGGATCCCGTGCGGTCGTTGCTATACGCCTGGGGGTATCTAACCGGGATGCCAGCCGGGGAAGGCGGAGGCACAGATGGCGACGATCGACCTGACGAGCGAGAACTTCGAGTCCGTGGTGGACGGCTCCGGGCTGGTGCTTGTGGACTTCTGGGCGGGCTGGTGCGGGCCGTGCCGGATGTTCGCGCCGGTGTTCCAGCGGGCGTCCGAGCGGCATCCCGACGCGGTGTTCGGCAAGGTGGACACCGAGGCGCAGCCGGAGCTGGCCGGCGGCTTCGGCATCTCGTCCATCCCGACGCTGATGATCATCCGGGACAAGATCGTCCTGTACGCGCAGCCGGGCGCGCTGCCCGAGCCGGCGCTGGAGCAGCTGATCACGCGGGCCCGCGAGATCGACATGGACGAGGTCCGTGCGAGCCTCGCCGCCAAGGCCGATTCGTCCGCGGGCCAGCAGCCGGCCGGCCGGTAGCCTACGGGCCGGCCCGGCCGGGTTCACCGCCGTCGTAGGCGGGCAGCCGGGCCGAGTAGATCGAGTAGCCGTCCACGTGGAAGGCCACCAGCGTCGCCAGGATCGTGGCCGTCATCATGGGCACCATCAGGCCGAAGCCGCTGTGG
>Ga0335073_10014202_pt1 | contig 11167 bp, 11 predicted proteins | sample Lox_Sample_22_FD_207093 | JGI IMG/M metagenome (GOLD analysis project Ga0335073, IMG submission 207093) | Soil microbial communities from Loxahatchee National Wildlife Refuge, Florida, United States - Lox_Sample_2.2 | ecosystem: Environmental > Terrestrial > Soil > Wetlands | place: USA... | reverse complement strand
TGCTGTCACAGTGGTTGTGCTTACGGACGTGGTAACAGTGGTATACGTAGTTATCGTCTCAGTAACCGAAGTAAACGTATCTGTGATCTGAGGTAGTGTAGTGCTACTTATCGCGGTCGTTGTCGTCTCGACGGTTGAGATTGGGGTTACGGTGGTTTTCGGTTCGACTTTCTCGGTGACTGTGAAGGTGAAACCAACTCTGCCATGATCAAACAGCGTCAGACGTTGATTGCATGATCGAAGGATGTACCACTTACGTTGTGACGAAAGATTGAGTGGGAACATGGGCTACAGGCTTTGTGTCATAAAATGTGAAGCAAACTTCTTCATCAAATTTGAAATGTGCCACTGCTGGATGACACAGAAAAGCCGCGAGGACTACTATGAGACCGATGGTCTTCATCTTCAACGATTTATGAGATGGTAAGATCGTTTCGAAAGAGAGCAAATCTGGGCCGGTATCCTTAACGTAGCATCATTCCTCTTCTTATACTCACGTTTTCAGCTGTGCTCTCAAAAGCAGATACGGACGCGATGGCCGCCGTGTTACCAAAGTGCTCGAATGGCATTGTCTGAGGCTGCATTTGGTGGAACAATGCATACAGCTCTGCTGAGAGATGCCATACATTACCTTTTGTATGTCTGAGCTTTCAGCTGTAAAAGATTCCGCCATGAATGGCATCTTCCCATCTTACCCTAAGCTGCAGTGTACAAACCGTCGACTTTTACGAGTTCAACTACCAATCAGTAAATACCATCTCCTTAACTTTGCAACTAGGTGGCTTCAGGCACACGGATTGAATACGATGAAAAGAACAATCAGAGGCGAGAAGAGAAATCCGGGAGGAGACGGTTGACCTGAAGTTGCACATAGTTGACACGCTGGAGCAGCGACGTCGAAAGTGATTTAGGCAGGTTAGAGTAGTCAAAGCATGGGAATACGCTTTTGCAAAACAGCCGACTCAGCAAATTTGATCGCCCCCCGTGTGCATCTTGCCCGCTCCTGTAGAACTTCGGATGAGATCGGTAGAGTATGTCGAAGGCGCAATAACCGGGAAGCCACAAGTAAAAGTAACTTTACCGAAGCGTGTTGAAAATACGGTAGCAGCATATGCGGGCATGCCGATAAGTAGCGTTCAAAAAAGCATTTTAGCTAATTGCGTTACTGAACAGCGAATGCGCCGCGAGGCAATTGTAGGAGCGCCAAACGCTGTGCGATGCTGTGCAACCCTAGGCGGTGGATTTCGGGCTGCATACGATAATTGTGGCTGTGGCTGTGCGAGAATTTGGAGGAATGACCTGCAGTAGAACCTCAGGGGCGTAATCGAACGATCATGGACGACTGGATGTGTCATCTTCGAGTCTTTGATTGGCATGACGCTCCTAACCAATATATCGGCAGGCACTTTGCGGCTTTGCTGTAATTAAGATGCCAGCCTCGTATTCTTAACGCACTGCTCGTAAAAGCTTCAAACTCGACGTCTTGCCGCGTAGTGTAGCTGCAGATGGCTTGATATCCTCAGCTCTGTCTGTTAAATGTCCTCCGCTTCTCCCGCTTCAGCTTCCCATTTGTGGCCTCACACGACACACGCATCTGCGGAAAAGCACAACGGATCCAACTTCGCCTAAAGCTCTCAACGGCGTCAATGGCTGCCCGGCTTTAGGAGTGAATATTCTCCGCAATCATGTAGAACGATGACTTATTCGGCATGGAACTTCTGCGGTTTGAACGCATGTCCGAAAATTTGGTTAATTACCCAGGGAGACCGATTGTACGCTATTTAGAGCCTTTATGGGTAAGGGCTATGACCCGCACTTTCTGAAGTGTAATGAAGAGCTGGGAGTTGAACAGACGTGATTGCTTGCACAATTTCCTATACTAGGGTATGTTTCTGTGTTCGCTGAGCTTGGCCATTACATATCACGAGATCATAAGAACGTTTCAGATGCGGCCATGGGGCTCCGAGCTTATGTGCTTCCGGGTGGTCCTTTGGGATGCTTTCGACTCGAAGTCCGCAGCATGCATTGTAACGTCGGCGAATACGACGTCAATTTGAGGCGTGCACCCATCTAACGATAAAAGAACCTATCCGTGCAAAGCCGCACGGATAGTCGAAGAATATATGTCTCTACCTAGCCAAACGCCTTTCGGCAAGACTTCGAGGGCCTAGTGAGTCATTCAAGTTTCTCGGCAGCGCTACTGTCCCATAGTATCAACACAAGCACAGCCGCAGCAAGCGTCAAGAAGAAAAAAGTGCTTAGGCGTACGAATTGACCTCATAGTAGACGCTCCTTACCATAGAGTCTTTACAATAATAAGTCACTCGCTTGAGCTTCTCTTGGGATCGATATCGTTCCATATTCTAACACTGTCTACATACCCATCACAAAGCCGCCAAGATACATACCAAAACCTCAGCCATGACGCTCGACCAGCCCATGTTTATCCTTTGCCCGTCATTCTTTTTATGTGTACTACTTGATGGCGGCGCTATCCCCGTGGTTGATGCGATAGGATCAAACGTCAAACTCTCCGTTCCCCCAAAAGCACTTCCATCAAAAGTACCAGTTGAAATCCGAACGCTACTCTTCCCTCCCCCAACTAGTAGTGACTCACTTGCTCTCGCACTCACAGTCTCTCCATCCAGCAGTGTAATAGGACTGCCACCAACGGTCAATGTCTGCTCCCCAATAACAACGACAGCAGAGCCATTCGCAACAGACTCATACGCTGTAAACGCCGCTGATCCAATAGCAATCACCACGCCTTCAACGACAGAATTTTTACCGCTTGGATCAGCAGATGTGACCAGGCCGCCAAAACCCGCATTTGTTAGCGGAATCGTTTGCGTGACACCCTTTGAAACCAGTATCACGGCCGTTCCTCCGGCCGCCGCCCATATTTGTACCCCACCGACCGTCGCAATCACGCCTTGCGGGAGAGGCGTGTTGTTAATGAGAAGACCTCCGTCGGCGGCCGGGCTCGCGGTCATCAGTTCACCACCAAATGTGAATACCGCTGAGGGAGGGCCGGCTGTAACTTGTGTTGGATACATAGTAGAGATTGGGCTGAGGGAGATTGTAGATGCGACTGCGCCATTGTCGCCGGCCTGCAGAACGACAATAGCTCCTCCTGCTGCAGCGGCGGAAAGGACTTCACCTCCGGATAGCGTCGCAACAGGACCTCCGGCGCTGAGGGTCTGCCCTGCTACTACGACGGTGCCTTGATTGTTTGTGGATGCTGTAATGGCGGTGTCTGAACCAATTTTTGCGTCTCCATTCAAACCTGGATCTCCTGGCTCGTCCATCTCCGTGCTCACCTGAGAGAACGAGACTGTTAGAGGCGGCGAATACAATTGACCTGTCGGCCCCGGTGTAGCAGGCCCACTTGTAATGGGTGGATCCCCGCCGCCAGCAGACGTTGTGGGTGCAATAAGCCATCCAGCTGGTACAAGTGATGTAGGAGGATCGTAAAGTCCATCGTAGTCGAATATGCAACTGGAAAGTCGTGGATCTAGCTCCATAAATTGCGTCGGATAAGCTAGTTGTGGAGCGTAGAATTCTTCAAAGATGGTGGCGCAAAGAGGATCGTTTACAGGGTCGATGGTTAGCAAAACGCACATAGTCTGTCCTTCATAGGCAAGGATAGGGACGTGGTTGGGAAGCAGATCGGCAAAGTTGAAACTGAACGTGTCGGCCGTGGCAAGCCCTGGCCACCAAGCGCGGTAGGATTGCAGCTCCGAGCTTGGAACAGTTAAAATGCCTGAAGGCAGTGTGAAAAAATCAGTTGTAGATAGAAGTCCGGCGCCGACAGTGATACTCCAAACCGTGAGTGGCGCATAGGAGAGGTAACAGTTTTCGTCGGAGGTGATTGTCATGCCGTATGCTACAGCAATTGGTGTAAAGGAGTTATTCGGAGCTGCTGTAATATCTATCGGAAACGGAAAGTGGCAAAGGTCCTGTGAGGCGAGCGTCACCGGCCAACTGCCGCTGTTAGATAGAGATCGGAACTTCTTGGGAGACTTACTATAACAGTTGTACGGTAGGGACTGATATTGTGCAGGGGAAGAGGCCATCTATCTCGGAGTACGCTAGATCGTCCATGGTGTCACATAGCACTGGTAAGCTAAAAGGATTGTTGGACTGGGTAGCGGTGAACTGCGCGTTGAAGGATGAGTACATAAGCGACATGCAATCGGTTGGCTCAATTTGGCAGTCCGGTGTTGGCGGACAAGCCCAAGATGATGTGCAGTCTGGCCCTGTCGCACAAGACCAAGAATCGGAGACGTAGACCACTGTGTCGACGCTCGTGACGTAGTAAGTAGACAGCGCCGCAGCTGGTGCCGGAATTGTTTTTTCCCAGGTTATTGTTGTTGTACCGTATGTCGTCCAACCGGTCCCGTCGAAATAATACTCGGGGTCATCTAGAGTAATCCAGGTGGTGACTGGGATGGCGTCAACTCGTGGCCATCCATCACAGAGTGTGAAGGTTGAGTATGCTGTCGCCGTGTATGTGGCAGTGTATAGCTGCGTATACGCAAAGGGAAAAGCAGATATCAGAGAAAAACAATCATTCCAAATCTCGCCCACTGTTGAATAGCAACTTAGAGCCGCTGACCAGCCACTGACGTAGCTATAGTCAGGGAACCATGGAGTGTATATTGCACTGGTAGCCGCGTCCGTCACATTCGCCCCTAGACTCGAGTTCGCCGCAAAGCTCGAGTTTGCTGCAAGGCTCGAGTTCGCCCCAGTGGTAAAATTTCCAGCACCACGGCATGCTGTTGTTGCACATTGTTTGGCTCCTGTAGAAATAGAAGACGATTTCGAGGTTGGCGAGGCGAGAGTCGCATTCGTGACCGTGGAATTGTGAAATGGTGCCAGCGATTGCGTTGAGCTGTTGCCAGCAAGGTTCGTTGAATAATCTGATTGTCGTCAGCATTACTCACTCGCGCATGACAATAGCCTGTTGTTCTACTTGAGCTCGTGGAATCCGTCAAACTACATGCTCCTAAAATTGCCAACGAAAACAATACGGCTTGAAATTCGAAGAGAAACATGATGGGCAATCAAAGAGCCAGCGGCGATACTGTATCGTAGAAGCATGTAGAGAAGGTAATTCGAACAGCTTAAAGGCGTGCTTATGTGCGCTCTTTTTCGAAACCCTAATGCTTTCGTACTTACTTTATCTTTAGAAAGTCTCAAATTGCTTCTCTCCATCTTCGATCAGAAGCAATAAGGCGGCAAGTACCTCCAATGCGAGTTGGCAGTCCAAAACCACCGCAGATGCCACCGAAGTCGACCGAGGGATGATAGCTGCTTTGTCACCCACACCTTTTGCCAATTAACTAACTAAGCGCTTGAATTTTCCCATTTTTGGTGAGAAAATGGGTGTACGGCTCGGTTCTGTCTACGCCATGTCTTCATCGCCGACCTCTAGGCTCTAGCGGCCGGTAATTTTTGACCTCTTTGGGTGACATTCGCATACAAAATTCTGTCGATCCCAGTTCACGCTAGCGGTCGGCGTTGACGAGAGGGTGCACAGCTCGCTTGTGAACTACGTTATTTCTAGTAGCAACAGACGAGAAGCTGGCACAGGCCAAATCTTCCTTTTTTCCTCTACCTCGAGAGGTTGCTAGGCCTATGAGGGGAACAAGTCCGACAGCGCTGTTTCTAACTCCGACGCTCCGCACTACCTATTTAGTTAGGTATCTTACGGTAAAATACTTATGTAAAGGGTTCCGTGACTTGACGAACTGACGCACTGAGAGGTGCTGAACTTGTATGTGGATAAGGAGAAGCAGAATTCATCGAGGTGATCGATTTTTCGATCACTTGTGTGTGTTGTGTGTCTTTTAGGAGGCTGGGCTCTAGTGCCCGTTTTATTAACTGGATTACGTGAAGAGCTGCTCTATAGCTGATCTACTTCGGCCTGCGTCACGAACCGCACTCATAAAGTACCGCTGCGTGTGGTGGAATTGCTTCTAACACCATTTACAACCTCTCGTCAAAGCCGACCGCTAGCGCCAAGCAAATCACCGCCAATCTTGTCCTCTTTTGTTTGGAATATTTCAATACGTGAGGCTGACGCTAGCGGTCGGCTTTGACGAGATGCTGTATATTTTGGAGGAAGATTTTCCAGTATCAGAACCGAGTTTTCATCCTTTGGGATGGCCTTTTTGATGACTAAGTGTGCCATTTGACGATGGTCATGGCGTTAGGTTGTGTGCTTGCATTCCTTTATATTTGATGGTAAGAAAAACTTTCTCAGGTGGTATGGTGACGCACTGAGAGGTGCTGAACTTGTATGTGGATAAGGAGAAGCAGAATTCATTGAGGTGATCGATTTTCGATCAGTTGTGTGTGTTGTGTGTGTTCTAGGAGGCTGGGCTCTAGTGCCGGTTTTATCAACTGGATCACGTGAAGAGCTGCTCTACAGCTGATCTACTTCGGCCTGCGTCATATGGTCTAGTGGTATGACGTTGCGTTGTGGTTTTCCGCGCCAGCCTGGTCCCACCGCCAGAGATATTTTTTGGCCTTTTTTCCTACGTAATTTTGCTGATTTGGCTCAAGAGTGCATTCAAGCAGTGGTCAATCTCAGACTGGATTCAATTGCAGTTCTCCCATAATCAAGCGAACGACGAACTACCCGCCGAAATAGCAAGCAGGGTCAGCGGGGCCAGTCAAAGCCCTTTAGCAAGGCGCTGAGCAGGGGATCCCTGGGTGCAAATGCCGCAAAAATCTGCGGCAAAACCCTCCAGAACCGCGACAAATGTCCCAGGACATAGAGTTACTGCGGTAAAGATAATTCTAATCACAAAGGCCGTACTAGGGCAAAGCATTGAAGAGGAAGTAGTTCCTCTTACCCGAAAGAAAAGGCCTGTGCCAACGGCGGTCAAGAAACAAATCGTGTTAATAATTAGACAGGGAGATACGAGGCTGGAACCCGTGGCTGATTTCAGAAAGCAATCAGAGTTCAAGAACGCATCGAAAGCCCAAAAAGCATCCAAGGCAAACGAAAAAGGTGAAGAAAAGTGTCGAAAGCGCCAGCAATCAAGAAAGCATCGACAACCATGAAAGCGTCGAAGGCGGAGAAACAATCAACAACCAAAAGAGCGTTGAAGATCAAGAAACAATCGACGACCACGTCGAAGGTCAAAGAAGGATCGAGTACCAATGTTGTTTAATGCGTCCGAAGCCATTATGCATTCAAAAGGCGGCAGAACGACCAACATTCTTCACAGTTTCTGCCAACCCCGATAACTTGCGTCTCTTGTTATGCACGGCTTCAAGATCATTGAGCTTTCATCCATGATACTAACTCATATCTTCTTTCCGTGCCATAATCGCCTCAGTATACCCGCGACAACGGCGTCCGAACGTAGTAGTACTTCGAGTCCACCTATAGACAAGTTCAAATCAGCCCTCTGTCCAGCTAGCGAGGCTGAGTTTGTGTGTGCGCGCTCAAAAGGGTGAACCCGATTTCGTTACGGCCTGTATCCCCTTCTTTGAGTTTGCAGGGGGCCAACGCACCAATCCAAATGAGGTGAAAAACGATCCCAATTCGACCGCATTTTCACTTGGAATAATATTTAGGCTACCTTAGTTATGCTTAAAGCCGCGCTGGAAAGTCAGCGTCAGTCAGCGTCAGTCAGCGTTAATTACATTCTAGCCCACTTTCAGCTTGTGTATATCGTATAGTCGACGAGTGGATATCAATGCTGGCGGGCAGTGAATCACTACAGAAGCACAATTGCTTTAGGTATTAGCTTGTGGAGCTTTACTCCATAGACGTTCAAGGCGGCAAGCGGGAACGCCGCGACACTGAGATTACAGTATGTAACCTAGGAGTGTTTTTGCGGGACAAGAATAGTCTCGGCGTCTGAATTTTGCCACTTCGTGTAACATTAATGTTACTGCGGCCGCTACGTTTCGTCAATCGAACATGCTGCTATTGGCTCCTACCACGGCTACTCCGACGTTTGGCTGCTGATATTGGGGGCCAAGAACATTACGTCTCCCATCATGGCTAGATATTAAAGATCATCAAGTAGATAGCTACTGATATCTACGTCAAAAGAATTTAACAATCTACGCAATCCAACGGCACAAATTGAACTACTCATCTAAATCATATCTCAAAACAATGAGCGAACCTAACAAGACGTTTGTTTTCGTATCCCAATTCAGCGACGGAAAACCCATTGACGGCAAAGGTATACGACAACAGATCCGTAAACAAGCGATGCGTAATGTTGCCTTGGAGCGAAAGCGGAGAGGTGGTTATGGACAGCGTAATGTAGGGCAATACCCAATCTTCGTATCCAGAGGAGACCCGATACTATTCGATCCTGAGAGCACAACTGACGACGAAGTCGATATTGCAACTTTCCATGTGCGCATCTGCGAAGCGTCATACCGTTGGCACACATTGATGCCAGCCAAGATGCCACCATCGTTGTTCGACAAGCTCCGTAGCGATCTTGATTTTGATGTCAGATTGCTTTCCCACCTAACATCGGTCTTATTTGGAAGAATCGCCGCTCGTAATTTATCGGCTCAGCCGGATCTGATCGCCCACATACTCGTCGGAAGCAGGTGGTCTTACCTTAACTTTCTGCCCATTCGATGTGAAGAGAATCAGCTTTTACGGGACGTTTGCTTTTGTGTGACAGCCCGATGTCGACAACTCCTTCGAAACCAGTCCGCAACTAGCGAGCCTGCCATTTTACGCGCGTATTGCATTGCTCTCCAGCGTCTCCAGAGTGCCATCACGGACGCTAATCAGTGTCTGGAGCCAGACGTTCTATGTGCCGTTGAGTTACTTGGAGTCTTTGAGGTAAGCTTGTCAACAAGAAGAGGAACAATTCGTGGCTAAGCATACTTCTACCAGATTCTAAAGTTCTCCCGAGCAAATCAATGGGAGCATCATATTATTGGGGCATCGCGAATTATCCGCAATCGAGGACCCACTCGTTTCCACTCAGAATACGAGCGTGCTCTATTCGTTTCCCAGGTTGGGGCTATCGTACGTGATAACTTCCTTGATTCTGTGAAATATTCTACCCCGACCGAATTAGGTGTTCATCTTGAAGATATGATGTGGTCCACCGATCCCAAGGCTGACAATCTGGCAGGTAATTGAGTGCATACTCAACAACGAAGACTGCTTCCTCGATGAAAGAGAATGGAAATCAATACTCGAAAGCATGGTTCTCGATGATGTACCCCCATTTGCAGACCGTAGTAAAATAAGCATCGATCTCTGGTGTATGGTACTGCAATTGCCACAACTATGGAGGCAGATCACGGACCTGATATGTCATCGAAGTGAACCTGATCCTGGTCTGGCGATAGAACTTACTCTTCGAGCTTTTAAACTGAGGACGGGGTTTAGCAACTGGTAAGCTGACCTTCCCGAGTACTTCTTTCATCATTTGACCGCGTAATAATGTACATCCTTTATCTTTTGGTGAACAATCTAATCGATGTCAGGCTCCACCAAGCGCAAGCTTCCCTCACGGCTCTACCACCAGGACGAGTCTGGGAAAGCCAATCGGCTGAAGTTATAGGCGGCTGTTATGCACTGCTTATGGCCACCAGTCGCCTAATTGTCTCCCTAGCCCCCCGCACATCGTTGAAGTATGAGCGAGAAGTTCAAAAATGGGCTCAAGACACGCATGATGAGTCTATTAACAGCGGGAGCCGCTGCTTCTTCTTGGCTCAGAGATTCGCGATTGCAAGCGCAGCTCTCCAAACGCACGAAGAGTGGGAAAAGGCCTGCACGAGCCTCGATGATAGTGTCCTCTCTTCGAACTCGACATTAACCAAAGGCTTAGAAAGGGTAGGTGAATGCAAAACACCTTGCGCATCTGCGTCATCTACAGTGGAAGGGAACAAGATCGAGGATCATAGCCTTAAAAGACCGCAGTCGAAGACGGAGTGTAAGGATCTTGACTCGTCGACTGGAGCCTGTACTGAAGGCAGAGAGAGCGCCGCAATTGAAAGGCCGGTACATATTCATATCAGTGAAGAGGCTAGACAAGCTAGTTTGCCCACTGAACGGTGGGAAGATAGGAGGATCGTGATTTCGAAGACCGCTTTTGAGAGATGGTGCAATATCCTAGGAAGGAAGACGACGTGAATTCGGATTTCATCGTACCGTTCCATGACTACACGGTCCCATACCAGCAGCACCAAGCCAGAGTCCACCCAATAATACATATTATCGTTGACAAAGGAATTCAACACAAGAAGCTGATCAATTTTATTGATATCAGCGCACCAGTATGTCTTGCAAATCAATCACAAGGGTCTAAGAATTGTGTTCTAAAGAGTCTAAGGAAAAATCGCAATCGCAAACGAGACTGTGTTTTGGATTGTATCTCGTATCGTCCCCTACTCGATCCGAACCAGAAGGCGCTTGAGCCTTCCATCGGCGAGAAAGCAGTTTCGAAAGTATGGCGTCGTTGCCGGGAGAAAGACATGCTCCTGCCGACGTCAACACTTGCAACACCGTCAAGTAATTGTATGGATTCGAAGAACTTAAGGTAGTCAAATTCACTTATCATTGATACAAGAGAGTTTCTCCATACGATTGCAACTACTTACATTCAGGCACCTTGCAATGAAGGGCGTGCTATGGCTGAGGCTGGAAAAGAGGAAGGTGTATCTACTCCTCTTCCTAATACTCATGGGCGGTCTTATTGGTCTCTCGGTGGCATGGATGGCCAATGGAGGCAAGGACATGTTCGAGGATTTGAAGCATTTAGCGGACAAGTGGTTTCATGGACCCAAGGACGCAGTTCCGAAAACGGCGGCAAAGCATGTCGACAAAGCCAGCATGACAGTTATGCAGAGGCCGACCCTGAAGGCAATGAAGTATACGATGACCACCTGACGGTTGCAATTTCCGAAGTTCAAGGACATAGAGTCATTGTGAGTAATGCTGGATGATGTTGTGAACATTACTAACCGACTTCAGCAGCCTTCTCATCTTGAAGATGAGGATTTCGACGATGAACGACGACTTGATGACAGCCAATCCGATGGAGACAACTCAGAAAAAGAGCCGCAAGTGAGTTCTAGGCGATCCCGAAGGAATTGGCAAGAGAATTTTCAATGTACGGAGAAACACGATGGATCAAATGCAGAGGCCGATCGAAACCCA
>Ga0335073_10014201_pt1 | contig 11167 bp, 9 predicted proteins | sample Lox_Sample_22_FD_207093 | JGI IMG/M metagenome (GOLD analysis project Ga0335073, IMG submission 207093) | Soil microbial communities from Loxahatchee National Wildlife Refuge, Florida, United States - Lox_Sample_2.2 | ecosystem: Environmental > Terrestrial > Soil > Wetlands | place: USA: Florida... | reverse complement strand
TATTCGTTTCCGACGAGGTTCAGATCAGTCTCTAATCCGGCCAGTCTAGCATTCCCAATGTTGCCGCGATCGAGAAATGACATGAGATATAATATCGCCAGGACGGGAGTCAGTCGCATGTCCATCTTTCGGGGCAATTTCACTTCGCCCTTGCGATCAAATCCCGCAAACTCCATCCCAATCGGAGCTTCTCAGATGACCTTTTATAGATTTCTCTTTGCTAGCAGTTTCAGTGTTGCTGATTGTCGCGACATCGCTCTCCGAATCGTGAAACTTCGGAGGTTCGTGACTTTGGATCGTTGTCATTTTCGTGATGTTGAGTCCGAAGCTATGTAGGACGGGATCTGTTTGTGTGAGCTAAAATTAATGGGGCAGTCAGAGATCTTATCTACATCTAATGATTTAAGCTTGCCATTGTATACAACCCCAGATTTTTGAGAGGTGCGGAAGAAAACAACGCGTATGACGTCGGGGGTGATCATCGTTGATCGCTCTCGCCTAATAATGCCACTCACGTCACCTCAATCGCGACACGTAAAAGAGCTCATGCCGCTATTCGGTCCGGGTTCCGTAACGGGAAAAATCAGGGGTTTAGAGATCCATCTCCTGTTTTATATCATTTGGGAATGGGAAACAATTAATTAGCAGCACTAAAGGTTCGATGTAATGACAAATAGTTGGTAATGAGACACTAGTTTCATCAAAATCGTTCTCATTAGTAGGACGTAATGCATTAATTAGCTAGTAAGGAGATTTGAGGTGACACTATTTCGATCCCGCACGCCTGCGACAAAAGCGTAACAAACTTAGGAACTCCTATTTCCCGTGTTTCAGCTGAAATACACGAATTACCCAGGGCGAATCGATTCGGGCAAGATGACGCATGGCCGGCTGCATGTTGAGGTCCAAGATGACTCGCAAAGGGCTCTAATATGTAATAAGATACGATTACCCTACCTCATCAAACATGAAGGAAAGAATCTCGACACCTAGGAACTATATACACGCTCCCTTGAGTCCAACAGACCTCCCAATATCTCTTGCTCCTTAGTTAACGTTCAGATAAATAATCGAAAGAATTCTGTACTCCGGGATCTTCGAAAAGAATAACTGAAAATCAACCGGCCTTCCATAACCCGCTTTACTGCATGTACCCACCCAGTTCCGTTCCAGTATAGATATCGATTGCGAAAGTAGTAAATATAGGTCTGATAAACGATCAAGCACGAAAAACAGACAAATCCTTATACTGAATCGGGGAATATGCAAGGATAATACGGATTGACCAACTAAGGGAGAAAGTCTAGCGGATATATCCGTTCTGACTTTCCACTTCGTGGTATCTGTACATAGCCCGTTGTTCTTGTGCTGCCAGCTGTGCTGACTGTCGTCGTCCGGACCAGTCTTGTTGGATCTTCAAGAGTTTAGCCATGCAATTTGAGGATGCTTTTACCTGTTGGCGAGGGTCTTGTTGGGCATTATGATCTAGATCTGTGCGATGATGATAGACTTCATAGCCAGCATATTGAGCCTGATAATGACCCATGGACGCCTGGTTTGTCGGACTGACCACTCGTTGTTCTTCGTGGTGAAGTTCCGACTGAGAGTACGTATGAGGAGAATCTGTGCCTGAACTGTCTATCATTTGAGATTGAGATTGATGATCTTTGGCTAAGGTGATTAGAAGGACGAAAAACGGATGCGTACCTTGTTGGTCCATAAGTGGCACCGCCATGTATGTAGAGGTTCGCTGGCCCTCAGGTCCCATGGAGCGATTGTCGGGTAGGTAGCCATTCGAGTTATGTCCGTATGGCCGTATTTGTTGTGGTTGATAGGGTCGTGGTTGGACATGTACATTCATTGACGATGGATCGGGTTCCTCTTGACGCATTTGATATGTGCGAGATATCGGAATACTGGGTGACGCAGAGTCAGGTGAATAAACGGACCGACCTGTGGGCGAAGAACCCATCGTATCGACCCGAATGTGATGATAACTTCCGGGTCCGGCAGAATGTAGTCTGCGGTCGAGAGGAGTAACTGGGGTCAGGTATCCAGGCGGGCTTGTTGGATCGGCTGAGTAAGGTTGTTTGTAGGATCCACTACTGGATTTCCTGACAGGAAGACTTGGTCTTTGTCGTTTTGTTTCAATCGAAAGCTTTTTCCTACAAAAGAGGTTAGTATAGCTTCATACGAGGAAACATAGTGACTTACGCATTACGCCGAGTTGCACATGCGGTGGCGGCGGAGTAGGAACACTGGTGCTTAAATGCGCTGCAATAGCCGCAAGTCGGTCTTTCGAAGTTGCAACGCGCTTTCTCTACAACAAGTCAGTGAAAATGAAAGAGAAAATTCCAGGGCAGGAGTGACCGACTCTTTCGGCAGGTGTCCTATTCGATAATTAGCACTGCGACTCGGTGATAACCAAAAAGTGTGACGGAATCGGGATCGTGGGGGTAAATACGCATGCCTTCCCGTACGAGCCGGGTTTTGTTCTTTGGCCGGAAGTCGGAGAATTTCCAGAATCCGGAGGACTAGTCTCCTCGTCAGGCGCACTATACATGGATTGCGATTTCTCGAGCTCCCTTGAGCGTTGCAACTATATTTTGTAGGTGAGCCCCAAATTTCGTCCAAGCGTTGATGACCGTCGGAGGGAAGGTTTGGAGGGCGCCCCAACTTTTCTTAGGAATTTATATATCAGTAGCCAAGGGCACTGCTTCCTTCTTTTTACGTGAATGCCGCAGACTGTCCACACCGAGAACAGACTTTCATAAAACTACCACAAAGTGCTCTGCCATCAGGCACCTCAATTACAAAGCGTGGGATGTGACGGAGGGAAAAGCGTAAACATGTGTCCACACAATAAAAACATACGGTGTGTGCCCGACCAAAGATTTGGAGTTATTATTTATGTACCTATTTAAGTCTCGCTTGGAACAAAGCAAAAGTAGTATTAAAATTCTAAGCGGCCCGGGCGCAGCACAGCGCACGTTTTTGAAGGAGGTACGCAACCTTATTTCTCTCCCCTCCCGCTGTGTTCGAGCCATGAAGTGAGGACCCAATAGACTGTCGGAAGATGAGCCTGTATATTCTCCGACCTTGAAATTAACCCGTCTCAACCCAATAGAAACCTCCTTGAAACTGCATCAGCCCCATCGACACGGATGCAAGCGCCACTCATTTACATTAACTTCTTACAGTTGCAAAGCACAGTCTCATTTTCAATTGGTCAAAATAATTCATGCATGCTGACACAATCAGGCGCAACTTCCATTGAGGTACCGGGAACTTTAATTCTTTAATTATGCAGGTCGAAACGTTGTGCTCTCCGCCCCTCGAGGCCGAGACTTATCATTTGTCCTTTGAATAATCCGAGAACAATTATTGTCCAATTATTTATTGTTCCGCTTCTGCAATAGTTCCCGCATGCGGCACGCTAATCGCTCCACCACGGCTATTCCTGAAACTGCAATGGTATCACTGCACGCAGCACTTTAAATATTTAGTTCCTTTGGAGTTGCCTTTCATTTATACCATAAATTCATTGGAATGCATCTCACGTTTCTAAATCGGTCGGTTAAGTTCGGAGATTTGATGAAAGGTCGATTTTGTGTGTGTAATTATTGGTAAGGCTCCGACGGAGCCTAGACTCCACACGCCAGACTGAAACAAACAATCCCATCCTATTTTCTCGATTGTTTGCCACGTTGCCGGAGAATTTAAACCTCGCGTCAGTCGGTATCCTCGCGACGCATTGGGCACAAAGAGACAACTCATCAAACGATGATAATTGAACGTTGAGCTCAAGTGCTCTTAAAATTCTTCTAATGTGAAATGCTAATTTTGTTCAATTAGCCAATTAAACCAACTGTTTGTTACCCATGTGAATATAGCATGCCGCAGCCTTGGAAACGAGTCACAGAAGAGTATTGAAAGTGAGAAGCATGCAATATTATATCACCCTTGAGTTGGTGGTCTCGTGGCTGCGGAGACCACGAAGCATATTAGGCGCAAATCCGCAGCGTGCCCCAGTTGCGCCCAGTACCACAAAGGGTACCCGTGCGCACCCCCTTTTTCCGAAGCTCAGGACACGCTACCGGGGAAGTTCTTTCATCTCCCCAAAGGAATCGTCCTTTCCCGCCTTTTGTCTACACGGCGCATTTACGGAATATAAAACTCTTGTCAGCGGATATGTAAGTACAATTATGGTTCTTTTATGGCTTCCAAATTTAGTCAATGTAACCAATATACTCGTTTCGGTCCGTGCGGTGGGTGGGAGGATTACCCGCGGCTAGAGATACGAAGAAGTTGTTAGTCTTCCGCCGTCCTCAAAGCTCTCTGATCACTCCCAATGCACCTTTTCGGCCTATACAATACTGTTATCGGTACCCGAGGGGGTCGGAATGATCCACACGTGTAATGGCTGAATTTGAGAACCTGCGAAAAGAATCGGGTCCTTTCCGAACCCATCTGCCTCACAGGTCGGTGACGGGACTTCGTTTTATCGGCCAACAATGAGAACATCAAACACCGCAGCCGGCAGCCTTTTGAAACATGAAGCAGTTTGATGCAACCCCGACGTATGGCAAGCTTATGGGTTTCATCATTTCACAGATGCAATCTCTTGTTATGTTTGGCCTTTTTGGAAGTGTGGGATGTCGAAGCCGTCCAAACCCATCTGGCCCAAGAGACGATCACGTCTCGTCCATCGTAATGGTATTGATGGCCTTGGGAGGATGAGTCTGAGATCATTGACGAATCTGATGTTTGCCTGGGGTTAACACTTCGAAATCATCAACATCTCAACAAGAAAAAGCTGACATCTAGGACCAGAATTTTGGCAAACGTCCTTCACCTTGTTATCTTGCTGGTGGATGACAGGTGGCCCTCTTTCTTCGACGTTTCAAGACACCAAATACAACTTCTCAACTCGGCAGGTCTCGACTGCCTTCAGCATGCCGACCCAAATGGTGGGATCTCCTCAACTGACTCTGACTTGCAGCCCAAAGTCCTCGAAGCTCCAAACCCGGTCACAAAGACCACCAAAACGTCGCTTATTCGGCCCCAATTCACTAAAAAGAAGGACCCCACGAACGATTATATTCAATTGCGACAGGGGTTTTATTGTCGACGACCAGTCGGGTGCATCGACCCCGTGTGCTCGTGCGCGAATTTATTTGATTTCATTTCTACTCGGGCCGAGGCTCATGCACGGGCTTTGAGCTTCCGAGGGACAATGCGACAATAGATATAGAGAATCGGGGGCCAGAAGGAGGGTTGTGTGTTGCTTTTACTTTTGGTAATGTGTCCACATGAATATTTAAGGCTGAATGACAAGATGGAGCACACCAACGTGTCGCGATGTGACGGGTGGCTGGTGACGAACACATGCCGTCGATCTCGATCCTCTGTTGATAGGCAATCCAGAAAGCTTATCACAAAGCGTGTGCTTTCGGTCTTTTGACGGTACATCCATGAAGTTGAGCGACAATTGGTTCCTACCTGTCCATGGCTGCTATTGTGGCAGGGTGTAGGACAGTGTCGCCGGAATCATTTTGACGGAAGTGGCTGTACGAAAACACAATCGATGATTTGATTCTCGATAGCAGTCAGAATCATATTTTCATTTGATTTTCCATTTCGATACACACTCGCTAGTATCTAAATTACATGCACTCCTCCACGATTAGTACCATAATATCACAATCTCTGCTCTCCAAAATCTTTTCTCCAATCCCATACACCGTCACCAAAAAAGAAAATAATAAAAAAAAACTCCAGCTGCTCCGCAGTAAAATCGCACAACAAAAGTAAAAATCAGTATACCAAAACTTCGCAAATGCCCAAATAATAAATACTTGCAACAATTATAGCCTCTTGACACCACCCGCACCAATCGAAGACGTTCTCTCTCCCAACGTACTGCCCAAAACCCCGCTACTCGCATTCGATGCCCGAATTTTCTTATAGTAACTCCATCGACTGCCGCTGAACCGTTCCCCTTCAACAGATCCCGGTTTCGTATCCTCACTCGCGACACTCAGAAACGTCGACGCTTTACTGACCCGAGACGCCGCGTCCCAACCGCCTCCATAGGGACCATTATGATCCCTCGTCTCATTCACCAATGCCCGTGCAGTGTTGGCAGTGGACACGGACCCGCGTTGATTGTTATTCCCCGACGAATGATACCATGACGTGGAAAAGTATTTCGACCAGCCCGTCTTTCTACGATCTCCTCCTGCAGCGGATTTATCGCGTCGTAAACCGTGTTTTTCTTCGAGATTGCGGAGAAAGATTTCCCCTCCCAGGGCCTGGGAGACGGGATCCTCTTGTTTGCGGTTGCCGTATTTGAGCCATAGACCGGCGGGAGTCATGCTGGTATGAGTTTTATGGCCTTTGCGTTTCCGGGATTTGCGATGGTAGTAGGAAATGAGAAGGAGAACTAGGCCGAGGAGGCCGAGGAGACCGACTACGCCGCCGAGAATAATGGGAGCGAGGAGATTGGCTTTATTGAAACTCGAGGATTGTGGTTGATGGATTGCTGAACCGGTGGTGCTTTGTAAGGAGGGTGTACTGGTAGCCGATGACACTGAGCTAGATGCACTGGCGCTGGTAGCGGAGGGAGTGATCGTGTTGACGTCGGCTAAAGAGAGTACGGACCAAGAGTTACTGGTTGTATTAAAGATGTTGAGAGTCCTTTGATCGTTTCCCTCTCCGCCAGATACAATGGCCAAATTACGAACGGGGTCAAAGGCAACCGAGGTTCCGTCCATTTTCGCAGGGGCGGAGGACGATGGTGAGGTTTGTCTTCGTCGGAGACCGGCGTTTGTGAGGGAGATGGTGGCGACTTCACTGCCAGTATTCGTCGTAGAAATGTCGACAACGACTAGTTGGTCTTCTGGATCAATCCACCCGGTATTCGCATTTGGCATTCCATTAGGCAGACTTACTGACAACGTTTTCCAACTATTATCAGATGGCGAGTACTCCCAAATCGAAGTTGGCTCTTGCTGACTCGGTGGTTCCGTTCCGCCGAAGAATAGTACCGATGTCCCACTATTGACGACTGCAGAGCCAGAATTGATTGTCGGAGGAGGGAGATTGTCGGGGATGGATGCTGCGCCGATGACAGGTTGTCCGCCCAACGCAGGAATCGTGAATGGACTGAGTATGAATGCATCATTCGCCGGTAGCGTCGCGTTATAGTGTATCCCACCCATGACAAATAAACCCGGTTGACCATTCCCCACGTTTGTCATCCATGAAGCAGCGTGTCCGGTACGATTGAGATTGATGAATACTGTTTCCGAATCCGCTCCCGCCGCAGGCATCAAACTCTGCCACCCCTGTTCCGCGAACGAGTATGATTGTAAGCCGCAATAAGTCATGGGAGTGTTGGTCGCGAATGGGTTGATTTCAGACTCACTGAGAGGTTGTCCACCAACGACAAGCAAATGTGTGCCGGTCAGGACGCATTGAGGATTCAACACGGGGACTGCGTTTGTCGAGGGGAGTTCTTGCCATGTCGGAAGATCGGAAGGGTCGGAACTGCTGTCAAAGTAGGCTGTAAGGTTAAGCGAGGCGAAGAGAGGAAATGTCGAGGTTTGAGATGAGGAGGATGATGGCTGGCCACCAAAGACATACAGAATCGAGTCCTGGACTATCGAGCAATGATTGATACGAACTCCGGCGTCGGGTACGGATGAAAAGGTTGCCGAAGGCAAAGAAACTGAGGTATTGGATGGTGTCGTGGCAGTCGCCGTTGCCGGAGACGGGGAAGTCTCTTGTCGTTTCTCGAGTACAGCCAGCGTGGAAGCTTTTTTTGATGATATCTTTTGCTAAGGATTTATTTTGGTGATCGTCTTCTTTGTTCTTTGGTTCTCGGCTGAACCGTCCGTCCGTCGTAATGAAAAGCAAGAGTCCAGCTCAGTATTGTGGATTTACAAGTACATTAACCAACCCGGTTTTGTGACAAGACAGAGTCCACGGAATAGGACCGGTAATGGCGAACCCGAGAGAAGGAAGAGAACGTGAAAAGTGTCGGTGGGAGTAGCGTAGGAATCGGGACGAAGGGAGACAGAGCCAAGAAAGAGGAGGGGGAAACGAAATCCCTTTCCGTGGGGCGTGTGTGGTGGGAGGGGGGATAAAATGACTAGGGAGTCTAAGCGCTTCCCACAGCCAAAGTTTGTATTTCGCAACATAAAAGGGGCGTGCAAACGCTCGGTCCTTCAAATTTTGCGAGGAACCAATCAGGGCAGGTGTGGTTTGTTTCGAGTTCATATCTTTTATAGAACTCAACCCAGTTGAGGCCCAAGCGTTAATTATACACAGTGTGTGGTTGCCCCTCAATTTGCGGTTTTGGGCAGTAAAAAGGAAAGCTAACGGTTTGATGAACTGAAATTCTCGTGTGCCGCAGCTGCACCGTGACATCATGCACATCAGTCATGATGATGATGATGAATGAAGATGCTGATGATGATGAGAGTTATTTGAATTTGCGGTGATGGGGATGGTGGATAATTCACGGAGATGCACGTGGTTCAGGGGTCGGCCGGTCGGACGTCCGCAGGAGAAAGCCAAAGAGCACCCAGGTGAAAAAACTTAATTTTTTTGGGCCGATCAATCCGTAAGTAAGCTTTTTTCAAGAAATCACACGCACTCTCCACACCCAAAAACCGATTTCCACACCGTCAGCCCCTGACACCCGCAATATTTAAGAGCGGAAGCAAACGACGCCAAGAATACGCGTCGGCGAATCCATTGAAATCATTCACCGACAATGCAAATTATGCAAAGTCTAAATGCTTGAATGCACCCCAGCACAGCTAATATCCAATCGACTCGCGAATCTCCACAAAACACTCATGTCTATGGACCGTCCGCCATCCCCTCCCCTCCCCTCGTCATCCCGACGGTCTGCCCCGCCCTCCACGGGCGCGCTCGGACGGCTCTACTATAAACACTGGTCTGCTATTCTTTTGGTACTAGAGTTGCTTCTCGATTTGTACTTTTTGCATCATGGACCACTGCATCCTATCGATTATCCAACGTACTTGGTTCAAACGCGACAAATTCGTTTGGGCGAGCGGGACTATGCAAAGATATATGGACCGACTGGACCGTTGGTGTATCCGGGAGGGCATGTGATTATTTTTCGTCAATTTGAGAGATTGTTCGGGATCAAAGGGGATCCGGATTGGCCTGGGTACCGACCTGCGCAATGGATATTCCTGGTTCTTCAACTGGGACATACATTCGTACGTGCTTGAGGCGATGGAGCTAACGCTGGCTGTAGGTGGTTCACCAGATATACCGAATAGCATCGCCGTTTCCTCAATTGGATTGTATATTCTTCCTCCTTACGATTCGAGCGCGAAATGTATTCCACAACGGTCTGTTCAATGATCCATTCCAGACACTGTTCTCCTACCTGGGAGTGCTATTTCTGTTGAGACGCCAATTCCTCGTTTCTCTCACGTTCTTTTCTCTCGGTGCATCTGTAAAGATGAGCGGATTGTTATGGGCTCCTGGCGTCGCCGCACACCTCGTTTCATCGATCGGACTCGTTGAAACCATTAAAGCTTCATGGGGCGGTATACTCGTACAAATCCTTGTCGCGATTCCGTTTCGGGAACATTTGTGGCATTATATCCACCGCAGTTACGAACTCGATAGACAATTTACTTGGTTTAATGTTCTCCTTGTCTGTCTAAAGCGTCTGACATGTTAGACGTTGAACTGGAAATTCCTTCCTGCAGACATCTTCTACTCGTCGTTATTCTCCGCGCTCCTCCTCTGCCTGCACATCATCTCAGCCGTCTACTTTATCCGTCAGACTCCAAATGTACAAACTCCGACTGCTCTCCTCACGCTCCTCTCAACCACACTATTTTCCGGAATCGTATTCTCTCGATCTCTACATTACAGTTTTTATATTTGGTATTTTCACATGATACCTTTTCTCCTGCGGTTGACGGGACTTTCCATTCCTGTGCGGCTTCTCGCTGCATTGGCCTTAGAGTGGGCTTGGAATCAATGGCAGGGGTATAAAGAGCATGACGAGTTTAATTCATGCGCGACTTGGTGGGGAAGTGCTGGAATGACTATAATACATCTGTTTATTCTATGGAGATTGGTTACGAAGATGCAGGGTCAGAGGAAAGGGAAAATATAGCACTGGAATAGACTCGTCAATACTAATGTTCGATCGGAGACCAAACTCAGTGGCCGTGTTCTTTGCCGCTTCAAGGGTTGCAATCACTCAAAAGTATTTATTCCAGGAGGAGCTACTGAAAATGACCATGAATATCTTGCGTAAATGTGGCCAGTACTTTTGGTGATGTTGACATTCGTTTGCAATGGATGGAGGATCAGATACGTGTATCTAGGAGCCTGGGCCAGAAAGCAAGCCCGGAAAGTTCGCTATGCTGGCGAATAGGTGAAAATTGTTGTTTGATAGTGGAGTCGAATTGTACAGTCCTCTGTTGTCTAGGTATCTTGGCATCCATTCGAGTCATATATGCAAAAATGTTCATCGCTTTTGCTCTTTCCATTGTCCCATCTCCTTATCCCAGCTCCCCACAATCCCCTCCAATTGACACCGTCGAACCACAACCTCCCACGTCCTCATTCGAACCACTGCCTCCACTCCATTCTCCTGTCGTATCACTCTCTTCAACTCATCATGTTTCTCCCAAACCTCCTTCTTCCGTCTTGCGTACGGATCCACTCGTTCCGATACTTCTACTGCTGGGGTTACCGGCGCTACTGGCGCCGAGGATTGTTCCACCGGTTTCTCGGCAAGACTTGAGCAGTAGGCTAGGAGGTCATCGCGGGTTTGCCACGTTGGGAAGAGTTGTGTGCGGATAAAGTCTGCGCAGTGAGGTGGTTCGAGAACCGTGGGAGAGGGGTTTGAGAAGAGTCTGCGCGGGGGAAGTAGGTCGTTCAGATGTGTCTCGATCGAGTCGTCAGAATACCGGCGGGACTTGCGGAGAAAATCTACTGTTAATGGGACAGGATTTGTGGGGATGTGCCTCGGAGGAGGATGGTATTGAAGCAGATGGCAGGGGACAGGGGTGGAGAGGATGGGGGTGGAGGAGGGCTTGTCAGTGCTCGCGACGACATGATGAGAGAAACGTCGGTGACCGACTTCAAAGGTGACGCG
>Ga0335073_10014200_pt1 | contig 11168 bp, 7 predicted proteins | sample Lox_Sample_22_FD_207093 | JGI IMG/M metagenome (GOLD analysis project Ga0335073, IMG submission 207093) | Soil microbial communities from Loxahatchee National Wildlife Refuge, Florida, United States - Lox_Sample_2.2 | ecosystem: Environmental > Terrestrial > Soil > Wetlands | place: USA: Florida... | reverse complement strand
TTGTAGTAGCGCACGCCGCCGAACCAGTTGATCAAGATGATCGCGAAGCAGACGAGGCCGATGAACGGCGTCATGTACATCTGCTGCGCCGGACTCAGGGAGATGAAGGTGATCGAGATGCCCGCGAGCGAGCCGAGCAGGGCCGCGCGCGGCGTGATGCGCCGGATCACGGGGGCGATGAACCCGCCCGCCATGAGCACGAAGCTCTGCACGAACACCCAGGTCAGCCCCGCCTCCCACGCCTCGACCGGATTATGGGTGCGGTTCAGGATCGGCATCATGATCACGAAGGTGACCACGAACATGTGGGGCACGCTGATGCCCGAGGGGAGCGCGCACACGTCGGTGCGCCCCGTCTTCTTCGCGAGCCGGTAGCCGAGCCAGGCGTAATAGACCGTGCTCAGGAACAGCATCAGGCCGGTCGCCGGCAGGATGCGCCCGAACACCAGGCTGTCCGGCATCTTGAGGACGAACCGGAGCAGGCCCGTGAGCACGAGCACGTTGACCAGGATGTTGGTGCCGAAGCCGAAGAACGCGTTCCAATCCCCCGGAACCCAGAATTTCGGCTTGAAGCCTTCCGCCTCTGCGCTTGCTGTCATGGCATCCCTTTCGGCCGCTTGGCCCCCGGCACCGGCCGGAGGATCCCCTCGCAGCGACCCAAGCCCCCTGAGCCGCCCTGAACGTCGGCGGCTCGAATCGCGCATTACAATTCCCGTGCAGCGCAAAAATAATGCCGCAGTCAGGTTGGCCGAAAGCCGCCAATTTCCCGCGCCACCCCAAGAGCGTCGGTTCAAATTTTCGCCACCTGCCTTGTAGAATTGCCGCGCCGTTAGGCACTGCCTTCGTGACGGGCGCAGGCATGCCGGCGACTCTTGGCGCCCCTGGCGAGCGGCCCGAGCCTGTAGGATCATGGGCCGAGCGTTCGACCATGATGGGATCGGAGCGGCCTGTGAGCGGGATCAAGCGCCCATTATGGATCAAGGACCCGCTCGCGATCCTCGCCGCGGGTGCCGAGCGCGGCCTGGTCGTCGCGGGCGGCCGCATTCTCGAGCTGGTGCCCAAGGGCGCCGAGCCGGCGACGCCCGACTGCGCGCGTTTCGAGGCGGGCGCTCACGTCGTGCTGCCGGGCCTCGTCAACACGCACCATCATTTCTTCCAGACGCTGACCCGCGCCCTCCCCGCGGCGCTCGACAAGGAGCTGTTCCCCTGGCTCCAGGCGCTTTATCCGGTCTGGGCGCGGCTCACGCCCGGCGCGTTGGAGAACGCCGTCACGGTGGCGCTCGCGGAGCTGCTGCTTTCGGGCTGCACGACGACGAGCGACCATCATTACGTGTTCCCGCGCGGGCTCGAGCGCGCGATCGACATCGAGGTCGCGGCCGCGCGAAAGCTCGGCATGCGCGTCCTCGTCACACGCGGCTCGATGAATCGCGGCCAACGCGATGGTGGGCTTCCGCCCGACGATCTCGTCGAGGACGAGGACGCAATCCTCGAGGATTCGGCGCGCCTCATCGCGGCCTACCACGAGCCCGGCCCGGACGCGATGGTGCAGGTGGCGCTCGCGCCGTGCTCGCCCTTCTCGGTCACGACGTCTCTCATGCGCGCGACCGCCGCGCTCGCCGCGCGCACGGGCGTGCGCCTCCATACCCACCTCGCCGAGACCGAGGACGAGAACCGCTATTGCCTTGCGGCCCAGGGCTGCCGGCCGCTCGACTACCTCGAGGAATGCGGCTGGCTCGAGCGGCCCCTCTGGCTCGCCCATGGCATCCATTTCGACGCCCCTGAGCTTCAGCGCCTCGCGCGCGCCGGCATCTCGGTGAGCCATTGCCCGGCGAGCAATCAGCTCCTCGCCTCGGGCACCTGCCCGGTCCCCACTCTCGAGGCGGCCGGGGTCGCGGTCGGCCTCGGCGTCGACGGGTCCGCGTCGAACGATGCCTCCAACCTGATCCAGGAGGTGCGCGCGGCATTCCTGCTCCAACGCGGGCGCCACGGCATCGCCTCGGTGAGCCATCGCGATGCCTTGCGTTGGGCGACGGCCGGCTCCGCCGCCTGCCTCGGCCGGCCCGAGCTCGGCGCGCTCGAGCCCGGGAAGGCCGCGGACCTAGCGCTCTTCAAGCTCGACGAGCTGCGCTTCGCGGGCCATGGCGACGCGCTTGCGGCGCTTGTGCTCGCGGGCGCCCATCGCGCCGACCGGGTGATGGTCGCGGGACGTTGGCTGGTCGAGGCCGGCACCATCCCGGGCCTCGACCTCGCGGCCCTCGTCGCGCGCCAGCAGGCTTACGCGCGCGCCCTCGGCCGCGCGGACTGACGTCGGCGGGGCCTCAACCGCCCTCGGCACCCGGTGCGCTTGCCGGGGTGAACTTGTCGCTCACGAGAATCACGTCATTGGAGTCTTCGAGCCTGTGCCGGCGAAACCCGAGCCGCGCGGGGTCCGCGATCAACTGCGCCAAACCCGGCACCGAGTCGAGCACCTGGCGCGAGCGGAACGCATCGTCGACCACGAAGACGTCGATCCCTTCCTTGGCGATCAAATCCGAAACCGGCAGGCCGCGTTTGCCGACGATGCTGATCGAGCGCGCGCCCGGCCCCAGATAGGCGTCGATGGCGCCGGTGAAGGATTCGCACACCACGAGCGGCCCCGGCCCCTTGAGGCTGCGCAGGTACTCGACGGTTTCGAGTATCGGGCGGGGCGTGACCGCGAGCGCGCTCGGCGGCCCGTTCATGAAGTAATAGAGCGAGCCGAGCGACGGGACGGCGACGAGCAGCGCCAGGCACGGCACGGCCAAGCGCCGGAGCGGCGTCGCCGGCGCTCCGCGCTCGAAGCGCAAAACGAAGGCGAGCGCTACGACGAGCAGGACCTCGAAGCCCATCACGTAATGGATGCGCGGCGCCACCAACAGCACCGAAATCAGCACCGGCGCTGCAAGGCAGGCGAGGCAGGCCATGTCGGTCGAGGCGAGCCGCGCCCGCTCGAAGGCAATGCGGCCGCGCACGCGATAGAGGAAGCCGAGTGCCAGTAGGCCCGCAAGCGCCGCCTCGAGAAGCGCGAAGAAATGACTACGCGGCGTGACCAGATCGTAATGGCCGAGTACGAGCGAGGCGAGCTGGCGCGGGAAATGAGCCAGGTTCGTCCCCACATGCCAGAGGAATGCGCCCGGATTCGCCCGTGCCGCCGCGAGCACGTCGTGCGCCGAACCGAACGTGGCGCGCATGATCGACGGCGCGAGCGGCTCGGCGTCGCCCACGATGCGGTGCGCGTGGGCATAGTTCATGACGAAGTGATCGGTGAAGGCGGCGAAGCTGCGTTGGTTGCTGAACGGCACGCCGAAATGGAGGAACAGAATCGCGACCGGCACCAGGCACAGAATTGCGTACAGCGCGCGCAACGCCTTCGAGCCGCGCCGCACCAGCTCGTAGGCGAGGACGCAGGCGAGGAGCCCGAACGCGATCAGGAATTCGGGCCTGATCATCGACGCGATGCCCGCGCCGAGGAGGAGAAGCGGGATGCGCGCCGGGCTCGCGCGCAGCCGGAAGAAAGCGACGAGGAACAGCAACAACACGGTCATCGCGAAATGCATCGGCTTGGGCCAGATCGGCAAATCCGCGGCCGAAATCAGGAAATAGGCGCTCAGCAGCAAGGCCGGGAGGCGGCCGACCCCGACTGCCCGCAAGCACAAAAACAGCGCCGCCGGCAGGAGCACCGTCTGAAGCTCCTGGTTCGCCATGTAGACGGCGACCGGATCGTGGAACCGGTGTGCGAGCAGCCAATAGACGAAATCGTAAAGCGGCGACCAATCGGCCGCCGGGCGATGGCGGAAGAAATCGAGCCCGGCGCGGAGATAGTAGCTTTCGTCCCCGAGCTCGATGTCGAGCACGTGGCCGAGGCCGTAGGTCATCTTCCAGCCGAGGATCACGACGAAAAGCGCCAGCAAGGCGTCGCCGCCGGCCGCGGCCCAAGCGGCCCGGACCTCGCCGACGAACCAACGTTGGGGCAAGCGCCCCGTCGGGATTTCCATGTTGCTCGAGGCCGGCCGAACTGGGGATGAGCGGATCCGATTTTAGCCCATTTCGCCGCCCGCGCGGAAAGCGTCGACGGCTTCGTCCCGATCTCGCGCCGCCCCCGCGCGAAACCAAGGGGTTCCGCGCCTTTGATCCATATCAATGCCCCTTCCGGGCCTTCGTTTTATGAGGGGTCTCTCTCTAGCCCTCCCCCTAGCCTCGTTAGAGAGAGGAGCCGGCGGACGCTTCGCGCGCCCGCCGGTTTCATTTCCGGCACCCCCACTTGATCGCTCGACCGCCCGCTGGCCCTTGACCGAGCCAGGCCTTGACTGAGTCCATCGCTTGACGGAGCCGGCCGCGCGGGCGGAGCATGGCCGACCTTCGGGGAACGCAGGGGGGCGGACATGGATTTCGACGGACGCAAGATCGTCGTCACGGGCGGCACCGGCGCCCTCGGCAGCGCTACGGTGGGCGCCCTCCTCGCCCAGGGCGCTGCTTGCACCGTGCCCTATCTCCACGAGACCGAGGCCGAGAGCTTTCCCCATCGCGGGCACGGGCGCGTGAGCCTGGTCTCCTGCGCGAGCCTCGCCGAGGAGGCCGAGGTCGAGCGCCTCTATGGGCGGGTACCCGATCTCTGGGCCTCGATCCATCTCGCGGGCGGCTTCGCCATGGCGCCCCTCGCCGGCTCCGACAAGAAACTTCTCATGGGCCAGCTCGAGCTCAACCTCGCGACCGCCTATCTCTGCATGCGCGCCGCGGCGGCGGCGATGACGGCGCGCGGGGCGGGCGGGCGCATCGTCAACGTTACGGCGCGCGCAGCACTCGAATGGCGCTCGGGCGCGGGCATGAGCGCCTACGCGCTCTCGAAAGCGGCGCTCGCCGCCGCGACCGTGGCCCTCGCCGAGGAATTGGCGCCCAAAGGCATCCACGTCAACGCGGTGGCGCCCTCGATCATGGACACGCCCGCCAACCGGCGCGCCATGCCCAAGGCGGATTTCGCCGCCTGGCCCAAGGTCGAGGAGGTCGCGGCGACCATCCTGTTCCTCGCCTCGCCCGCGAATGCCGTGACCCGCGGCGCCATCGTCCCGGTCTACGGGAAGAGTTGAGCGGCGCATATCAATAGCTAGGACATAATTATCGAGCTATTGGATAGTCAGGCATTAATATTTGCCCGCCTCTTGCAGGGTCGCGGACGCAAATCGGCCCGGCGCCAAAACGCGATCTTCTCCGCCAGTGTCAGAAATTCGTCAGATGCGCGGATTTCCGCGGCCCCGTCTGGCCCCGAAAGCACGACACCCCGCCCAAGGGGCGGGGTGTCGCTTCGCGTCGCCGCGGCGGGCCGGCCGCGGGGCCGGCCGTCATGGCTATTTCTTGATGCCCGAATACGGGTACTCGAAGGTCCCGTCCTTGAACTCGGGCGGATAGAGGATGGTCTGCGTGCCGACATGGGTGAACTGCGCCAGATCGTGGCCCTGCACCCCCTTGTACTGCACGAACAGAATGCGCGCCTTGCGCCACTCGCCCGCATCGTTGAAGGCGATGTCGCCCACGATCGTATGGAACGTGGTCTTGTGGATGTAGGCGCCGATCTTGTCCTGGTCGAGGCTGCCGGTCGCCTTGATCGCATCGCCCAAGATCTGCATCTGGGCGTAGGCGTAGGGCGGCAGGTAGTAGCCGAGCGGATCGACGTGCTCGACCTTGGCCTTGGCCTGGTAGATCTTGAGGAACGCCTGCACGCCCGGGAAGTCCATGGTCGGCGCGGGCACGTAGACGTCGTAGGCGATGATGCCGTTCAGGAGCGGCCCGAGCTGCGTCTTGATCGGCGCGAAGGCGAGCCCGATCATGCCGCCGCCGAAGATCTTGGTCTTGAGGCCGATCTCGTTGGCCGCGCGCACCATGCAGATGGTATCCGGCGGATAGGAGGCGACGTAGACGATGTCGGGATTGGTCGCCTGGACCGCGTGCATGATGGGCGTGCAATCGGTGATCGAGGGCGGATAGCTCTGGTCGTAGACGGTCTTCAGGCCGAGCTCCTTGACCACGCGGCGGGCGCCGCCGATCACGTTCTGGGCGTATTCGGCGTCGGCCGCGACGAGCGCCACGGTCTCGGGCTTCGGTTTCATCTCCTCGGCCACCTGGAAGAAGCCGTAGTCGGGCCCGAGCGCCGGATCCGGCCCGTTGGGCAGGATCGAGAAGTACTTGTTGTAGTGGAACTTGGCGTTCACGGCCGTGCCGAACAGGCCGAAATAGACCTTGTTGTGCGCCATCACGATCGGCATCGCGGGGGCGATCAGGTTGGTGCCGTAGGACGACATCACGAAGTCGACCTTGTCGACGTCGAGAAGCTTGGTGTAGATCGCCGGCACGTTCGCCGGGTTGCTCTGGTCGTCGTAGTAGACGAGCTGGACCGGGCGCCCGAGCAGCCCGCCCGCGTCGTTGGTGTCCTGCGCCCACATCTGGATCGCCAAGAGCGACGGCTTGCCGCCGCCGGCCAACGGGCCGGTGAGCTCGAGGCTAAAACCGATCTTGATCGGCTGCGCCGCCTGGACCGCGGGGGCGACGGCGAATGCCGCAACCGCCATGGCCAGAGCGCCGAGGACCGATCGTCCAAAACGGCGTCGAGTCGAATGCATTGTCTTGCCTCCCTTGTTCATCAGCGTTTGAATTCGAGACCCACCCCTCGAACTGTTATGTCCTGCAATCTTGCGCCGGACCGCCCTTGGAATGCAACGTCCTTGGACCCGGCCGGACGTCTCCCTAACTGCTTCTTTTCCGTGCAGATTCTCAGTGCACCCGCGCCAAATTCCCGGCGACGCGCCGTCCCACCGCGACAAGCGCCGCCTTGAGCCGCGCCAGATCGCCATAGGCGAGCCGCCCCCGCTCCTTCACGACGCGCCCGGCAACCAGCACGGTGTCGACGTTCGCTGTCCCGGCATGGAACACGATCGAATGCACCGGATCGATCGCCGGCGCCATGTTGAGATCGTCCGCGCGCAGCAGCACGAGGTCGGCCTGCTTCCCCGGCGCCAACGAGCCCACGCGCTTCTCGAGCCCCGCCATGCGCGCGCCACCCAGGGTCGCCCAGAGAAGCGCCTCGCGCGCGCCGATCGAGACGCGCTCGGGCGCCTTCCCGGTCGCATCGAGCACGTCCTGATTGTCGAGGGCGCGTTGATATTGGAGCGCCATGCGCATGTTGGTGAACATGTCGGGGCCCATGGCGGATTCGACGTCGGTGCCGATCGACGGCAACGCGCCGAGGGCCCTGAGCCGGCCCGTGACCGGATCGCCGAAGCCCATCTGGAGCTCGCATTCGGGCGTCACCGACACCGTGACGCCGCGCTCGAGGAGCGGCGCCAGGCGCTCGGCCGAGAGGTTGTTGGCATGCACGAGGTTGGTGCCCGCGCGGACCAGCCCCTCCGCCATGAGCCGCTCGAACCCGTCGGGCGTGCGCATCGCCCCGCCCCCCACATGCATGCTGCACACGAGATCCTGGTCGCGCGCGAGGGCGAAATCGGCGCGGCTCACCTCGTAGGTCGAGTAAGCCGGCCCGAGGATCGCCATCCCGAGGGTCAAGAGCCCGTCGTCGGACGCGAAGCGCCCGCGCCGCAGCCGCTCGATCTCGGCGCGCGGATGGGGCACTTCGCTGAAATGCTTCTGGCCCGGTTTCGGGTCGGGCTTCGGCGTGCCGTGGAGATAGAGGGCGCGCAGGCCCGCCTCGGCGAGCCCCTCGACCGCCGCGTCGGTGTGCGCCGGCGTCGGGTTGTTGTGGTTCCAGTCGACGATGGTGGTGACGCCGCCGTCGAGCTGGTTCAAGGCGCCCGCGAGGTTCGAGATCTTGATGTCGTCGGGCGCGAAGCCGGGGGCGAGCACCGCGTGCATGTTGTGGAGATATTCCGGGATGGTCCAGTCGGACGCGACCCCGCGCAGCGCCGTCTGCCAGGTGTGGATATGAGCGTTGACGAAGCCCGGCATGACGATGCGCTCGCGCGCGTCGATGATGCGCGCGCCCGCGGCCTCGATCGCGGGCGCGATCTCGAGGATGCGATCGTCCTCGATCAGCACGTCGCCGCGCGCGAGGTCGGGCGTCGTGTCGTCCAACGTCACGATGATGCCCGATTTCACCAGGATGCGGGACATGGACCCCTATGCGTTCTTGGGTGTGGCGGCCGGCGCCGAAGGCCGCCGTGCAATCGATTGCGCGGAGGGCATAGTAGGGGACGCTTCTTTCCCCTGTCAAACCGGGACCTTGGCGCGCGCCTTCAGGCGACGCGCTTTCCCCATAAATGCGCCGACGCGATGTCCGCACCCTCGCGGATCGATTTGAGCTTGAGCCAGACCGCGTCCTCGATCACCCATTCGCGCCCGGTGAAGGTGCCGAAGCCGCAATCGGTCGACGCGATCACGCGCTCGCGCTCGCCGACCGCGGACACCGCCTCGAGGATGCGCCGCGCGATCACCTGCGGGTGCTCGACGATGTTGGTCGTGGTGTCGACCACGCCCGGGAGCAGCGTCTTGTGCGCGGGCAGCTTGTGGATCTTGAGGGCCGCGTATTCGTGCTGGTGGCGCGGATTGGCGAACTCGATGCTGAGCGCCCCGACATTCGCCTGGTAATAGACCGGCAGCATCTTCTCGAGCGCCACGTCGTCGACGTGCGGCCCGTCCCAATTGCCCCAGCAGCAATGAAGCCGCACGCGCTCGCGCGGGATGCCCTCGATCGCGGCGTTGAGGGCGGCCACGTTGAGCTCGGCCTCCTTGACGAAGCCCTCGTCGGTGAGGTCGCGGAACAGCATCGTGCGGTCCATGGCGAGGTCTGGGGAATCGAGCTGAAGGATCAGGCCCGCATTGGCGATCTCGAGATACTCCTTGCGCATCTCGCGCGCGAGCGCCATCAGGTAGCGCTCGCGGCTGTCGTAATAGGCGTTGAGCATGGTGGACGAAATGATCCCCGGCGAGGCTGCGGTCATGAACAGATCCGCGAAGCCGCCTTGCGCCTCGGCCGCGCGTTTGAAGCGCGCGATTTCGGCCTTGATCGGGTCGGTCGAGAGGTAATGGAGCTCGGCCTGCGCCTCGGGCGCGTTCTGCATGCGCGAGCGCTTCGGGAAGCGGCGCATCAGCATTTCGACCAGCGCCGGGAACTTCTCGTAATCCAGGCCGCGCCGACGCTTCGATTCGCCGCCGAAGCCGGACATGCGCTGGGGCACGTAGGTCTGGAAGCCGACGCGTTGCTGCTCGCCGTCGTTGACCACGTCGACGCCCGATGCGATCTGCCGATCGACCACGTGGCGCACGGCGCGGTCCATCTCCGCGTCCATCTTGGCCGCGTCGACCGGCTCGCCCGCCTCGCGCGCGACCAGGAGCTCGGAAAGCGTGTCGTTGCGCGGCAGGCTGCCCACATGGGTCGTGAGGATGCGCTCGCGGCTCAACAGCATCGGCGGACTCTTCGGCATATTCCCTCCCCGCCCGGCTGCGATGCCGGGCTGCGATTTTCTTGGATGAGTTCCAGTCGGGTCGAGCCCCTTTGTCCGTCACCCCCGCGAAAGCGGGGGTCCATGAGGAAACATGGATTCCCGCCTACGCGGGAATGACGGTCCAGGCGATCGGAGGCGATCCGGCCGGAATTGTTCGAGCCGCGATCCTAGGCGGCCGTTCTTCGCCTTGTCAATTTAAGCGCGTGTCGCGTCCCACTAAGCGCGCGTCAAAAGACCCGCGCGCTCGCGAGCCGCGCCCCTTCGGCCAGCGCCCGGAACTTGGCCCAGATGACGGTCGGATGCACCTCGGTCTTGTAGCTCGCTTGCGACGAGAAGCCGCAATCGGCGCTCGCCATCACGCGCTCGCGCCCGACGAGATTTGCGAATCGCACCAGGCGCTCGGCGATGAGCTCGGGATGCTCGACGATGTTGCTCGCATGGGTGATGACGCCCGGGAGGATCGACTTCCCGTCCGGCAGCTTCACCGTCTCCCAGAGATGGTATTCGTGCTCGTGGCGCGGGTTCGCCGCCTCGAAGCTGAAGGCGCCCGCCGCGATGCGCAGCATGACGGGAGCGACCTCGGCGAGCGGCGCTTCGTGGATACGCGGGCCCTCGTTGATGCCGTAGCAGGTGTGGTAGCGCACGCGCGCGGGCTCGATGCCGCGTAGCGCATGATTGACCGCCTCGACATAGAGGCCGGCCTTGCGCTTCATGCCCGCCGCGTCGAGCGCGGGATCGACGAAAATGTCGCTCAGGAACGGATCGTCGATCTGAAGCAGGAAGCCCACATCGACGATCGCGCGATATTCGATGCGGAGCGCCTCCGCGACGGCGCCGAGATATTCCTCCTCGCTCGCGTAACGGTCGTTGTAGCCGACGCCGCTGGGCGCGATCGCGGGCACGAAGGCGGTCGAGGGATCGCGCGCGCCAAGCGCCGCCTTGAGATTGTCGAGATCGCGCTGCAAGGCCGCCTCGCCCTTGTAGCGCACCGGACCGACGCAGAACATGGGCGCCATCGGCGCCACGGCGCCGCCCAGCATCGCGCGCTTGAAATATTCGGCGTAGTACTCGGGGAACGCGTCGCGTTCGCGCGCGAAGGTACGCGGGCTCTTGCCCGGGCGCGGCTCGAAGCCCTCGAGGCGCTCGGCGACGTAGGTGAAGAAGCCGGGCTTCGACATTTCGCCGTCGGCGACGACATCGATGCCGCTTTCGATCTGGTGCCGCACGATCTCGGCCACGGCCGAGCGCACGCGCGCATCGTAGGCCGGGCGGTCGTAGGCCGCCCCGCTCAGCTTCGCCTTCATGAGATCGAGGAGATCGTGCGGCCGCGGCAGGCTGCCCACATGGGTCGTGAGAATGCGCGCGCGGCTCGCTGCCATAAGGTCCCCGTGCGTCTCGTCCCTGCCCCGCATCGCGCGGAGCGTGTACCCCGCGTCTTCCGCGCGGGTGTCTTGAGGCAGGCCCTGCGACCCTACGTGCTCGGTTGCAGCCCTGTCAAACGCGCCAGTTTCACTTACGCACAGCCGTTTCAGCCGACTGAGGACACTTGCACCCATTGACTACGCCACAAATGTTCCATATTTGTTCGCATGGCGTGTGTGCGGTTGTTACTTCGAGCTATTTATGTGAGTGACAACCGCTCGGGGTACTCAAACGGGGCCAGTGGACGGAAGGTAGGTTATGACGACACTAGCGAAAACGTTA
>Ga0335073_10014198_pt1 | contig 11168 bp, 9 predicted proteins | sample Lox_Sample_22_FD_207093 | JGI IMG/M metagenome (GOLD analysis project Ga0335073, IMG submission 207093) | Soil microbial communities from Loxahatchee National Wildlife Refuge, Florida, United States - Lox_Sample_2.2 | ecosystem: Environmental > Terrestrial > Soil > Wetlands | place: USA: Florida... | reverse complement strand
CTCGTGATGATCATCGAATCGAGTCCGACGAACCTCGATCCGCGCGTGGGCGTGGACGCGTTTTCCGAGCGCATCGACAGCCTCATCTTCGACGATCTGCTCACGCGCTCGGAGAATCTCGGCGTTGCGCCGGGTCTGGCCGAGAGCTGGGAGATTCCCGACCCGCTAACCTACGTTTTCCACCTCCACCACGGAGTGAAATTTCACGACGGCCGTCCGCTTACTTCGCGCGATGTAAAGTGGACTTTTGATTCGCTTCTGCATCATAAGATCCGCAGCACTAAGGCGGGGCCGTATCGGTTCGTGGATCACGTTGACGCGCCGGACGATTACACGGTTGTGTTCCACATGAAGGAACCAGATGCGAGCCTGCTGTGGAATGTTTCGGATGGTGCGATGGGCATCGTTCCCGATGGTGCAGCAGACGAGATGACGCAGCATCCGATCGGTTCGGGCCCATTCAAATTCGTGAGCGCCGAAACCGACCGAAATGTCATTCTCGTGCGTAACGACGATTACTGGGGCGAAAAGCCAAAACTGCCGCGCGTGCTCTTCGCCGTGGTGCCCGATGGCACGACAGAGGCACTCGAATTGCGCAAAGGCAGCTGCGATCTCTCCATCAACTCATACTTGACGCCGGATATGGTGCAGACGCTTTCGCATGACCGCGATCTGGTGGTCGAGTCTTCGCCCGGAACACGACTCGCGTATCTGGGATTCAATCTGCGCGATCCGGTTCTGAAAGATGTTCGCGTGCGGCAGGCGATCGCTTACGCACTCGATCGCAAGCCGATGATCGAGTATCTATGGCGTGGCGAGGCACGGCCAGCGCGAAGCGTCCTGCCCCCACAAAGCTGGGCCTATGAGGGCGACGTGGCAACGTACGACCACGATCCCCCAAAGGCCATGCAACTGCTCGATGCGGCCGGATATCCCGAGGTCAACGGCGTGCGCTTTCACATCACGATGAAGACTTCAACCGACGAAAACACGCGCCTCATGGTCGCCGTCATGCAACAGCAGTTGCGGGAAGTCGGGATCGCACTCGACATCCGCAGCTTCGAATTTGCAACGTTCTTCTCAGACGTGACCCACGGCGCGTTTCAGATGTATGGCCTGCGCTGGATCGGCGGCAATGAAGATCCGGACATCTTCGAGCACGCATTCCATTCCTCGCAGTTCCCGCCCAATGGGGCGAACCGCGGTTTCTATCTCAATGCTGAAGTGGACCATCTGATTGATCAGGCGCGGCGCGAAGTCGATCCCAAATTGCGCAAGCCGCTCTATGAGCAGGTGCAGCGAATCCTCGCCCGCGAACTGCCGTATATCGATCTCTGGTATCTCGACAACGTTGTGGTGCACACACGCCGCGTGACCAACATTCAGCTGAATCCGGCGGGAAACTATGATTTTCTCCGAACCGCCGAGCTGATTCCCTCAACCTAAAAGCTGCGTCTCGCGTGTTACCATCGAGCTTCGCCAAACTCATCATGCGCATTCTTTTTATCGGCGACATTTACGGACGCCCAGGCCGCAACATCGTCAAAGAAAGGCTGCCGGAGGTCGTTGGCGATCACGCCATCGATCTCGTGATCGCCAACGGCGAGAATTCCGCAGCCGGGTTCGGCATTACGCCTGCGCTCGCCGAGGAACTGTTCGAGCGCAACATCGACGTCGTTACCACCGGCAATCACGTTTGGGACAAGCAGGAGATCATCGATTATTTTCAAACTGTCGGAACGAACGGCCATGGGCCCGCCCGCCGTTTGCTTCGTCCGGCCAACTATCCCGCCGATATGCCCGGTTGGGGCTTGTATCAAGGCATGAAAGGAAAGATTCCGTATGCCGTCATCAATCTGCAGGGGCGCGTGTTCATGGCCTCGAACGACGATCCATTCCGAACCGCCGACCAACTGCTGCAGAAAATCGAAGCCAAGGTCATCGTGGTCGATATTCATGCGGAAGCAACTTCGGAAAAAATTGCTTTGGGCTGGTATCTCGATGGACGGGTTACGGCCGTCATCGGCACCCATACGCATGTACCGACCGCTGACGAGCGTGTGCTGCCGAAAGGAACCGCATACATTACTGATGTGGGAATGACCGGGCCGTATGATGGCGTCATCGGAGTCAAAAAAGAGCTCGTAGTCGGCAAATTTCTGAATGGAATGCCGGTGCGATTCGAGCCGGCTACCGGCGATGTGAGGCTGAGCGCTGTCGTCATCGATTGCGACGAGGAAACCGGACGCGCCCGCAACATCGAGCGGCTCATGATTTCGTAGAAGTTCCAGTTTTTTGCGTCGCGCTGAACGAAGTGTGCTACCCGCGAATTCTCGCATTATACGAGGCTGTAGCGACATTCAGAGCAGCGCAAGTTCTGAGCAGTTGGCCGTTCTGTAAAGCGGGATGAAATTCTGCTCAAAAACCGGAAGTACACCGTACATTCGCGTGGGTCTGAATGTGTGACAGAATTCCAGGATCGCACGACATGGGGCGAGTCGAATTCATTCTCACGATCGTTGTGCTGGCCATCGTGTCAGCGATCTCATCCGCTGCCGGCGACGATACGCTTGCGCCGGTCTCATGCGGCAATGGCGTTCCCGGCGGAGTAAACTGCCTCGCCACCAAGCAGGAAAAGAAGCAAGCTCGCCAGGCTTTTGATCGCGGACGCAAGCTCGAAGCGGAAAACCATCTCGAGGAAGCCTACAAACAGTTCGACCAGGCGGCCAAACTCTCGCCACAGACGCTGCAATATCTGACGGCCCGCGAACTGGTCAAAGCCCGCCTGGTTTTCGATCACATTGAGAGCGGAAACGCGCTGCTGGCTTCAGGATCGCAAAGCTCTATCTCGCAGATTCAAGCGGCCCAGGAATTTCACGCCGCCCTCGATCTCGATCCGACAAATCAATATGCGCGTGAGCGCCTGCACGATGCCACGATGGACTCCTCATCCTTTCGCCGCGCGTTACCGCGGCGGCTGATTGATGCCGGGGAACTCCGCCTGCAACCCAGGGACGATCTGGCAACTTTCCACTACAGCGGAGATGTTCAAGGTCTGTTCGATATGTTAGCCGGTGCCTATGGAATGAAAGCGCAGTTCGACGAATCGGTGCAAAACCGGCGCGTGCGTTTCGACGTGGATAACGTCGGATTCTTCACCGCCCTGCGCCTCGCGTGCGACGTGAGCAAAACGATGTGGTCGGCGCTCGACACGCATCAGGTGTTGATCGCGGCCGACAATCTAACGAATCACAAGCAATTTGATCGCATGTCGCTGCGCACGTTCATCTTGCCGCCGCATTCGTCCCCAGCGGAAGCCCAAGAGTTCGTGAACACGCTGCGCACGATGTTCGATTTACGGTTCATCCAGTTGGATCAGGCTAGCGGCGAAGTGCAAGTGCGCGCCTCGCAGCCGGTACTTCGGGCTTGCGATGAACTTCTCGATCAGCTGAGCAACCAGCGCCCTCAGGTCATGTTCGACATGCAGGTGTTTCAGATTAGCCACGACCTCACGCGGAACATCGGTATGCACATCCCCCAAACATTCAATCTCTATAACATTCCCGCGGCGGCCCTGGCCGGACTCGCCGGGCAGAATATTCAGCAGCTGATCAATCAGCTCATCTCCTCCGGCGGCATCAATCAGGCCGGCAGCACTGCACTCTCAGGCTTGTTAGCTCAACTGATGGGAGGTCAGAATTCGATTTTCAGTCAGCCGCTGGCTACGTTCGGCGGAGGCCTGACCTTCATGGGACTCAGCCTCGATCAGCTCGCCGTGTCGTTATCGGTGAATGAGTCGTGGGCGCGCAGTCTGGAGCACGTCACCCTGCACACCGCCCAGGGCGACAAGGCGACCATGCACATTGGAGAGCGATATCCGATCGAAAATGCGAGCTACGCTCCCATTTACAATTCTCCGCAGATTTCGCAAGTACTCGGCAATCAGAGCTACGTCGCGCCGTTTCCTTCGATCACCTATGAAGACTTAGGTCTTGACCTTGAGGCCACACCCGTCGTCCATCGCGACAAGTGGGTGAGCCTGACTTTGAAAGTGGAGGTTCGGTCCCTGACGGGACAATCGACGAACGGCATTCCGGTCATCTCCAACCGAGAGTACGGCGGGAGCATAAGTCTGCAGGACGGAGAGAAGGCCGTGGTGGCAGGCCAGATTTCGCGCAGCGATACTTACTCCATGACCGGAATCCCCGGGCTTGGCTTCGTCCCGATTCTGAACCAGGTGATGGCGAACAACAGCAAGGAAGAAGATGATGACGAACTGATGATCGTCATCACGCCGCACATCCTTTCCGCGGTGAACATCAGGACCCCCGAGATCTGGATCAGCGAAAAATAAGCTGTGTGGCGCGGACACTCGCGTTCGTGCTAGCGGGCAAGAGTGCCCGCCCACAGCGGTGCATCAAGCCAGCAACGTCATCTGTGATCCGGAACTTGCGCCAAAATCTTCCGCCGGATCGGCAAACTTCCGCAACTCCGGATAGTGCTGGATCAGTGATAGCGGCGCTTTCACCCGCTTCGCACCGATCATCGCCTTCAGCTCGATCGCATTCACTCCTGCTTTGCTCTCGAAATGATTGTTCGTGATGACGTAGGTCATCTGCGCTTTTTCGGCGACATTGGTGATTCGCTGTTTCCAGTCTTCCAGTTCCTTCTCTCTGTACAAATAGTTGTATCGGTCGTTGCGATTGTCGGAATCGAACCATTGCTCGTAGTTGCGCCCGTGCAGCCGGACATACCCGAGAGCATTCGTCACATAATCGGTCGGGCCAAGAGACTTGCCCATGACCGGCTGATCGATGTTGCAGAAGCCTACGTTTTTATGCGTGAACGATGTCAGAGTTTCCGGGTTATTCCAGCTTGAATCGCGCACTTCGACCACTCGCGGATACTCAATGAACTGACGCAGTAAGCGGTCGAGATACTCGCGATTCAATGATGTGTTCTTGAACGAAACCGGAAATTGAACGAGCAACGCGCCCAGCCGGCCTTCATTGGCCAGGGCGTCGAGCCCTTCGCGAGTAAGCCTTTCATCCTCGTCGGTCGGGCGAATGGTGGCTGCCGAAGTCGGCTCCATGACCGCAATCGGCGAGTGCGTGAATGCGCGATAAAGTTTCGCGGTGAATTGAAAGCGGGCATTGACGACCGCGACTTTACGACACCACAGCTTCGCCAACTCGGGCTTGAGCGGCCCATAGAAGGAAGTATTGATTTCGGTGGTGTCGAAAAATCGTGCCAGATATTCCAGCGGATGCGTTTTGCTCCGCTGCATGCCTGAAGGATAAAAAATTCCTTCCCAATCCTTGTAGGACCACCCCGCCGTGCCGATGCGAATCTTATCTGTTTCGACGTGAGAGATCGCAGCTGAAGCCGTGGATTCCATGGCTCGCCTGAAAGTGAACTCGGAACAAAGACGAAGAGCAGGCCAAGATTAGCACAGGAGGCAAGACGGAGGGAGAACGGCTGCCCTCATTTCAGGCGAGCGCCGGGCGCTTGCGGTATTTGTCCGATGCAACAGGCGCGCTGCTTCCGAGTGAAAAAGCGAAAACGCCAAAGTGCGCCTGAGGTCGCGCCGTTGGTAAGCGGGTTCGCACAGATCAATACGGCGAATCCTGTATTGTTCGATAACCTACAAAACCGCTACTATCAGAACGTTGCGCGGGCGTTCCGTGTGCTGTGCGCGCTTGCGGTTATTCGGTCAACGACCGAAAAGTCGCAGATGCGGGATGCTCGGGTGCAGGAGGGCGGGACTGCTTGGGTCGAATTCGCATTCTGTTGGTTGATGATCACGATTTAATCCGGCGCAACATCCGCCGCCTGCTGGAGGCTCATGCCGACTTCGATCTTGTCGCCGAAGCAAGCACGGGTCTCAAAGCCATCGACCAATCGAGCGAGCAGCAACCCGATGTAATTCTCCTCGATATCAGCCTGCCCGAATTGAACGGCATAGCTGCTCTTCCGCTGATTTTGAAAGCCGCGCCCAAAACCAAAGTGCTCATGGTCAGCAATCACGACCACTCCGATCTTGCTCGCGCTTCTTTCTCTGCCGGGGCAAGGGGCTTTCTCACCAAGTCCGATATTTCCGCTGAGCTTGCGCTCGCAATTCACCGGGTTTACGCGAACGAGACCTTCCTGAGCAGAAGCATGAAAATGGAAGATGAATTCAAACCCAGCGCTCCCTCCGCGGGCAGTACCGAAGCCTGATACTCTTCCATTTTTCCTACATTTTCTTTCTCCACTTTTTAACACTTCTCTCTTTACGTTCTACCGGGAACACATCAGACGCGCGGCAATTATTCCAATCGTCAAGCGCATCTTACTAGATGTGGGGATTCGATCGAATTCCAGCAAGCGCAAAATCCGGGAACCGGTACGGAAAACTGCATCCGGGACACCGGTGAAAAACATTCTGCTGCTACGCATTCCGGAGTCTGAATTCCGCGAACTCGGACCCCACCTTGAGATAGTTGAGTTCAGGAATGGCGATCGCCTGGAGCCGAGCGGGCATCGAATCCACTCCGTCTATTTCTTGAATAGCGGGATTGGATCGATGCTGATCGAAACTTCTGACGGCCGCAGCGTGGAGGTCGGCCTCGTCGGCTACGAGGATATGATCGGCCTCCCTCTCGCAGCTGGTCTGGATGAGTTTACATACACGGTGGTCGTGCAAGTACCGGGCGACGGATTTCGGCTCTCGGCTGCCACTCTCAAGCACCTTCTTCCTCGGCTCCCGGAACTCCGCCGCTTGCTGCTACGGCGCCTGGCCATTCGCTCCGTCGAACTCGCGCAGAACGCAGCTTGCAACCGGCTGCACAATATCAAGCAGCGGCTCGCTCGCTGGCTGCTGCTCACTCACGACCGCCTCGATTCCGATCTCATCCGCACCACCCACGACATACTTTCCCGATTAGTAGGGACGGATCGTCCTACGGTGACGCTCGCCATGGCCGAGTTCGAACGCGATGGCATCCTTCGTCCCGGCCGCGGTTCCATCTTGATTGAGAACCGGCGAAAGCTGGAGCAGCATTCCTGCGAATGCTACTGCTTGTTTCAGCGCTTCAATAGCGAGCTCGGGCTGGCAAAATAATTCTATTCTGTAGGCTATTCAACGGAACTCACTTCTAACCTCATGCTATCTTCCGGCTTCGGCACAAAGTGGTGTCGACTTTCCGGCAGCGTGTCATTGCCGGAAAGCCGGCTTTTAACCAGAACATGCCCCGAGAGAGAACAGCAGCAGGGAAACTCGTTCGCAACACGCTTCTGCTGCAAATTCCTGAGACTGAATTTCGCATCATCCAGCCTGAGCTCGAGCCGGTGGAATTTGACAACGGCGATCGTCTGGAGCGCGAAGGGGCTCGCATCAACTGGGTCTATTTTCTGAATGGCGGCATCGGTTCCATGATCATCGAAACCTCCGATGGCCGCAGTGTGGAAGTCGGCGTCGCTGGCCGGGAAGATATGATCGGCCTGCAGCTCGCCGCCGGCCTTGACGAATTCACTTTCAGTGTGGTGGTTCGGGTACCAGGGGATGGCTTCCGCGTTGCCGGCGATCAAATCAAGGAACTTCTGCCGTCGCTGCCCGAGTTGAACCGTCTGCTGCTACGGCGTCTCGCGATTCGTTCGGTTGCGCTCGCTCAGAACGCCGCCTGTAACCGCCTGCACAACGTCAAACAGCGTCTGGCCAGATGGTTGCTGCTCACGCACGACCGGCTCGATTCCGATCTGATCCGCACCACCCACGATTTCCTTTCGCGAATGGTCGGCACTGATCGGCCCAGCGTGACGCTGGCTTTGGCCGAACTCGAGCGGGAGAGGATCATTCGACCGTCCCGAGGTTCGATCCTAATCGAAAACCGGCGCAAGTTGGAACAGCGTTCTTGTGAATGCTACAGTCTTTTTCGCCGCTTTAACCCAGAGCTGGGCCTGAAAAAGTAGCGGCCTGTCAGCAAACATTACGTCCCGCGCCTCGTTCAGCCCGGTTCTGATGCGGAAAGCGGACTGCTCGTTCTTTTTCCTGAAGCAGGTGGTTCACTTGCGACACAATTTCAGAGAGGATGCCGTTGATTTCGGTAAACAATACAACCATTTTCTCAGGATCTCTCTCGATGAGTGCCCGAGCGCACAGCTCCTGCAAACGGCCCGGATTCATGCTTTTCATCGCACCGCTCTCTTTTGTAGGATAAGCAACACAACAAATATCACAAACGAAGACAGCCCGTGGCGCGCCAATACACGCCACTCAACATTGCAGATGCACCGCGGTTCCCTGGTCTAGACTTCAGAAGTCCGGATTTCGGGAAGTCAGCTCGACGGGAGGTGGTCGGTCAGTTTGAAATGGAAGCGATCCGAGCGTGCGATTCTCGCGCGGATCACCCAGATCCCTCGCCGCGCAACATCGGCTTGCTCAGGATGACAGTCAAACTGGCCCACTACCCGACAGGAGGATTTCTTGCCTGACATTCGTGCCTTATTTTGGGATGTCGGCGGTGTGCTGCTCACCAATGCGTGGGATCACCAGGAACGGGCCAAAGCGCTTGAGCATTTTAGTCTCGACCCCGAACAATTCCAGGCACGTCATGAAATGGTCGTGTCGTCATTTGAATGTGGCAAGCTGACGCTCAACGAATATCTCGATCGGACTTTGTTCTATCGCGACCGTCCATTCACGCACGAGGCATTCCGTGATTTCATGTTTTCTTTGTCGCAGCCGTTCCCGCAGAATCTCGCGTTTGCGCAGTCGCTGGCCGATTCAGGTAAGTACTCCATGAGCACAATCAACAACGAATCGCGCGATCTGAACGATTACCGCATTGAAAAGTTCGGCCTGCGGCGGATTTTTCGCCTGTTCGTCAGTTCCTGCTTCGTCGGCCTGCGCAAGCCGGAGCGCGAAATCTATCGCCTGGCGCTGGAGATCACGCAGATTCCTCCCGAGGAATGCTGCTTTATCGACGATCGCGCATTAAATCTCGAATGTGCCAGGCAATTGGGAATGCATACCATCGAGATGAAAGGGTCGGAATCGTTACGCGCGGAGCTCGCCAAAGTCGGCGTACGTGCGTAGCAGGTGTAGGGACTGCTGCCCATTTTGAGCCTGCCCTGAGCCGCAGCACGTCGAAGGGGATGTCCGGCGGAGCGCTAGCTCCGCTAGCCAAAGGAAATAAGCAGAAAAGTGGGTGCCCCACTTCTGGCCGACTTTGCCAGAAGTGGGGATTCCCGAACAATGCCGGATCGAGCTACTTCGTCCTGCCGCCCTCGACTTTCAGCGATTCCGTTGCCGCAGCCTGTGCTGCCGCCAGCCGCGCCGTGAGCACGCGGAAAGGCGAGCAGGAAACGTAGTTGAGTCCGGTGCGGTAGCAGAACTCGACCGACGACGGTTCGCCGCCGTGCTCGCCGCAAATTCCGACTTTCAGATTGGAACGCGTCTTGCGCCCGCGTTCGGTCGCCATTTTGACAAGCTGCCCAACGCCATCCTGATCCAGAGCGGCGAATGGATCCTGTTTCAGAATTCCTTCCGCCAGATAGGTGGGCAGAATTTTGTTGACGTCATCGCGTGAGAAGCCGAACGTGGTCTGCGTCAGATCGTTGGTGCCGAAGGAGAAGAACTCGGCTTCCCTGGCGATCTCGTCAGCCACCAGTGCCGCGCGTGGCAACTCGATCATCGTCCCGACCATGTAGTCGATCTTCGTTCCCTTCTCTTTGAAAACTTCGTCGGCCACGCGACGCACAATATCGCCCTGATTCTTCATTTCCTTCAATGTCGCGACCAGCGGGATCATCACTTCAGGGAGAACTTTGATGCCCTTCTTCGCGCAGTCGCAGGCAGCCTCAAAGATCGCGCGCGCCTGCATCTCGGTGATCTCGGGATAGGTAATGCCGAGACGGCAGCCGCGATGGCCGAGCATGGGATTAAACTCGTGCAGTTCCTCCACGCGTATCAGAAGCGCGGGCAACTTTTTCGCCAGATCCCCCACGCCCCTTATGCCGTAGTCTTTGTACTTGGTTACCAGTTCCTTTTTCTGCTTTGCGCTATACCGGGAAAGAAGCGCGATATCGACCATCAACTCTTCGCGGCGCGGCAGGAATTCATGCAGCGGCGGATCGAGCGTGCGGATCGTGACCGGCAAACCATCCATGGCTTCGAATACGCCGGCGAAGTCCTTGCGCTGCAGCGGCAATAGCTTCTTCAGCGCCGCGCGGCGATCCTTCTCGTTGTCGGCAAGAATCATCTCGCGCATCTTCTCGATTTTGCCTTCGCCGAAGAACATGTGCTCGGTGCGGCACAGGCCGATGCCTTCGGCTCCAAACGCCCGCGCCTGAATGGCGTCGCGCGGAATATCGGCGTTGGCGCGGACCTTCATCTTGCGGAACGGCTCGGCCCAGCTCATGAACTGCAACAGTTCCGGATCGTCCGCCTTGGGAGGAATCGTGTCGAGCTTCCCTTTGATTACCCGGCCGGTGGTGCCGTCGAGCGAAATCCAGTCGCCTTCCTGGAAAGTCTGTCCCTTGACCTTCATCGTGCGCGCTTTTTCGTTGACCCCTACCTCACCGGCGCCCGCGACACAGCATTTGCCCATTCCGCGAGTCACGACGGCGGCGTGGCTGGTCATGCCGCCGCGAGAAGTCAGAATACCCTTCGCCACTTCCATGCCGTGAATATCTTCGGGCGTAGTCTCCGCCCGCACCAGGATCACCTGCGTCTTGCTGTCTTTCTGCACGGCTTCCACGGCAGCGTCGGCAGTAAATACAATCTGGCCAACAGCGGCTCCCGGCGATGCCGGCAAGCCGGTTGCGAGCACTTCGATCTTTGTCTTCTTTTCATCGAGCCGCGGAACCAGGAAGTCGTACAACTGATTGGGGTCGACGCGGAAGATCGCGTCTTCCTTGGTGATCAACCCCTCGTCAACCATCTGCAGGGCGACGCGAACTGCGGCCAGCCCGGTGCGCTTGCCGTTGCGTGTCTGCAACATGTAGAGCTTGCCTTCCTGGATGGTGAACTCGAAATCCTGCATGTCGCGGTAGTGCTTTTCCAGGCGCGTGGTGATGTCGCGCAACTGGTTGTAAACATCGGGCATGATTTTCTCGAGTTCGGAGATGTGCACCGGCGTGCGAATGCCGGCGACCACGTCTTCGCCTTGCGCATTCATCAGGAACTC